>Ga0209726_10000213_pt1 | contig 120988 bp, 111 predicted proteins | sample Subgrocontami54m_FD_187453 | JGI IMG/M metagenome (GOLD analysis project Ga0209726, IMG submission 187453) | Subsurface groundwater microbial communities from S. Glens Falls, New York, USA - GMW46 contaminated, 5.4 m (SPAdes) (version 3) | ecosystem: Environmental > Aquatic > Deep subsurface...
AGCGTGGGGGCTGGTATTGTTGTTGGGGGGCGGAATTCGGCGAGTTTCCCTCGACGTTGTTGCGAGTGAGTATCCCGGTGAAGAGTCCGTTGCTGAATTCCAGTGATTTGGCAAACGAAGTGATGGCCTGTTCGTTTTTGGTTTTGCCCTTGATTTCAACGTTTGCGCCTTTGACGTTGATTTCGGAAACGAACCACGTTTGGTCTTGAGGCCAGCGTTGATTGAGATCGCTGAGTAATTGGTGTGCAGCTGGTTGTCGTTGTCGAAGTGTGATCAAGTTGTCGAGCAGAGAGTGGAAAGCGGCGAAGTTAGCTTTCGATGACTCATAGTCGGAGTTAGCCTGGGCCAACTTCTGGCCGGTTAGTGTTTCCTCATCGATTCGGGATTTCAGTCTGACGCTTTCAATGCCGTTATCGATCCAGGCTGCCATAGCGAAAGCAATCACTGCGACGATGGGGATAAGGATCGCCAGTACAGCCGCCCGGCCTTTGTGGGAATTGGCGCTCCTGTCCTTTAGCTCTCGTTCGCGTTCGATCTCATCGAGACGCATTTGCGGAGTGACTGCGAGGTTGCAGGCGGGAATTGTTTCGTGATCGAGCAGCGAGCCGATAGCAAAGGCTGTAGGCTGATCCAGGCGTGTGCCATCGCCAATGTTGATGGAGACGGGTTCTATAAGTATTGCGTTCAGTTCCGGGGATTCGTTCAGTAAAGCAAGCATCGAGTCAGCGTAGCCGTCTGCTGCCGAAAGAACGGCGTTTGTGACCTCGGGAAGTTTGAGTTTAGCGAGGCTTGCTGGGGCAACGAATTTGGTGAACACGTCGCGGGCGTGCTGACATTTGATTTCAGTGGGGGCGCCGGGTTCAAAGAGCTCTTCGGTTTCGTATACGAGACCGGTTTGCTCAGACCAGAGTCCAATTGCGTAGTCGTGATCGCTGATGACGAGCACGGCGGCGGTCCCGGTAAGTTGCGTATCGCCCTGGCTGGCTCTCCAGAGGCGAGTGATTGCGCGTGTTCTGGTTTCGGCGCGCAGGGTCTTTTCCTGTGTTTGAGTGTGCTCGGGCTGTTGGTCGCCGAGCCATTGCTCGGTTCGCCTAACGACCTCTGTCACGGCCAGCGCTTCAACCTGGGTGACAACGATTCGAGCGTCCGGAGTGCGGGTGAAAGCGAGTACGTGCGATTGGTCGCGCTGACTTCTTTCGAGTATTGCCCTGAGGATAACTTCTTCTGTGTCGTCCGGGCTGACGGGAAGGGAAGGCGCGTCGGTATGGGCATTTCCCTTTGTGAGAGTAGTGCGTAGATCGGTACTCGCCAGATTGACGGAGCGGCGCTCGCCGATGATGGCGCGATAGATGTCGAATCCGCCAGTGGCCGCATATTCGGCAATAACGATCTGTCCGTTTCTGTGGTCAAAAGCGAGACCGCAGGGAGACTGGGGTTGTGCCGATTGATTACGTTTGAACATGAAAGCTCCTGTTTTCCTACTTCAGTTGAGTTGGTTCGAGGCAAGGTTGAGTGCGCGGGGCCTGGACCTGAATTCGATAGTGCCGCGCGTTTCGTCTGAAGTAGTTGCGTTTGTTTCTATGCCTTCGGCGGCGATGGTTATGTCTACCTGAAATATCATCGCGGTAGAGTTGAATTCGACGTAACGATTGAAGTTTGCACGTCGGAGATTAAAAGCGAGGGTGGAGGCGCGGTCCCCTTCCATTCGGACTAAGCGGGAATCACTGCTCATGGCATAGGAGACCGGTGCTTGAAGCTTTGTCAGTGTGGAGCCGGCGGCGAAGCTGTGTGCGTGATCGGCATCGGTGGACCAAAGCCGAGCCCAAGCGGGATTGTCTTTACGAACTCGCTCGATCGAGAGAGTTATCTTGTCAGTGGTCGAGCTGACGGATGAGATCATGCAAAGGGATGACGCCGCTCCGCCAGGACTCGAGGGATCGAGGCTTCCCCAGTCGATGATGAGCACATAGTCTCCTTTGTTAAAGGAGCCGCGCTGCGGAGCGCGGGCGACGATGTCAGTCGAGCCTTGGTTAAAATCCGCGACGGTGGTGACGGCATCGGTTGAGTGGTCGCCAGACATGACTGTGACTCCGGAGCCGCCGCCAGTTGTTGTGATAGGCGCGGTAAGTTGTGTGTTGATGTCGTAAGGCAGTGGAGGAAACTCGGTGGCGTTGCCGGAAAGAGCGATTAGTGGCGCGCCGGTGATCTTAACGTTAGTGAATGATTGGCTCTGGCTGTAGATGTTAAGCGCAAAGGCAATCGGGTAAGACGGCACTGGCGCATTGCTGGTCCATAGCGGCGCTGGCACGTTATTGCGCACTCTGTAAAGCTTGGCAACGCGCTGCGAAGGTCCGTTTTCTATCTTGAAGGTGTAGGAGTCGCCGGAGAGATGTGGGGAGACGGTCTCGTTTGGTGGATGACAACAGGTGGCGGCGACTTCCACGCCATTGACGTAAACGCCCATCCATACACCGATGTCGGGGTTGCCGAATCCGATAACGATGGCGAAGCTGTCGCCGTTGGGTCCGTTGATGTACGCGCTTCCTCCGTTCGCCGGAGGCGTAAAGCTAAAGGAACCGAGTCCGCTAGCGAGCGCGTGAGTGATGTTTGCCGGATTGTCCCATCCGGTGGCGCCTGTTTTAGTGATAGTGCCGTTAGACCAGGTGTAGAAATCAAACGAGGTCAGCGTAGCGAAGATTGTTCCTGCCAGCGGAGGAGAAGGGCGAGTTAGATTATGTCCAGCGCCGTCGAGATCGGCGCGAAGTAGAGTTTCAGAGGTACCCCTAGCTTCCTCCATGGTACTGACTTCGGTGAAAGCGCCGACAGTTCTTGCGAACTTCGTCATAAGACCAACAGCAGCGATTACAGCGATCACTGTTATCGCCATTGAGATAAGGAGCTCGAGTAGGCTAAAGCCGGTTTGAGTCCTGCTCAGGGGGCGGGGATTCCTCTGCATGGCCGCGCTGTTTGTTTTGTGGTATCGCATTTTGTTTTCGAGTTCCAGAGATCCCGAAAGGGTCAGAATGTTTTGACGCTGACGTTAGTTGAGCCGCAGGGCGACGAGAAGTTAATGCTGCCGTTGCTGGTCATCACGTTGACGGTAAAGGTGGCCGGCGAGCTGTCGGTAACCTGCTGAGTTAATGGTGAAACAGTTATGCGAGCACCGGCGTTGCCCTTGGCGGTGATAGTTCCAGTACCGCTGAAGGACCATAAAGTCACGGTCACGGTTTCCGAGCCGTTCTTAGGAATCAAAAGCGGGCTAGGGCTAGCTCCTATAGAGCATGGTCCGGGAGTAGGTGTCGGGGTTGGAGTCGGGACCGGCGTCGGTGTTGGCGTTGCGGTAACGCTTCTATTAGAAAAGCCGTACCAGGTGCCAGTCTTTTCGTCATATTGCCAAAGTTCGACTAAGCCCGATGGGTGTACAACAACCGCGCGGGCGGCGCTGCCATTAGTCAAGTAAATAGCTGGAAAAGGACTTTCGACGTCGGGGTTAGTGTTGGACGTGGCTGACGGAAGCGACGAAGGATCGAGTTTGCCGTCTGCGGTAAAGCTGAGCGTGGTCGTCGGTGTCCCGAGTGGAATCAAGGGAATAGGGGAGAGTTGCGAAGCGGAAGCAGCAATGCGCCATCCTGAGGGAACGTGAAGTGGCGTTCCCTGATAGACGAAATTCCATTGACCAGTTCCGCCCAGAGAAGGTGGCGCGCCGAAAGATGTTCTCTCTTCTCCCTCGGCGCCTTCGACAACGAGTGGAGCAGTAGTTGGGAGGCTGGAGAAGTCAATAGTGATAGGTGGCTGCCGGAAATTTTCGAGCAGCGTTGGTTCAGTGAGCGCGTTAATTCTTACGGCAGAGGCGCGGCGCTCACGGATTCGAGCGGCCACGTCTGCCATAAAGCGGCCGGCCTGGTCGCGGTTGGCGAATGAGGCGAGGGAAAGGGCCGCGACGACACTAACAATGGCGCAGACGATCACCAGTTCAAGCAGGGAAAAGCCCGCAGCCGCCGCGCTACGCGAATTAAGAGTTGTTGAAGTGGTGATTGGCCGTTTCATTTTTATGGACACCTTTAATGCCTGGTCACGGAGTCGGACGCAGGTACACCAGTCCTGTTAGTTGAAAACCAGGTTCCGTCTTTGGCACACCGTTCAGCAGTTTTCCCTGAGGGTGTCTTGCTTGTTAGAAGTTCACTCACTTGCGGGCAAGAAGTATTGCGTGGGCGAAGGTGAACTCGATATTTCTTTTCCTGGCGAAGCCGGTTTGGCGTCAGTCCCGTTTGTCGTGGGCCATTAGCTTCGCTGGTGGAGCAACAGTGCATATGGTGTGCCGCATTATTTAGCTGAGGATGAACGTTGTTTTGGCTGTGTGTGAAGGTGGGGTAGGGTGAAAAAACCTCAATGCTTAGAAAAGCGAGCAGCAAGAGTAGGTGTTAAAAACATCTATGGTTTTGAATTCCTAGTGGAGTTTGTCGAGATTTAGGGGGATCGTAACGATGGCTTTCTATTTGCAAAGAGTCGTGAGCGAGCTGGAGGAAAGGACTTCAGCGCTTTGCTTACTTGCCTATGGTCTTGCCTATGTCAGCAATCAACAATCTGGGTGTTCGCGTTTGGAGACACTTGTTGTTCATTATGGCGTTTATGGCTTGTTGCCTCTGCGTGGGGGCAGGTGAAGTTGCTGCTCAGGGCGTGCGCATAAGTGACGCGGATGTGAGTCTGGCGGACTTAGCTGTAGTCAGCCACACTGTGAAAGAGGAATCGGTTAAGATGCAGGGGCCTTTAATGCCTGGGGTAAGGCCTCGAGCCGGTAGTCGCCCGCTGGTTAAGCTGACGAGTTATAAAAGGACTCCTGATCAGCTATTGTTGGAAGCGGCCGTTTATAAGGAGGCGGCACGGTATGGTATTGATCCAGACTTGGTTCTTGCTTTGGTGTGGCAGGAATCCGGTGGACGGTTGAATGCGGTATCGCCGAAGAATGCGCGGGGGCCATTGCAGCTGATGCCAGGGACGGCCGCGAGATTTGGGGTGCGGAATCCCCACGACGCAAATGAAGCCGTTCGGGGCGGGGTGGCCTACCTGGTTTGGTTGTTGGATAAATTTGGGGGCAATGTGTCGCTGGCGCTCGCTGGATACAACGCCGGCGAAACTTCGGTCGTCGCCTACTTGCAAGGTCAGACTATTGTCTTAAGGGACGGAAAAGTCATTAACCGCAGGGGAATACGAACCGGAGGCATCCCGCCTTATGATGAGACAGAAAATTATGTACGGCGGATTGCGGCGCGTTATCGGATGATGCGTGCCGCGCGGGCTGGGCGGTAGAGATTTGAATAAATTGTAGAGGGCTATTGGAGTATTGGAGATATGTCTATGTCGACTACTGCTGTGGGTACGGCTTCGGTAAAAGATACTGGGCTCGGTTCGGGGGATTATCCGGCGGGTGTGCCCGTTTTGGTGGTTGACGATGACGCCGATGTGCGGAGTGTGATCTCTAAATGCCTACGCAAGTTTAAGGTTGGGGTCGTAGAGGCGGAGAGCTTGGCGCAGGCGCGGGAGATGTTTGAAGATGGCGAGCAATTTTCCATGGTTTTTTTGGATAGGTGTTTACCCGATGGGGACGGGGTTGAATTTTCAAGGGAGGTTATGGATCGGCAACCAGGTTTGGCCGTCGTCATCGTCACCGGGCAAGGATCCGCAGACAACGCGAATGTTGCGATTGCCGGAGGTGCATTTGGCTATATTCCTAAGCCTTGTCTTATCGCTGATGTCCGAGATGCTTTGCTGAGAAAATACCCGACGCTATCGGATGCGTTTCATGATGGATCTGCGATTGGTCCTGCGATCGATGGTTCGAGTGATGATCAGGAGGAGGAAAGCGGGGTTAAGTTGATTGGGAATAGCAGCGTGATGATCCGCGTGGCGCTTGAAATAGGTGAGATTGCGAAAATGACGAGGCCAGTTTTCATAACTGGAAAATCAGGCACAGGCAAAGAAGTAGTCGCCCAGAAGATCCACGAAATGAGTTCCAGGGCGGGCCGGAAGTTCGTTGCTGTGAATTGTGGGGCGATGCCTCAGGAGCTAATTGAAAGCACACTTTTCGGACATGAAAAGGGATCTTTTACCGGCGCAATAGCGGATCGTAAGGGCGTCTTTGAAGACGCTGATGGCGGGACTATATTTCTGGATGAGATCACGGAAACGACGGCGGCATTTCAGGTCAAGCTGTTGCGGGTCCTGCAGGAGCATCGCGTTACGCGGGTGGGCTCGAATCAAGAGATCAAGCTGGATGTGCGGGTGATTGCGTCAAGCAATCGTAACGTAGTGGACGAGGTTGCGGCCGGACGTTTCCGTGAGGATCTCTATTTTCGTTTGAAGGGTTCGGAGATTTTCCTGCCGCCGTTGAAGGACCGGCGAGAGGATGTAATGCCTTTGGCCTTCCATTTCGCGGGAATTACTGCGAGAAAGACTGGGAGGAAAGTGGCGTTTTCGACTGCGGTGATGGCGGCGCTAAACGCCTACGACTGGCCGGGAAATGTGCGCGAGTTGGAATCAGTAATCGACTCGGCGGTACAGCGATCTAATGGGATCGTGCTGCTTAGCGACCTACCGCGGGATCTGAGGGCAATTGTGGGTGATTTGAATGAGAATGAAGTCGCGGTTGTGGGTGCCTTGGTTGGCAACACGGAAGAGATGCAGACTATGGAGGAGGTCGAGGATGCGCACATGCAGCGGGTTTTGCGTCACTGTAACGGGAATAAGACACAGGCGGCAAGGATGTTAGGTTTGGATCGTAGTGCATTTGGGAAAAAGTGTCGAGAGAAGGGCTGGGGGTGAAAATAAGCGAATAGTAGATAGAAAGTCGCTTCGTCTGCCGCCGGGCTCGCTGGATTTAGGACAGCGTTGCCGGCTTTTTGTTTTGGGGAAAGCGGGCCTAACAAAATGTTGTAATTAGCACGACATGCTTGCGGATTAGAAGCGAGGGTAAGGCACGGATTCTAAATAAGTTAGGGCGATAATACGTGAGCTGGCAGGCTTTCTAACGCGTTTTTGGAGGGAAGTGCGGGCTAGATGGTGGGTTTTGAGAGTATTCGCTGGATGGTTGCGAGTAGGATATTCGGCGCAAATGGCTTTTGCAGAAAGTCAAAGCCGTCTTTGGTTTTTCTGGAGTTGCCCTCCAGTTCGATTCGATAGCCGCTGGTGAGGAGTACGCGGGCGGTTGGATGCTCCTGCCTTATCGCATTACATAGCGTGCGCCCGTCCATGCCTGGCAGACCAAGGTCTGAAATGAGCAATGCCGGCTGGTTTCCTTCCTTTGTGATCTTCCGATAAAGCTCGAGCGCGACATTTCCATCGCTTGTAATCATAGTCTCGTAGCCGGCTCTGCGGACGTACCGTTCAATGAAGCGCTGGACGTCGGTTTCGTCTTCTGCGACAAGGATTAAAGAACCCTTGGGTGGATTGGGTAGCGCAGGTTCTGGGTTTAAAGCATTTTGAGTTGGCTGACGGAGGAGATGCAGGACAAGGACTTCATCGTCGTCTTCAACTGATGGTGGGGTTATTGGGCCCAGAGGTGTTTGCGGAAAATAAATATCAAAGCGGGTGCCTTTACCGATCCAGCTTTCAACGTCGATGTAGCCTTTGAATTGTTTGACGAAAGAGTAAACGGTAGGCAGACCCAAGCTCGCGAGTTCTGGTGTCTTATTGGAGTTGGGAATGTCGAAGATGCGTTTGAGTGTTTCCGAATCCATGCCGGTGCTCGAGTCAGTAATGCTGAGTCGGGTGTAACTTCCTTCGCGAGCGCCGGGATGCGCGGCGACGAATTCCTTATCAAGAAAAGCTTCTTCTGTTTCTATGGCGATGCGGCCTCCGGAGGGCATTGCATTCTTGCTGGTAACAAGAATGCTGAGGAGGATTTGATCGATCCGAAGGCGGTCGATGTAGATTTCTGGCAGATCTTCAGAGGGGAGGAATTCGATTTGGATTTTGCGGCCGAGCAGACTTCGGGCCATGGTGATGGTTTCGGTTATCGCCGTATTGAGGTCGAGTGTCTGGCTGCTTGTTGGTTGTTGTCTGGCATATTGCTGAAGGGTGTTGATGAATTGCGCCATTTGTCGTGACTTGCGCACGACGTCTTGTATTTCTGGCAGTCCTTGATCAAGCAATGTAGTCAGAGGCTCAGGGATTGGCGGCTTCAGAAGCGCCGATATCTGTTCTTCGATAAGTTCAGCGTTTCCGATGATGGAAGTCAGTGAATTACTGAAGTCGTGTGCAATCCTCATTGTCAGTTGGCCGAGAATCTGCTGGTAGATAGTAGCCGTGGTGTGATCTTGCGCTTGGGTCGAGATTTGGGGTGTGACGATAGCGAGTGCTGTAGGTCGCGGCCTGAAGGCTGCGAAATATGGAATGTAATTGAGAGGAAGAAAAGTGGCCGAGTGGGGTACTGCATGTATTTTGGCTCGCAGAACGAGCAATTCCTTCGGGGGTAGTTTTATGCTGGTGACTTTCAGCTGCGTTTGAAGATTTTCGAGTGAGAGGATGGACTCGATTTGTTGCCCGATTAAACTTGTTTCCTCGAGCGTGGTCATTTTTTGGGCAGCATTGTTTGCAAGAATGATCCGTCGTGATCGGTCGATTAAGAATAGGGCTTCGGAAAAGATATCCGCGGCGTTCTTTAACATTGCGGCGGTGGCAGTGGGTTCGGGGTTCCGTTTATTGCTTCGGCGGGGCATAAGGTCTTCTTGCTGGTCTTACTTAGGCTGTGGCCGGCTGGAGGATTTCGCTTGATCCCAGGACTTCGCGGACTTTGCGGATGACGTCGTTATTAGTGAATGGTTTTTCTAAAAAATCAACGCCTTCCAGCAGGACGCCGCCGCGATCAGTGATGGCATCAGTTGGGTGGCCTGAGATATAGATGATTCGTACGGTGGGTCTGATTTTGTTGATGAGTAGGGCCAGCTGGCGACCGTTCAGTTTTGGCATTAAGACGTCAGTGATAACGAGTTGTATGTCGTGTTGGTGCTGCTGGAAAAGTTCCCAGCCGTCGCCTCCGTTAGCGGCTTCCAGTATTTTGTATCCGGAGAAGTGAAGGGCATTGCGGAGTACCTGGCGAACGGTATGATCGTCTTCGGCAATAAGGATTGTTTGAGTTCCATTGTGATCGTCCGTGGGTTCCGTGCGGCTCTCTGGGAGTATGTCGAGATGTTCTTTAGCGATTGGGAAGTGTATCTTAAAGACAGTGCCCTCTCCTTCTTTACTGTGTACCCATATATAGCCCCGAGATTGTTTGACGCTTCCGTAGACGGTGGCGAGGCCTAGGCCGGTGCCTTTGCCTTCTTCCTTGGTGGTGAAAAATGGTTCGAAAATGTGCTTTTGCGTTTCAGTGCTCATCCCTGTTCCGGTATCAGTGATTGAGAGCTGGATGTGAGGATTTGTTTTAATTTTGGAATACTGCTGGGGACGTTTCTTGTCGAGATAAACGAGAGATGTTTCGATGATTATTTTGCCACCCTGGGGCATGGCGTCTCGAGCATTTACGGCAAGGTTCATGATGATTTGTTCTAATTGGCTCTTGTCGGCTTTTATTTGCGGCAGATCTTCGACCAGATTGGAGGTGATGGAGATATCCTCGCCTATGAGTCTAGCGATTAACCGTTCCATGTCTGTGACAACGGTGTTCAGGTTTAGATTGACTGGTTGAAGGACCTGCTTACGACTGAATGCCAACAGTTGTTTTGTGAGCATGGCTGCGCGTTTGGCGGAGTCCCGGATATCATGTACGTTTTTCCTTAAAGAGGTCCCCGGTTCAAGCCCGCGCATTAGCATGTCGCAGTTACCGTACATTGCGGTTACGATGTTGTTGAAATCATGCGCGACTCCTCCGGCAAGGTGGCCAATCGCTTCCATCTTTTGCGCTTGTCTGAGCTGGTTTTCATGCTCTCGTTCGCGATTTAGTAGTCTGACGTTTTCAATAGTATTCGCAGCGAGATTTGCTGCCATTTGTAGAGCGGTAGTGTCTTCGGTTTGATACGCGTTTTCAGTCGTGCATTGAATTTCAAGCGTGCCAATAGTTCGACCCATAATCGTCATCGGAACGGTCATGGCAGAGGCGGGTTTTAGATCTGTGTGTGAGTACTCAAAAATTGTTGGAATGGGGTGATCAGGCCGGGAGGCTGTCGAGATGATAGTTTGTCCGGAGACTATGGCGCGCCGAACGTCGGAGTTGGTGGTAACAAGGAATGGTTCTAGATCTGTGATGTCCATATTGTTTCCTTCAATCCAGAGAAAATGCGGGTTGAGTTCTACTTGTTCATGATCGCATAAGGCAATGCCGAGTGCGTTGCATGGTAGCGAGATGGTTGTGAATTCAAGCAAGGCTTTGAAAATTGGGCCCAGGTCTCGGGCCGAAGCTAGTACCTGCGCAAGGTGTGCAATTCGGTCCAGGAGTGTCTTGTATTCCGTGATAGCGCGCCGTTCAGCCTCCAGCAGGGATTGGCTGACTTGACGGAACTTTTCTTCTGCTTCTTTGCGGGCTCTGATGTCGCGAGCGATTCCTTGAACTCCAGTCGGTCTGCCGTTTTCATAGATTAGTTGTGTGTTGACCTCGACAGGGATGATGCGGCCGTCTTTTGCGAGGATGGAGATCTCGTAAACGGTTGAGGTTTCTTGCCCCTTGAGTTTTCGCTGCAGCATCTTCTTAGCCAAGGCCACATCCTCCGGAGTGGCGAGGGTGTTGAAGTCGAGTGCGGCTGCCTCTTCGCGGGTATAACCGGTCAGCTCCTTACCCTTTTTATTCAGAGACGTGTATCTGCCATCGAGATCGTGCGTGTATACGATGTCGTTTGCATTGTCGAAGAGCTCACGATAGCGTTCTTCACTGCGGCGCAGGGCTGCTTGGGTGCGTTTGCGTTCGATTAGTTGGCCGACCCTGGCGACGAGTTCGAGTTGGTCGTAGGGCGCTTGGAGAAAATGGTCGGCGTCCGCTTCGATTCCTTCTACGTTGTTCAAGGTGTCGACGCGAAAGGTACTCAGGAGCAGAATCGGGGTGCTGGCGAGGTCCAGTCGGGCGCGCAGACGGCGGCCGAGCTTGATGCCGTCGGTCTCCGACATGCAGATGTCGTAGATGAATAGGTCGAGTTTTTCATTGGCAGCCAGTCTAAGGGCAGCCTTGGGGTTTGCGGCTTCGAGGACACCGTAGCCGGCTGTCTTGAGCGTAGAACTCAGTAACTGCAGTTCGTGCGGCAGCTTGTTTACGACCAGAATGGTGCCAGGACTCGGGCTTCCATTTTGTCCTCGCGGCATACTCTGATCTGGTCCATCGCCGAGGGACACGCTTAAATCCGATTCTTTCATACTTCCTCTGTAATCCTCCCAGTGTTCAATGGGGCGCTCTTCATAATTCGGTCTTATCGGCCGACTCACTTGCCCGTGTCGGACACGTTTTTATGAAGTCCGTTAATTCGGAGTATCGCTAAATGATTATCGACAGCAGGTAGGCTTTGTGGCGGGAGGTTCTCCTAATCCTGAGCGTTTTTCTGAAGCTGGTACGAGCAGACTAATTAGACGAGAGCCTGGCAAAACATGGCAGAATACACTAACGAGAAGGAGACTGTCCGTCTCTAACCAGACTCAGTCGGTAACCAGACATAGCTGAGAGATCAGTTTCAAGCAGTGAGAAAATGGTCGAGAGTTTCTGCCACGATCCGGTAGCACTCACAGGCGGCTTCTTCGAGACGGCTCCTATCAATAATGGTAATTTTGCCGCGCTTGTAGCGGATCAACCCTGCGTCCTGAAGGGCGCCAGCAGCCATCGTGACGCCAGTGCGTGGAGCGCCCATCATATAGGAGATGATTTCCTGAGTAAGATGAAAAGTGTCTCCATCCACGCGGTCGTGGGCTATCAAGAGCCAGCGGCAGAGTCGCTTTTCCATTGTGTGGAAGCGATTACAGACGGCCGATTGCGAGATCTGAGTAATCAGCGCGTGTGTGTAGCTGAGTAGTAGGTCTTGCAGTTCGCCACCTCGCTTGAACTCGGCTCGGATCACTTCCGCTCTGATTCTCATCGCATCGCCAGGCATCTGGATCATAATCCGATAGGGTGTGCTGTGGGCTCTGAGGATCACCGGCAGACCCAACATTCCTTCGTTGCCTACCATGGCGATCTCGACGGTAGCACCACCTTGAGTAAGGGCGAGCAAAGACCCCATGCCACTGTTGAGAAAATATGCGTGCCGGATACGATCGCCGGCTTCATAGAGCGTTCTGCGCTTGGAGAGTTGGATGAACTCCAACTGGGGTTGGAGACGCTTGTATTCCTCGTGAGGCAGGGCAGCCAGAAGCCGATTCTTAACTGCGTAGGGTTTTGCGGTCGCAACCATGATTACCTCCAGCGCTTGGACCGCGCCCGTGCTAATTGCTGTCAGCGGACCACACGGTTCGACCGTACGAGTCGTCCGTTCCGTCGATCACTATTTTTGTCTTGCCCGAGAAGCCGACGCACGAGCGGACTCCTTGTGATCTGGAACGCTCGGCAGCTTCTTAGGCAGATCCAACTTGTCATTAATAAGCACGTCCATACACACGCCTGCGACCTCCGCATACTTCAAGAGTATGGGCAGCGGCGGCTCACGCGTACCGAGTTCGTAGCCGGAGATGCTGGCTTGATAGAGTTCTTCACTCAGGCCCAGGCGGCGGATTATCTGATTTTGTGAGAGTCCAAGAGAGGTGCGGATCTGGAGAAGTTTTTCTGTAAGACGTGCTGGCTTCGATCGTGGGCTTTTTCCCATCAGGATTGTCCTCCTGATGGCAATGAAGCCTTTTTGTGAGATCGACCGCTAAAACGAATTCGTTTTAGTTTGGCCTCGTGTTCTGTTACCGCCGGGAAGTCATACCTCTTTGACTCCCTCGCGGCACTCATCCTTTGTGATGTCGTGCCGCCTCACGCATGGGCCATAGCAGGCGATTGCTGGTCTAAAACATCGCCGCCTTTTGCAAGTTACCCAAATCCAGACACTGAGTATCATCCTCGGGCGGTGATGATTGTGCAAGGCGGCGCAAATGGTAATTCCATTCCACACCAAGTCTGTATGCTTGTTATCGCCCCGATGGCGGCGACGAGCTCTTTTCCCTGTCCCATTCCTTATGAAGTAAATCGCCCGTCCGGGCCACGGTATCGTCGGACGCTCCTGTCCCATTCGTTATCTTTGCCACCGGCCAGTAACGCCAGCAAAGCTAATCCTCCGAGGACCCATCCCGGTGAGATACCCTTCCGACGGACCATATCGGCTCCAATTGTCTCGAGGTTGGCATTTTCTAACAGCTCGACAAGACTTTGGCTAATGTGCTGGATGTTTGGACGTCTCAGCGGATCCGTTGCCGCCATTAGTTGCAAATTCGAGCGGAAGCTCTGTGGAGCGCCACAAAAGAGTAGTTGGTCACTGGCTTTGCTCCCCGTGAGGAGTTCAATACCTGTGATTCCCAATGAGTAAATGTCGGCTGCAGGTGTGAAGCGGCCGCCTGCTCTTATTTCAGGGGCGATGTAGCCCTCGGTTCCCGCCGGTGACGCGGTCATGGATCCGGTGACGGAGAAGGGAGTGCGGGCCAATCCGAAGTCTGATAGTTTGACGATGAGCTTGTCTTCTTGATCTGTAGTTAGAAGCAGGTTGTCGGGTTTAATGTCACGGTGAAACCCTCTGACGTGATGGATTCCGGCAAGGCCTTGCGTGGCGTGGGAGAGCGCAAGCGCGACCGTTTCCCAGGAGCGCCGCTGAGTCACCCAACCTGCTAGTGATCCGTGCTTACAATATTCAAGTACGAGGAATGGCGGCGAGACGTTTAGATTGTAGTCGAGAAGATCCACGACAAACTTGTTATCGAGATTCTCATAAAGAATCCTCCCTTCGCGATTGAATCTGCGGAGCGTATCTTCTGATATGTTGTGGAGGAATTTCAGGGCAACCTGGCGCCCAGTGTCGTTCACAGTGCACAAACGAACTTCCCCAAACGACCCGGTCCCGATTATTTCCCCGATGTTGTATGTAGGCCTCAGATAATATCTCCAGGAATGACTTCGATACGCAGCTTCCGTTCTTATCTTACACTTTACGACCCCTCTCTTAAATACGTACACGCCGGGCGCGTTGGTTCATCCTGGAACGACTTGACGAAACGCATACACTCGCATACGCTTAGTATGCCATGCCAGAACAACACGCAGTCTCTCCGAAGGAAGCTCAGGCTCTCAGGTTTATTCGAAATTCGTTAATTCAGCAAGGTAGGTCGCCTTCAGTGCGGGAGATCCAAGCGGAGTTGGGATACAACTCTCCGCGCTCAGCAGCTCTAATCCTAGAAAAGTTAATAGAACATGGGCGCGTAGAACGGCGAGTGGATGGTCGACTTCGCCTGGTGAAGGATCTCTATGAAGACAAGAGCCATGCACGTACAGTACTGGTGCCATTGCTTGGCAGCGTAGCGTGTGGTGTTCCCCTACTTGCCGAAGAAAACATCGAAGCAATGATTCCGGTATCGGCGAGATTGGCCAAACCGAGTCACCGACACTTTCTTCTGCGGGCAAAAGGGGATTCGATGGACCAAGCCGGTATAAACGACGGGGATCTAGTTTTGGTAAGACAGCAATCAGTGGCTGAAAATGGAGACATTGTGGTGGCCCTCATTGATGATGCGGCAACCATCAAAGAATTTCGCCGCACACCAAACGCGATCGTACTTAGACCTAAGTCAAGCTCAGTCGCGCATAGCCCAATGATTCTAACGAGAGACTTTCAGATTCAAGGTGTTGTAGTAACTGCGATTCCCAATGATTGAGTAGATGATCATAAGGAGGAAAATTTCAACATGTTGGAAATGCATTCATCGTTCAGAGAATTCTTAACTGAGATTCGCCCGACCGCGAATCAGCTTGAGGATATGAGGACTGGCTACAAGACGCTGAAAAGTAGGCTGCTCGAAGATGAAACCTTGTCGCCAATTATTGTGAGTACGTTTCTGCAGGGAAGCTTTCGTCGGGCGACCGCAGTCCGTCCGAAGGGTGACAAGCGCGCAGACGTCGATCTCGTGGTAGTCACTAAACTCAAACGGGAGGAATACACGCCTCAAGAAGCAATGAATCTCTTCGTGCCCCTTCTGAATAAACACTACGAAGGGAAATGGGAATTTCAAGGACGCTCTATCGGAATCGGTTTATCCTATGTGGACCTCGACCTGGTAATCACTTCGGCGCCATCAGAGGCCGAAACGTTGGCGCTCAAATCCGCCAGCGTTACCTCTATGGATACCCCGGAAGAAGTTGATGACTGGAGGCTCGTACCCTCTTACGTTTCCTTCGCCGAGCGCAGTCTGCCCGGGATTGGGGCGCGAATCGAGTTAGCCAGGAAAGAGGCTGAATGGAAACTATCTCCGCTCCACATACCTGACCGCGACGCTGATGAATGGGACGAGACCCACCCCCTCGCTCAGATTAAATGGACTTGGGAGAAAAATAAAGCGTGCAACAAGCATTATATAAACGTCGTCAAGGCCATCAAGTGGATACGACGGATCGGGCCCGAAGCACCAAAATATCCTAAGGGTTACCCACTTGAGCATATGATCGGACAATGCTGTCTAGATGGGATTGCGTCGGTAGCGGAGGGTATTACCAAAACTCTCGAAGCGATAAAGAACAATTACAGTACCTATGCCACTTTGAACACTGTGCCAACAATGCCTGACCATGGCGTGCCGGCGCACAACGTGCTCCATCGTTTGACTGGTGAGGATTTTTCGGCAGTTCACAAGTTGATCTCGGATGCGTCTGTGATTGCCCGCAAGGCTCTCGACGCAAAGTGGGAAAAGGAAGCTTCCGAAGAATGGCGGAAGATTCTCGGGGATAAGTTCCCGCTGTCACTGAAGACTGAAAGCGGTTCGAAGGATCTGGCGTTGGGAGTTGCTGCGAGTACGGTAGGAGGTAGCGGTCCGCGCCCTCTTAAAGATCAGCCGTTCTTCTAAGAGGTACGTCTACCAAGTGGATGAAACCAAACGAAACTCCTGGTTTGAGGGTGATCGCAGCCGACTCGTTCAGGAGTATAGCTTGGTACACTCGGCCTATCCGGACTTTGAACTGAAGTTCGCTGAAGGCTTGCTTACTTGGGAAGGGCAGACAACAGAAAGTCCACCATCAATTAACGCGCCTCCGTTGCGCTTTCGGGTGGAGTATCCACACGGATTTCCCATCGCCGCAATTAGGGTCTTCCCTATTTCGCCAGAACTTCCGCCCGAAGAGTGGGGACATGAATGGCATCGGTGGGAAGACGGACGCGTTTGCATCGTCAAGCCAAGCCGCTGGGACATCTCTTATTCCGCACGCGACGTTATTGAAAAGGTAGCGGATTGGTATTTCAATTACCTGGCTTACAAAAACGGGCTTATCTCCAAAATGCCTGATGCGGGACGGGCCAAGTTATTTGAGGAGTAAGCGCACGCGTGCTTTTTTTTCGACTCATCATTGCCGAACAGCTGGGAACTGTTTCGCTCAGAGCAGGTACGCGGGGTTATTTCCAGGGCAGCCTCCTCAAAGATGAAGGTCTTGCGGTCGCGCTAACGAGCCAAATCGGTGATGGCGACCCGCTTTTCGCGGCAGGCTCTGCGCGGCTCTTTGCTCATTGGTCGTGGGTTCACGGCACGTCAATGAAAAGCCTTGTTGCGTGGGTAGCCGTTAAAACGGGTTTCGCTGCGGCGCTTAAAGCGAAGAGTATTTCGAGAATCAATTTAATAGACTGGCTGGCTGATGGACAACCGCTTGATTTATTGAATGACGCAGTTTCAAACCTCTGTTGCATCGAGCCGATTGCCGAACAGGATGCCAGCGTCAACCTCATCTACTTGTATGAGAACAAGATCGGGATTGGCACGGTGCACACCGTGGCAAGTGAGCCCCGATTGTCCGCGCGTGTAGATGGATTAAAGCCAACCCAATCACTTCAATCAAAGCGCGTAGCAATTTTCGGTGTAGGCAGCGGTGGTTCGATGGCGGCGGTTAATCTTGCGGCCGCAGGCGTCGGGACTCTTCATCTCTTCGACAAGGACGTTCTGTCCAGCGACAATGTCTTCCGGCATGCTTGCGACTTACGGCACATCGGTCGGGCCAAGGTCCTTGCCGTCGGAGATCTGATTGCCAGTTATGACCTGCCATCCAAAGTTATTACGCACGAGCAAGATGTTGTCGAAGACGCCAGTGATTTATGGAAAGTAATGGGTCAAGTGGATTTGGTTCTTTGCGCAACCGATAGCATTCTGTCTCGTCGACTTGCTAATTATGTTGCTGTGCGTTCGGGAACGCCACTGGTAATGGCCTGCACATTTCAGAACGCTGGCATCGGAGAAATAATCCGAGTCAGACCCGGAGAGTCCGCGTGCTACGAATGCACTCGGCTGGCGCTAACTAAAGCTGGAGCGTTGCAGGCGTTGCCGGACGCCGAAGATGCCGGGCGCCACATCCCGTATGGAAGGGAAACGGAGCATAGTGAAGAGGCACAAGCAATCAATCAAGGGAGTCGGGCCGACGTCGCAATTGTGGCTGCTCTGCAGTCTCGCGTTGCAATCAGTACTCTTCTGACCGGGGAGTCGGCCGCTGATCCGCTTCCGAGTGATTATCTCACCTGGGGTGGAAGAGTAGTAACGGACCTCTCTGGGCCCTTTAACTTTGAGCGCCCCTTTAGTACGACTTGGGTGCATCTTGAACTACAGGATACATGCCCCGTTTGCGGAGATATCGGGAGGCCAGTTGATAAAGAGTCTGATAGAGCGTACGAGGAGATCATGGCGAGCCTCCAGGGATCATCAGTCTGATCCTGCACCCCATCCGCGGCTCTACATGACTTACGAGAGTCGAGCAATAATAGAGCGCGAAGTGGCAACGTTCTCACGAAATTTAGAGACGGGAGGCATTCTGATTGGACAGTCAGGACCATCGGGCTTAATCCGAGTAAGCCACGCTTCGGGGCCGGGACCCAACGCTGTCCACATGCCGTCATATTTCCTGCGTGATACCGAATACTGCGCCAAGATACTGCGAGAGTGCTACAAGAAGTCCGGAGCCGATTACGTTGGCGAATGGCACAGTCACGTCGGTCGACTGAACCGGCCATCAGAAGGAGACCTGCTGACTTTAAGTGGCATAATGAAGGATACGGATTACGACTTTGACGTTTTTGCCATGGTAATAGCCGTGAAATCAAGAGGAATACGCTCGCGACGGATTCGGTTGAATGGTTTCATCGCGACGAAAGCATTCGTTCGTAGTGTAAGGATCAAAACTCCTTAGTGAGGTAAGTTCTGGGAGATCAAAGCGCTGCGCGGCTGGAAGGGGACCGTTACCAGCATCTCTACAGCTGGTACGAACTGCTGCGTCTTCTTGACGAGGATTCTCCCTACGAATACGGATACGTTGAGCATCCCGAGGCGGGTTCGGCAGATGACGTTACACTACATCCGAACGCCGTTTCTGGTCGCGCCGCAAGGTACGTTCAGATTAAATGGCATGTGGATCAACGAAACGCTTACTCCTTTACAAATCTCGCCGAGGTTCTATCCGGGGCGCGATCGCTACTCGAAAAACTTTTCGATAGCTGGAAAGAACTGCGCAAAACTGGACCCGTCGAGGTGTGGCTGGTAAGCAACTGGCCTTCCGCTCAGGACCTCGGAAGTTTTCTGCGCTCGCGAGGATATACTTTCTCAGACGACTTCTTTAGTTGCACCCCGCGGTCGGCAGCGGGAAAGGCACGCCAGGCCTGGATGAAACAACTTGGTGCGACAGATGCAGAGATCGTCGAGTTCTGTCGCGATCTACGACTGCGCCTGGGGTTTTCCGGCATAAGTGATTTTGAAGAGATGGTCGATGAGCGGATGGCTCGGTACGGATTGCGGATGGGAGAGAATGCCCGGGCAATCGCAATCGACGAAGTGCGTGTGTGGGTTGAATTAGGCGCAGAACGCAAGCGAATCACTCGTGACGTTTTGCTGGATGTGATCAATCGCAGAGATTTGATTGCGGCAAGGATTGACGACCCCGCCGTTAGTCTTTGGATTCACGGTTGGGGAAAGCGGGCTTTTGATCGTCGGCCGACCGTGGAACTTGACTGGACCCAGTATTTTGACCGAGCCACCCGGCGGATCCCCGACCAAACCGTTTGGGACCAGACCCTGTTTGGCGAGATTGAGCAGGCGAGGGCCGAGCTATTACGGCAATCAAATGGATCGTACATTGATTTTCGAGGCAAACTTCCGTTGACGGCCATACTGGCGGTTGGCGCGAAGTTTTCAGAAGTGGCCGGTTTTAAGTTTAGAGCTGAGCAGCCTACACGAGGAGAGAATTACCTTTGGCGATCGGACGTGCAACTCTCAAATCGGACCTTTCAAGTGAAGGAAGAGTCATATGAGTCCGGCGGACGAGACATTCTGCTGGCGCTCTCAATTACAGGCGACTCAACCGAGGATGTTCGAGCGTTAGCTGCACAGTTGTCCGGCAAACTAAAGGCGCTCGTGTACGCCGAGCCGGATAATGGACCAGGGGATGGCGCCATAACCAGCAATGAAGATGCGGTCGCGCTCGCTGTTCGAGCGAAGGAATTAATACGAGCTTCTCGAAACAGCTATCGTGCGAACCAAACGCATTTGGTCCTTTACGCTCCCGCCACGTTTTGTTTGTTCTTGGGTCAGCGTCTTAACGCATTAGGTCGAATAGTCACTTATGAACGCGCGGTGGAAGGTGGTTATCAATTGTCATTAACTCTGGCGACAGGTTGAAGACTAGTTCGTGGCCAGTGGAAGTTCAGAGAGACCAGACACGCAAGCATCCAATCGACAGTAATGGATAGCCGGTTACAACAATTCCTGCAGCACCTTGCTCTAACACGGGGTCAAAGAAAGTACGCGCCTGAAAGCGCCCGGGAAGAGGACTTGCAAAACTTTCAGAATCAGGTTGACGAGATCAAAAGGCTGGCCGCTGAAAAAGTCCTGAATATTGTTGGCGACCCGCATAGAGAATCTAGAACGGGCAAGCGGTACATCGATAGGATTAACGTTGAATTGACCGCAAAAGGAGTTACAGGGTTTACAGGAGAAAGTAACACTGCGAATCGAAATGACAGCGGACCGTCGGCGCAGACGGAAGAAGACCTTGGGAGGTCGCTTACGCGCGAAGCCCAATTCAAAGAACGACTAGAGAATCTCAAAAGAGACTTCGACGACAAAATACTTTCGCCCCTGCGATCCGATCTTCGAATTCAGGGTATGAACGCTTATGAAGCGTGGAAAAGGGACTTTCTTGCGTTTCTGGAACGACATCTCCCGCATGAAGCCGATCGGTTCAAACGGATAACGACGCATTCTGACAAGAGTAGTCCAAATCAAAAGGAAAATGCCTACAATAGTTTCATGAGAGCGGAAGGCAAGACCTGCATGGCGTTCATGGAGGCTGTCGCGGAAGAGGCCGCGGCCGGCAAGAATCTAGCGGAGAGCGCCGGCACTCTACCTCGAGTATTTCTTAGTTATGCGCGAGAGGATTCTGCTGTCGCGTTCAAGCTGTACAACGAATTGAGCGCTAAAGGACTAAGTGTCTGGATAGATAGCGAGTCGTTGCTGCCTGGTCAAAATTGGAAATCTACCATCAGACAAGCGATAAGAAAGAGTCGCTACTTTATTGCGCTTCTATCACGCAATTCGGTGAGCAAGAAAGGTTACGTCCAGAAGGAACTAAAGGATGCTCTCGACATACTCGAGGAATATCCGATCTCTTCAGTGTTCATAATTCCAGCAAGGTTGGATGATTGCACACCTTCGGATGACAGGCTTCGTGACTTGCATTGGGTTAATCTATTCGAAACCTGGGAGGCGGGGGTTGATCGCATCCTCAGAACGATTGCCGACTCGCCACGGTAATAGCACGAATCGTAACTAGGAGCGACAAATAGCCCCTAGTTTCTTCTTTGTGTTGAAGGCTGATTTATAACGAAGGTTTGAGTGAGTATGAGTGGCGAGATCATTGCGAAGTATGATCTCGAAGCAACAAAGAGGCCTTAATGAGTGCCGACAGCTATCTGCAGAGCATTCTTGCACGCGAGGCCGTTGATGCCGGTCCCTTTTCGGCGGTGCGCGGTGTGCAGCGCCAGATTCAGCCGATCATCGCAGAGTGGGCAGGCACGCAACTCGTGGGCGTTAGCCCGAGTGGATCTTTCGCAAAAGGCACCGCGAACAACAGCGGCACGGATATAGATCTTTTCATCTCCCTCAAAGAGGACACGACGAACACGCTCAAGGAAATTTACGAGCGCCTTTTCAAGAGAATGGCGGATAAAGGATACAGCCCCAGGCGCCAGAACGTCTCGGTTCACATCCAGGTAAACGGCTATGAGGTAGACTTGGTCCCAGCCAAGCGTCAGGCTTCGTACGGCGACGATCATAGCCTCTACCGTCGCAAAGTTGACTCATGGACCAAGACAAACGTGACAACACACATCGCGCACGTGATACGAGGCAGCCGCATCAACGAAAGTAGGATCATCAAGCTCTGGCGGAACCAGAAGGGTTTGGAGTTTCCTTCCTTCTACCTGGAGCTTACTGTTATCGCCGCACTGTCCGGCCAGCACGCATCGTTATCGAGTAACACGTGGAAAGTCTTTGAGTATCTCCGAGATAGTTTCTCCAATGCGCGTGTCATCGATCCGGCAAACACCAACAACATTATTTCCGACGATCTCAGTGCGGCAGAGCAGGCCACAGTCAAAGCGTCGGCCGTACAAGCCTTGAAAGCAACCGACTGGAATCAGATTGTCCGATGAGTACTTGGTCCCTTTCAGAACTTCTTGCCGATCTGCATGACGATATCCAGCAGCGTTTAGCGATCGCGCGCAAGGCATTCGGGCATCCCACTACGAAGGGCGATGCGAGCCAGAACGTCTGGCTTGAACTGCTTCAAACCTATCTGCCCCTGCGCTATCGAGTCGACAAAGCCCACGTCGTTGACAGCAATGGGACATTCAGCGAGCAGATCGACGTCGTCATATTCGATCGGCAATACACGCCCTTCATTTTCAACTACGAGAATCAGATCATCATCCCGGCCGAGAGCGTCTATGCAGCGTTCGAGGCCAAGCAATCTATCAACGCCGGCGAAGTTGAATACGCGCAGAAAAAGGTGGCGAGTGTCCGCCGACTGCGTCGAACGAGTCTACCGATCCCGTACGCCGGTGGGACATACCCCGCAAAACCTTTGCCGCACATCTTCGGCGGACTATTGAGCTTCGAGAGTGATTGGAAGCCTGCCCTCGGCCAGCCACTTATGGACGCGCTCGTGAGCGAACCGGATAGCCGCCTCGATGTCGGGTGCGTTGCCGCTCACGGCACATTTGGCTGCGATGCGGAAGGCTGTTACACCATTACGCCCGACGGAAAGCCGGCAACAGCGTTTCTATTGGAATTGATCGCCCGGCTTCAAACGAGCGCCACCGTGCCTATGGTCGATATACGCGCTTACGCTTCCTGGCTGGGCAGATAACACGGCGGGACCTTCAGCTCTTAGCGCATGGCGGATACTTTCAGCACCCGCCCTAGTTGCCACGTCATATACGGTCCGGCAATCCAGAATTCAAGCTTTGTCGCGCGCTCCACGTCTGGCGTTCAATCATCCGGCAGGGACGGTTCACTCTTCATCGTGCGGCGGCAACGATGCAGAGCTACACATAGGCATGACTCTCCCGGAGGTTCAGCTTCCCAATGGTCAAATGCCCTTATCCGACTCTCCCGATAGTGATGCGGTCGTTGGCGAGAACCAGCATCTTTGCATATAGCCCTTCTGGTAGAGCGTCGGTTTGAGACGGCGACAGGTATGCGGTTCAAAGTTGCCGTATCTGCCAAATTGCGGTTTGTTAGTATAGGTAAGTGCTTTAGTTAGTGAGGTTGCGTACTCGCTAGGAAAAGTCCGCACAATGTCCGCAACGGGTCAAGAGGGTGTTTTGTAAGTCCTTTAGGCACGCAATCTAGAGGCGAGTGCTCTATTGCTGAGCCAAGCGGGCCTAATTACTTATCTTACTCGATCAAGTCTGGCCGGCGCACTTCCACAAGTTCGTGATTTGAAAATTAAAGCTTGTGCGGTTCCTTGTCGCTGTCTTTCTCGATCAGGTCTTGTCCCTCGCTCAACATCACGCCATCCCAGCGGTTCATCACATCGAGATGAATGTCGAACTGATCGAGGATCCGCATCGTCGTGTGATTGATCAGGTCTTCAAGATTCTGCGGATGATTATAGAAAGCGGGCATGGGCGGCAGAATCACGACACCCATCCGCGATAGCTTCAGCATGTTCTCGAGATGAATCTCATTTAACGGCGACTCGCGCACGACCAAAACCAGCTTGTGCGCCGCTCTTTCAGCATGACGTCGGCCGCCCGATGAATCAGGTTGCTTCCCAGTCCATGCGCGATAGCCGCGAGCGTTCCCATGGTGCACGGCGCGATGACCATCCCGAGTGTGATAAACGAACCGCTGGAAATCGCGGCTCCCTGATCGCCGATCGGATACCTCTCTGTGGCCATGTTCTGCACATCTTTGACGCTGTACTGAGTTTCATGCGCGAGCGTACGTTGGCCCCATTTGCTCATCACCAGATGCGTCTCGACACCTGAGCCGTAAAGCATCTGTAACAGCCGCACGCCAAAGATCGTGCCCGTGGCGCCGGTGATGCCGACTATCAGTCTTGTCGGTTTGGTGTTCGGCATTCGTAAGACCACTCTCGCTAGCTTCTCTTGGTCAGCTCGCTGCGAATCCAAAGCGGATCGCGCCTCAGATCCAGGATGGCATAAACGTACGCCAAGTCACCTTCAACCTCATAGTAGATTCCGAATGGAAATCGATCTGAAAGCATTCTGGAGAATCCAAAATAGATGGGATGAATGCCAGCGTAAAGAACGAGCGAGTCAAGGTCGGAGAGAATCGACTCGGCAAAGTAATCACCAACTCCCGCTTCGCACGATTCATAGAAGCGTTTGCCTGATTCAATGTCCTCCGCAGCGTCCTCGAGGACGACCACCATCATGGCTGGGGGCCTCGTAGACGCGACTTGAGTTGGACCATCGTTAGAAACTTCGCTTCTCCACGCTGAGCACGCGCCTTCCGGTCAGCCAGGACGTCTCGATGCCACTCCGGGGAATGCAGCTCGGCATCGTGGCAGAGCGAGTCCCAGAGCTGCTCCATCGTCTGGAGTCGCTCCCGGACCGACATCCTTTCAATCTCGGATGATTCGATCATGTGAACACCCTACTATCTAGCGTCGAATGGTTCAAGCCGATCGCGATTCAGCCGATCGCGATTCATTTGCCGGACACTCACCGCTTTGGCCGGACACCCCACTTTGGCGACGGCGGCTCTTTCGTGGCGCGATCTACGGGGTGCTCTTTCAGCATCCGCATTCCTTCCGTCACCGCTCGCTCAAGTTGTGGATCGCCTCCGGCAATCACTTCTTTGGGCCAGTTTTCGACATCGATGTCCGGCGCGACGCCTTCGTTCTCAACCGCCCATCGATTGTCGCGGGCAAAGAACCCACCGCGCGGAGCGATCATCGAACCACCATCGATGAAAGGCGGCGTGTCCGCGGTGTGGACGAGCCCTCCCCAGGTTCGCTTGCCCACGAGCAAACCGATTTTCCTATATCGGAACATGTAAGGCATCAGATCGCCGCCAGAGCCGGCCATCTCGTTAATGATCATCACCTTCGGCCCCCAGATGCCGGCGGCGGGGCTGGTGAATGGATAACGATCGCCGGCGACGTTGTTGAAGTAACCATCAAAGTCGCGCTGCAGCACGTCGATGATGTAATCGGCCGCGGAGCCGCCACCATTATAACGTTCATCGATGACCACACCTTTCTTGTCCTGCTGCGAAAAGTAATAACGATTAAAGCTGGTGTAGCCGGGCTGTCCCGTGTTCGGCAAATAGACGTAAGCGAGCTGGCCGCCAGAGATTTTTTCAACTAGACGCCGGTTTGATTCGACCCACGCGCGGGTGCGCAGCGCTTGTTCGTTCGGCACCGGCACGACGGTCACATGCCGCGCGCCATCCATCGAAGGTTTATCGTTAATGGTCAGCGACGTCTGCCGGTTTGCCGTTCCGTCGAGCAGGCGATAAATATTATCGGGCGCTTTCAGCTCAATGCCGTTGATGGCGAGGATGTAATCACCGACGTTCACATTCGCTCCCGGCGACGAAAGCGGCGAACGCAGATCGGGATTCCAATTCTCGTTGTCGTAGATGCGCGTGACTTTGTAACGGCCACCTTCGACCGCAAAGTCCGCGCCGAGCAAACCACCCGGCGATTGCGGCACCTCAGGCATGTCGCCACCCCGAACATATGAGTGCCCGATCGCGATCTCTGAGCCCATCATGTCGATTAAGTAATTGAGATCGGCGCGATGCATCACGTAAGGAAGCATCGCTCCATACATCTCTTTGTCTTTCGGCCAATCGGTGCCGTGCATGTTCGGCACGTAGAGATAATCGCGCTGGTTGCGCCAGCCTTCGTTGAAGATTTGTTTGAACTCTTCTTTTGGATCGAGATACATGCGGAGGTTGACGTTGAGCCGGCCAGTTCCCGGCTGTGGCGGCGTTCGATCTGCGTCAACGACAAAGAGCGAGGGAGCAGGTGGCCGGCCACCAAAGGCTGCGGGACCGCCTCCGCCGCCCGCCGCCCGATAGACAATCTTGTGACCATCCGCGCTGATTTCATATGCCGCGATACCGGCAACGAACGGCGCGGCCTTTCGATCACACAGGCGATAACGAATCAATTCGCTGCCGCCACCACCGCCAAGGCCTCCACCGCCGCCACCTTGCCCACGCGCGCCGGCCTCGAGGTAGTAAACGATTCCGTCGACGCCGGAATGCAATTCTGAATATTGACGTTCAGGAACACCCGGCACGGAGAGTATTCGCTTCGACAATCCGTCGAAGTCGATCTGCACCGTCACGGGTGGGCGCGGACCACGCGGTGTCGGCTGTTCGCCCGCAGGCGCATCGGCTCCCGGCGTCGAACCATCGCCGACGCAAATGCCGGGCAAGGCGGCGCGCCGGCCGGTGCCGACGCCCCGGTCTTCGTCGCTCTCAGGAAGCAAAGGGCTGGCGTCACTTTTCTTTAGCACGGCGAAATACAAACCAAAGTTCTCGTCGTGATCGTACGAAGTCATGTCGAGCCATTGCGAGCGCATACCAAAATCGGTCGACGCTAGAAACCAAAGATACTTCCCACTCGCATCCCACGCGGGCCAGACTGCGTCGGCGAGGCCGTCGGTTACTTGTTTGGTTTCGCCGGTCTCGACGTTGCTGACGAAGATCGCGTGATACATCGAGCGCAGCCGGCTGGAGTACGTTACCCATTTCGAGTCGGGACTCCACACGGGATTCAGCGTGCGTTGCGGCACCATCCACGGATCGCTGCCAACAACTTTCGCTTTGCCGCTGGCAACATCCACGACCCAGACGTGCAGACCAGTGTCGGTGAAAAGGATTTTCTTTGAGTCGGGCGACCACGACGAAGTGTAGTAATGCGTCGGATGATCGAGCGCGATTTCGCGTGGCGGAGTCAGGCCATCCTGCGCTTCGATGTAGAGGCGGTACTCGCCCGACTTATCGCTGAAGTAGGAAATAGATTTTCCGTCGGGCGACCACGCCGGGTCGCGCTCGGCTGAGCCGCTTGAGTTAGTCAGATTGCGCACGTCGCCTTTCTCGACCGGAATCGTGAAGATTTCTCCGCGCGCTTCGACGACGACGCGCCTGCCGGTTGGCGAGAGCGCCATGTTCGTCATGCGACTGGTCACGTCTTCCCAACGCGGCATCATCCACGGAAAATCGCCCGTCGCGGTAATATTAACGATGTGTTCCTTGCCGCTTCTCGGATCAAGTTCGTGAACGTAGCCGGCCTGCTCGAACACAACCGCGTTCGGGCTGGAATCCAAAGTTTTGACGTCAAAGTCGGTGAATTTCGTAACCTGCGTCAGCTTCCTTGTTTTCGTTTGGTACGACCAAACGTTGGCGACGCCGTCGCGATCAGAGATGAAGTAAACCGTGTCGTCCACCCAAACCGGATCCATGTCTTTTGAATCGGTCCAGGGCGGCGAAACCAAATCGTAGCTCTTGAGATCGACGATCCAAACGGGGCGATTCTGCCCACCGCGATAGTTGCGGCGCTCTTCGTCCCACGAATTGTTCATGCGATAAGCGATGTGTGATCCGTCCGCCGAGATCTTGCCTTGATAGGCGCGCGGCAAAGACATCGGCTCTTCGACGCCGCCTTCCGCCGGGACGGTCCAGAAGCGCGGGGCGCCGCTGGGCGTCCACGTTGCGCGGGTGGACGAAAAGAGAATCGATCGGCCATCGGGAGTCCAGCCCTGCACCGTGTCCGCGCCGGGATGCCAGGTCAAACGTTTCGGCTCGCCGCCCTCAGCCGCGACTACGTACACATCAAAGTTGCCGGCGTACTCGCCGCTAAAGGCGATCCATCTTCCGTCCGGAGAGAAATGCGGATTCGTCGTCTGGCCCTGGAAACTCGTGACGCGGCGCGCCGCGCCGCCCGCGCGCGGCACCGCCCAAATATTTTGCGCGTAAGCAAATGCGATTTGCGTGGCGCTCACCGTAGGCGTGCGCAACAGACGCGTGCCGCCGTTGGATGTTTGAGCAGAAGCGAAGCTGCCGGCAAAGAGAACAGTGCAGAAGACGAGGGTGCAGCGGCGAAGCTCCGCCGAAAGCAGGCGCGTGGACATCAGTTTTCCTCCAGAGAACCGAATCGGGTTTGCTCGGCTCTTTTAGCACGAAGCCAGCGTAAGAGCCAAGCTTGGCCTGCGTGGAATCGACTTAGCGGATCTCGTCGGCTATCCGCCGAGCGCCGCATCGTTAGGGCCAGCCGGCTGGGTCGCGTTAACGTGAATCGAGCCGTCAGCTGAATCAAGGTAGTAGTGGTTGCTGCCGGTGGTGTCGGTTTGCGGGTCGGCATTCAACGTGTATGACGTTGGTTGGGTGGCGGACTTTGGAATCACTTTCAGCGTGAAGATGTAGCCGTCAGTGGACGGCGGATTGCTCTGGAACTTGGTGCTTAGCACTTTGTCCTGCACCATCTGTTCAAAGGTTCCGAAGGTGCGATTGTGCGTGTTGTAGTACTGAATCTCTATGGCGGCAATCGTCTTGAGATCCTGCAGAGTTGCCGCTTCGTTTCCGGCTTTTTGGGCGGCTTTGAATCCAATCACGGCGGCGCCAATCAGGATTCCAATGATCGCGATTACGATCATCAGCTCGATCAGCGTGAAGCCGAGTTCGTTGGGGCAGTTGCGGTGAGTCTCTTTCATAAGTAATTCCTCAACTTGCTAAACGACGCCTTGCGACGGCAGTTCCGAAAAGGATAACCGAAGCCCGGTCAATTGATGGAGGAATCTTACTACACTGGTCGGAGTCGCGCCACCGGGGAGTATGTCAGAACCGCCTGCGGTAGCGGGCGGTTGATCTCTAAGACTTACCAGTCTCGACGTAGATTAACCGCCCGCTACCGCAGGCGGTTGCGGACTTTTGTGGCCGCAGCATGTAGAATGAGGCCGATGAGAGAGTTACGAACAGCGCCTGCGCGCTCCGAAGCGCTCGCCACGGCGGCGGAGAGAATCGATCTGCTGCAAAGCGCCATTGAGCGCGTGATTCGCGGCAAGCCGGAAGCCGTGCGGCTGGCGATGGTGACCTTGCTGGCCGGCGGACACCTTTTGGTTGAAGACGTTCCCGGCGTCGGCAAAACCACGCTGGCACACGCGCTGGCGCGGGCGCTCGACTGTTCGTTCCAGCGCATTCAGTTCACTTCCGATCTGCTGCCGTCGGATGTTATCGGGCTCTCGGTTTTCAATCAGCAAGCCTCGGTCTTTGATTGGAAGCCCGGCCCGATCTTCGCTAACGTCGTACTCGCCGACGAGATCAATCGCACCACACCGAAGACTCAATCGGCGTTGCTCGAGGCGATGGCCGAACGGCAAGTGACGGTCGAAGGCGTGACGCACGCGCTGCCGCAACCGTTCATCGTGCTCGCCACCCAGAACCCGATCGAGCATCACGGAACTTACCCTTTGCCGGAATCGCAGCTCGATCGTTTCATGCTGCGCTTGCGCATAGGTTACCCCGGCGCGCGCGACGAAAAGCAGATGCTCCGCGATCGCGAGCACGCCGAACCGCTCGATGCCGTCGAACCGGTGATGACGGCCGCGGACGTTTTGGAGCTGCAAAGCGCGGTCAGTGAAGTTTCGGTTGATGACGCGATCGTCGACTATCTGATGCGCGTCGTGGCCGCCACGCGATCGTCCGAGATGCTCGATCTCGGCGTCAGTCCGCGCGGCACGCTGTCGCTGTTTCGCGCGGCTCAGGCGCTGGCTTTGACCGAAGAGCGCACGTACTGCGTTCCCGACGACATCAAGCGTTTGGTAGTTCCCGTGTTCGCGCACCGCCTCACGGTCAGCTCTCGCTATTCTTCGGCCATGCGTCGCAGCGAGGAGGCCGAAACCGTCCTGCATGAAATTCTGAAAACAATCAGCGTCCCGTTGTAAGACAAGATGAAGGTGTCCGACAAACTTCAGTTTGTCGCGGCTGCTCAAGAAGCTGATCGCGCCGGGCACGACAAACTAAAGTTTGTCGGACTCAAGAGCTGGTGGCGCGCAATCCTGGGCACGCTGCTGGTCCTGGCTGGATTAGCAACTGCGCTGTTGACCCTTTTCGCGCGCCGCCTCGGAGAGCCGCAACTTGCCAGCACCGGCGCGATTGCCTCTTTGGTCTTCATCGTGCTGATCGTTCTGCTGGTCGTGCCGCCGCTCTCTCGCGCGGCGTTTGCCGAAATCTCTGACAGCGGTTTTCCCGTAGAAGTCACCACCGGCGGCGTCATCTTCGTTATCATTCTGGTCATCGTGGCGTTCGCCGCCTGGAACACCGGAAACAATCTGCTGTTCATGGTGTTCTCGATAATGCTTTCGACGCTGTTTGTTTCGTGGGTGGCGGCGCGCGCGGCCCTGCGCGACCTGACCGTCTCAGCGCGCTTTCCCGATCACATCTTTGCCGGCGAACCTGCGGAAGTAATCGTTACGGTAAGGAATACAAAACGGCTGCTACCGTCGTTCTCGATACTCGTCGAGTCGCGTGGACCAGGGGGCGAAGGGCGAAGAAAGCGAAAAAGACAAGTAGGGCGACTGCGTTTCAAGAAGCGAACGCTGGCTTACTTCATTTACGTCCCGCATCGCGCCGCCGCTGAGCAGAGCATCGAACAAGTGTTTCGGAAACGCGGCCAGGTGCGAGTGGACGGGTTCGAACTTTCGACGCGGTTTCCCTTTGGTTTCTTTCGTCATCGCCGCCGTCTGCGCGCCCGCGACGTGGACATCGTCGTCTATCCCAAACCTGAGCCGGTCGCCGACGAACTGCACTTGCTGCCGCTCTACACCGGGCAGACAGCTTCGTTTCGGCGCGGCGCCGGACATGATTTGCTGATGCTGCGCGACTATCAACCGCACGACGAGCCACGTCACGTCGACTGGAAAGCCACGGCGCGCACGCGGCGTTTGACCGTGCGCGAGTTCACCGCTGAAGACGAGCGGCGCACTACGGTCGTGCTGGACACGCGCTTAACCGAAGACATCGATGAAGAGAACTTTCGCATTCGCTTCGAAGGCGGCGTGATTCAGGCTGCGTCTCTGGTCAAGCATTTCATCGACGAGCGCGCTGAGGTTCGTTTGATGTTGGGCGAAGAGCACGGCCGTTTCGGCACGGGTCAGGAACATCTGTACGCGTGCCTGCGGCGTTTGGCTTTGGTGGGACCAACGCAGGCGTTCGACGCTGATTCCTGGCCGCGCGAATTGCTGGACGCAGCGGCATTGCCCGAATACTCGGCGGATGGAGACTACCTTTTGGTGCTGACCACGGCGGCGCGCGGTTCGATCCCGCCTGAGATTTGGCGGCGCGCCTTCGTGATCTATTTGTGAGCGCTTGTCTATTTTGATTCCTGCGAAAACTTATTCCGCTAAGTCTCTCAAGCTGGTCGCAATCTGTTTTTTGTTTTCCGGCGCGACCGGTTTGATTTACGAAGTACTGTGGGCGCGCATGCTGGGACTTGTCTTTGGCGTGACCACGCTGGCGATAGGCTTAGTGCTGGCGGCGTTCATGGGCGGACTGGCGCTGGGTAGCGCCATCGCCGCGAGATTCGCCGCGCGCATCGCCCGGCCTGTGCGGGCTTATGCGTTGATTGAAATCGCGATAGGCGTTTACGCGCTGGTTGTGCCGCTGCTGTTTCGCTTGATCGATCGCGTCTATGCCGCAGCGTGGCCGCATTTCCATCAGGGCTTTTACGGATTCGCCTTCGCGCGATTTGCGCTGGCCGCAATCGTCCTGCTGATTCCCACTGCATTGATGGGCGCAACTCTGCCCGTGCTTGCCCGGGCGGTCGACGCCAGCCAGGCGCGAAAAAACTCAATCACTACGCTGTACGCATGCAACCTCGCCGGCGCAATTGCCGGCACGATCGCCGCGGGGTTCTTCTTGCTGCCTTACTTTGGAGTGCGCGCCACGATCTGGATTGCAGCGGCGACGAATGTCTTGATCGGCGTGGTTGCGTTTCTGATCGATCGAAAGCTATGTCCGACAAACTTCAGTTTGTCGTCTTCGGTTGAGGTACAAGGCGAAGCGAGTCAGGGACAAACTGAAGTTTATCGGACATCTAAGACGTTCTGGCTGACATGCGCGATCATCTCGGGCTTTGTCACGATCAGCATGCAAATCGTTTGGTCGCGGGTGCTGGCGATGATCATCGGCTCTAGCACCTACGCGTTCAGCATTGTGCTGGCGCTGTTTCTCGCTGGTCTGGCGTTCGGAGCGTATCTGGTTAGCGCGACCAGGAATCACGACGGGCGTGCGCTTCGCCGCACGGTATTCGGATTGGAGATTCTCACTGCTGCGGCTTTGTTCATCGGTCTACGCGTCGCGAACGCCGTGCCCGAGCTGCTGGTTAGTGCGGGCTTGCGACTCGGCGTCAACACGTGGGCGGGTTTGCTCGCTTTGCAGATCGCCGCGGCCGCGCTGCTGATTCTGGCGCCCGCTACTTTCATGGGGATGGTGATGCCGCTCGTGCTGACGCGGGCAGGCAGCGCCCGTCTGGTTGGCAAGAGTTATGCGCTGAATACGGTCGGTGCGATCGCCGGTGCGTTGGTGACAGCTTTTCTGCTGATTCCCAGGACGAATACGCGATTCACAATTTTTTGCGCCGCCTCGCTGTGCCTGGTCGTCGCAGGAATCGCTTACCAACCGCGCCGCGAGCGCAGCGATCTCGCGGTTGGGCGCAGCCTTTCAATCGGCGGAGCCGTGGGCGCGATCATCTTGATGTTTATTTTCTGGCCGGCGCTTAATCTCAATGCGCTGTCGGTCGGGGCTTACGACAGTTTCGTGCGCGTCCTCGCGAAATCGCGCGGCGATGTTCCCGAAGACGATCACAATAGCGGGGCAGAGAATCACCAGCTCTTGATGTTCGCGGAAGGCCGCACGGCCACAGTTTCCGTGCGTCGCGACTGGGGCATCACGTCGGTGGCCATCAACGGCCGCACGAATGCTTCGGATGGCGACGACATGCCGACGCAAATTCTCCTGGGCCAACTTGGGATTATGGCCGCGCCGCATCTTGAACACGCGCTCGTTATCGGTTTCGCAACCGGCGTGACCCCGGGAGCAGTCCTGCAATCGCCGATGCAATCGGTTGAATGTGTCGAGATCGAGTCGGCCGCGGTGGCCTCTTCAAGTTTCTTCAATCACGTCAACAACCGGCCGCTCAGCGATCCGCGTTTGCACTTAATCGTTGACGACGCGCGCAGCTATCTGCGCGTAAATCCGGTGCGGTACGATCTGATCGTCAGCGAGCCCAGCCATCCCTGGGTGCCCGGGGTCGCTAATCTTTTCACCCGCGAATTCTTCGCGCTGGGCCGCGAGCGTTTGAAAGATGACGGCGTGTTCGTGCAGTGGTTGCAGATTTATCAGCTTTCGACGGAGAGTTTGCGATCGGTTTTGGCGACTTTTCATGAGGTCTTTCCGCACGTTGCCGTGTTTCGCGTGCTAGGTGCGGCGAAGGGTAAGGATTTGATCCTGCTGGGAAGTCGGGCGCAGATCAGTTTCGATCAGATCAATGAACGATTCAACGAACCGCGGATCGCCGCTGAGTTGGCGCGTGCTGGAATCAAGAGCCCGAACCTTCTACGCGCGTGGTTTGTTTGCGATGAGTCGCGATTAGGGCCCGCCGTAGCCGGCGCGATCATCAACACTGACGACAACATGCACGTGGAAACCGTCGCGCCGCGCGAAGCGTTTCGCCCGACCATGGAAGGGAATGCAACATGGATTGAGAGCTTGAGAAGAGATAGCCTTTAGCAGATTGATAAGAAAACAGGTGTAGCATGCGGGAGGTACCTGGCAAATAAGTCCGCGCGGCGGCCGAACGAAAATAGCCCAGCAATTTATTGCTGGGTAAGCCGGCAGTAATGAACGACAAGCCCGTGCAGCGGGCGACAGAAGTTTCAGAACCCCGACGAGTCGGGGTAGCGACCGGATCGTATACTCACGGTGAACGATCAGTTGCGGGGGGTAGAACCTCACCAGCAGGACGACTTCTCGGTCTTCTCTCACATTCTTGGAGAATCTGTTGCGCCCGCCTTATTGGCTCTCCTTTTATCTCGGTCTTGCCTCGCATTCTTGAAGAAGCTGTTCCGCCTGTGTGATCCGAATCTTCAATTGTCCAATCTCGGCTCGTTTATCGAGAATTTCCTGTCGCAGTCTCGGTTTTTGTTGAGGGGGAGCAGTCTGCAATTCCGATTGCAGCTGACCAAGATTTGCTTCCTCTGTTTTCAAGGATTGCTGTAGATTGGCTAAATTTGTCCTTTCCTGTTCGCAGACTGTGGTTGAAACAACAGTTGGAAAGACACCACGAATTTTAGTATCAGTTAGTAAGATAGAGAACATATAATGCCCTCCTACTTTTTTGAAAGCCAGTTCTTCAAGACCCAATGGAGGAGAGCCTTGAATTCGAGTAATTGTGCCAACACTTGTCTCTATCACAAGAAACCCATGAACTATATTGGTTGTTCCCGGTTTCAATCCAACTTTTTCATACGACACTTTGAAGGCATTGTTCTTCGGAACGAAAGAAACCAAGGCCTTGTTTTGATAAACAAGATTGTAAACTTTGTTGCTGTTTGGAAATTCAACGACATTGTCCTGAGAAAGACCGGTGACTTCAAATGTTTTTGTCGGCAGTTTATTGCCGAGGTCAGCTTCAAAAGCAATGGCGAACGTTCCCTTGATCGGTGGCTCAGCCCAAGGTTTGATTATTGTCCCATCATCCATTTGCGATCTCCACCAAAAGCGTCCTGAAGAATCGCAAAAGAGATTTAAGTTGTATTTCTTGTTGGCCCCTACATCTTCACTCCACCAGATTTGTTCGGCAGGATGTATTTCAGGGTGGTAGCAATGACCTTTATCATATATCCACGGTCCGTACACGGCAATTTGTTTGCCGATTCTATGAAAAACCGCGCCAGTAAGCCCAGTTTGATCTATCTCCGCTTCTACTACTTTGAAAGGTTTTGTACAGGGGTTTTCCTTTGCCTCAAGATCCCAAATACTTTCGCCTCGTAGTTCCGTAGCTTGTTGTAAGGATAGTGAAGGTCTGTGCGCCTGTGTAATGAGGTACATATAATTTGAAGACGGTTTTATGTCAATGTTCAGATCATGGTCGTCATATGTGCCATTTACGTTTGCTATATGCGGTTCGGCGGATTCACCCTCAACACTGCCGGCGATTGTGCCGCTTAGTGTTCTTTTGAAATAAATATGGTCATTCGGCTGTTTTTGGGGATACCAGAAATTAATACTGTCAGGAATAGCTCGATTATGGGATGCTCGTTGAAATGCGGCCGAGCCGATTTCTTCGATTCCTCTGTAATCGCTGCCGATAACTCCCATTAGGTCTTTGTCAGCATGATCCCATATAGCTGCATCCGCAGGTGACTGTACGCCCAGCGAAGTAATCGTGAATTGGGCATCATTGACTTGAATTGTAGTAGGACCAGTAGGAGCGTGCGGCGGCAATGGTGGAGATACCACAATCGGATTTGGCGGACCAGTAGGAGCGTGCGGCGGCAATGGCGGAGATACCACCGCAATCGGATTTGGCGGAGGCGGCCCACTTGCCCTTTCACGTTCCCAATGCCCTGCTACAAATTGCCCGTTTCGTAAACTATTGCGTGCCCAGAAAAATCCCGGACGCTTAGTGCCAAACACCACGATATACGACACCTTATCGTTAAAATTATATTTTGATAAATCGGGGCAGTCTTCTAATAAGTCTACTGATATACCATAGCCGCCGCCTTCATCAGCGTGTTCGTATATCATAGCGGCCAGACCTGTGGGTACTTTTATTGAGGAAGCAATATCATTGAAATCAAGTAATCTATATTCACCGACACCGACCGTTTTGGCACGTCCCCCAAAGTTTGGATTTTCAAATATAACAACGCTTTGGCTGTATGAGCTTGAACACGTTAGGAAAATTAGCGGGATAGAAAATAGAAACAACAGCCATTTGCTTCGTTCTTTGGGTTGAAGTTTATTAGCAGTATTGTACATATCTATCTCCTTTTGATTGTAAGTATTTGCCTGCCGTTTGCAGTTTTCGGCTTGCTCCGTTTTAGCTTGTTCGCTGGAACCGCTCTCAAATGAATTGTCCAGCGTTAGAGAAACGACCCACCGTGTGCTGACCACGTTATACCCCGCGCGCCGTAAGCGCAAACGCGGAGCGTTCGCAGATTCCATTCAAGCCGCGTTATCAACACCAAATCGCGAAGCGAGCCAACTACGTATTAGACCACGGCGCGTGGCCCAACTACGCGATGCCGCGCATTATGCCTCGCGAAGCTAGCCCCGCCCGAGTGTCTCGCCAACTTTGACGTGCGTGCCGTTGAGGAAATCGCGCGCACTCATCCGGCGGCCGTTCTCCGGCTGTAATTCCAAAACGCGCAAAGCTGTGTTATTGCCGCAGGCAACACGGATGTTGTCACCGTGAGCTTCGACGATTTGGCCGGGGCTCATTGAAAGTTGTTCCGCCTTCTCAGAAGCGGCGCGCCAGATGATCAGCCGGCGCGAATCAAGAGTCGTGTAAGCATTCGGCCACGGCTGAAAGCCACGCACGCGTCGTTCAATCGCGCACGCGTCCGTTGACCAATCGATCAAGCCGTCTTCGCGCTTCAGTATCGGCGCCAACGTAGCTTCTTCGTCTCGCTGCGGTTGGGCTTGAATACTATCGAAGCGCTTGAGAGTTTCGCTCAGCAACTCCGCGCCAATGTCAGACAATCGCGCCAACAATTCCGGCGCGGTTTCGTGCTCTTCGATCTGTGTCGGATGTTGCAAAAGGATCGGTCCGGCATCCAGCTCCTCGACGATCTTCATCGTCGTGACACCAGTTTCTTTTTCTCCGTTGACGATGGCCCAGTTAACCGGCGCCGCGCCGCGGTACCTTGGCAGCAGAGAGAAATGAACGTTGATACAGCCGCGCTTGGGCGCCGAGAGAAACTCAGCCGGCAGAATCTTTCCATAAGCGACAACGATCGCGGCGTCAGCGTTGTGCGATGCGAACAACGCCTTGGCTTCTTCAGTTTTGATCCTGGCTGCCTGCTGAACGGTGAGATTGTGTTCGAGGGCGAACTCTTTTACCTGCGACTGGTGCAATTTGTTTCCGCGCCCCGCGGGCTTGTCGGGCTGGGTCCACACCGCGACGATCTCGTGGCCATCGTCGAGGAGCCGCCGCAGGGACGGCACCGCGGATTCCGGCGTGCCCATGAAAACGATGCGCATATTGAGATTTACTTTACTGCGAGAGGTTGCGGAAGAGGAAGAGCGGGGGCAAGCCCGCCTTCCTGACCTGAGAGGTTATCAAGCCTCTTGCTTGCGCCGAAAACCTTGAATGCCTTTCAAGGTTAAGGAATGACATTCAAGGAAAAGTAGCTCGAGGTCAGGAAGGCGGGCTTGCCCCCGCTCCCTGGAATTTCTTCACGCCGCGGTGCCGGCTTCTGCTTGCTTGTTCGTCGTCGCGCCAATCTTAGCCGACGAAAGCTTTGCCTGCATGAACAGCAAAAGGTAGTCGTGGCCGCCGGCTTTCGAGTCGGTGCCCGACATGTTGAAGCCGCCGAACGGATGCACGCCGACGAACGCGCCCGTGCACTTGCGATTGAAATAGAGATTGCCGACGTGGAACTCGCGCCGCGCGCGTTCGATCTTCGCTTCGTCAGTCGAGTAAACCGCGCCGGTCAAACCAAACTGAGTATCGTTCGCGATCCTGAGCGCGTCGTCATAGTCGTTCGCCTTGATCACTGCGAGCACCGGCCCGAAGATTTCTTCCTGTTCGATCGTCGAGCCCGCTTTCACGTCGGCGATGACTGTTGGTTCGATAAAGAAACCCTGCTCGCCGTCCGACCCACCGCCGGCGACGACGCGGCCGCCTTCGGCTTTGCCTTTCTCGACGTAGCCATTGATCGTGGTGAATGCCTTTTCGTTGATCACGGCGCTCATCGTCGTGGCCGTGTCGGTCGGATCGCCGACTTTGATCTTCGCAGTGTGCTCGGCGATCTTTTCGATCATCGAATCGTAGACCCGCGCGTCGATGATCGCGCGCGAGCAGGCGGAACACTTCTGACCCTGGTAACCAAACGCCGCCTGCACGACGCCGGTGGCAGCTTCGTCGAGGTTCGCGTCGTCGGCCACGATGATCGCGTCTTTGCCGCCCATCTCAGCGACCACACGCTTGATCCAGAGCTGGCCGTCGTGGACTTTCGCCGCGCGTTCGTTGATGCGCAAGCCAATTTCTTTCGAGCCGGTGAACGCAACAAAGCGCGTCTTTGGATGATCGACGACCACGTCACCGACTTCCGCGCCTGAGCCGGCCATGAAATTCACCACGCCGGCCGGCATGCCGGCTTCTTCCAGCAGCTCGAAAAACTTGTACGCGATCGTCGGCGCATCCGATGATGGTTTCAAAACGACGGTGTTGCCGGTTACGATCGCCGCGGCAGTCATGCCCGCCATAATCGCCAGAGGAAAGTTCCACGGCGGAATCACCGCGCCGACACCAAGCGGAATGTATTCCAAACGATTCTCTTCGCCGGCCAGCTTAGTCAATGGCTGTGGCGCGCCGTAATGCAGCATATCTCGCGCATAGAACTCCAGAAAGTCGATCGCCTCGGCGGTGTCGCCGTCGGCTTCCGGCCAGGTCTTCGCGACTTCGTGAATCATCCAGGCGGACAGTTCGTGTTTGCGCGCGCGCATGAGTTCAGCAACGCGAAAGAGCAACTGCGCGCGCTCTACAGCCGGAACCAACTTCCACGTTTCGAATGTCTTTGCCGCAGTCTCGACGGCGCGATTGGCCAGCTCCTTCGTCGCTTTGTTAAAGCGTCCGACAATCTGCGTCCGATTGGCGGGATTGATGCTGTCGATCTTTCCGTCCGTCGTAATGCGCTCGCCGCCGATCACCAGCGGATACTCTTTACCCAGTCGGGTTCTTACCTTTTCAATAGCAGCGCGCATCGCCGCAGCGTTTTCCGGCTTAGTGAAATCAGTGAATGGTTCGTTACGAAATTCGGTTGGCATGATTGCTCCGTGTCTTAGGTTCAGAGTTCAAGCTTTAGCTTGCTCTTGTAATGAACAACCTGAAGGTTGAACTCTAAACTGTTAAGCAGGCCAGTCGCCGGCCTTTTGCAATTTCTTGATCTTGCGTTTGACGATCTCGCGCTTGAGCGGCGTCATCTTGTCGAGAAAGACTATGCCGTCGCAGTGATCCGTTTCGTGCAGCATGCAACGCGCGGTCAGTTCAGTACCGTCAATTTCGAATTCTTTGCCGTTCACGTCGTGCGCGCGCACAATCGCGCGCAGATTGCGCTCGACGCCGAAGTAAATACCGGGAAAGGAAAGACAGCCTTCTTCGCCATTCTGCTTGCCTTCCATATTGACAACTTCCGGATTGATCATCACCACGCGCTGCGCCGGATCTTTGCCAACTGAGCAATCCATCACAAACAGACGCTTCGTCACGCCGACCTGCACGGCGGCAAGCCCTACACCCGGCGCCGAGTACATCGTCTCGAACATTCTATCGACGAGCTGCTTCAGATCGCCGTTAAATTCCGTGACTGGATCAGCCGGTATCTCGAGAATGGGATTCGGCCAGGTAACTATTTTCAGAAGCGACATAGACTGGTTGGGTTTTTCGGCGACTGCAAAGTAACTTTCGATCTGAATGATTCTCCGTAACCAGGCCAACGATCACACGTAAGCTGTTTCCGGCATTTCGATGTAACGGTCTGGCTTCTCCACCTGGCCGTGAATCGCAAAGAAGCGGCGTTCGATCTCCTTTAGAACCGTTGCTTCATAATAGGCAGTACCGCAAGCCAGGCACACTTCGACTGGAGTGTTCGGTACGAGCAGGTATTTTCCGCCGTGACTGTAAAGATATTCAATTCTTCGCTGTTCAAACGAGCCGGCGCCGCAAGTGTTGCATTTGATTTCACCCATTAGTTACTCCTCGCGTCCACGGATCCGAAAAGTGCGGAGCCTGCGGAACGTAAACGGTGATGACTGCCACCTTTTCACCCCGCCAGCCACATACCACATGAATCGGCGTCTCGCCTGCGAAGCCAACAATTAGACAACTCTCACCACGACCTGTATCAGGATACCGCTCAAGCACTTCAGCATTCAAGATGGCCGTTTCGATCTGAGCGAGAGTCAGCGATTCAATTCGCCGTTCGGTGTCGGCATGATCTGTGTAGACGTATTCATTCCTGCCTACCTGTTCCTGGATCTTGGCCAAGTCCAAAAGTGTGCTCCCGAACCCTCAATACCCACGCAGCTGCGCGCGATAGCCTTCAAAGTTTCGCTTCATCTCGCCCAGACTGTCGCCGCCAAACTTTTCGCAAATCGCGTGAGCCAGCACCAGCGCGACCATCGCTTCGCCAATCACACCCGCAGCAGGCACGACCGTAATGTCTGAGCGTTCGAAGGCGGCGCGCTCTTCCTGTTTAGTGTCGATGTCGACTGAGCGCAATGCGCGCCGTAACGTCGAGATTGGTTTCAGATGACCGCGGACTCTCAGCTCTTCGCCGTTGGTAACGCCGCCTTCCAGTCCGCCCGCACGATTCGTGGCGCGAATGAATTCTTTCGTCTCGTCGTTGTAACCGATCTCGTCGTGAACTTCTGAGCCGGGCAGTCCACTGGCCTGCGCGCCCGCGCCAATCGCGATGGCTTTCACCGCGGGAATCGACATCACGGCTTGCGCTAAACGTCCGTCGAGCTTTAAATCCCACGCGGTGTGCGAACCCAGGCCCGGCACCACGCCCCGCGCCACAACTTCGAAGATACCGCCGAGCGTGTCGCCCTCGCTCTTCTTCTGATCGATTAACTCGATCATGCGCTGCTGTGCCTCTCTGTCAGCGCAACGCAGCGGCGCGTCTTCGGGGATCGTCTTGATTTGATCGAAAGTAAGTTCGAGCGGCTTTTCCGGAATGCCGCCGAGTTGAATTACGTGACTGCGAATCTCCACCCCGAAGTTTGCGAGCAACTGTCTGGCCAGCGCTCCACACGCTACGCGCGCCGCCGTCTCGCGCGCGGACGCGCGCTCCAGCACGTCGCGCAGATCGCGCGTGTTGTATTTCAATCCGCCGGCGAGATCGGCGTGGCCGGGGCGGGGGCGTTTGACGCGACGAGATTTCTCCGGCGGAAGCTCTTGCTCGCCGGGGGACATTACGTCGTCCCAGTTGGCCCAGTCTTTGTTCTCGATCATCACGGCGAGCGGCGAGCCCAGCGTCAATCCATGTCGGATACCGCTGATGATCTCCGCACGGTCCTGTTCGATCTTCATACGCGCGCCGCGGCCATAGCCCTGTTGTCGCCGATGCAGTTCGTGATTGATTTGCTCGATGTCTATGGGTAGACCGGCGGGCAGACCTTCGACTATCGCGACGAGTGCGCGCCCGTGTGATTCGCCGGCGGTGGTGAAACGGAACATCTTCTTCTTCGCTCGGAAAAACAACGTTCACCGCAGAGACGCAGAGAACGCAGAGGACGCGCAGAGAATTACTCTCTCAATCCGAGAACCTTTCTCCGAATGCCGTCCTTTAATACGACCACATTGAAATTCATCAGGAGTCCAACACTCCAGCCGCCCAGTCCCAGATAAGTCAACAGTTGGGCTTCGTGAATTGGCGCGATAGCTTCAATCGCTTTCACTTCGACGACGACCGTGCCAGCGACAAGAATGTCGAGACGATAACCACATTCGCAACGAACGCCTTTGTATTCGAGAGGTAAGGGCACTTGACGCTCAAACGGAATTCCTCGCAAGGCTAACTCTTGGCAAAGACATTCTTGGTAAGCTGACTCCAATAAGCCCGGACCCAGTGCTCGATGAACCGCAATCGCCGCCCCGATCACTCCCTCAGTAATCTTGTTAACGCTTTCTCGTTTCGGTTGAGGATACATACTTGATCTTCTCTGCGCCACCTCTGCGTTCTCTGCGTCTCTGCGGTGAGTCTGTACGTTCATGAGCGTAACACCGATTAACACCGATTCAACGTAAAAATCTTTTACGTAGTCAAAATATCTTCGGCAAAGATATTCCCTCTACCCAGAATTCCCGCCGGATCAAACGCTCGCTTCAATGCCGCCATCTCGCGCAGATGCTCTTCACTGTAGAGCTCGCGCAGGTATTCGCGCTTGAGCTTACCGATGCCGTGTTCAGCCGAGATCGTGCCGCCGACGTCAATTGCACGGCGAATGAACGTCAGATAAATCTCGCGGGCGCGCGCGGCTTCCTGATCATCGCGCGGCAGGATGTTCACGTGCACGTGATTGTCGCCGATGTGACCGAAGATCGTGAAGCGAAGATCGCCGCCGCGTAGCGCGTCTTGATAGAACTTAAGCATGCCAGCAAATTCTTTATCAGGCACCGCCATGTCGGTCGAAACCTTTTTCTGATGATAGCGCGCGAACCATTCATTCATCAGCACCGGCAGGGCATGACGGAATTCGCGCAGCTTTGCCTGATCCTGCTCGTTTGTCACAAACCACGACTGATCCGCGAGCGCGTGATGCCGTTCAAGCAATGCGAGCCATTCGGTCATCAACTCTTCCTCGTCCTCGGCGGTTGTTTCCTGTTCGAAGAAGACGGCACCGATTGCGTTAGCCGGAATGTTTGGATACTTCTGACGAAGAAAGTTGAGTGATTCGGAATCAAAGTATTCGAGAGCACGAGCGTCGAGATTGCCAGAGTTGCCCTCGCTCACGCTCGGGCTTCTGACACGGTTGGCGAGCGAGCGTTCCCGCGCTTCGCGTACGAAGGCGAGCAGACGCTCTTCCAAATCGAAGAAGACGACTCCGCTCAGGAATCCCTCGGGCTTTGGCAGGAGCTTAGCTTCAATTTCAACAATCACGCCGAGCGTGCCTTCGCTCCCGATGAAAACATCAAGCACGTCCATTCCCGGGGCGACATAGTACCCGGACGCGTGTTTGCGAACTTCAGGCATGCGATACGTTGGAAGCTGAGCTTCAATTGAGCCCCCCGACTCAAGTGGAATCTTGATTCGACCTTGCGCGTCCGCGTGCAGTTCTCCGCGACGAAGATCGATTACGTCGCCGGTTGCCAACGCGATCTTCAAGCGCTCGACATACTTTCGCGTCGGCCCATACTTGAAAGTGCGCGAGCCCGAAGCGTTAGTCGCGACCGTGCCGCCAAGAAAGCAACTGCGTTCGGTGGGATCAGGCGGATACAGCAACCTTTCGGATTCAACCGCGCGTTGAAAGTCGCGCAGGATCACTCCGGCTTCCGCAATCGCTCGGCCTCCGCCCTGTTCGTCGTGAACGATTTGTTTTATGTGATTTAGTTTGTCCGTGGCGATGACAGTGCCGCCAAATGGAACGCGGCCGGCGACTGTGCCGGTGCCGGCGCCGGAAACGGTGACGGGAGTCTCTGTTCGCGTTGCTTCGGCGAGAATCTCAGCGACTTGTTCAGCGGTTTCGGGAAAAACGACGCGCGACGCGTGGCCACCCTGAAGGTAGCTCGCGTCAGAGAGAAAGTCCTGAATCTTGTCTGGTTGTGTCCTGGTCAGCATTAGTTGAACCACAGAGTTAAGCATGCGCCGGGGCGGCGCACCACCGAACATGAAAATCTGGTTGTTGCAATTGTACGCTCTGATCTACCATCTGTTGGACGATCAACTTGCGTTGAGCCTCGGCAGCCACTGGGTTGGTCCGCCGACAACCCGTCCCTTAATTCTCCGCAGGTTGCGGGCATCGTTGAGGTGTGCCTCAGGTCCGCTTTTATTTTCAGAGCAGGACACAGAGGAAGACAATCGCAAAAGAGTTCAGACCGCTGCAGCGTTGAGTCGAAATCCGCGCCCGGGTTTGTCAGGTTCAAGGTCTTCTCTGTGTCCTCTGTGGTTAATTCTCGTTCACGCCACTGCCAGCTCACGCTCGCGCAGATACTTGATCCGGTCGCGCAGCTCGGCCGCTTTTTCAAACTCAAATCGCTTCGCGTGCTCGCGCATTTCAAACTCAAATCGCTTGATAGTTTCCGCGATTTGCTCAGCGCTGTAACCATCGATCTCTTCCAGCTCCAAAGGCACTTTGAAGTAATCGGCTTCGGACGCGGTCACCAGGGTCGATTCGATTGGTTTGATGATCGTCATCGGCGTGATGCCGTGCTCGCGGTTATAGACTTCCTGCAAGGCGCGCCGGCGACGCGTTTCGTCAATTGCGCGCTTCATCGAGTTGGTCACACGGTCGGCGTACAGAATCGCCTTGCCGCTACTGTTGCGCGCGGCGCGACCAATCGTTTGAATCAGAGACGATTCAGAACGCAGAAAGCCTTCTTTGTCGGCATCCAGAATTGCGACCAGCGAAACTTCCGGCAAATCCAAACCTTCGCGTAGCAAGTTGATTCCTACCAGCACGTCAAACTCGCCACGGCGCAAGTCGCGCAGAATCTTGATTCGCTCGAGGGTAACGATGTCCGAATGAAGATAGCGCACGCGGACGTCGAGTTCGGTAAAGTACTCGGTCAAGTCTTCCGCCATCTTTTTCGTCAGCGTGGTAACCAGCACGCGTTCTTTGCGCGCGGCGCGCGCCCGGCATTCGCCGAGCAGGTGATCGATTTGACCTTTGACCGGCATCACCTCGACTTCCGGATCCATCAAACCGGTTGGCCGAATAATTTGCTCGATGACCTCGCCGCTAGCTTTGGTCAGTTCATATGGTCCGGGCGTTGCTGACACATAGATTCTTTGGCTGACGCGCTCTTCGAACTCGTCAAAATTCAGGGGGCGATTATCGAGCGCCGACGGCAGGCGGAATCCGTACTCAACCAGCGTGCGTTTGCGCGATTGATCGCCAAAGAACATGCCGCGCACTTGCGGAATAGTCTGGTGGGATTCATCGATGACGACCAGCGTGTCGCGCGGCAGATAATCGAGCAGCGTCGGCGGCGGATCGCCCGGTTTCTTGCCGGTGAGATGACGCGAATAGTTTTCGATCCCGCGACAGAATCCCATCTCTTTCATCATCTCCATGTCGAACATCGTGCGCTGATGCAGACGCTGCGCTTCGACAAGCTTGCCTTCCTCGATCAGCTTCGGCTCCCACCATTCCAGTTCCTCTTTGATCGATTTGATCGCGCGCTTGAGCGTGCTGCGCGGCATCACGTAATGCGACTTGGGATAGATAGGTAGGCGAGCGGTGTGTTTCTGCAGGACTTCACCCATCAATGGATCTATGGTTGAGACAGAATCAATCTCATCACCCCAAAGCTCTATTCGATAAGCCTCGTCCTGATAACTCGGATAGACTTCGACCACATCGCCACGCACGCGAAAGCTGCCGCGCTTGAAATCGACATCGTTGCGTTCGTACTGCAACTCGACCAGGCGTTGCAGCAGAGTCTCGCGCGCGATCTTCATTCCCGGCTCGAGAAAAACCAGCATGCCGTAGTAAGCGTCCGGGTCGCCGAGGCCATAGATGCACGACACGCTGGCGACGACGATCACGTCGCGGCGCTCGAACAATGCGCGCGTCGCCGACATCCGCAGGCGATCGATCTCTTCGTTGACGATCGCATCTTTTTCGATGTAGGTGTCCGACGCCGGAACGTAAGCTTCCGGCTGGTAATAGTCGTAATACGAGACGAAATATTCGACGGAGTTTTCGGGAAACAGCGATTTGAATTCCTGATAGAGTTGCGCGGCCAGCGTCTTGTTATGCGCAATGACGAGCGTCGGCCGTTGGGTGCGATCGATGACGCTGGCGATGGTGAACGTCTTGCCGCTGCCCGTGATTCCGAGCAAAACCTGATCCCTCGTCCCGTCCGAAAGGCCGCGAATCAAAGCATCGATCGCCTGCGGCTGGTCGCCACAGGGCTGATAGGTTGATTGAAGCCGAAAGGGCATAACCAACCATAGTAAATCGTAAATGGTGAATCGTAAATCGGCGCGCGCCGAGTATCTTGGAGAAGAGCGGCATTTACGTCGAAGCCTGGAGGTTTACGAGACCGCGTAGCAGTGTTAAGTTAACGACTATGAGAGCGAACAGCCCCGAACCGGAGATCGTAATGCGCAAGGGCAAAGCCGTCTCAGTAATCATTGCGATCAAGGACTACGAGGAGCTTCTGGAACGAGCCGAAGACGCAGAGGATGTGGCTTGGCTCAAGCGAGCCCGGCGAAAGAAGCTTCAGTACCGCCCGCTGGAAGAGTACCTGGCGAAACGGAATGGCAAATAGTCATGTATCGTGTCTTCCTCGCACGCTCTGCTGAGAAAGACCTCGCGCACCTTTCGCCGGCCATTCATGATCGCGTGATAGCAGCGATTCAGCGCCTGGCGCGAAATCCGCGTCCGCTTGGTTGTCGGAAGCTAGTAGGAGCAGACAACGACTGGAGAATCCGCGTGGGCGATTACCGCGTCGTTTACGAAATCGCTGATACTTTGCGAGTTGTCCGCATCAATCGCGTCCGGCACCGCCGCGAAGTCTACCGCTAGTCACATTGCTACATTAGTAAACTGTTTGATTTTATCGACGCCTGCTTCGCGTTCGATACGCGCTTGGTGTATGTCGCTCAAACCATTGACGGCGCGTCGGCAGGTGATTGACTGGTGATTTGATAAATCGCTTCCATCACTGCCGAGCGCACTTCGGGCGGCAGCGAGCCGCGCACGGCCATGCGACGAAACGAAGGAAGTATGTCCGGCTGGCCACTTAGCGCCAGGAGTTTAACGACTGCCAGGCGCACTTCGATGTTTGGATGGTCTTCAATCGCCCGCATCAGCGGCTGGACCTCGCCGGCTTTGGACATTAGGAAGAGTAACGAGAAAGCGTCGTAGGTTTTATCGCGGCTCTCGCCGGTAAGATTTCTGATCGCTTCCTGCGCTAATCCCGAAGAAGCAATGGCCGCGCCAATTTTGCGACGCCGCGCGGGTGTCGCTTCGCGCAACGCGCGGGTGAATGCCGCCGCCCGATCATCCTGAGAATTGAACAGAGCGCGGGCCGCAGTGCTGCGCACTTCCACGGATTGGTCGTCAAAGGCCGTGTTGATGTGGCGGAAGGCATTTTCGCCTCCGAACCGGGCCAATTCAACGACAGCGGCGGCGCGTTCCGCCGCTTTGTCGCTGCTAAGCTGGCTCAGCGTCGCCGCAGAGACAGCGCTTGGCCGGGTCTCAGCTTCCGGCACGCTGACGGCGTGAAACTCTCCGCCTGAATCATCCTGCATTAATCCGGCAAAACTTTCATGCGACGGATGCTGATCAGCCGAAACTACGCCCCGGCTCTCAATACCGACGTCAAACCACTCGACAATTTCATTAACTTTGCCGCTAACTTCGCGAGCCGGCGGCCCGTCGACTTCCAACCGTTCAATTTCAAAAGGAGATTTCTCCGGCTGGCTGTGCGCAGTTTCGGGGCGATCCGAATCGGCTTTGGCGCGGTGACGCGCTTCGTCTTCGGCGCGTATCTTGGCCGCGACTTCAGAGCGAATCCGCGCCTCCATCTCGGCATGCTGCCGAGTTTCGTCTGCGACCTTCAGTCTTGACTCTTCTTCCGCCCTTAGTTTCGCTTCCGTTTCGGCGCGGCGCAGGGCTTCTTCTTCAGCGCGGCTGCGCGCGGCTTCCTCGGCCTGGCGTCTGCTTTCGGCTTCGGCGTGCTGGCGCGCTGCCTCTTCAGCGCGACGTTGCGCTTCCACGGCGGCCATTCGGCTGGCTTCTTCTTCGGCGCGGCGGCGAGCTTCTTCTTCGGCCTGCCGCCGGGCCTCGTCTTCGACTTTGCGGCGGGCTTCAGCTTCCGCGCGCATTTGCGCCTCAATTTGAGCGCGCAAGCGTGCTTCATCTTGCGCACGACGCAGTGCGCTCTCTTCGGCGTGACGGCGAGCGTCCTCTTCAGTTCGACGCTGGGCGGCCTGCTCGGCGAGCACTCGCGCGTCTTCAGCGGACTTGCGACGAGCGTCTTCGCGCGCCTGCACTCTGGCGATCTCGACCTCGACGGCCTGGAATCTCATCTCGGCATGCCGGCGCAATTCATCTTCCTGCGCACGCTTCCGCGCCTCGGCTTCCAAAAGGCGCCGCTGTTCTTCGGCGTAGACCCGCGCTTGTTCCTCCTCGGCCTGTCGTCGCGTTAACAGCTCTGCGCGGTGCGCCTCTTCGGCAGCGCGCAGACGAGCCTCAACATCAGCGCGGCGCGCATCTTCCATGGCCCGCATGCGCTTCAATTCTTCTGCGGCGCGGGCGAGTTCCTGCTCCGCGATCTGGCGGCGATTCTCCTCTTCGGCGTGTTCGCGAGCTTCCGCGGCGATTCGTTGTTTCTCGTGTTCCGCACGCTGACGCGAACTTTCAGCTTCCGTCTGGCTTCGACGCTCATGTTCGCCGCGCAACGCGTTCTCAGCCGCCATTCGGCCCGACTCAAACTCCGCTCGGCGGGTTTGCTCTTCGGTTTTCAAACGAATCAGCTCAGCTTCCAACTGCTTGATCTCTTCAGTCGCGAGGCCGGCAGGAGCGCCATCTTCGTCAGCCGGCTTGGTTAATGCGATTGGTGCCGCGGCGACTTCCGCCGCGTGCGACTTTAGTTCAGCGGGTGCCGGCGCGATTGGTCCCGGCGCGATCGGTGCCGGCGGTTGTTGCTCGCTCTTGAGAATTTGCAGCAGCTCGGCTTTGTGCGCGGCCAGCGCGCTGCGCAGTTCAGGAGTGATGGCGCCCTTCGGAGCATCGATGACCAGGCGATCGTCGCCCGAGGTCTTCAGCTCGACGCCTTTTTCGCGGAGTTCGGAAAGCAAATTGCGGGCTGTCATAATTCGATCACCTCGCGTTCGGGTTCGATTGGGGTGGCGGAAAGTTGTGGAGCCGGCGTGGCGGCGGAGACGTCCGATGGCGCCGAGCTGTCAGCGGGGGCGGCCGTGGCGCAGGCGTCGATCGCATGCTTGATCAAAGTTCGTGGCACTTTGCGATCGGTCTCTGTCTGCATGAGCGAATTCAAGGGGCCAATGGCGGCTGGATCGCGCAGGTCCATCAAGGCTTCGACCGCGGTGCGGCGTACTTCGGGAGCAGAATCGTCGAGCGCCGCGATCAGATGCGGCGTGGCTTCGCGATCGTGCACAAAGCTAAGCCGGCGCGCGGCGGCGGCGCGTTCGACCGGTGCATCAGCTATGCGCAAGTCGCGCGTCGCATCGTCAAAATAACCGTGGTTCATGAATGCGGCGCGCGCGCGATCGCGCCGCTGAAGGTTGCGGCCAACCAGCGCTGACAGTAGCTCAGCGCCGACAAGCTGACGTGTTTCGCGATCACCGGACGCGATCACACTTTGGTCATACTCTCCCCCGGCCATCACGTTCTTGACTTGTTCGGCGACGGTCGCAACTCGCGCCTGGCGCGCGTTGTCCGGAACAGCCGGCACGGTCTGAATCACGGGTTCAACTTCTGCAACTGGTTGTATTGAAGTTGCGGCGGCGGCGGCGGCCGCGGTGGGAGCGGCCACCTCGGCCATTGCTTCTGCTCTTGATTCGGTTGCAGGTTCCGCACTCTGCGGCGCGTTCGCGGGTTTTGCTTTCTTCAACTTGTTGCGGCTGGCTCGCAGCGGGCGCGTAGCTTTGGCCTGACGTCGCCGAAAAAGAAACGCAACGATCAACAGTGCCAAAATAGCAGCACCGATTACCACAGGAATTGGATTGAGCTGAGCCAGAAGAATCCAATAGCGAGCGCGCTCTTTCAACCGGTTCTGCCATGACGTGGCGGTAGTCTCGGACGAGGCTGCGGTCGTCGCTGGAGTCGGTTGAATGTCCGGCGATGTTGTCGGCTTTGCGGCGGCCTTCTGCGCCGGCGTCGCTTTCGGACTGGCAGTCGGAGCCGGGGTCGGCGTGGCCACTGAGGCGATGGTCTTCGGTGGACTGCTTGCCACAACGGGCTTCAATCCGGACTTTTCTGATCCCTTCGGGAGAGAAGTATTCACGGCCGCGTTTCGCGCCGCCGGCGATGGACTGCTCACAGGCCTGGCTGGAATTTTAGCGGAATTCGATCCTGTTACCGGAACGCGCGCCGTGCCGGGCGCGCTGAAAACTACGTCAAGCTTGTTTGAGCGCTGCTCGACGTGCGCAGTCGCGCCCGGCTGAAGCCGAAACGAGATGACCGTGCTGTCCAAGCCACGCTGGACTTTTACATCCGCAAAACCGCGACCGCGCGTCGCTTCAGCGCGCGGCACATCAGCGGCGGGAAGCCTTACATAAAAACGATCGCCGCGACGATAGGCTTCATAGTCGCTCAAGGACTGGTCAGAGTTAATCGCGACGCGCGATCCTTCCGGCGAATCGCTCGAGCGCAGCGTGGTTACGTGTTGCCGCCTTCCCGCTTTGTTTGAATTGCTCTGCGCCGGCCTGCTCTGCGCCGTGACCAGCGCCGCGCCAAACAACAAAACCGCGCCGCACCTGAAGGCGAGCGAAGCTTTCGCGCGGCAAGACGAATGGTGAGTCGCGTTCATCATTGGGGCAACATTAATGAAAAACCGTTCGGAACACTCGACGGAATTATGCAACGTCAAAGCGTGGTTGTCACTTGCGTTTCAGTTGCGGGTAGCTCCTGGTCGAGCTTGTACAAGACTTCCAGTACGACTGTCCGTACGTTTTCCGGCATACCCTCGCCGGCGATCATCTCGCGCAGCTTTGGCGCCACTTCGGGCCTCGCCGCTACGTTCAACACGCGCACTGCGCAAAGTCGCACTTCGTCGTCCCTGTGATTTTGGATCGTATCGATAATCGGCTCGGTTTCGTTTGCGCGAGCCAGCAGTGTGAACAGCGAGAAGGCTTCATAGGCCTGGTGCCGATCCTCACTGGCGAGCCGATCGACTGCCTGCGCGATGATGCCGGTCGAAACACAAGCGCGCGCAACCCGTCGCAGTGTGTCGGGGTCGGCGGTTTCCGTGACGCGCACATAAGCGTCCGCGCGGTCGAAGTGAAGACTGGTCAGCGTGCGCGCGGCTGCGGCCCGAACTATGCGCGCTTCGTCCGCGAGCGCGATCAGCACCGGCGCGAACACCGATTCGTGATCGATCGAGCCGAGACTGGTCACTGCGGCCGAACGCACCGCCGGATCCAAATCGTTGAGGGCCGTCGAAGCAAGCGCGAACACTGAACGCTGTGCATGGTGCGTGCCGAGTTGTCGCACAGCCCGCGCCCGTCCGACCTCGTCAGCAGTTTCAAGCTGGCCGAGAACCTTTATCAGCTCCGCGTCTTCGTCTCCGGCCGGTAGGTCTTCAAAAGTTACGAACGGTTCCAACTCGGGAAGTTCCGCGCCGGCTGCGCCATCGCCCAGCAGCGCCGGCTCGGTCGAGGACGAATCCAGATAGCCGAGGCTTTCGACAGAGCAAGCGCTCAACGTTTCGCTGAGAAGAGACGCCGGAATATCCGGATGACGCCGCGCGATGTCCAGCAATGCGCCGATCGCCGCGGGCATTTTCAGCGCGCCCAGGCTTGAGACCACTTGGTTTCGCACCACTGAATCGGCGTCATGCAAGGCCTCGATTAGAAATGTCAGCGACGATTGCGATCCAATCTGCCCCAAAGTCCGGGCTGCTGAGGAACGCTCCCACGCATCCCGGCCCAACAACATCAACGCACTTTGTCGCGCTACGAAACCGTATTCCTCCAGAGCTTCGCGCGCTCGCCGCCGGCCGGCCCCACCAGAGTCATGAGAGTCCAGCGCCTTCACCAGCGACGCTTCGATGGCGCGCCGATCGTCTGCGACGCGAGATGCCATTACGTCCATCCGATGAGGTTTGCCCAGGACCAACTTGCCCACTTCCTGATCGACGCGATACGCGCCATAGGCCGACGCCTCAGACTCGATCGGCTGTGGCTTTTCCCATGGTTGGGGCGCCTCTGGCGATCGGACGAGGCTTTCGTTCGAGCGCGTGTCCCTTGGCAGCGCGGTAGTGACAAGAGTGTCTTGGGCGCGAGACGTCCGTTTGACTGGCCTGGCAACGAGCTCTCGCGAATTTTGCCCGGCGCGGACTTTCTTGAAGACGAACAGCCCAACCAACAGCAACACCAAGAAGATGGTGACACCGTAGGTCGAGAAGATCGAAGAACCCCAGTCGTCCGAAGACGAATCCGCGCTCTGCGCGCGCGCAGTGCCGGCCGCGCACAAAATTGCAAGCACGCTAAGAACACCAGCGAATAGCGCTCGCGCTGCTCTCTGCAGCCCGAAGACAGAATTCTGATTTGGCATGACTCTCACCATTTGTTTCGAAGATGTGAATGCCAGCAGGTTCGCGGCGGGTCGGATAGGCCGAGTCAGCTTCGCAAGCAGCCACGCTGAGCTAGCTCCTGTCCCGGTTTGCTTATCTGGCATTACCCCTTTCTTCTCGAGGAGAGAAGGGGGCGGTTCGGTGTGTCGCGCGCTGCGAAGCAATGCGCGCTCACCTAGGACTATAACAGGGCGAAAGGAGGCAACTCAAGCGTAAAGTTAAGAAAATGAGGGGCGTTGGCGGGTTTGGGGCGAGGCCGGCGAGCCGAACCCCAGTTGGCGAGTTCCTGCCCTTTCCCGCAAAAGTCGGCGTGATTCCGGCACAAAACGCGGTGGGAGGCAGTTCCTCTTACGGTTTGGGCTGGCTGAGGGCCAACTTGGCACGAAGCCGGGCTTCGAATCCCGACAGGGCCGCGACAACCTGCGGGGGCGTTCCCGTTTTCTTACTCAGCTCCTGAAAGAAAGCCAGCCCGCGCTCGTCACCAAGCGTCACGAGCGCCTCCGCTTCGCCGAACAAGAGGTTAAAGTTTCGGCGCTCGACACTCTCCGTCAGGGCGCCGCTGATCAGTGGGAACGTGCGCGGATCATCCTTTCCGGTTGCGCCCAACAAACCGACCGCGGCCGCACGAACGCCAGTTGGGTTCTCAGAAGCGAAATACTTGAAGCCGAGATCCAGGGCGCGCTTGTCACCGAAAGCCGCGAGTCCGCTCAAAGCGGAAGCGCGAATCGTGTCGCGCCACGAAGGCGCGTCGATTATCTTCATCAAAGCATCGTAAGCGGTGGGGCTCTTCGTTTGACCCAGCGCTGCGGCAGCTGCTCGGATCACTGCATAGCTCTGATCGTTGAGCAGTTGCTGATACGTATCCGCGAGGGTCGCGTCCTTCGTTGTGGTCAGTGACTTGACTGCCTGCGCGCGCACTCGCGCGTTTCCATCTTTGGTCGCTGTCAGCAACGCGTCCTTCGCTTCCTTCAAACCATTTAGTGCTGTGACTGATTCGAGTCGCGTGCCCCAAAACTGATCCTTCGTCGCGGCATCGCTGATTCCTTTGACTATCGATTGGCGGTCAGCACTCGTGGTTTTGTCGTCCTTCATTCGCGTTGACAACTGTTGCAAAGCCCAGATGCGTCCCAGCACATCCTGATCGTGAGCGAGTTGATACATCAATTGCCCGTCTGTCTTGCTGAACAGCAGTTCCTTGATCAGGGTATCGTTGTAGTCAAAGTTGACCAGCAACGGTTCCGAGTCGACCGTGAACTTGAATGTCTGTTCTTCCTTCGCTTCGATGCGCACACGTTCGACGCGCGTGCCGTTGGCGGTACCGATCTCGATGTCCACCGGAGTCTGAAAGAGTGCGACCTGCGGATACTGAGATTCAGGATCGGGACGTTGTTCCTGCCGCACCTTCAATGTCAGTGACTTGTTCGCCGCATCGTAGTCTTGCGTGATGCGAAAGACGGGATGACCCATCTTGTAAAGCCACTCTTCAAAGAACCAATCCATCGGTTGGCCCGTAGTTTCTTCGATCGCGATCCGAAACTGTTCGGTCTCGACCGGCTGATGCGCATACTTCGTCAGGTAGTGATTGATCGAGCGCCACCAGTTGTCTTCGCCCAGAAACGTGCGCAGCATGTGCAACACGGCGCCGCCGCGCGGATACGCGTACGTGTCGAACACCGCATCAGGATTCGCGTAGTTTTTGGTTACGATTGGCCGTCGCTGCTGGCGGTTCCAGGCCCCATAGTAGGCATCCTGGTTGCCTTTGACGTCGAGGTAGAGAAAGTCGTCATGGCCCAGACGATGCTCGTCCCACATCGCCTGAAAATACGTCGCGAAACTTTCGTTGAGCCAGATGTCCGACCAACTGCGACACGTCACATAATCACCGAACCACTGGTGCGCCAGTTCGTGGGATTGCAGGCCGTCGGCGTCTTGATCGAGTTCAGTGCGGGCGTCGTGAATCATGTTGTCGGTCTGGGTGGTCGCGCTGATGTTCTCCATGCCGCCGCCGAAATCGCGCACCGTAGTTTGCGCGTACTTAGCGTACGGATACTTGACGCCAGTCTTTTCGGAAAAGAATTTGACCATCTCTGGCAGGCGCGCCGCCGTAACTTTTCCTTCTTCAATTTCACTTCGATAGACGTTGGTCATGATCGGAATGCCGGCATATTCGCCGGTGACCGGCACAAACTCGCCGACGATAATTGAAGTGAGATAGGTCGCGTGCGGGTCGTCGATCTTCCAGTCGTAGGTGCGGGTGCCGTCCTGATTCTCTTTCACTGAAATCAGCTTGCCGTTCGAAATCACGCTGAGGGGCTTCTCGACGGTCGCGATGATTTCCGAAGTAAGGAAGTCGTTGGGATGATCGAAACAGGGAAACCACTGGTGGTTCGTCTCGGCTTCTCCCTGCGACCAAACCTGACGCGGGCGGGTTGGGTCATCTGGTCGGGGCTTAACAAAATTCAGTCCGCCACCGCCGATCAAAGACGCGCGACCGGCGGGCGGCTTGTTGGTGTGATAAGAAATCACCAGCTTCAGTTCTTCGCTGGGCTGGTACGCGCGATCCAGAAACACCGAAAGCTTTTCACCCGGAGCGTTGTATTCAAACTTGAGCGGCGTGCCCGCCGCCAGCGCCGCGCCCGAAACGGTCATGAACGCCGCATCAAAATCCACCCGGCGCAAATCCTTCACGGCCGGCGCCAGAGTGATCGTCGCGGTGCCGATTGCTTGCTCGCGCTCCCAGTCGAAGCGCAGATCGAGCTTGAGGTTGCGCTGATCGTAGTCGTGCGGAGGGATGTATTGCGGCGGCGGAAAAGGACGTTGCGCGCGCCGTGCCGTTGGTTGCGGCGTCGGTGAAGCCGCCGCCTGCGCTTGTCCAAACGCGGCGGTGGCGGCAAGGCTCAACAACGCGACCGCGAGAAGAACCTTCTTCGCGGCGCGGTTAAATTCAAAACGTGATTGCATGGCAGTCTCCAGGATTTATTCTGCGTTCGATGAAAAGGGGAGCGAGGATTCTGGCATCGCGCTTAGACAAAGACAAGCGCAGCAGTGTCAGAACCGAGAGCGGTAGCGACCGGATCAAACTCTCATCTCAAAATTAAGACGGTCGTTGAATGTTTGATCCGGTCGCTACCGCTCTCGGTTCTGACACATCCCGACCGCCGCTAAAAGGTGAAAGGGAAGGCAAGTAATTTCACTTGGTAATGCTGGAAAGGCGCGCGCGTTCCGCGTCGGTCCAATCGCAAAGTACTTTCACGTCGACGGGTGTGGGCTTTGAACCCGGATGAAGCGGCGTGTATGTACTCAGAGGCATGCCGCCGTCCGACACTTGATCACATATTTGCTGAAGCTTCTTGCTTTGACGATCACGATCGAGTTTGCCCCATTCCGAAAGATTCAGCCGCGGCCGCGCTTCGTTGACGTGGTTGACGATAAACCAGGAAACGGGCGCGACATTCGTGTACCAGGGCCACACGGTTTTGTTTGAATGACAATCAGCGCATGAGCGATTGAAAACAGCGGCGACCTGCGGCGTCATCTGCGTGCGCGCGAAGATTGTCTGCGATTCATCGACGGCCGGATTCGTTCTGGCTGGCCTGATGAATTGCGCCAGGAGAAAGAGACACGCGACGACGATCATGAGCCACTTGAGTATCTTCAAGGCCAGCTTCATGCCTCTCGTCGCTGCCTCCTGCGCCTTCGCCCGAGCAAAGTTCCGCTTATGAAACTGCCCCCGACCAGGACCATAACGCGGTAACTAATCGGTCCGGCCTCGCCCCGTCTCTCATTTTGAGAAACGCTGCCCGCCTCACTTCATTAACAATATCGAAATATCGTTGTCCTGCTCGTTGGCGGTCACGATATCGGCCTTGCCATCACCATTCAAATCGCCGACAGCAACGCTTGAAGGGTGACTGCCTACTGAGATTGGTGAACCCGGTGCGATAGTGAAGGCGCGCCGGTTACCCAGCACCACGGTCACGCTACTGTTTGCATAGTTCCCGAATACAGCATCAAGGATGCCGTCACCGTTTACGTCTCCGATTGCCACGCTGGTTGGCGCTTTCCCCGGTGCCGCTTGCGACCATGAGAGCCGGAAGGTTCCGTCGCCCGCTCCAAGCAGAATCGACATTCTGTCTCCACTCGTGTCGGTGATATGGCCCGAGTAATGAGCCACGGCCAGATCGGGATTTCCATCAGCGTTAAGGTCACCGATGGCAACGCCGAATGGTCGTCTGTTTGCTTCAAAAGGCGATCCGGTCGGCTGCTTGAATGTTCCCTGGCCGTCCGCGAGCAGGATAGTTACATTTCCGCCTTCGAAATTGGTTGTAACAATATCTGCTTTACCGTCTCTGTTGACGTCGGCCGCACGCAGTTTGTGATAAGGCATTTTGCCAACCGGAAAGGTCGCGCCTGGAGATTGGAAACCTCCTCTGCCGTCATTGAAAAGAACGGTCACGCGATCGTTCTGCCAGTCGTCGGTTACGAGATCAGGCTTGCCGTCCCCGTTGAAATCAGCGAGCGCAATTCCGTGAGGATGCGGCTTGCTTTGGACTGTGAACGGTGAACCTGGGGCGGGGCTGAATCCGCCTTTTCCATCACCGGTCAGCACAGTAAGATAATTAGTATCGTGATTAGCAAACGCCAGATCCAGTTTGCCATCACCATTCACGTCACCAACCGCAATATCACTGGGATTATCGCCCGCGGGAAAGGGCGAGCCGGTCGCCGGCTTGAGTCCACCTTTGCCATCGCCTAACAGAACAGTAATGTTCTTGCTGCCGGAATTCGCCACCGCGACATCGAGTCTGCCATCGCGATTAAAGTCGGCGAGCGCCAGGGCGACGGGGGCAGTGCCGACGGCAATCCGCTTTGCGTTGGGATTAGCCGCGGACGATTTCGGCGGCTGCACATTGCAGCCGAGGGCAACAGCCGCAATAAGCGAGAATAGAATTAACTGGACTTTCAAAGTTGACGATCACCGCGTGACGCGCACCAGCATTTCGGTTCCCGATTCAAGCTTCAGCTCTTTGCTGCCCTTGATCGCCAGCGAGCCGGCGCCGCCCGCGCCGCCGAGAATCAAACCAATTGCCGCGCCTTTGCCGCCGCCGGCAATGCCGCCGATGATCGCGCCCGCCGTCGCGCCGATGCCGCTGCGCTTGAGCGTTTGATTGCCCCGGCTCTTCGACTGCACGCCGCCTTCTTCGTCCGTCGTGCCATTCGATCCGTAAACTTTGATCACGTAACCGTGCAGTGTCCCATGCCGGTTGTCGGTCAGGTCGATCGAGTCGAAGGCGAGATTCATCGTCGTGCGACCCGTGACTTTGCCGGACTTGACGATAGAACGGATGTGGCCATGAACCGTCGCTTCGTTGAAGCGAACCGGATCCAGTACGGCGGCGGTGAACTTGTCGCCCGCGCGCGATTCTTTGCTCGACAAGGTTTCATTCAGCCGAACTTTCAAATTAGTTCCGACCGCAACGAGCACCGGCGCGACGACGCGTGGCGCGGGCCGCCGCAGACGCGGCTTCCTGGTTTGCGCGCTAATTACAATCGGCAGCGCGAGCAAAACCATAACCATGATTAAGGAAATTTTTGCGTGATTAAATCTCATCAGATTCCTCCTGAGCCAGTTTAGAGTTCAAGCTTTAGCTTGCGCCAGCTTGCGGCTGTTCAAAAAGGGAGAGGGGTTGATCTTACTTGGTCGCTGCGGCGACTTCGGCAACTTTGCCTGATTGCGAAATCAGCGGCAGATCATCGCTGTCGAAATGTCGTTGCCGATGCACAGTACCGTCTGATTCGAAAATATAAGCCGACGGCGCTTCGCGCATGATGATGTCCTGCAGACGCATCAAGCCATAAAGCAGAGCTTCGGGTCGCGGCGGACATCCGGGAATGTAAACGTCCACCGGGATCGTGCGATCCACGCCCTGCATCGTCGAGTAGGAATCGAACGGGCCGCCGGTCGAAGCGCACGCGCCCATCGCGATCGCCCACTTTGGTTCCGGCATTTGATCGAAAACGCGGCGCACAACCGGACCCATCTTCAAAGTTACCGTCCCGGCGATAATGATCAGATCGCTCTGGCGCGGACTGGGCCGGAACACGCCGGCGCCGAAACGATCGATATCAAAGCGTCCGGCACCCGTGGCCATCATTTCGATCGCGCAGCACGCGAGGCCAAACGTCATCGGCCAGATGGCAGACTTGCGCGCCCAGTTGACGCCAAACTGGATCGGCTTTGAGTCGATCACCGGCGCGACCATTTTCCGGCGCACGAAGTTCGTGATCGAATCAACCGTAGTTAGAACAAAGCCTTCGTCGTGCTCAGCCATATGTCATTGCCGATTTCCGATTGCCAATTGCCGATTTGCCGTTTGCGGTGCGCCGAAGTGACGTCGACGCAGAGATCGGAGACCTTGCCATGATCTTTGCCAGTTCGTTTGCCTCGGTTAGTAGCGGCTCAACCTGTAACGGCTTCAGCAACTCTGCTTCTGTTATGAGTTCCATCCAATAAGCACTTTCGTCTGCTTCTTCTTCAACAATTCCAATTTTAGCTATGAACTCAGCTTTCGATCTGCCGTGACATGCTGCGCGATAGTTTGCTCCCACAGCAGTGCCTGCTCGCACAAGTTGCCCGGCTATTGCCCTGCCTTCTACGGTCTTGGGTAGCGCAGCGACTAGTCTAATAACCCGTAGGGCAAACTGTTTCGTGCGCTTTTTCAGATCGTCTGAGTTCATGACTTATGGGCCGTTCTTCAAATCGGCAATCGGCAATTGGCAATCGGCAATGCCTAGGCCCATTCGAGGGCGCCTTTGCGCCAGGCGTAGTAGTAACCGACTACTAGAATTCCTATGAAGACGAACATTTCGACCAGTGCGAACTTCGTGAACGAGAAATCGTCGCCCATGAAGATGATTGCCCACGGTAAGAGAAAGATCGTCTCAACATCGAAAATCAGAAACAGCATCGCGACGATGTAATAGCGCACCGTGAAGCGATCGTGCGCGCCGCTTTCCGGATCGATGCCGCATTCGTACGGCCGCATCTTGTTCTTTTCATACTTCCACGGGCGCAGAAAGCGGCCCAGCACCAGCGGCAGAACCGGAAACGCGATCGCAAAAACGAAAAAGACCATCACCGGCAAATATGCGGTGCTCGGTCCACCGATGGTGTGCGCGGTCGGTGTGGTTGCTTGTAGCAAGAGCATCGCGCTTCCCAAAAGTTCAGCGAAAGGTTGAATCAACTGTCTTCGGTCAACTCGACCACATGAAGCAGGCAATGGCCCGCGCGGCATCTCGTTGTTCCAAGTAACCGTCCTGCATTTTGCGAAAACGCAAAAACACTAGTCGGCTCTTACTTCGTTCTGCCAACTGACCCGCCCATCGAGCAAGATCGTGGTACTTATCTGCTCGTTGAAAGGCAAACTTGGATTGCGCGTTCACGTCGTCATCATCCCACGTAATTTCTTCCATCGCTCTTTTCTCTTGTTCCTGATCTTGGATTTGGTTAAATCATACCACGCTACGAGGTCGCCAGAAAATCTATTCTTTCGAGCTCATAGCGACCAGAGTCGTGGTCGCTACGAAGCGATGTGCGATGTTGTCGACCATCACGCCGAAGCCTTCCAAGGTTCTTACACCAAGCAAGGTCAGGTCGCCTGGCTCAGCGAAGACTACTTCATCATTCGTTTCGTAGCCTTCGGCGCTAAGAATGGCATAACCCACCTCACGTTCAATCTGCTGCTGCGTGGCCGTGGCGAACATCCGCTTTCGACGGGGCGTGATACCCACCGACGTCAAGACATCCGCGGGAAGCCAAGTGAGTTCAGATCCAGTGTCCACCAACGCCGGCAGGGGCTGGGTACTGAGTTCTTCGCGTTTCGGATTGCGAGCGACGACGTTGACCTTGAATGCGCTCATGATTGGAAGCTTACAGCGGTCCTGCGGGTAACGGCAAGGCGCTGAATTATTGTAAGTCGAGATGACAAAGCTCCACTCCACCACCTCAAGTTGAGTAGGGTTGACTTCACCTGAAGATAGAGAAGCCAGCATAGACCATCTGCACATCAACGCCGGGATTGATTGAAGATCGTCTGCCGTTGGAGATGTGTTGATACTTGTAACCGATGATGAAGGCCCGCCTTGAGCTGTTGATGATCTGGACACCGCCGCCGAAATCAAAGGTCAAGTTGAAACGCGCAGCGCCATCAACCGGAACATCTTTGCTGAAGTAGAGAAAGCCTCCGGTGGTGCTGCCGAATGGCTGCACACGCCGATTTCGCCGGAAATTAAACTTCAGACCGATTGGCGATGCGCCAGCGCCGTAAACTCCCTTCCGCGTTTGAGTGACGGTGAAGCCTCCCGGCCCATTCGGTACAGCCGTGAAGCGCCTTGTTGAAACTATTGCCAGCGGGACGGCGTCGATTGTCCATTCGAATGCGACCGTCTTGCTCATCGCAAGCACACGGCCGTATCGCAATCCAAAGCTGCCGAATCTCGCGTCCGGCGTTTTGCCGATCAGGGTCGGCGCGTCAAAGGATACGGCACCCCAGAGGCCAAATTCATTCTGGGCCTTCACACGTCCTTCGCCCGGCTGTGCGCTTGTTGTTTGGCTAGTCGCGCCCAGATGATGAGACCAACCAGAAGGCGGCTCAGGCCTCAACGAAAGCGATTGCAGCGATTTCTTCCAGTCGTCCAATGATCCGCTCTTTTGGTCTCCTGGAACCTCCAAGAAGCGGCGAAGTACATTTTCAAAACCAGGCTGTGCCATTCTAACGGCCAGCGCTGTCGCCGCAAGGCGTCTCTCCAACTCGAAGCTAGCCTTATCGAACGCAATTCGCGTGAGCGCCCGAAGAGTCTTTTCATCCGTTTCCGAATCCACGCAGGCGAGGACCTTTAGGGCATGAAACTCGTGCTCCGGATCGTCTTTCTGATCCAACTCCTTTTCCGCGCTCGAGACCAAGAGATGTTGATCTTTCAGAGAGAGCGAACCCAACTGACGCACATCGATATTTACCGCTTTCAAGATGATGGCCAAGAGTTCTTCACCGCTAGCAGATCTTCCTCGCCGCGCGCGAAAATCTATCAACGATTGCAGGATCGATGGCAGAGGCTTTCTGAGTCCAGACTGCTCTCCTTGCTCTATGACCAAGCGTATGAGTTGAAATGCAGCGCCATAGAGAGAGTTCGTTTCCCAGCCCCATCGAGGATCCCGAAGATGCTTTGCCCCGACAGTTAGGTCATCTTTCCAACTCAGCAGTTTCCTACGAATCTCAGGACAATGGAGAGAAGCTTCGGGACTTCGGCTAAGCATCTTGCCCTCAGCCACAGAGGGCGCGAGTTCTGTTGCCACTTGCCAGGCGACGTATTCGGCCAGGCCATCTTCAAACCAGCGTGTTGACCTGCCTCCAAAAAGGCTATTTTTCAAAAAGCGCAGTGCTGACTCCCCGAATAGATGATCTATGGCTTCATGTGTCAACTCGTGTGGAACAGTATCGAAGATGGTGTCACATAAGTCCGACTCGGTTTCGCAATTCACGATCTCGGCAGAGCCAATCATCAACCCAAGCCTCTGATCGACTCCCTTTATGGAAGGAAACTTATAACTATACGCTGGGGGGCGTTCTGCGAGGTGTAGAAGATAGAGTCGCGTATCTCCGACGCGAAGCGGCTGTAAGATTCTTTGGGTGCTCTTCATTACGTCGCTGAGCAATTGCATTACGTTATGCGCCTGCACAGAGAAGCCCTGAGGGAATCTCACTTCAACCCTCGATTGTCCTATTGTTGTCCTCAAAGATTCAGTGCATTCCGAGAGAGCCAGCTTTCCCAGATCGACAGGCTTGCCGGCACTGTCTACGGAAATTGACACTCCTTGCTGAATGGAGCGAGCCAAGGGCAACGAGATCAGAAGGCTGTTGGTAGAGATGCACGACAAGGCAAGCCCACGAATCCATGATGAAACCCTTCTCCGTCTTTGCATCTTTATTCTGGAGAGGAGATTCTGCAACCCGTGCTTTTGACGCAAGCTTTTTTGAACAGGCTACAGAATCTCCATGTTCTGACTCAAGTTCTAACTCAAACGCGGACAGGTTTTCTCAATGGCGTTCTACTGGAGGATCGGGCATAGCCTTCCGTTGCACTTTTCCCCTCCATCTGCTGGGCTTACGTAGTTAAAACTGTACGTACCGTCGAAGTCAATTCCCCCAGAATTCTGGTCACGTTTATGATTCGTGTAGCAACCAGATGGCGTGATGTCAGGATTTACCAGACGGGCCGTCACGTAGCCATCAATTGTGACGCTCACAGTGGAGGACGCATTGGCGACAGCAGCATTCATGAAGTTTTGTACAGCAGCCTGATCAACGGGCAGGTAAGCGCGTGGCGTTGTCTCAGTGTCAAACGGCTGGTACTGCGACGATCTCACCGGATCATAGGCTGTATTGAAAGTGGCGCTGGTGGTGGAACCAGTATCGGTGGTTACGATGATTGTCATCTGTGACGATGACGTCGGGTCTGGTTGCCAGGGATTCGCCATGTCCTCGATGTCTACATCCACGAAGTTGTTCACTTCATTCTGAACATCGGCGACAAACTTGTTGCTTATGGTCACACTGCACTCAAGTCGTCTCTGACCACCGGGCCCAATTATTACCTTCCATGTGCCTTCTTTCTTGCAGGCAGTAGACATTCCCGAAAATACAAACAGTAGAGAGAGGGATACTGCCTTTACCAACTTGACGATTCGCATAACGGTCTCCTTTCGTAAGTAGAGGGAATCGATAAGGCTGGTTGCCGTTGGCGTAGCTTAACGCTGGCAGAGCAGCCGTTAGAAATGTTGTTTCGGGTTTGAGCCACTGCCACGCTTTGCGCTAAGATGCGGATTGCTTAGCGATGCGCATCTGTTGCGCAAAATGCGACAGAAGCCGTTTCGCAACGCGGCCCGGTCATCACGCGCTTGTGATGATCGGGCCTTTCACTTTATTTCCCGAGACACTTCGCCCTCGCGTTCGCGGCATCATTTCTAAAGACAGACTGATTCTGTTGTCTGATGGAATAGATGTCGGGAGAAGGGAGGGCATAATGCTCTCGGAACATTGAGTCTCAGAAAAGCCGGCGGGTTCCTAATGCCAACCGCCGACCGCTAGTTCAAAGCGACGCGCGCATACTATCACCCCCCCCGGGCAGGTTGTCAAGCACTTTAGCGCAATTCCTCGCACTTTGCTTTAACCCCCCCATCGACGGAACTTATAAGCGATCGAGCCATCCATCTGACCCGGCGGACGTGCTGACTGATCGAAGGCCGGCTTGTAGGTGAGACGGTTCGGTGTTAGGCGGGTTCTACTTGGCCTGATCGTGAGGTTTGCCTGCCAACAAAGCGATGGCGTGATTCAGGACCGGCTTGATAACCGCAAAACTTTCGCGCACGGCTTTCGGCGACCCGGGAAGATTGACGATTAGCGTTCCCGATCGAATCCCGCACACGCCGCGCGAGATCATCGCCATTGGCGTCTGCTTGAGAGTTTCCATGCGCATCGCTTCAGCCACACCTGGCGCTTCGCGTTCGATCACGCGCAGAGTCGCTTCCGGCGTGTTGTCGCGCGGACCGAAGCCGGTGCCGCCAGTTGTGATGATCAGATTCACGTCGGCTCGATCAGCGCAGGCGCGCAGCTTTTCGGAGAGCGGTTCGAGATCGTCGCTGAGGATTTCCTTCGCGACGATCTGCGCGCCCATTTCGGTTAGCAGTTGTACGAGTGCTTCACCCGACGCATCCTCGCGCTCGCCGCGCGAGCACGCGTCGCTGGCGGTGATTACGACCGCGTGAATCTGGGTTGACATCGTTTCTCATCAAGGCAAAAGGAAAAAGTAAAAAGGCAAAAGTAAAGAGTACTGCCTACGTCTTACCGGAGCGTTTGTTTCTTCCTATTGCCTTTATTTTTGCCTTTTACCTTTTTACTTTTTCCTTCGTACGTGTTCCTTCAACCAGCAACGATCCATTACAACCAACAGCCCGGCGTCGAGCGCTCGCTTAGTTGCGGCGTGATCGATCACACCTTCCTGCAACCAAACTGCCTTCGCGCCGATCGCAATTGCCTGATCGACTGCGGCGCCGGCTTCTTCTGATCGACGGAACACATCCACGAGATCAATTCTATCCAGCACTTCGGCAAGTAAGGCGTATGACTTCTCGCCGAGGACTTCGCGCTCATTCGGATTGACGGGAATTATTCGATAACCCGCGCGCTGCATGTACGCCGCAACGTCGTGCGAAGGGCGCGTGGATTTCGACGACAAGCCCACGACCGCGATCGTGCGGCATTCATCCAGGATGCGCTTGATTGTTTCGGGACTGTTGATTTCCAAATGTTTTCCGTGTTCCTCTGTGTCCTCCGTGGTGAAATAGCGGACAATAATTCACCACAGAGGACACAGAGGATTCGAAACTCAACGCGCCGAAGCGCTGACCGCGTGCAGGTCCTGCAGAGCATTAACACTCACGTTGGCGCCGTCCGTGCGCGAGCCGAGTGCTTCAACCAGAGCCTGCGCGCCGGTCATCGTTGTGACGCACGGCACGTTGTATTGCAGGGCCGCGCGGCGAATTGCCTGCTCGTCAAAGTGCGACGCGCGACCCAGCGGCGTGTTGATGACCAGAGCAATCTCGCCCTGCTTCACATGATCGACAACGTTCGGACGTCCCTCGTTTACTTTGAATACATTTGCCACCTGCAGACCGACTTCACGCAGGCGCGCCGCGGTGCCGAGCGTGGCCATCAACTGAAAACCAAGCCGCGCCAAACGCCGCGCGAGCAACACAGCCTGACCTTTGTCAGTGTCGTTGACGCTGATGAAGGCAATCCCACTTTCGGGAAGTCCGAGACCCGCGCCCGTCATCGCCTTCGCGTAAGCTTCGCCAAAACTCTCACCAATGCCCATAACTTCACCGGTCGAGTGCATTTCCGGACTCAAGACCGGATCGACGCCCGGGAATTTTCGGAAAGGGAAGACTGGCGACTTAACGTAGAAGCGTTCATCGACGCTGAGTTCTTCCGGCAACGCGAAGTCTTTCAGCTGGTGCCCGGCCATTACCAGCGCGCCGATGCGCGCCAGCGGAACGCCCGTCGCCTTCGACACGAACGGCACGGTGCGCGACGCGCGCGGATTCACTTCCAGCACATAGACGCGATCGTCCTTGATCGCGAACTGAATGTTCATCAGCCCTTTCACGGACAACGCCGCAGCGAGCTTGCGTGTGTAGTGTCGCATCGTGTCGAGATGCTCTTCGGCGATGCGCACCGGCGGCAGCACGCACGAAGAATCGCCTGAGTGAATCCCGGCCTCTTCAATGTGCTCCTGAATTCCGGCGATGACGCAGGCCGTCTCGTCAGCGAGCGCGTCAACGTCAAACTCGGCTGCTTGCTCAAGAAAGTTATCGATCAAGACCGGTCGATCGTGCGAAAAATCAACCGCTGTACGCATGTACTGGTCGAGACTCTCTTCGTCATAAACAATTGCCATCGCGCGTCCGCCCAGGACGTAGCTGGGGCGCACGAGCACGGGATAACCAATTCGCTCGGCGATCACGCGAGCCTCTTCAATCGAAGTCGCCGTGCCGTTTTCCGGCTGCGGAATTCCCAGTTCATTAAGCAAGGCGCCGAAACGCTTTCGATCTTCCGCGAGATCAATCGAGTCCGGTGACGTGCCAATGATCGGCACTCCGGCATCGTGCAGACGCATCGCCAGATTCAAGGGGGTCTGTCCGCCGAGCTGCACGATGACGCCGGTGGGCTTCTCGACATCGACGATGTTCATCACGTCTTCGAACGTGAGCGGTTCGAAGTACAGACGATCGGACGTGTCATAGTCGGTCGAGACGGTTTCCGGATTGCAGTTGACCATGATCGTCTCAAAGCCGGCTTCGTGCAGCGCGAACGACGCGTGACAGCAGCAGTAGTCGAACTCGATCCCCTGACCGATTCGATTCGGCCCTGAACCGAGAATCATGATCTTCTGCCGATCCGTTGGTTGCGCTTCGTCTTCTTCTTCGTAAGTCGAGTAGAGGTACGGCGTGAAGGATTCAAACTCAGCGCCGCAAGTGTCCACGCGTTTGTAGACGGGAATCAGACCAAGTTTCTTACGATAGGCTCGGACTTCGTCTTCGGTGCGATTAGTTAAATAGGCGAGCCGGCGATCTGAGAGCCCGGCTTCTTTGAAGGCGCGCAACAGATCGAGCGGGATGTTCTCGAGGGCGGGTGGTCTCGTGTCAGAACCGCGAGCGGTAGCGACCGGATCAAAAACTCGACTTGGTTCACCTGATCCCGTCGCTACCGCTCCGGGTTCTGACACGATCGACTCGATCTCGCGCTGAATCTCCATCACCTGTTTTAGCTGATCCAGGAACCACGGATCGATGCGCGACAGGCGATAGATTTCATCAATCGACCAGCCGTGCTCCAGCGCATAGGTGATGTACGAAAACCTTTGCGAGTTCGGCCGCGCGAGCTTTCTTTGCAGTTCGTCGTCCGGCACATCTTCGAGACGCAAGGGCTTCACGGCTTCGAGCGAGCGCAGCCCTTTGAAAAGCGATTCTTTGAAAGTGCGGCCGATGGCCATCACCTCGCCGACGGACTTCATCTGCGTGCCGAGCACGTCTTCGGCGTCGCGAAACTTTTCAAAGTTCCATTTGGGAATCTTGGTGACGACATAGTCGATGGTCGGTTCGAATGACGCCGGCGTCTTTTTCGTGATGTCGTTCGGAATCTCGTCGAGCGTGTAACCGACGGCGAGCTTGGCGGCGATCTTCGCGATCGGAAAGCCGGTGGCTTTCGAAGCCAGCGCGGAAGAGCGCGACACGCGCGGATTCATTTCGATGACGCGAATCTCGCCGTTGTCGGGATTCACCGCGAACTGAATGTTCGAGCCACCGGTTTCGACGCCGACTTTGCGAATGATCGTGATCGCCATGTCGCGCATCGTCTGATATTCGCGATCGGTGAGCGTTTGCGCCGGCGCCACGGTGATCGAGTCGCCGGTGTGCACGCCCATCGGATCGAAGTTTTCAATCGAGCAAATGATCACGACGTTGTCCGCCAGGTCGCGCATCACTTCCAGCTCGAACTCTTTCCAGCCGAGGATCGACTCTTCGATTAGCACTTCGTGAATTGGTGAAGCCGCGAGACCATTGCGCACAATCTCTTCAAACTCCTCCGGGTTGAACGCCGTGCCGGCTCCCGTGCCGCCCAAAGTAAACGACGGACGAATGATCGCGGGATAGCCGGTTTGTTCCACGATCACTTCAGCGTCCGCCCATGACTTGGCGAATCCACCGCGCGGCATTTGCAAACCCGCTTCGTCCATCGCTTGCTTGAATAGCATGCGATCTTCGGCGATCTTGATCGCTTCGCGCTTCGCGCCGATCATCTCGACGCCGCATTCTTCCAGCACACCTGAATCAGCGAGAGCGATCGCCAGATTCAGCGCGGTCTGCCCGCCCACGGTTGGCAGCAGCGCGTCAGGCCGCTCGCGCCTGATGATGGCGGAAACTGATTCGACCGTCAGTGGTTCGATGTAAGTTCGATCCGCAGTTTCCGGATCGGTCATGATTGTCGCGGGATTCGAGTTGACGAGCACGACCTGGTAGCCTTCCTGACGCAGGGCCTTGCACGCCTGCGTGCCCGAGTAATCAAACTCGCACGCCTGGCCAATGACGATCGGGCCCGAGCCGATGATTAGAATCTTGTGAATGTCAGTGCGTTTCGGCATCTACCTGGGAGCGCAGGCATCTTGCCTGCACTGAGCGCCGTCAGGCGCGAACCGCTGCAAACATTGACCCGAGTGGAGTCGAAGCATTATACATACTGCATGACCCGGCACTGAATCGAGAAGTCCCCAAAAAAGCTAGTCGATGACTTATCAAGGTCCCCACAAGTCCGTAAGCAACAACTTGGTGGACAAACCGAAAGGCTGGTAATAAGCTAACGCCATGAGTACTGGAGTAGAAATCATCGACGCGGTTAAGAACCTTGATGAGCAAGAGAAGGGCGAGTTTCTCGAAAAGTTGACGGAGATCGATTTTGACGATGCCTGGGATCGTCAGATTGAAGCCGATGCCAAGGCCGGACGTCTCGATCATCTCTGGCAGCAGGCTCTGGAAGACATCGAAGCAGGAAGGACAAAGCCGCTCGATGAAATCCTTAACGACACCTAGTTTCTGGCGTGCCTACCGCTCGCTGCCTGCCGAAATACAAGCGGAGGCCAACAAAACCTACAGTCTCTGGAAAGAGAATCCACGACATCCCTCACTTCACTTTGAACGCAAAGGTGAGTATTGGTCGGTACGAATTACGCTGGCGGGCCTTGGGAAGAATCCACGATGGCACGCTCCACTGGTTTCGGGATTGGCCCGCACGATGAGTACGAAAGGATCTTGAGACGATGAAAGTTCTCACCCTGCGAGCGACAGTCTTGGCGGTGTCATTCGGCGCCCTCGTATGGAGTTCCGCGGCATTCAGTCAAAAGCCTTCACTTCCAGATGACGCTGGCGTTCTCGAACCTGTTCCGGTCAAGAGAGATCCCTATCCCGCAGATGCAAACGCCAAAAGTGAAATCGATGAAGCGCTGAAGTTGGCGGCGACCGGTCACAAACGCGTGCTGCTCCTGTTCGGCGGTAACTGGTGTTACGACTGTCACGTGCTCGACCGCGCGTTGCACGAAGGCGCAGCGGGAAAGATTGTGAGCGAAAGTTTTGTGCTGGTGCACGTCGACATCGGCGAGGTGAACAAGAATCTTGACCTGGCGAAGCAGTACAAGATTCCGCTGCAGAAGGGCGTCCCGGCGGTCGCCATTCTGGGACGCGATGGGAAACTGCTCTACAGCAGCGGCGACGGCGAGTTTGAAGCCGCGCGCCGGATGATGAAGAATGATCTGGTTGCGTTTCTCTTGCGTTGGAAGGGAAGTGCACCAAAGAAGGCGGGGCAGTAGCCCGCGCGTCAGCAAGGGCTCCATTCTTGTGAGTGATGACGCAATATGCCTGAGCCCTCCCTCACGGTCGGGCCAGGGCCCCGTTCGGCTCGCCGGCAACTGCGTTCTTGAGTAACGCTTCACTTTTTGATAGGTTGCTCACGTTCTCCCCGTTCTTGTGGAAAAGAATACATATAAGGAGCGTTTCATGAAAACCAGATTACTTCTATTCGCAGTCATTGCCTTGGCAATTTCCTTGGCGACGGCCATTTCATCAGCACAGCGCAAACCAGACACCGACCAACCAATCAGGGGCGATTTCAAGATCACGATCAAGACAAATATGGCCGGGCAGGACATGCAAAGCACGACCATGATCAAGGGCTTGCGTGAGCGCAGCGAGACCAGCATGGGCGGAATGAGCATGGGCATGGTCAGCGTCACACAGTGTGATTTGAAGCGCACGATTCAAATTAACGATCGTGCGCGCAAGTACATCATCACGCCGATGGATTCGGATGACCCGTCTATCGGCGCCGCTAATGAAGGCGGAGTGGGCGCGTCCACCGGCGGCGGCGCTTCGCGACGTGGCGGAGTCGTGACGATGACCCTGAATACTACTGACACCGGCGAGCGCAAGCAGATGTTTGGCTTCACCGCGCGCCATTTGAAACGGACGATGATCTCCCAGTCGTCGCCGGACGCGTGCCAGCCACAGCAGATGAAGATGGAAACCGACGGCTGGTATATCAATCTTGAATATGGATTGAGTTGCGGCTCGGCCAGACCACCGCAGATGGGCGGTCGCCCAGCACCGCAGGGCTGTCGGGATCGCTATCAGTTCAAACGTACGGGACCTGTGAATCTCGGTTATCCGCTGATCGAAACGACGACGATGTACGGCTCGGACGGCAGCGTGCAGTTCACCATGACCAAAGAAGTGATCGAGCTCTCACGACAGCCGCTGGACGCGGCGCTTTTTGATGTGCCCGCAGGGTACACCGAGGCCAAGAGCCAACAGGAAATGTATTCCCAGCCTTCGATGGCTGAGATGATGGCGATGGGGCGACAGCAGGAGAACCAGTCAGGTTCAAGAGAGAGTTCAAGGTCGCGCACGCCGTCGACCGCGAACGCAAGAGTAAAGATTGGTGTGGTCGAGTTTAATAACAAAGCGAAGGCCACGGTTTCCACCGATTCGCTGCGCGAGCAACTAATCGGAATGCTGAACGGCGATGGCGTTGACGCGATCGCGCTCAACGCAAGTTCGCCGAGCGAGGCGGCTACCGAAGCCAAAGCCAAGGGGTGCGGCTACATTCTGTACACGGATATTTCGACTCTCAAGACCGCATCTGCGGGGAAAAAGATTGGCGGACTGCTGGGTCGAGCGACCGGCGTCAGCTCCGGCGACTCGGGCAAGTCGGAAGCAAAGTTGGATTTTCGCCTGGTGCCGGCGGGCAGCTCGTCACCGACGGTGCAATCATCCGCGTCGAGTAAGGAAGATAGCCAGGAAGCCAGCATCAGCACCGCGCTCCAGAGCGAAGCGAGAGCGGTGACGGCCGCGGTGCCCAGAAACTAGGTAGTGGGTCAGTTTGGTTGTGGCACGCGCATCTTGCGCGTGATTCACGGGCGAGACGCCCGTGCCACTCTTTCAAACTGACCCACTACCAGAAACTAGAGAGAGTTAGCAATGCCCCGCGCGACCGCTGAGCAGAGTTCAGATATCGAAATCCGCGAAGTCACGGCGATCGAGGAGTACGACGCGTGCATTCGTTTGCAGCGCGAAGTATTCGGCCTCCCCGATCTGGAAATCTCGCCGCGCCGCCATCTGATCGTCTCCCATCAGGCAGGCGGCTGGACGCTGGGCGCGTTCGTCGAAGGAAAACTCGTTGGCTTTGTTCATCACCTCGCGGCGGTGCGCGGCGCCGAAGTCTTTGGCTATTCGCACATGATGGCCGTGGCGGCCGAGTATCAAAATCATAGGATCGGCGCGCGCCTGAAGTGGGCGCAACGCGCGCGTGCTTTGTCGGAAGGACGCGATTTCATCAAGTGGACATTCGAGCCCACCCGCGCGCGCAACGCGCATTTCAATCTGAACCGGCTGGGCGTGGTGGTGCGTGAGTATGCGGTGAACTTTTACGGCACCGATTACGTGACCAACCCGGCCGAGAAAGCCGCTGGTGTTCGAGACATGGACAGCGATCGGGTGTTTGCCGGCTGGGAACTTCGCTCGCCGCGGGTCGAGGCGCTGGCTGCGGGCGCTGAATATCGGCTCCCTGAGCCTGATAGAACGATTGAAATTCCGGGTGACTATTCAGCGCTGTTGAAATCCGATCCCGCGGCGGGAAAGCGCGAACAGATGCGCGTGCGCGAAGAGTTCCTGAAAGCTCTGGGAGACGGTTTGGTTTGTCGCGCGTTTGTGCGGGATGCTGCGCGGCCTCGTTACTTGTTTTACCGAAAAGAGGATTAGCCACAGAGGCACAGAGACGCAGAGACCGGAGGGCTGGAGCAAGCCATAAAGCGAATAGGTGTTTCCTCTCATTTCTTCTCTGTGCCTCCGTGTCTCTGTGGCGGATTCGGAATTCAGGCTTGCCGAAGCAACAATCAACAGAAAAGTCGATCGCCAAACTGCGCGAAGAGATTCAGCGTCACGAAGACCTCTATTACGTTCGCGACGATCCGGAGATTTCAGATCGCGAGTACGACGAGTTGATCGAGCGTTTGCGAGCGCTCGAAGAAAAACATCCCGAATTCATCACGCCCGATAGTCCAACCCAGCGCGTGGGTGGTCGCCCCGCCGAAGGTTTCCCCGAATTCGTCCATCGCCGCCCGATGCTGTCGCTCGACAACAGCTACAACATCGAAGAGCTGCGCGCGTTCGACGAGCGTTGTCGCAAACTCGCCGGCGGCAGCGCGCTTGATTATGTCGCTGAATTGAAAATCGACGGGCTGTCGCTCTCAATCCATTACCACGACGGATTGTTCGTGCGTGGCGTCACGCGCGGCGATGGCTCTCGGGGCGAAGACGTGAGTGCGAACGTGCGCACGATTCGCAGCGTGCCGCTCCGGCTGCGCGACGGATTGAAGAAAGTAGCCAGCGAGATCGAAGTCCGCGGCGAAGCGTACCTGGCTCGCAAGGTCTTTGAAAAGATTAACGCCGAGCGCGAGGAAGAAGGTGAGGTGCGCTTTGCGAATCCGCGCAACGCCGCTGCCGGCGCAATTCGCCAGCTCGATCCGGCGATGGTGGCAAAGCGGCGGCTCGATATGTTCGCCTACGATGTGCTCGCGGGCGACCGCAAGGCGTTCGCGACCCATTGGGAAGCGCTTAATTGGGCCGAACGCGCGGGTTTTCGCGTGAACGAGAATCGCGCGCTGTGCCAGTCGATCGACGAAGTGATCGAGTTTTGCAATTCGATGGAGGCCAAGCGCGACGACCTCGGTTACGAGATTGACGGCGTCGTTGTCAAAGTCAATTCAACCGCAATGCAGGACGAGTTTGGCGCGACCGGCAAAGCGCCGCGCTGGGCGGTCGCTTACAAGTATGCGGCGCGTCAGGCGACGACCAGGGTCAATGACATCATCGTGCAGGTCGGCCGCACCGGAGCGCTCACGCCGGTGGCGATGCTGGAGCCGGTACAGCTTGGCGGCGTAACCGTTTCGCGCTCGACCTTGCACAACGAAGACGAGATCGCTCGGCTGGGTTTGCGCATCGGCGACTGGGTTCTGATTGAACGCGGTGGCGACGTAATTCCGAAAGTATTGAAGGTCGTCGAATCGAAGCGCACCGGCAAGGAAAGAAAGTTTCGCCTGCCGACTCGTTGTCCGGTGTGCGGTGGCCGCGTCTCGCGTCCTGAAGGCGAAGCGGTCTCCCGCTGCGTGGCGGCCGATTGTCCCGCGCAACTGATTGGGCGTCTGCTTCATTTCGCTTCCCGCCGCGCGATGCGCATCGAGGGCCTGGGCTTTGCGCTCGTCGATCAACTGATTGCCAAACAGGTGGTGAAAGACGTCGCCGACCTTTACAGCTTGAGGCTGGACGACCTGGCGTCGTTGGAACGGATGGCGGAAAAGTCTGCGTCGAACGTGCTCGCACAAATTGAGGCGAGCAAGTCGCGCGACCTTTGGCATTTGATTTACGGTTTGGGCATTCGTCACGTAGGCGAACGCACGGCCGGCATTCTGGCGCGGCATTTCGGATCGATCCAACGCCTGGCCGAGGCAGCGGTCGAAGATCTGGACGAGATTCATGAAATCGGTCTGACGATGGCACAGAGCATCCGTGACTGGTTCGACGATCCCGGAAACAAGCGGCTGTGCGAACGTTTGCGCGAAGCCGGTGTACGCACGGAAGCCGAGCAGCAATCGCGGCCGGCCGCTGATGAAAGGTTCGCCGGCAAGATATTCGTCCTGACCGGCACGCTTCCAACCATGGCCCGCGACGAGGCTCGCGCATTGATCGAAGCGAACGGCGGCCGGGTCACATCTGCGGTCAGCAAGAAAACGGATTTCGTTGTGGCCGGCGCCGAGCCCGGTTCGAAACTCGAGAAGGCTAACGAGTTGGGCGTGACCGTAATCGATGAAACAGAATTCAAAAAGATGTTAGGATAAAGTTGATCAGGGGAGGGAATTGACGGCCGCGTGCACACGGACCAGATCCGGATCGATCCGCCGAATCGCCATGAACAACTTGTGCGCTGGGTCGAGTCTTGGTGCGACGGCGTCGCTTTCACTCTCGACCCTCTGTCGGGCGGTGCGAGTGCCCGCAATTTTTTTCGATTGGAATTCGCCGACAGTCGGCCCGCTCTGATCGTCAGGGACGCGCCGGCGCCTGAAGACTCTCACCGATTCGTACAAGTCGCGCGGCTACTCGCCGATGCGGGTGTGCATGCGCCAGATGTGATTGCCCAAGATCTCGAACAGGGCTTCCTACTCATCAGCGACCTCGGGGACGCGAGCTATCTCTCGGAGCTAAATCACGACAACGCTAACTCGCTGTTCGAGGCGGCTATCGATGCGCTCATCCGGTGGCAACTGGCCAGCCGCGCAGGAGTTCTTCCGGCTGTTGACGAAGAATTGTTACGTAGCGAAATGGACCTCTTTGCCGAGTGGTACGTTGAGCGGCACCTCGGCATGAGGCTCGGCTCCGACGAAAGGCGTGCCTTCGAAGACGTTGCGGCTACGATCGTGGCCCGAAATCTCTCGCAGCCAACTGTCTACGTGCATCGTGATTACACGGCGCGGAACCTCATGGTGTGCGATCTGATTCCGGGCGTGCTCGACTTCCAGGACGCGATGCTTGGTCCGGTCACGTATGATGTCGCGTCATTGTTCTGGACCTCGTCACACGACTGGCCGGAGGGGCGCGTGCGCCACTGGACGGTTCGCTATTGGGAAAAGGCCAGGTCCGCAGGCGTGCCGGTCCAGGATCGCATTGACGAGTTCCGAGAGGATCTACAGTGGACGTCTGTACAGCGTCATTTAAAGGTCCTCGGCGTGTTCGCTCGCCTGAAGTATCGTGATGGCAAGCCTCAGTATATTGAGAATTCGCCGCGTCTAGTGCGGCACATTCGCGCAGTTGCGGTCCGTTACGACGGGCTTGCGCCCTTGCTCCAAATACTCGATCGCCGTGGAGATGCCGCCCTGAATTGAACCGAGGATGGAAGTTTGCGGATCTCCGCCTTATCACTTGACTGCGCCGCGCTGGAAAAGGATGAAGTCAGCACTCAATTTTCAGCCCTCCAAGCTCAGGGTGCTCATTCTTTCAGCCAGCGTCGGCGCGGGTCACATGCGCGCGGCCACGGCGCTAGAGCGCGCGTTTCTGGAAATCGGTGCGGCGCATCAGGTCCGACACCTTGACACGTTGGAATATACAACCACGGTATTGCGAGGCGTGTATTCGAAAGCCTACAGCTACGCGGCCCGACACCTGCCTACGGTGACGGGCTGGTTGTACGACGCTTTCGATCGACCTGGGCGAGACGCCCCGCTCCGCCTGGCGTTCAATCGCCTCAACGCACGACGGTTTGTGACTATGTTGCGGAACCAGTCTCCCGATATTGCCGTCTGTACTCACTTTCTGCCGGCAGAGATTCTCTCGTGGCTCACGGCGTCTCGCCAGCTGGCAATCCGATACGCCGTTGTGGTGACGGATTTCGACGTGCATGCGATGTGGCTATCGCGGTACTGCGAACACTATTTTGTGGCGACCGACGAGGCTCGTACACATGTTGAATCGCTTGGCGTCGTGCCCGATCGCGTTACCGTGACCGGGATTCCCATTGATCCAGTATTCTCTGCGCGGAAAGACAAGCTTGAGATGCGCCGCAAGCACGGGCTCGACGAAGGCCGACCCACGATTCTCGTGTCGGGTGGTCGGCTGGATCTCGGCGCGGTAGAAAAGATCATGACATCGCTCGCGGCTCTGCCACGCGAGGTCCAAGTCGTCGTGATGTGCGGGCGTCAGGAGGAGCGACGCAAGCGCATGCAACAGATAGCAACTCGCCTGTCAGCCAAGACCTCCGTGACGTTCAAGATCGTCGGCTTCGTTGAACACATCGACGAGTTGATGGCGGCGTCCGACCTATTCGTCGGGCGACCCGGCGGACTGACTACAGCGGAAGCCCTTGCATCCGGGCTGGTGTTCGTGATCGTCGACCCTATTCCAGGCCAGGAAGAACGAAACGCCGATCATTTACTCGAAGAAAGCGCGGCGATTCGGTGCAACGATCCCTCTGTTCTCGCCTATAAAATTGAGCGGCTCCTTGGCGACACGCCGCGATTCGAATCCATGAAGAAGAATGTGGCGCGAATCGCGCGACCACGCGCGGCGTTCGATGTAGTCGATACGTTGCTCCATCTCGGAGACAGGAGCAGATTTTTCTCCGCCGGTGCTTCGCGACTTCATCGGTGATTCAAGGATGACATGGCCTCAGAACTCCAGACGGCTCCCGCTTTCATCTTAGGATTGGGTCCAAATGGATACGGCCATGCTCGGAGCCTCGCTCGCGCGGGCGTTCCAGCGCTCGGCTTCTACTATTCCCGGCGACACTTCGGACGCTCTTCGCGGCTGCTCCATGCCTACCCCGTGGCGCGTTCGCTGTCTGCCGAAGGGCTGGCCAGCATCCTAATCGAGACAGCCGCCAGATTCCGTGGTCGGCCAGTGTTGTTCGCGGCCAGTGACGAGTTCGCGTTCCTTGTCGCGCAGGCACGAGAGCACCTCGCGGAACGTTTTGCGTTCCATTGGAACTTCGCCGAAACCGTTCTCAAGCTGTTCGATAAAGCTGAAATGATTCGCTTCTGTCAGCAAGCCGGAATCCTTTGTCCCAAGACTCATGTCACCAGCACGGCTGAAGACACTCGTCTAGCCGCTCAGGCGTTTTCCTTTCCTTGTGTGGTCAAACCGCTCCGGAGCTTTCGCACGGCATTCCCATCCGGTCGAAAGAACTATGTCGCTGCGTCGGCTCAAGATCTGCTTCAATTCTACGATCAGTATCCCGATTTGGTCGGCGCGACTCTTTGGCAAGAAGTCATCGACGGCCCAGATGAGGAGATCTACCAATGCAACGTATTGGTTGCGGAATCAGGCGCCGTCCGCCAAATCTGCGGCGTAAGAAAACTTCGCCAATACCCGCGCGGATTTGGGAACATGTGCTTCGGTCGCACCGAGACCAACGGCATCGTCGTGTTGGAGAGTTTGAGACTCCTTCGTTTCTTGCGTTATCGGGGGTTCGCGTCGATCGAGTTCAAGCGGCGGGCTAGCGACAATCGTTATTACTTCATTGAGATGAACGCCCGCCTGCCCCGATATTGCGGCCTGTTAGCTGATGCGGGCGTGAACTTGCCGCACCTGGGATACCTGGATCTAACGCCCGCCGCCCGCCGCTGCGACCCGGGCGTTCAACAACACGACAACGTGTATTGGCTGACTGCAGGCGAGGACTTTCTCTCTGTGCGCGAGAGCCGAGGCCTTCGGCCACGCGCATGGCTGCGCTGGATCCGTTCAGTTAGCCAGGCGCGATCTTTCGCCTGGTGGGATCAGCGAGATCCCCTGCCGTTTCTCCACTCGATTCTGAAGGGACGCGCTTCCGCAAAGGTTCACCGTTCGCCGAAGCCATCAGGGTCAAGGCCTGCCGAACGCGCGCATTCTGAACGTCGACGTTTCTTTGAAAGCCAGTACGAGAGTCCCGACGAAGTCGACTTGGGTGCGGAGACGTTTCTCATCTATGACATTATCCCGTCGCGCTTGAAATCGGCGGTTCCAATCCTCTTTTGTCCGGGCTGGATGGAGAATCCCCAAAACCACAAAGAGACTATTTACGCCCTGTACCTGGAGGGTCGACGGATGATATTTCCGGATTCGCCTCATGGCATCGAACCCGAACACCGAGGGAGCTTTCGTATTGCGGAGCTTCGCAAAGCCGCTGTCCTGACATCGACGCTACGATTACGAGGCATCAGTGAAGTGGATGCGATTGCCCATTCGGAGGGAGCGATCAACCTCGCGATCGCTGCAACGGCCGACGGTGCGCCACGCTTCCGCAACATCGTCTTGCACAGTCCGGCTGGGTTGTGCGGTGCTGGGAATATCCTCGAGGGAGCGTGGCGCGCTTGGCAAGAAGCGAGACAGGAGAGGAGACGACAAGCGTTGCAAGCTACCGAGCGTCAGTTATTCCGGGATCCTCGCCGAAGGAGGATGTACTTCTGCACGACACTAGCTCAGACTCTTGCCGAGGCCCGCGCTATTGCGGAAGCGGATATTCGCGACATGCTAGTCTACCTAAGACGACGCGGAACGGGCATCGCTATCATTCACGGCGCTGACGATCGCTTGTTCAGAATGGAGGAGATGCAAAAGCACGTAGACGCCGGAATGGTTGACGGATTCTATTCCGTGGAAGGAGGACACCGGCAGATTCTCCTGGAACCTACACGCCACGCGCGACTTGCCAGCAACGCCTTGTTGGCGCTCGAACGGAAGCGAGACCAGTACCATGCGGTCTGTATGACAAGATGACCCGCTGGCCCAATTGCGTGGGACAAGTTTCGCGTCTAAACTGAACTCATGGACTTAACCCAGGAGAAAGAACAGCAAGCGCAACTCGAACTCGTGTACACGTTATTTTGCGACGACGTGCGACTGGAGGTCGGCAACAAGCTTTCGTACATGGGCGTCTTTCAGAACATCGTCGTGCCGCAATTGCCGGTGTGGCTGCCGAAGCTCGCGGTGGTGAATCACTGGCGGGGTGAAGGCGCGCATCTGTCCGAAGTGCGAATCCTGATGCCGAATCGCCAGGAGGCGCTGGTCGTGTCGCAGCCGGCGCGCTTTGAGATCACGCACGACTCAGCCGACAACATCAGCTTTTTTGTGAACGTGACTTTTCCGGTTGCCGGCGAGTACCTGGTGCAGACGTTGATCGATTCGAACCTGTTTGAAGAGCGCGTGCTGACCGTGTCTGATCAGCAGTTGATCGCGTCTGAAGACGAAGGGTCAGAGGCCGTGAACTAAGAAAAGGTTTTGCGAACCCGTTTCGAGCGCGCCCCGGCGTCAGAATTTTCAGGCGAGCTCGTATTGTTTGATTTTGTAATTTAGCGTCGTCGTTCCCAGTCCCAGCATCAGATCCGGAGTCACTCTAGGGACGCTCGAACTTGTGGGCTGGTTCCAAGTTTTTCGCCGGCGAGTAGAATCCGTTCAACGCCGGGACGAGGACGTGGCCTTTGCTGAGAGCATTTCAGCGATTTCAGCGAGTCCGTAGCGGCTTGCGTTCCGGCCCCTGGCCAGCAAGAGCGAACGGTGTCCGAGCAGGATGTAAGCGGCGAGGGCGTCGCGCAGGTTGTGTGATTTGATCGAAGCGAGATGTCGTCTGGCCGTCGATGCGTCACCGCGAGCGAACGTGCCCGTCAGGGCGCGTGCGGGGTCTCCGGTTGCGAGGTTCCCGGTAGTGCTTTCCAACAATGGCAGCAGAATCTGACGCGACCGGCGCCGTGAAAGTCCGCAGTTAACCAGCATCTCCAAAGCGATGTCGAACAAAGCGACGACGTGCCCCGACGCGGTCACGGCGGCTGCATGATAAAGCGCTTTCGCGCCCGGACTGATCGAGAAACTCTGTCCGCCGAGATTTGCAACTACTGACTTGGCGGCGCGCACGGCCAGGTGATCGCCTTCGATCGCGAAGAAAGCGTTTCGAAATGCGTCTGAGCCGGCGCGAGAATCGCTGATGGAGACCAGCGGATGCAGCGAGCCGATCGCGAAACCTACGCGTTGCAGCGGCGACAAGACATCGGCAGATAGCGCCCCGCTGGTGTGCAAAGCTACGCGACGGACAGAACGGCGGTGTCGTAGCCCAACGTCTTGCGAATCAAAGAGACCTGCGAGTTGCTCAGCGACCGACGCGATTGCATCATCCGGAGTTGAGATGAGGACGAGAGCGCAGCGACTGAGCCGAACGGTTTGGCTGGGTGGAAGCCGATTAATTTGCCGAGCGGTCAGCCCGGCAGTGTAATTGCCGATCAGTTTGGCGGCGCGGTGCGCGCTGGTTCGGCGCCGGGCAACCACGACTTCAACTCGATATCCCGCGTTGTTCAGCGCCTGGCCAAGCGCGGCTCCGAGCCGGCCAGCACCGATGACAGCCACGACAGGCTTCCGGTCCCGACCTGTCGAGGGTAGTCGGGCGCGGCTGAACTTCTTTCCAGATTTTCTGGCGTTCTTAACCATCCAAGGCAAGTCGGAATGTATCACTCGGCTGACAATGCCGCAATTGCGTAGGCTTTTCGCTTTCGGTGGACTATAATGCGGAGTCCGAAGCCGAGCCGTGTCAGAAGCCCGCGCGTGAGCAAGGGCAATCGGGGCCGTTGGAAATAACCGAATAATTTTACCCGACCCAGTTTTCCGAAATTGCGCAACCTCGGCGCGAAACATGGCATCATAGCGGTGCGTTCGTTGCAAGCAGTGCTGGCGCCTCAAAGTGCTGCCGCTTAAGAAGAAACAAAGGCGGCCGTCAAGATCGATGGTAACGGCCCACCGAGAGACGGAGCTCTCCCGGCCTCGAAATTTTGGAGGTTTAAATGAAAAGACACCTCTCTCGCGCCGTCACTGCGATTGGCTTGGGACTGAGTTTGTGGATAGCGACCGTGGCCGCCCTGGCCGCACCACAAAGCCAGGATCAAACAAAGAGTCAGGACCCAACGAAGCAATCTTCGGCCCAGAAAGACAAGACCGCCGCAGACAAGACACTGCAACCTGCCACACAAACCGCGAGCAATAAGCCGCTCTCAACCAACGACGACCCGACCATGATCGGGAAACGGAACATCAACAAAGGTCTCTGGGGCAAGATTGCCGCGGGCACCGAAAAGGAAGTGCGCGCGGGCCGGATGCTGGCCGCCGAAGTCGATAAGGAAGCCAAGTTCATCGACGATCCAATAATTACCGAATATGTGAATCGAGTGGGCCAGAACATCGTGCTGCACTCTGACGCCAAGGTTCCTTTTACGATCAAAGTGATTGATTCCGACGAAGTGAACGCCTTTGCGCTGCCGGGGGGGTTCTTTTATGTAAACAAGGGACTGCTGCTGGCGGCCGATAACGAAGCCGAGTTGGCCGGCGTCATGGCGCACGAGATTGCTCACGTTGCGGCGCGTCACTACATGGAGATGCAGAGAAAGGACGAAGCCTGGAACATCGCCACCCTAGCCGGCATCATATTTGGTGGCCCGATTCTAGGCAACATTCTTTACAACGGCGGCGGCTTTTTTGAAGGCATGGGAATGCTCAAGTTTACCCGCAGCGCCGAAGCAGAAGCGGACAAGCTCGGCGTCCAATACATGTGGGCTGCCGGTTACGATCCGACCGCCATGGCCACGATGTTCGAGAAGCTGGAAGCCAAGAACAAGAAGAAGCCAGGCACGCTCGCGAAAATGTTTACGGACCATCCCGCCCCTGCGGATCGGCGAGCGGCGGCGTTGTCTTTGGCCGCGCGTTTTCCGGAAAAAGAGGAATACGTCATCAGTTCATCGGAGTTTCAGCGCGTCAAGAATCGTCTGTTGAGATTGTCTAATGCGCGCGCATCTTCGACCGGAACGATTGCCGGGAGCGAAGACGGTACGCCCGGACGTCCTACGCTGAAACGGCGCGCACCAACGCCTGACGATTCGACGACGACGCCGGACGATCAGAAGAAGCCGGACAGCAGTAAACCTGCGCCGCCAACGTTGAAGCCACAAGGGCAGCCGCAACCCTCTCCGACGCCACAACCGTAACAGTGAGCGGTGAGCAGTGAGCAGTAGGTAGTAAGCGGGGCATTAGCCCGACCGTCAGGGAGGGCTCAGGATCAAGAAAGGCTCTCAAGCAACTCTGCTTGAGAGCCTTTTTCTACTTTGCTGAGAGCACGGACATCTGGTCAGCACAGCGCGCAAAGCGCGTTCAATCACTCTACAAGCTCTTCACGGCTCGCGATACTGCGCCACGACCGGCGTTGTCGCGGCCGTGGTTGGGGGTTCTTTACGCACGACGCTCGTAAAGAAGGCCCGAAAGTAACCATACATCGAAAAGACCGCCGAGATTACGACGACCCAAAGCATGGCTCGACCGGCGGTATAGATCAGAATCTGCCAGTCATTCCAGGTTGTGTAGGCGGGTCCGAGCAGATGCGACCAGGCATCGCGCAACTCAGGCACAGTCCAGAACTGAATCGCGGGAAACGGCTTGCCGAAATTTGAAACGTGTGGCGCGCCGCCTGATGGCGACAGCGACAGAATCAGCAAACCCACGGTTACCACTTGCGCCACCATCTTGAACTTGCCCATCTTCGACGCCGAGATCACCACGCCGTCCGTCGCGGCAATCGACCGCAAACCCGTGACCGCGAACTCTCGTCCGACGATGATCACGACTGCCCAGGCAGGCGCCAGGTGATTTTCGACGAGCGAAATCAGCGCCGCGGAAATCAGAAGCTTGTCAGCGATTGGATCGAGCAGCTTGCCTAGTTTGGAGACTTGCTTACGCCGGCGCGCAATCTTGCCATCGAAATAATCCGTCAACGATGCGGCGACGAAAATCGCCAGCGCCAGAATGTAGCGCGGCACGCCGAGATTCTCGGACAGCGGCGTCAGCAGCACCACCACCAGCAGCGGCACGATAAAGATTCGCGAAAGCGTTAGCGCGTTAGGAAGATTCACTCAAGAACTCCATGGCCCATCTTTCGAAATGACGATCAACCTTATGAAGATGTTCCGGCAAGCCGAGTCTATGGTTCGTTGTTTTTCGTGTCAAGACGACGCTTTGTGTGCTTGCCGCGACGCGAATTGCTCGGATAGAATAGCAGGTTCTGCGTCACGCGAAATTCTTATCTGTGGCGATGAACTTCGCTTTCAAGCGTTATGGCAATCGACCGCATCACCGTCCGGGGGGCTCGCCAGCACAACCTCAGGAACATCAACGTTGATATTCCGCGCGACAAATTGACCGTCATCACCGGCCTTTCCGGCTCAGGTAAATCGTCGCTGGCGTTCGATACGATCTACGCGGAAGGCCAGCGCCGCTACGTCGAATCGCTGTCAGCCTACGCACGCCAGTTTCTCGATCAGCTTGAGAAACCCGACGTCGATTCAGTCGAAGGATTGTCGCCCGCGATCTCGATCGAACAGAAGACGGTTGCGCGCAGCCCGCGCTCGACGATCGGCACCGTTACAGAGATTTACGATTACCTGCGCCTGCTGTTTTCGTCGATTGGCCAGCCGCACTGCTACCTGTGCGGCGCGGCGATTACCCGGCAAAGCGTCGACCAAATCCTGCAAAGCGTCCTCGCGCTGCCCGAAGGCGAGCGCGTCATGATCCTGGCGCCGATCGTTCGCGGCCGCAAAGGCGAATTCAAGAAGGAGCTGGCCAAGCTGGCGAAAGACGGATTCATTCGCGCGCGCGTCGATGGCGAGTTGCGCTCGTTGGATGAAGAGATTCGTCTGGACAAGCGCCGCAATCACTCGATCGAAGCGGTCATCGATCGCTTGCTGATCAAATCCGGCATCGGCGCGCGTCTGGGCGAATCGCTGCGCACGGCTTTGAAACTGACGGGCGGCGCGGTGCTGGTTTCGGTGATCGACGGGGAAGAGAAGTTGTACTCGGAAAAGATGGCCTGCGTGAATTGCGGCATCAACGTGCCGCCGCTCGAGCCGCGCTCGTTCTCGTTCAACTCGGCTTACGGCGCCTGTCGCCACTGCAACGGTCTTGGCGGCGTTTTGGAAATCGATCCGGGAAAACTGATTCCGAACGCGGGAGAAGTTCCCGACAAACTCGCTTTCATCGGTCCTGCCGACAAATCCGGATCCGCTTATCTGCGCAGCGCTTTGCTGGCGGTGATTCAACACTTCAAAGCTGATCCGAATACGGCGTTCGGCGAGTTGCCGAAAGAAGCCCGCGAATCATTCCTGAATGGTCTGCCGGCGCAGCTTCGCTTTCGTCAGGGCTTGTATTCGTACAAGGGTTACTGGCAGGGCGCGCTGCCGTGGTTGCGCGACCGTTTGACAAATCCGCCGAGCGAGAAAGTCCGCGTGGCGCTGGAAGAGATGGTTTCGCCGGCCGTCTGTCGTGAATGCAAAGGCCTGCGTTTGCGCGCGGACTCGCTCTCAGTGCGCGTCGCCGGCCGCGGGATTGCCGACTACACCTCGATGACGATCGAAGACGCCGTCAAAGCGTTCGATCGGGTCAAGCTCGACAAGCGCGAAGAGAAGATCGCCGGGTTGGTGTTGCGCGAGATCAAGGCAAGACTTCGCTTTCTGGAAACGGTGGGGCTGGGTTATCTGACTTTGGATCGGCCGTCGGCGACTCTGTCTGGCGGCGAAGGCCAGCGCATACGCCTGGCCACGCAGATCGGCTCGCAACTGCGCGGCGTTCTTTACGTGCTCGACGAGCCTTCGATTGGTCTGCATCCCCGCGACAATCGGCGTTTGCTGGACACGCTTTCGGCGTTGCGAGATCTCGGCAACACGGTGCTAGTCGTCGAGCATGACGAAGAAACCATACGCCGCGCGGATTACGTCGTCGATCTCGGGCCGGGCGCGGGCACGCACGGTGGCGCGGTCGTCGCGTTCGGAACGCCGGAAGCCGTGGCCGCCAATCCCGATTCGATCACCGGCCTGTACATCCGCGGCGAGCTGAAAATTCCGGTTCCTGTGGACCGGCGTTCGCCCAACGGAAAAGCGATCACGATTCGCGGTGCGACCCACAACAACCTGGACGAGATCGACGTGGCGTTTCCGCTGGGCCTTTTCACCGTCGTGACTGGCGTTTCCGGCTCTGGCAAATCAACGTTGGTGGCCGACATTCTTTATCGCGCACTGGCTAAGAATCTTTACGGCTCGCTCGCCGAGCCAGGCGCGCACGCATCGATCGAAGGGCTGGAGCACATCGACAAAGTGATCGAGATCGATCAGTCTCCAATCGGGCGTACGCCGCGATCGAATCCGGCAACTTACACCGGATTGTTCACGCCAATTCGCGAGCTATACGCGATGCTGCCGGAATCGCGCGAGCGCGGATACAAGCCCGGCCGCTTCTCGTTCAATGTTAAAGGCGGCCGCTGCGAAGCCTGTGAAGGCGAGGGCATGAAACGCATCGAGATGAATTTTCTCCCCGACGTTTACGTGCTCTGCGACGTGTGTCGCGCCGCGCGTTACAATCGCGAGACGCTCTCGGTTAAGTACAAGGGCAAGTCGATCGCCGAACTCCTGGATACCACTGTCGAGGAAGCGCTGCCGGTGCTCGAAAACATTCCGCAGATTAAGCCGAAGCTGCAGACGCTCCTGGATGTCGGACTTGGCTACATCAAACTTGGGCAGTCGGCGACGACGCTTTCCGGCGGTGAAGCGCAGCGCATCAAGCTGGCGAAGGAACTTTCAAAGCGCGCGACCGGCAGAACGATCTACATTCTCGACGAACCGACAACCGGGCTGCACTTTGCCGATGTGCACAAACTGCTCGACGTGCTGCAGCGTCTGGTCACTGTCGGAAACACGGTCATTGTCATCGAACATAATCTCGACGTGATCAAGAGTGCTGACTACATCATCGATCTCGGCCCCGAAGGCGGCGCGCACGGCGGCCGCGTAGTGGCCAGCGGCACGCCGGAAGAAGTTGCGGCGGTGCGGCGTTCGCACACCGGGCACGTGCTCAAGCCCCTGCTCAACGGAAACACGAAACGCAATGGTCGCGGCCCGCGCAAAGATCAAAAAGATCGCTGATGACCCGTGGTATACTTACGTCTATGGAATCGTCTTTAGACGAGATCAAATTGGACAAGACCGCATTCGAAGTTTTCTCTTCCTTCGAGGAAGCCGAAGCTGCCGATCGGGCTTACTGGCACTCGCGCACTCCAGAGGAGAGATTGCTGGCAGTTGAACTCATGCGACAAAGCGCCTATGGCTACGATCCGGCTACCGCCAGACTTCAAAGAGTTCTTGAGATTGCTCAACTCGAACGCAGTTGAGTATCTGCTCATCGGCGGCTATGCGGTCGGTTATTATGGCTATCCGCGTCCCACTGGAGACATGGACGTTTGGATCGCCAGAACCCCCGATAATGCGCAGAGCGTTGTTGATGCCTTGCGGGAGTTTGGCTTCGATTGTCCGGTTGAGATTCTCCTTAGAGAGAATGAAGTGGTCCGGATGGGTGTGCCACCATTCCGGCTTGAGATTCTGACAACAATTAGCGGCGTGGACTTTTCGGCATGTTACGCAGAACGACTTCAAGTGCTGCTCGACGAGGTTGAAGTCAGTCTAATCAGTTTGTCTCACTTGAAAGTTAACAAGAAGGCTAGCGGGAGATCGAAGGACGTTGCCGATCTCGAAAACCTTCCTTGAGACGGTCAATTTAGCAATCGTGGCCAATCGCATCTCAGCAATCGTCACCGACAGTCTTGAAGTAAAGCGTCGATTCTTCGACGAGCACGCCGATGACGTTCAGCGTGCCGCCGAGATGATCGCGGCGGTCTTCAACGCTGGCGGCAAACTTCTGCTCTTCGGCAACGGCGGCTCCGCGGCGGACGCGCAGCACATTGCGGGCGAACTTGTTAATCGATTCCTGCTGAAACGGCGCGCGCTGCCGGCGGTCGCGCTAACGACTGATGGCGGAGTGCTAACGTGCATCGCCAACGACACCGGATTCGAGAACGTCTTTGCGCGACAGATTGAAGCGCTGGGCGCGAAGGGCGATATTTGTCTCGCGATCTCAACCTCAGGAACTTCGCCGAACATAGTTGCGGCTTGCGAGCAAGCGCGGGAGCAGGGAATCAGGGTGATTGGCTTGCTCGGCCGCGACGGCGGCAGCGTGAAATCACTTTGCGATCTTGCGCTGATCGTCGAAAGCGACGACACGCAACGCATTCAGGAAACGCACAACTTGATCGGACATATCCTGTGTGAATTGATCGAGGCTCAGTTATTTCCTGTGTAGAACCGCTTGCGCGGGGCAAGCGGTGTCAGAAGCCCGCGCGTCAGCAAGGGCTAGAAACAATCGCGCTACATTCAGGCAGGGATGCCTGCGCTCGATAACACATGTCGATCTACGAAGACCTTCCGCCGATTAGCCTTGATGGAGTCAGCACCTATCCGCTCGCTTCGCGGCCGAGCAAAGTAACGGTCGAAGATTTCGCTGCGCCGGTGACAGAGGATTCTTCGCTGCGCGATTATCTCGACTCGCTCCCGAATATTTTGGCAGTTCAGAGCCTGCGCGATCTCGCGGCGCGAATGCGACGCGCCCGCGAGGCGAGCAAACCGATTATCTGGGGTCTGGGCGGCCATGTGATCAAGACGGGCCTCGCGCCGGTCATCCTCGACCTAATGCGCCGCGGTTTTGTCACGGCCATCGCCGGAAACGGTTCAGTCCTGGTCCACGACGCTGAAATCGCGATGGTCGGATCGACTTCCGAAGACGTGGATGCCACGCTGGGCGCCGGCGCGTTTGGTGGCGCGGAAGAAACGGGAAGACTCTTGAATGGCGCAGCGGGCGATGGCGCGCGCGAAGGGCTTGGGTTGGGCGAGGCGCTTGGTCGCGCGCTGCTCCGGCTGAAGCCGAAACACGAGGATCTTTCGCTGCTTTGTGCCGCGTATAAAGCGCGGGTGCCTTTCACGGCGCATGTGACCATAGGCGGCGACATCGCGCACTTTCACAAGACGGTCGATGGCGCGGCGCTGGGTGCTACGTCGCACACCGATTTTCGCTTGCTCGCTGAGATTGTCAGACGAATGGACGGCGGCGGCGTCTATCTCAATATCGGTTCAGCCGTGACCATGCCGGAAGTTTTTCTCAAATGCCTGACGCTGGTGCGCAACCTGGGTCATTCGTTGCATGACCTTACGACCGCGAACTTTGATTTCATCCAGTCGTACCGTCCGCTGACGAATGTCGTCCATCGTCCCAACGCAGACGGCGCGGGTCGCGGCTTTGCGATCACCGGGCATCATGAATTGACGATTCCGCTGCTGGCGGCTGAACTCATCTGTGGATCAAGATCAGGGCAGCCTCGCTAATCAATTTAAGTCCGGCCAGGACCAACACGACGGAAAGCCATCGCCTGATGCCCGCGATCGGCAACACCCGCGTCCCCAACTCAGTTCCAATCCACCCGCCGATCAGGGCGGCGGGCGCCCAGAACGTTATGTCGTTGGCAATGAAAGACACCGCCGACACATGACCGAGCAAACCGGCAACTGAGTTGACCAGAATGAATGCCGCCGCCACGCCCGAAGTCTCTTTCGTTGTGGTCCAATGCATCAGCAGTAACACTGGGCTGAGAAAGATGCCGCCGCCGACGCCGGTCAGGCCCGAGAGCAAACCAATCACGGCGCCCAAACACAGCGCGATCCAGATCGGGACCAGCGTCGCGTCTTCGTTCTCTGCGGCTACTCTGGCGCTGAAAAACAGACGCACCGCGCTATATAGCAAGACGACGCCGACAATTGATTTGTAAATCGAGTCGGGCAAAGTGAGACTGCCGCCGATGAACGACGCGGGAATTGAAGCCAGCGCCAAAGGCCAGAACGTGCGCCAGGAGAAAAATCCGGCGCGATAAAAACGAATAGTACCGATGAGGGCGACGATAATATTCAGCGTCAGGGCCGTCGGCTTCATCACGATTGGGGCCACGCCAAAGAGGGCCATGGCCGCGAGATAGCCGGACGCGCCGGCGTGGCCGACCGTCGAATAAAGCAATGCGACGACGAAAATGAGGACTGCGATCGCCAGCGCGATTATGGTGCCAGAATCCAAAGTCGAAGTACCCGAAACGAAGGATTAGAAGAAACGCGGCGATGAAAGCATGGCGAAGACCGTAAAGTCCAGCCTTCGCCTTATCAACGTCGCTTTTGCCGGGAGTCACCGAGAGTTGTAATCCACAACTCAATCGTTCATATTTCAATCAAGGGATTCGATCTGCTTTCGATCAAGGATATGGACAAGATCAAGACCGAACATTTTCGACGGCTCTTGTTGACCGAGTTGCGTCGTCACGCGCGCCTGGTAGGCGACGATCAGGCGGCGGCCATCGACGCCGCGGATGACGGCGCGAAAGAAAGCGCCGACTTGTCTTTACGAGATGTGATTGAGGAACTCGCTTTGAAACTCGGCGAGCGAGAATCGCAGATGGTGGCGGACATCGATCAGGCCTTGATGCGTCTGGACGAAGGAAGCTATGGATTGTGCGTACGCTGCGGCAAAACGATCGACGAGCGCCGACTTGAGGCCGTTCCCACGGCTCGCTATGACGCCATCTGCCAGGCAGCAATTGAACAAGCGAATGGTAAGAACGAGCGGCCCACAATCTAATTAGCGGCTTTTTGAAAAGAAGAGAAGTTCCGGCAAGCTAAGTCCTGGCGTTAGCCATCGACTTTCGGTAATCCTCGCCCTCGATCACCACGGTCTTGCACATCTCGTATAGTCGCGAGCGCAGCGCCGTGCCAATCCGATCCTCGAGGATCTCGCCTATATCTTTTTCGTTCTTGCGCGTGTCGAGATAATTGGTCGTGAAGATCGTCAGCCGCTTGTCATTGTAGCGGGTGTTGATTATTTGCATCATCGTGTCGCGCACCCAGTTGGTTGGCTTTGATGCTCCCAGTTCATCGAGCACGAGAACGTCGGCGTCGAAAACCGGCTGAAGCACTTTCAGCTCTGAAGTTTGCGAAACAGGATTGTAGGAATCCTGTATCTGTCGCAACAACGCTCCGAATTGGTAGAACAAACCGTGCGCCTGATAGCGCTCGATCAGTTCGCGGAGAATCGCCACCGCCAGGTGGGTTTTGCCGACCCCGACAGCACCGATGAAGACCAAGCCGCGGCCATCAATCACCAGATAGTCGTCGAGTATCCGCTGAGCTTCGGCCTTGGCGATCCATTTTGAAGTCTCAGAGTCGGCAGCTTTGTAATCCTGCAGCGTGCAATGTTGATATCGCGGCGGAATATGCGCCGAGCGAAATAGACGCTGACGCTGATCCATAGTCTGGCACCGGCAACGCCGCGCGCCGACTTCGGGCACGACCTCCATTCCGGTCCCAAAACAATATTGACAGTTAGGATCCTGAACACTCGGCGGCCTTTCGGTTTCCGGACGTTCGTCGGGCGCCGGAGCAGCCCCGTCGGCCGCGCCGGTTACAATTCTCAAACGCTTATTCTTTGACTTCTCTGATGGCATCGTCAGAAAACTATTTGGCGAAATCCCGGGAACCAGTGTCTACCCTGTTAGAGCGTGGGCAGATTATAGCATCGCCACGGCGAGACTGAACGAAGTCGAGCAGTTATTTCTCCGAGCGCGTCGAAGTGGCACGGGCGTCCCGCCCGTGAACCACGCGCAAGATGCACGTGCCACAGCTTAAAGACCTACTACCGACTTGCATTTTGATTAAGGGCTGGGTAAACAATGCTCTAAGCAATAATTGGATAGTTATGAGCTTCATTCAACGATTACTGAACAAACTTGGTTTGGCGAACGCTCACGCCGATCGGCACCCCATCCGGATTTTCCTGCTCGAAGACGACGAGCGGCGTTGCGAATGGTTTGCAAAGCGCTTCAAGGGCGATGAGCTTGATGTCTCCTGTGAGGTCGAGTCTGCGAAGGAACTGTTGCAGACGCGAACGTATGATTCGATCTTTCTCGATCACGATCTAATGCCCGAGCATTACGGCGCGACTGAGGCCGACGACGAGCGCACGGGTTATGCAATCGCCGCGTTTCTCGCTTCGCGTCCTGACCTCCAGCGCGCGGCAACTATCATGGTGCACAGTTTTAATGCCGATGGCGCGATGCGCATGGTCGAAGAACTTCGCGGCGCCGGTCGACAAGCCGAGTACATTCCATTTCATTTCCTGGAAGATCGAATTCGAAATTTCTGGCCGCGGTGAAGCGCAAAAGAGCGAAGGGCAAAGAGCTAAGGGTTTGACTCCCTTTGCGCTTTGCCCTTCGCTCCTTGCTCTTTGGTGGCCAGGGACGGAATCGAACCGCCGACGCCGGCCTTTTCAGGGCCGCGCTCTACCAACTGAGCTACCTGGCCGAAGCGAGGAAGACTTGGCAGTATAGAAATCGCGACCGAAGAGTGTCAACCGAAGCGGCCCTCGAAAGTAGTGTCCCGACTTCCCGGTGTTTAGAGTAACAACTTCAGTTGGGTTCTTTTTTTAGCAGCAGAAAGGCCCAACCAGAGTTGGTACTCTGAACACCGCTTCCGAGATTCGCGAATTCGGCAAAGAAAATGGACTCAGTGCGCCTCTCGAACAAAGACGTTGACTGTCGTCTACTGAGGAGTATAATTCGTCTCGCCGGGTGGGGCTGACTCGAAGAGCCCAGCCAGTCGCAAGACAGCTATCCGGTGCTTGAACAAAGTGCCCGCCAGTGCCAGCTCGGCCGTCGAATCGCGCCCTCCGTGATCGCTACCTTCGAGCTGGCACTCGTTTTTTTGAGGCTTGTACTAATAAGAAAAGCGGCCTCGGTTGACCTGAAGCCGCTTTCTTTTCGTATGGTTAACGGAGCGTGCGGCTCACATTCCCATGCCGCTCATTCCGCCCATGCCGCCGGGCATCGGAGCCTTGCCCTCTTCATCAGGAATCTCCGAAACCATGGCTTCGGTTGTGAGCATGAGTCCAGCGATTGACGCCGCGTTCTGCAGCGCCGTGCGGGTAACCTTCGTGGGATCGATGACACCTGCCTTCACCAGATCTTCGTACACCTCGGTCTCGGCGTTGAATCCGAAGTTGTCGTTCTTATCGCCGCGAATGCGCTCGACGACAACTGCGCCTTCTTTGCCGGCGTTCTGAACAATCTGGCGCAGAGGCTCTTCGAGGGCGCGCTTCACAATCGTCACGCCGATCTGTTCGTCAGGGTCGCCGTCCTTGGTCAGGTCGAGCTTCTCGAGCGCCTTTGCCGCGCGCACCAGCGTCACGCCGCCGCCAGGTACGATACCCTCTTCGACGGCCGCCCGAGTCGCGTGCATGGCATCCTCTACGCGCGCCTTTTTCTCCTTCATCTCAGTCTCGGTCGCCGCTCCGACTTTGATTACGGCAACGCCGCCGACGAGCTTCGCGAGTCGTTCCTGCAGCTTCTCGCGATCGTAATCCGACGTCGTTTCTTCGATCTGAGCCCGGATTGTCTTGACGCGGCCTTCAATGTCAGCTTGCTTGCCCGCGCCTTCGACGATCGTGGTGTTGTCTTTGTCGATAGTTATTTTCTTGGCGCGGCCGAGATCTGAAAGTTGAACGTTCTCGAGCTTGATGCCGAGGTCTTCGCTGATGACCTTGCCGCCGGTGAGAATCCCGATGTCTTCGAGCATCGCCTTGCGGCGATCGCCAAAGCCCGGCGCCTTGACGGCCGCGATGTTCAGCGTGCCGCGAAGCTTGTTGACCACGAGAGTCGCCAGCGCTTCGCCTTCCACGTCTTCCGCGATCAGCAGCATCGGCTTGCCCAGCTTGGCAACCTGTTCGAGTAAGGGCAGCAGGTCCTTCATCGAGCTGATCTTCTTTTCATGAATCAGAATCAGCGCGTTCTCAAGGCTGCACTCCATGCGCTCCGCATCGGTAACGAAGTAAGGGCTGAGATAGCCGCGGTCAAACTGCATGCCCTCGACTACTTCCAGCGCGGTCTCCATCGTCCTCGATTCTTCGACTGTGATCACGCCGTCCTTGCCTACTTGATCCATAGCTTCGGCGATAATCGTGCCGATGGTGGCGTCGCCGTTTGCGGAAACTGTGCCGACCTGGGCGATCATGGCGTTGCCCTTGACCGGTTTCGAAAGGCGCTGAATCTCCGTGATCACACGCGCTACCGCCTTGTCGATGCCGCGCTTGAGCGCCATCGGATTCGCGCCCGCGGCGACAGTCTTTACGCCCTCGCGGAAAATCGCCTGAGCCAGCACGGTGGCAGTGGTGGTGCCGTCACCGGCAACGTCCGAAGTCTTGGAAGCGACTTCGCGCACCATCTGCGCGCCCATGTTTTCCATCGGATCCTTCAAGTCGATCTCTTTTGCAACCGTCACGCCGTCCTTGGTAATCGTCGGCGATCCAAACTTCTTGTCGATCACTACGTTGCGACCCTTGGGTCCCAGGGTGATCTTGACTGCATCGGCGAGCTGGTTGATACCGCGCAAGATTGCTGCGCGCGACTCCTCGCCCTGAACTACTTGCTTTGCCATTTGCTTTTCTTCTCCTGACTAAATAGTTTCGTTGATTATCAAAAAAAGGGACCAAAGTCTTTGCGGACTATTTGGCGCCTTTCTTGCTCGCAGCGCGTTGGATGATTCCCAAAATCTCGTCCTCGCGCATGATCAAGAGCTCCTCGTTATCGATCTTGACTTCCGAGCCGCTGTACTTTCCAAAAAGAACGCGGTCGCCGACGCGAACATCCAACGTCTGGCGCGTTCCGTCTTCGCGATACTTGCCTTCGCCGACGGCGACAACCTCACCTTCCTGGGGCTTCTCTTTTGCGGTGTCGGGAATGATAATCCCGCCGCGAACCTGCTCGCCTTCCTCAATGCGCCGCAAAATCACGCGGTCTTGAAGCGGCCTTATATTGATTGCCATGCTGCTAAAACTCTCCCTTCCTTCTCTGGTTTGGACACAAATCTGCTGAATATCAGCGTATCCCTTAGCTTCTCAGTTTTGGCACTCTGAAAATATGAGTGCCAACGAATATAGAAAGGATGGGGTGATCTTGTCAACCGCCGGGGTGGGCAGAAGAGTATCGCGCGTTCGAGGTGAACGGATGATTAATCGACAGGAAAACCGAAAGCCGGTTCGGGCGCTCCTGTAACGGAGGCCTGACTAGTGCGCTGGTTGGCTGATCTTAGGGTTGGGTTGCCGCGCGTGCCGAGCCCGTTCCTGTTGCCGATACGAATTGACTCGCTTCGAGATTGTGTTGCGGTGGATGCCGAGCGCGTCGGCGGTATTGGTGATGCGCTTCTTGTTGCGCGTGAAGGCCTTCTGAATATACAGCTTTTCGAACTCTTGCAGAGCTTCGTCGAGCATGATGTGTCCATCGAGCATCTCTTCGATAACTGCTTCCAATCGGGGGCGTATTTGCATTGAATCTCGCTCACCAGTTCAAAATTAAAGACTCTCGCCGACGAGTAATTGATAGGCTTCAAGGTAACGATCAGTCGTGGCCCGCGCCACTTCCGGGGGCAGAACCGGCGCGGGCGGCTGTTTGTTCCAATCAAGGCCTTCGAGAAAGTCGCGAACGAATTGCTTGTCGAACGAAGGCTGTGACTTGCCTGCCTGGTAACTGTCCGCCGGCCAGAAGCGCGAAGAATCCGGCGTCAGGACTTCGTCGATTAGAATAATGCGGCCGTCACGATCACGGCCAAACTCGAATTTCGTATCGGCAATAATGATTCCCCGGCCGCGTGCATAGGTGCTTGCTTCCTGATATATCCGCAGCGATATATCGCGCAGGAAATCGGTTGTCTCGCGGCCTACTATGTCGGCCATGCGCTGCTCGCTGATGTTCTCATCGTGTCCGGTGTCGGCCTTCGTTGCCGGAGTAAAGATCGGCTCGGCCAATTGTTCAGATTCGCGTAAATCAGCTGGCAACTTGTGCGCGCACACCTCCCCGGTTCGTTGATAATCTTTCCAGCCGGAACCTGACAGATAGCCGCGCACGACACATTCGACCGGGAAGACTTCAGTGCGCCTAACCAGCATCGAACGGCCGCCCAACTCGCCCACGTAATCGCGAACGACGGTAGGCATCTCCTCGATTTCAGTTGTCAGCAGGTGGTTGGGAACGATGTGCCCGAGCTTCGCGAACCAGAAACGCGAGAGCGCCGTGAGCACTTCGCCCTTGCGTTCGATCGGGGTCGGCAAAACGCAATCAAAAGCAGAGACACGATCCGTCGCGACGATCAGCAAACGGTCTTCCGTAACGGCGTAAACGTCGCGAACCTTGCCACGACGTACAAGCTTAAGATCGGAAAGAGCAGTTTCGATTACGGGGGCAACAGAAACCATTACATCATATTCTTTTTCGCAACTCAGATAAAAAATTTTGGCGAGCGCGATTGTGCGCATTCACCCGCACGCTGTCAAGAATGTGAGCGAAATAAAACTGATCGAGTTGCAGAGCGAGAGAAGTGCAGGAGTTGTGGCGCTGATTGCAGTCGAAAATCTATCAACTTGTTGCGTTGTATTTCGTCATTTGGCAACGGGGTCACGCAGACGCCGAATCTGATCGGCGTGATTGTGCGCGTGTGCAGCGTAAATCTTTAACCAGTCTTCGGGTGTGTAAGCTCCGCTTTCCGAATGTGTGCCTTCGCGCTGCCAATCGTCCTCGCTCATCAAATCAAACAGTTGCGCCGTCGTGGCGCGAGCGCTACGGAACGCTTCTAATGCGGGAGCCATATCGCGGTGGTTGTAATTCAATCGCGCGGCAAACGCTTCCTGGTCGTAGCCCTGAATCAAGGGATGATCTTCGACCAGCAGGCGCCGCAACCTCAGGGCGCTGGTGGTTTCACTGTCGGCGAGGTGATGAACTATTTCAGCCGCGCTCCATTTGCCGGGAATCGGATGCGCAGTCAACGAATCCGCGGGGAAGCCGTCCAAACTTTCAGCGACCTGGTTGTAACCATCCTTGTAACGGGCAATTAGTTCCTGTCTTTCCTGAGAAGTCATCAGCTGTGTGCTCCTAAACTGTCAGAAGCCCGCGCGTAAGCAAGGGCTAAACGAAAAATTCTTGCACCGGTAGTCCTAATGTCAGCGAGCCCTCCCTGACGGTCGGGCTTCTGACACTAGCGGCTCATCGTAAGCAGCGTGAAGCTGCCCGGAACCATTGGCGCCCGAGGCCGTGGCTGTTGCGCAGTTGCGGCCGGTGGTGGACCAAACTCGGCCGTCACAGTAAAGACCTGATGGGTCTTTGTGTCGAGGGCCATCGTGCGCGCGCGCACCTGGGTTGGGACAGTATCGACGACGCTAAATTTATCCGCTGAGTCTTCATGAACAACTGTCAGGGTTCCTTCGCCATTAGAGCTGAAAGCAAATCCGGTTTCTGGATCAAAGCCGGCGGCGTCGGTGCCCTGGCCGATGGGCAGGGTCGTGACGACTGCGCCGGTGTCAGCGTTCACGACCACCATCAACTTGTTGCTGCAGACGGAAAATAGACGCCTATGTTTGCGATCAAGGGCGAGACCACTCGGCCCTTCGCCCGGCGCAATCTTCCAGCGGTTATCGACCGTCAGCTTGTTGGAATCGAATTGAATTATTTCACTGGTGTCTTCGATGTTGACGAAGACATGGCCCTTTTCGTCGGCCGCGGCGAACTCTGGTTTGCCACCGAGTGAAATCGTGCCGGCTACGGTTCCAGTCTTCGCATCGATTGCGGTCGCGTCTTTGCTGCTGCCATTGAACGCGAAGACGCGCTTTGAAGCAGGATCGTAAATGATTGCGTCCGGGTTCTTGCCGGCGAGCGCGGTTCCTAAAACCTTCAGCGTCTTGGTGTCGAAGATCGTCACGTTATTATCGCGCCCGTCGCTGATGAAGCCTTTGTCCATGTCGGAGGCGATCGCGATCCCATGCACGCCGTTGGTGCCGGGGATGTCGCCGACGACTGCTGCCGAATCGGCGTCAACGACCATCACGTGCGTGCCACGTGAGATGTAAATCCGCCGCGCCTTGGCATCGACGGTGAGATAATCCCAACCGCCGTCACCACCCAGCACCGTTTTTTTTGAGACGTGATAGCCCGACGATCCAGCAGCCAGCGCCAGACTTGCCAACAACACCAGAACGCAGACGAAGAGAACGGATGAAAGAGATGTGCGCACGTTTCTTGACTCCTGTGACAAATCGATTTGGAACAAAGGCAAGCTACTCTCGTGCTTAGCTGATCGTCAAGCGGACGCAAGCGGCTTTGGGTCTACTCTTGCTCGCGCTTGTTTGCGGTCAGGTACTAAACTATTCTCAGTCAAAATCAAAACCGCGAGGACCGTATGAAAGAGTTCACCAAGACCGCACGCACCACTCTCAAACGTCTGCCGCAACGCGGCTTGTTTGATCGCGAGTCAATCAACCAAATTCTCGACGAGGGCTTTATCTGTCACGTCGGCTTTGCGGTTGAGGGCCAGCCATTCGTCATTCCCACCGGCTATGCGCGCGCGAGCGATCGACTCTTCATCCATGGTTCGCAGGCGAGCCGCATGCTGCGCACGGTGGGGCAGGGAATTGAAGTTTGCCTGACGGTGACCCTGATCGACGGTTTGGTGCTGGCGCGGTCCGCCTTTCATCATTCGATGAACTATCGAGCCGTGGTCGTGTTCGGCCGGGCGGCCGTAGTCGATCAGCGCGAAGAAAAGCTCGCCGCGCTCCGAGCTTTGTCCGAGCACATGATTCCCGGCCGCTGGGACGACGTGCGCGAGCCGAACGAGCGCGAGCTTCAATTGACAACGGTGCTCTCGCTGCCGCTCGACGAAGCTTCCGCTAAAGTGCGCACCGGCCCTCCGATCGATGACGAAGAAGATTACGAGATGTCCGTGTCCGTCTGGGCCGGAGTGATTCCGCTGCGACTGGTTGCGAACGCACCGATTCCTGATCCGCGCTTGCCAGCCGAGATCGATCCTCCGTCTTATGCGCTTGATTACTCGCGGTGACGCCTAAACGCCGAAAAGCGGCGCAGAATCAGCAATCAAGGGGTCGCGAGCCCTTTCGCCTTGCTACTTCCCCCGTAATAGTCCATAGTGGCTTACGGTTAATCCTTCTCTCGCGCATCGACGGTGATGCGCCCCGCGCACAAATCGATTAGCGCTGGCGTTTTGGATAGTTCGAGAGCAGGCTGATTTCAAACTACGAAGCCGCTCACTCTAGAGCATCCGAACCCGGTCCTTCGACTGCTACCGTTACACCGAAGCCATTCCGATTTCGCAGCTTCTTTGCATTCCCTTAAAAAGGGGAAAGGTATATCTCTATGTCAACGAAACTTTATGTTGGTAATCTCGCTTTCCAAACCACTAGCCAGGAGCTGCAGGAAATGTTTGCTACTGCCGGCACGGTTGAATCAGCGAGCGTCGTGGAAGACCGCGACACCGGACGTTCGCGAGGCTTTGGCTTCGTCGAAATGTCCACCAAGGAAGAGGCCACCTCAGCCATCGATCAGTTCAATGGTAAGGAACTCGGCGGACGCGCCCTGAAAGTCAACGAAGCCAAACCGCGCGAGAATCGCGGCGGTGGCGGCTTTGGCGGCGGCAACGGCGGCGGCGGCAATTACGGCGGCAAACGCTGGTAATAGCCAAGTAGGCAGTGAGCAGTTCCTTTGTGTCTCCCACGGTGAATTATGGCGCGAGAGCGTTAACCATAGCGGACACAGAGGACTGCTCTGTCACTCAATCATCAATCGCGACGATCGAAACAAATCGAAGCGTCGCCACATCAAAAGGAGTCTATGAAATTTTCTCAACTGGGACTTGCCCCCGCGCAACTGCGCGCCTGCGAGTCTCTCGGATACACCGAACCAACACCGATACAGCTACAGGCGATTCCTGTAGTTCTCAGCGGCCGAGATCTAATCGGCTGTGCCGAAACCGGCACAGGTAAGACAGCCGCATTTCTACTTCCCATCATTCAGAAGATCAGCGAACGAGCGCGACCCGGCGTCCGCGTGCTAGTGCTTGCGCCAACGCGCGAGCTGGCGCTTCAGATTCAACAGAATTATGGCGAGCTTAACCGCGTGAAGGCCAATCGCAGCACGATCGTGATCGGCGGCGCGAACATTAGAACGCAAATCGCCGATCTGCGGCGCGGCGTAAGTGTAGTGATTGCTACCCCGGGACGCTTGCTCGATCTAACCGAGCGCGGCGCAGTCAATTTGTCCGCCGTCGAAGTACTCGTTTTGGACGAAGCAGACCGCATGCTGGACATGGGTTTTCTGCCGGCAATTCGGCGAGTGCTCTCGCTTTTGCCGACGAAACGTCAGACGCTTTTGTTCTCAGCGACGATGTCGTCGAACATCGAGCAACTGGCGCGTTCGACGATGAAAGAACCAAAACTTATCGCAGTAAACCGGCGCGGAAGCGCCGCCACCATGGTCGAGCAGACGGCTTACCCGGTGGCCCAGGAATCAAAAACGGCATTGCTGCTTGATTTGCTGGAACGCGAAAAGTTCGAGCGAGTGCTGGTGTTTACCCGCACCCGCCGCGGAGCCGAACGCCTCTCGCACATTCTGACCGCGCGCGATCATAGCGCGAACCGCATCCATGCCGACCGCAGTCAACCGCAGCGCGAAGCTGCGTTGCGGGCGTTCAAAGACGGACGGACGCGCGTGCTCGTGGCTACCGACATTGCCGCGCGTGGATTGGACGTTGATTCTGTTTCGCACGTGATCAATTACGATGTGCCGGCCGCGCCGGAAGACTATGTACACCGCGTCGGCCGCACTGGCCGAGCGGGCAATCAGGGCCAGGCGATTACGATCGTCGCGCCGGCTGATGAGTTATCGATGCGAGCGATTGAGCGACTAACCGGTCAAGCGGTCAAGCGCGTCGTGCTGCCGGCTTTTGGCGGAGCACCAGCGCTGGTCGGCAACGCCGGCAAGCCGTTCACGCAATTCGCGCGCGGACGCAGCAGTTCAGTTCGTTCGTTTCGGCCGCGACGGGCAAGTCGATAAAGCAGAAGGCAGTAGGCAGTAGGCCGAGAAGCAGTTGGCAATTAGCTCAATTGCTTCCGGTCTGTTCCGCCCGGCCATTAGAACAAGTTCAAAGGAGAAACCTTTTGGCAAAAGACGACTTAGTTCCAGCAGAGGGCACGATAATCGACAAACAGCCCAACGCTTTTTTCAAAGTGCAGCTCGACAACAGTACCCACGTCGTGCTGGCGGCTATTTCCGGCAAGATGCGCAAGCATCGCATACGCATCCTGGTCGGCGATCGGGTCAGCGTAGAGATGTCGCCGTACGACCTCTCGCGCGGCCGCATCACCTATCGATTCAAGTAAGCGAACTCGGCGACGCGTGACGCGGAGCGGTGGTTTCGGCAACCAGATTTGACGTGATAAGTGGCGACGGGCAGCTTAGGCTGCCCGTTTCTCTTTTCAGGGGACAATGTAAGCGCCAAAGGCGCGTCATGCAGAAGCCTGGGCCAACGGCCCAGGTATGCATCGCAAAGATTAGATCGAGCCGCAACGCGGCGGAATAATTTCGATTCGTTTATCGCTTTCTAACGATCATTCCGCGCCTTCAGCGCTCAAGATGTTATTGGTTACCCAAAACCTGGCGTTGCCCCAGGGCGGGGTCCCCAGCCGAGCATCTCGGATGGGGTGCCAGACTCTTACATTTCGCGCCCTTGGCGCTTTCGAGCGCCATCTTCATTGCCGTGCATCCGCTGCCAGGTGCGCTCTCGTCCAGAACCCCGACTCCTCTCCCTTTGGGAGAGGTTGGGTGAGGGTGCGAAGCTTAGCGGATTCCGGAAGATCCTGATCCAGCCCAGCCCAAAGCCATCGATTGAGATCGAGAAACTGTGGACACGAAGTTTGGACATAGGACTCCTTTCTGCTCGGCAAGATTAATCAGAACACATTCCAGAGCTCGGAACGTTGATTATTGAAAATCGCAAAAATCGCATCAGGCCTGACCCCGGTTTCGGGTTCGCTCGACCGTTATCCAGCTTGATCCCCGGCGAGACTTCGGAAAGAATCCTATGCGTTGGGCGGTAAATGGCCGAAGGTTATCCATATGACACGACCAGAGATTTCAAACATCTCACCCTTCTTCATCGTGCATGACGCAGCGGCAGCACTCTCGTTTTATCGCGACCAGCTTGGATTTGAGATCACCTTTCAGGAGCCCGCTGACGATCCATTCTTTGGCATCGTGCGCAGGGGTGGCGCGATGATCATGCTCAAGAGCGTCGGTGTAGATCCACTCCCTAACTACAAGCGAGAGCCCGCGGCACGTTGGGACGCTTACCTTTACGTTCCTGATCCTGATGCGCTGGCGGCCGAATTTGCGTCGCGCAATGTCGAGTTTTCGGAACCACTCAAAGACACTCATGACGGATTGCGTGGGTTCGAGCTCAAGGACTCGGATGGCTACGTCTTGTTTTTCGGTCGTCCTCGGTCATGAGTGCCGGTCGAAACACGGTACCGGGAATTAGCATAGGCTTGACTGGCGAAGTCAAAAGGAGGACCAGAAATTCGATACCGCGGAATACTAATGTATAATGAAATTTATCTGGAACTTCTAGGATGAGAACATGAAAAAGTCGGGCGCGAGCCAAGGCCAGTCGGCATCGGAGCTCATCTCGAAAAGAATCGCCGAACTCGGGGACTGGCGCGGGGAAACCCTCAGCAGAATGCGCAAGCTCATCAAGGAAGCAGACCCGGACGTCGTCGAGGAGTGGAAGTGGATGGGCACTCCGATTTGGTCGCACGACGGCATCATCTGCACTGGCGAATCCTACAAGAATGTCGTGAAGCTTACCTTCGCCAAGGGCGCGTCCCTGAAGGATCCGGCCCGTCTCTTCAACTCGAGTCTCGACGGAAACGCACGCCGCGCGATCGACATCCCCGAAGGAGAAGAAGTTGACGAGTCCGCCTTCAAGGCGCTCGTTCGCCAAGCGGTCGCCCTCAACAGTTCTGGCAAGTCGAAACCTTCGAAGAAAGCGAAGTCCTAAGGGATTCCGCCCCTGAACAGGTCCGACATTTTTTTACATGGTGAACATCCTCGCCTTCGTCAACCAACCTCCTTGGCATATCAAGGCAGTCGGAAAGAAATGAACTCCCCAAAATTCAATTCAGTTGAGGAATATTTAGCCTCACTGGACCCTACGAAAGAAAGGACGCTCACGTCCGTAATTGATTTGATTCTTACCCAATTTCCGGAACTAGAGTCCAAAATTTCCTGGAACGTGCCTGCCATCCACCGGAATGGGAAGTATGTAGTTGGCGTTTGTGCCTACAAGCATCATCTAACATTTTCACCCTGGAGTTCTCGTGTAATTGAAGACTTTAATGTGAGGTTGGGGAAGTTTGTCGTCAAGAAGAACTGCTTTCAGATCCCTGTCGATTGGGAAATCGATAGAAAATTAGTAAAGGATTTGGTCCGGGCCAGACTAGCCGAGCTGGATTAGTCTCCCTCGAGTTTTTTAGATCCAACGCTAGCATTGTCTGCGTTCTTTTTTACGTAGTTAACATCCTATTTGGCGATCGGACAAATCTGCTGTTAGCCGTCTTCAGACGGCTTGCCCGGAGGTTACTAGCCCAGCCGTTTTACGGCTGGGTAGAGCCGCGAGTTTATTTGGCAGCCCGTTTTAACGGGCTTCTCCGTTTAGCTTTAGCATGCTGAAGCGATACGAGAAGAACGCTAAAGCGCCCTTTATGATTCCGTCCCCGCATTACCCAGCCGTAAAACGGCTGGGCTAGTAACCCTTCGGGAAAGGCGCCTGAACGCGGCTAGGTGGCAACGCTTGACGCGTTCCTTTGGGTAACGCTCTTTGCGAAGCACTACACTAGGATATCTGGTTGATGGGCGGCGGGGAGCTCATCGCCTCCTTTCTTGACGAGCAGGCGATCGACGAGTTCGTCGTCACTGTGGCTCCAGTGTTCATTGGGGATGGCATTCCACTGATAGCGCGACGTTACCGCCAGTTGCCCCCGGATTTGCAGTCCGTCGAACGCTTCGAGGATGGTGTGGTTCAACTGCATTACCGTTCCGAAACCTTCCTGATACAACGGCATCAAAAAGGCCGGAGCGAATAAACTCCGGCCTTCAGTAGTTTCAGCAGCAATCAAGCTCACATAGCGGGCGAATTCATGCCAAAGGCGAACTTCCACGCAGCGCCGTCCTTAACATAAATTGACACGCCCCAGATAACAGTTCCTCCGACCTCCTGACCGCCGCAAGTGCCGTCGGCGGTGCCCTTGCGAGTGAGCATCTCGACGGTCGGCGAAAGAGCCGAGGCGAAGCCATCGGTGACGCTGACGCTTTTGACCTCGCATCCGGCCCCGGTCCAGTCCTTCATTGCATCGGCCCTGGTTGCGAGGCAGGCGCCGAATATATTCACAAATGAAACGTCCTTGGCCATCAGAGCGTCGAGCTTTTTGGCGTCGTGTGCCTTCCATGCTTCCCATAGCGCGAGTTCGACCTTGACGAGAGCGTCGGTGTTGGCATCGGGCGTGGCCTTGGCCGGAGCAGCGGTGTTAGCAGCCGTATTTGAATTAGCCGCAGTCTTGACGTCCTTCTTCGGCGCTACATTTTGGGCCGGAGCTGCGGGCTTTTTGGGCGGAGCTGCGGGTGCGGCCGGATTCTTCGGATCGACGATCAAATTCTCGCCGTGGAAGACCGCCTGCCATTTGTCGCCGCTGCGGACCCAGATGCTGGCCGAACGGATCGGGCTCGGCACCTTCATCGGCTTGCCGTCGGGGCCGTTGCACGTGCCGTCCCAGGTGGCCTTATAGCTGAGGGCATACGTGTCCCGGTCGATCATCGACATCGCGGTCTCGGTCAGGTCCATTGACTTGATGTCGCACTTGACGCCGGCGATCATCTTGACGGTTGCGGCCTTGTCCATCCGCTGGCCGTCGCCGGTGAGAATGACGAACTTGTCGCTCAGCATTCCCTCAAAAAACTTTGAATCGCCCTTCACATAAGACTCATTGGCCTGTTTTTCGAGGGCCATCAACGCGTCGACGGTCGGTGCGGCCGCAACCGGTTTGGTCGTAATTGTGTTTGCATTATTTGCTCCGGTGTTAGCAGCCGGGGCTCCGCATGCCGCGAAAAACGTCGACGCAGCAGCCAATAAAATAAACTGAAGTGTCTTTTTCATAACAATTCTCCTAAGGTCTTATTCGATTTCAAAAAACAAAAGCCCGTGGGGTTTTCAACAAAAACCTTCCGAGCGTTCCTAAGTCACCCTAATTGTGTATGGTCTTAACATTACTCCAAGATATCGTTAAGCTAATGTTTGAACGCTTCAGAATTGAATCAATGAATCAATGGATCAATATCGGTTACTGATTTGAGTTTTTCTCCCTTCTCCCACTGGGAGAAGGGTTGGGGATGAGGGCTTGTGAGCGGATCTTAAATGATTGAGGAGGTCCGAAGGACCGGAACATTTTCCATATGTCATTTCAGATTTGTCAGGTGTCATCGTTTGCGCCAATTAGATATGGGCGCATCCCCGTTATCAATGAGAAATGATCAATATTAAATGTCAAATGGAAAATGTTCCGGAGGTCTGCGCTGGGAATCAAGTCCGAATGGCAAGCGCGTACATCCCTTGCCTGAGGCGGATCGCATATCCTTCATCTACCAGTTGATGGTTTCCGGAACCCGCTTCAACGCGGCTCAAACCCGAAGCGCGCGCTGTCTCGCCGAGTACCGACATCCCGGCACCCGCTAGATATGCTCGAGCGATCTCTCGCAGTGCCGTCTTGCGGCGAATCGGTTTTCTCAGCTCTTCCGGGAAACGGTCTTCGGCTGGGATCCAGATGTAGGAAAACGGTTGATAAATGACATCCTGAGGGATCACCTTCATCTGGCGTTGTAACTCATCGAGGGCGCGTGTGAAAGCCGCACGTTCGGTGACGCGGCTTTCCGCGCGCAGGTCGCCCGTGGCCAGTTCATGTTCGCGCCGGAGCACTTTGAGAACACGCTGGGCTGCGTCTGACAATAATTGCGGCTCGTCTTTCCGCCGTGGCATCCAGATGGCGGCAAAATGGCTTATCAAAGCCGGTGCGACAAACATCGAACGACCCCCCGCGAGTTTCGCGTAGTAAACGCGACCGCGGCGCATGACTTCGTCCTTGAGCTGCCAGGTGAGGCGCGTCTCTTCATCCTTTTGGACGTTGCGGGGCAAACTAACATCCCTCCGACCGCATACCGCGATGTACAACGATGGACCTGCGCGACGGGCATCTGTCAACGTATTTGCAAAGCCCACGTCTTCGATGAAACGTTCGGCACTGGCAGCGCTTTCAATGCGGAGGTCTTCGTCGCGCCGCCACTTGCGGTCGCGATGGAGTTCGATCTGTTCGGGGAGAGGCGGAGTAGTCATTGGGGTGAAAGGCGGCGGGGTGATTAAAAGGGAAAGTGGCGGGGTGATAAGCATTGCGAATTGTAAATTGAAAAATGCAAATTGAAAATTTGTTCTATCCGAGATGCTCCGTAGGAGCGGAATGTTTATAGCGCCGCGCATCACTAAAAAGAACATCGCCTCTCGGAAGTGGCCGTCACCACTTCCGAGAGGCGATAAGATTTTCAGCCAGTCACGAGCTATAAACATCTCGTCCCTACGGGACGAAACCTCGTGAGGCGCTGCTGCCATTTCTCGCGCTCCCTCCGAACCCACGCAACGCTGTCGGTCATCTCGTCGCGATCAGCCCACATCCCGAAGAAAGGCAGATGCTCGAACTCGTCACCATTACTCGCGCCCACGGCGTCCGGCGTAACCGGTTCAACATGCACAATCACTTCTGTGCCCTCTGGCAGATTGATTGGCTCGACCAGGACGATGCTACCGCTGTGGATTGTGCCGCGTTCTGTCATTGAGTTGAAAAGCCTCCAGCGCTGCGATTGTATCAAACAAACCGCGCGGAAGTCGTATCGTCGTGGCCGATAAGCCCTTGCCGCGCCCTCGCTCCGGAGGAGCGAAATGTTTATGGCTCCGGCAATCGATTAAGAACATCGCCTCTCGGAAGTGGCCACTGTAACCCAAGTTGTTAACTTGCGTCGATTCGCAAATTAGCAATTTGAGATGGCGGCAAAATGGCTTATCAGAGCCGGCGCGACAAACATCGAGCGACCCCCCGCGAGTTTCGCGTAGTAAACGCGGCCGCGGCGCATGACTTCGTCCTTGAGGCGCCAGGTGAGGCTCGTCTCTTCGTCCTTCTGGACATTGCGGGGCAAACTAACATCCCGCCGACCGCACACCGCGATGTCGGAACGACGGACCTGCGCGACGGGCATCTGTCAGCGTATTTGCAAAGCCCACGTCTTCGATGAAACGTTCGGCGTCAAAAGCTGATTCAACGCGGAGGTCTTCGTCGCGCCGCCACATGCGGTCGCGATGGAGTTCGATCTGTTCAGGGAGAGGCGGAGTAGTCATTGGGTTAGGGGCGGCGGGGTCAGCAAAAGGGAACTTCTGGGGCTTGCGCATGTCTCCTCTCCCTTTGGGAGAGGTTGGGTGAGGGTGCGAAAGCTTGAATCGCAAAATCGCAAGCCTGACCCCCGGTTGTGATTTCGAATTGCAGAGGAAATTGCCGCATCAGTCTGACTACAATTATAGGCCCTCACTCATTTTCCGCGCTGGAGTGACCGTCTTTCTATTCTCAGCAAACAAGTCTGCTATCTCATCTGCAATTCCAATGATGGCGGAATTAGTGATAATCGTCGTCAACAACTCGCGCACATCATCTAACCGATCAATAAGAAAGTTCCAGTTCAGAAAGTCCACAGGTTTCGCATGTGTAAAGTGATAGGTCTTTCCTTTGTAGATTACCTCATCATCCTGCTGTTTCTCTGAATAGAATACTCCGTTATTGTGGTACGTATTGCGACTCAAGCGTAATAGCTTTAACAACTCCTCCGAATCGAGGGGCTTTCCGCCTATTCGAGAAGACAATGCGCGAAACACCCCCGTGATGTCAGCGGTCGCGTTGTTTGCGGCTAATGGATCGATCTTTCTTAACAGTTGTCGGAGCGCATTTTCAAGACAACCAAACAACTTGTGCATGAATGTGTACTTTACAAACGCGTTGTTGAAGCTGTTTGCGACGGCCTCTCTATACCAGTCGTCATAGGAACCGAACAGTGCTTGTTGCTTTGGCTGTTGCCACCATTCGTTGTTCGACGGAAGCAAGTTGTCGTCTAAGAAGCGAAGTGCGACCAGCGCAAAGTCGACGTTGTGATATAGATGTGTGAGTGCTGTAAGGCGTACATCCTTTTGCGTTAGAGTCGGATTCGCCTTCAATACTAGGTTTCGATCCGCTTCAATAGCGGACCGCGAAAGTACGAGACGATCTACAATTGGGTCGAAATCTGAAAATGCATACTGCATCGTTTTGTGTACGGTCATTTTGAAAATCTTCCTCTTTTTGGTGTGCCCCTCGATTCCTGTTATCAATAGCACGAATAGTCAGCCTCGTCCCCGTTGGCAATCGGTTGTGTACGTTTGTGTTCTCTAAAGACTAAAAACTTGGGGTCAGGCTTGCGATTTGCGATTCTCTGTCACTCGCCACTGTTGTATTGTTGAATGATCTCGGAGCCAGCGCTTTAGAATTGCAAGCCTGACCGGGTTTCCACTAATTGTCACGCGTCTAGAGGTAAGCGCCATAAAAAAGAAGAAGTTAATCCAAGCGCTAAGAACAATTGATCAGTTGCTCGAAAAGAGTTACGGCGAACAACTTGATGAATTGGACAAGCTCGCGCCGAATCGCGACCTGCGCCCGAAGTTGAAGGCGCTTTTTTTCGAAATGCATCGTCTAATGTTTGAGTTAGAGAAAGCGAACGATCTAACTGAATTGGAATCTTATTTAGAAAAGAATGCTGATGTGCTGACTAGGCGTATTTGCAAGTTTAATGAGGAGCGCGCGATTGCCGCTGAAATTAAGAAGTCCGAGTTGCGACGCGAGTATTCACAGTGGCGAATCGAAGCGTTGGAAATGCTTCAGGAGTTGAAGCATGTCGAAGAACCGTCGGACGATGAGGATGAGGCGGTTCATCAGCTGATCGGGACCTCCACCTTGGTAGCCACGGATGCGGTCACGAACGTGATTGGTGTGCTCGATCAAATGTCCTCAATCAGTGAGGACTTTGAGAACATGTTAGTCAAGATCGACCGAGATCTGGTCACAAGACAGCTGAGGAGGTTTCGGAAAAAACGTCAACTTCGGAAGTATCAAAAGCGAGCGTACATCTTTTTCTGGGGTGTGCTCGTTTTCGGAGCAGGATTGAGTTATGTCGCGTCGAGCCTGGCTAAGGCGTTTCTATCAGCTCATTTCCGTGCCCTGATCGTGTTTGGCATTGCTGTAGCCGCCGTTAAGCTTTATGTCATAAATCGTTGGTTCCGGGCTCGGACGCTACAACTTGAGCGGAAACATCTAACGCGGTCAATTCAGGAGTTCTACACAGCTAACATTCAAGTAACTGTTCTAACGGCGCTGCATGATAAGAGGATTGTTCCGCGTACAGGTGTAAAGAAACCCAAACGAAAGCCGCTTTAGCCCGCACCTGCGAAGCTGCACATGTATCAAGAACCAGATAGGGGTCAGGCCTGCGAGTCTTGCGATTCTCGATCGTTGCGGCAGGTAACCAAGGGTATTCAAATCCTGGAACTGCAAAAATCGCAGGCATGGCCCCGGCTTCGGTACTCTTTGTCTCTTGTCCGGGACCTATCGCGGCTCGACGTTCTGCCGTGGGGTGGGTAAAAGGTTAGACCACGGCTTCGATGCCTTCATCTTATAGAACACTGTTACAAAGAAAATTAGCATTGCTGCGACTCCAACGAGCCAGAGCGCTTTGACAACTCGCACCAGCCACTTACGCTCACCGAACCCGGGCCATTCGCAAATTCGGAGTGTGAACGGAACGACGGCACCTATTAACAACGCAATGCCAATGGCGTATTCGCCGAGCCCTGCCATGATTATCGCGGCAGGCACAAACGCCCACTTCAGGTTTTGGAGCCACTGATGAACACGTTTCCAAAAAGTCACAGGTTGTTTTTTCAATGGATGAGGCTTCTTAAGAAGAGAAAGAAGTGCTGTTGGCGTTAGCGGCTGCCAAGTGTGTCGTCTGACGTTGTTTCCCGCCTCAATCAAAATCCAATGAAGTTTCTTTTCGAGTTGTGGAGATGTGGCGGCAATTGTTTCGAGCGCGGCGAGCGATTCACGAGTTCCGCGCTGCTTGAGTTCGTGAAGAAAGGAATCCCGGAACGTGGTGATCTCCATCCTCGGCGTGACTGCGAATGCGTGTCCGGTTGGAAGCTCAGGGTCTTCGTCCGGCGGAAACGCTTTTACCAACCAAAGGAAAAACTCCGCCGCATCATTATCGCTAAACATGCTCGCCGGACGGGCATGATCGCATACACGCTGAATTAAGGTACGCCCAAAAACTGCGTCTTTCTTAATCGCGTTCCAAACGAGAGGCCACCAATCTTTGCCTTCAGCGTGCCGCACTAAACTGCCAGCAGCCTGAAGCGCCCGCTCGCTTTCACACCGGCCTTCAATAAATAGGCTGAGGACACTCTGCGCGAGACTCCGTGTAGCTATATCCTTACGTGTAACTAAGTCTTCAAGAAGTTGACCCCAAGCATTTGTTTTCAGCGTCCCGTCAATTAACTTGTTGTGGAGCGCGTTCTTAAACCTATCATCCCAACAAACCTCTAACCGCTGTGGAAAATAAAACGATTCATCCTTTTCGTTAGCAGCGTCAATTCGTTTCAAGATTGTCTTAATGACCTCGTCCGGCGCTGCGCGGTAAGCTCTTTCAACCAAATCCTTGTGGGGGATCATTTCATCGTCCCCGAAGGAGTTTAGCGGATAGGAAACGATGATTGCGGCCCACTTCGCCCAAATATCCTCAGAAAGTCCTTCGACAAATGGTGCTGACTCAGACAGAAGTAGGTACAACGCCCGATATCCGGCAAACGCGGGCCGAAATACGTTGTTCGTACCAACCCACTCGGCATTGTTAGGTTGACAGTCAACAACGTATCGCTTCGCTGCGTCGACAATCCTCTTCCGAGTCGGGCCGTCAGCCTCCTGCCAACCGGGTAGTTTCTTCAAATCAAACTGCAATTCGTCTACGTATTGCCTCTTACCAAAAGGTCGCAGCGCTAAATCCCAATTCAACCCCCACCACGAATTCATGTCCCGGTTTTCAAATTTCTCGAGAGACGACAATACTCGTTGCTTTGGGGGTGGGTTCAGTGCTTCTTTTTCTAAACGTTCTTCGCGCTGCTTTCGCGGTGCTATTAATCGTTCATGAGTCTCACGTTGTAGCTTGGCCTCAGGCGTGTCTAATCCAACAGCGGTGAAAACCCAGGAGTAATGCTTTCTTACCGCGGTGTTGTTATCTTCATAGGCTTCGTACAATATGGTGAAAGCATCAGGATCAACTTCCCAACCCGAATAGAAGCGTCCGAGAAATATAAGCCAGGTCTTTTGTTGTTCTTCCGTAGTCGCATCGTTCAATTGCGCTAAGAGCCAGGGCAAGTCTTCTTTGCGAGGTTGGAGTATTCTGGAGTCCGACACAAAAAATGAATCGTGCTTTTCCTCGTCAACTAAGGGCATGATCGCTTTCAAGACGGCTCGTCGTTTTTGACGATCGGAAAGTTCTTCAGTAAATCGCTCCGGCCGATCAATGTTTGAAAGATCGATGAGATCGTGTTCGAAGGTGCGCAACCGTACCAGCGAAGCTTCTGCAAACAAGGCGACTACTTCCGGCGTTTCTAGGTGTCGCCAAGCGAACAGCATGACTTCATCAATTACACGCCCGACGGAATAATCTCCTTCAAACTCCGAAGCATTGTTTTTGATCCAGCGCAGAGCCACCGGCAGGTCTTCAACACGAAGCTTTTCAGTAAAATGACCAAGAAAAAGACTGTAAGAGTCATGCAGGTTGGGCGAATGTACGAGTGAGGCGAAAGCCTCGTCCGCGCTCATGTTTTCATTCCAGTTGCATAGGAGGGCGACGCCTCTTACTCGTTCGTCCTTGTCATTCTCGGTTCCGTGTATAGCGATGTGCTTGATTCGTTTTCTAGTTTTGGCATCGCCGATTCGCCACAGTGCATAACCTGCGTTCGCTCGGACATAATCCGGTTCCGTTCCGTCGAGGATAAGGTCAGCCAAGTCCTCTTGTAGCTCAGACAGGTGGCTAGCTTCGGCAACATCAATGGCAAAACGACGGACTAGATAATTTGCATCCTTGTCTTTGATAATAGGCAGGAGCTGTGGAGCCAAACCTGGATGTTTCAGTCTCTGATAATTCAATCCCCAATCGGATGTTTTCTCCCCGGCAAAGATTTTCACAAGTTCGTCGACCAGCCTTGCACGTATCTCCGGAGAGAACGAAGCTACATCGCTCCGCAAAAGCAGTACTGGATCGCTACTTATGAGTTTGTCGAATACTTCCTTTCTTAAGCTGGAAAGCCACGCAGCAGTTTCTTGCAACTGTGGAGTTACGTTTCCTTGAGGATCCGAGGGGTGGCCCAATAGGGAGAGAACCTCTTCGATTTCCAAATTGTGCCGTCCGACATACCAAGCCGCGAGAAACTCCGGAAAAGTTTGATGCGCCCATCCCATGCGATTCGGACCTCGCGCTGTAAACAGGCCCGTCTGGGAGAGGGTCTCGCGAACATTGTCTTCCGTGACATTGAACACGACGTTGTGACAAGTTTCTGTAAATCCAGCGAGGTCGCGCGGGAAAACATCTGTTTCTTCGCAGTCACCGGTTTCGGTTTGCTTCCAAACCGCAGCTTTATTGCAGAAGATCATGACAGCCGCCATACGAGCAGCAATGGCCAACTTCTGGTCGGCCGTGAGTCCTCCGCGAAGGCGCAGCGAAGTTCGCCGTCCTTCGTTTTGCTCAGCGCATAACACTCGGCAGCCCTGCTCATATAAGTCCGTTAGCTTATCTGGGAGCTGATTGTTCTTACGGTACAAATCCAGAAGAAAACGTAGCGTAATAGGTCTAGCAGCAAGCGTTCCAGCATTCTTCGCAATTATCTCCGCGAAGAACTTTTGCGGATCTAGGTTTTGGACAGCCGCCGCTTCCAAAACATCGGAACTTTGCAGCGGACATAATTCATAAACCTTCAGTCTTTCTTCGCCCCTCCATAACTGTCTCAATCCTTCTTCCAAACCAAGAGGAAATTCAGCGGTCCGGCTAGCAATTCTAAGGAGAAGTCGATCGACGGGATACTTGTTCGTTTTGAGTTCGTCCTGAAGTAATGTAGCTAAGGTGTCGACGCGTAGTAGGCATTCGTCAAAGCTATCGAGAAACAGATGTAGCCGATAGTCTCCATTCAACCATTGTCTAATCTCCTCACCATTGAAAAGTCTGTCGAATAACCGGGCCTCATTGCCGAATGAACGCAAATCCAAGGGAAAGCATCTGTCGTTGTCGAGCGACTGCGAGACAGAACTGACCGCATCGCTAACGGCGTAACTCTTTCCGATACCCGGTTCGCCCAGCAAGACCAGACAGGGGACATCAGCAATTGATGCGAACTCAACGGTATCTTTGAAATATTCAGAACGAACGAGAAAGCCGTTGCCGTCGACGTGATATCCACCATCGCGCAAACACCAGTAACGTTTCCAGTTGTAAACGTCAGTCATTGCCCCTGACTCTAACATCTATCGAGGGGCTGAGGATCTGAGAATCGCAGAATCGAAGGCCTGACCCAATCGGTTGCAGCTTCGACCGGACGAAAACGGCCCCGGCGTGTCCGCTATCGAGTTGGCTTCGCTTTCGAATCGACGTCGGCGCCCCCGCCAACATAAACGCACGCCTGAGCGTAACGGCTAAGGGCAAAGGGCAGAGGGGGAAGCGAAGTGCGAAGGGCGGAGCGGCAGGTCGTCAACGTGCGGCCAAGGAACTCCTCAGCGGTGAAATCCCGGAAGGGCAATCGTTGGAGGGACACCAATACCGGACGCACCTGCGTCTTTAAAGCGCGGTCGAACTTTTGAAAGTCAGGATCAATGCCTCGGGTGACCCCGCGCGGCGGATCGAGTCGGCCCACTGGAATCACCACGAAAGTTCGACCGGTATCTTCGCAAGCCTGACCCCGGTTTTGGTTTTTCCCACGCGCAAGGCGTGTATGGATAATCTTAGATTCGGCGCTGCCACTCGGCGGGATCGCGGGCAGTGCTGAGAACTGCAACGATTACGATACTTTCTCCTTCAACCGCAAAGTAGACAGCGTAAGGAAATCGGCGAGTTAACGCGCGGCGAATTCCCGAGCGGAGTTCCTGATATCCGAACGGATGATCAAGGATTCGCTGATAAGCTGCGCGAAGTTCTTCTAAAAATTCAAATCCAAGTTCTGGCTCCCCGCCCTCATACCAGTCGAATGCAGCTTCGACGTCAGCCTCAACCGCAGGCGCGGCTTCGATTGAATATCGCTTCACTTCGATTTCCGGGCGAGGCGGTCGATCACATCAAACGCGGGTTTTGCGGTCGAAGGGTTCTCACGATAACGCTGCAAACGCTCTTCGGCCAATTGCAGGTGACTCTCAGGAACAGGAACCTCGTCGGGATTTGTCGAAATCTGATCCCAGAGCGCCTGGAGGTAACGCACTTGTTCCGCTTTCGGTAGCTGGCTGAAACCCGGTGGCGTTTGTAGGGAAGTTTCCGGCATGCTCCAGATGATAGCGGAGAACGATGGTCGCCGACAACCGATTCGCCAAGCGATTCAAGGAGCGAATCGAGTCAAGACGACGGTCCGGGCTATTGCATTCCGGCGCTTCGCGCCTCAGGAACCCCTGTGGCGAATGACTGAGAACAGACACACCCTCCGCAGGCGCAGCTTTCGGCACACTCGCAGGTGGCGCGGCGGTTTCGCTTAGATAATCCACAGATTACGCAGATTACACAGACAAGACAAAAGACTCAGCCACAAAAAGGCATAAGAAGCACAAAAAGAGATCTCCCTCATTTGCCCTTGTGCCTCTTTGTGGCTCGTTTCTGTTCTGTGTAATCTGCGTAATCTGTGGATGTTTACCCGGTCGCTACCGCTCCCGGTACTGACCTCATCATGGATTTCTAAACACTCGCCGCCGGCTGACGGTGTTCCAGGCAGCAACCCTCGTCCCACCAGTGCGGTCTGGTGATCCAGATGGCGCGGATCGGCCCTGACCTGACGTTGCCGATGGCCTTTCTTGCGCTGCAAACCGTAACGTCGCCATTCGCCTGAATCTGGAGCATCGTCAGCGCGCTACAAAACGGTTTTGGTTCGTGAGCGGCGTGAGACTGGACCGCAACCCGAGAGCTGGCCGGATCGAGAAAATACGGAATCATCACGTTGAGTTGTTCATGGCTGTTAGCTATCGGCAGTCCCTGGTTTTTCAACTCGCACAATTGCCTGACCACCTCAACAGCCTTGCTCGCATCTCTGGGCCAGGTCTCGCTGTGCTCAAACCAATTTGAATCTTCGGGCGTGTTGTAGTTCTGTTCAATAGGTTGGTAGAAAACTTCCAGCCCCTGCGCGGCGGCGAAGCGCGCAACTTCGCAAACCTGTTCGAGGTTCTGCTGCATGACCACAGTCTTCAGCCGAATTATCATGTCAAGATCATGCTCTTTGCGCACGCGCATGAGCGTCTGAATGCTGCGTTCAGTTTTCTCTGCGAAACCCACGCGGCCGCGGATTTGGCTATGCGTCTCTCCGCGACCGTCAAAGGAAATCGTTACGCGCGACGGACGAGCCAGCGCGAGCTGCTCAATTTTCGATTGGTCTTTCCAAAAACCGTGGCTCAGTACTTCGACAAACAAGCCAATCGAACTGCTGTATTCAACCAGTTCGATCGTGTCAGGATTCAGCAGGGCTTCGCCGCCGGTAAAGACAACCTGCACCGGGCCAAGCCAACTATGCAGATCCGCCAACAACACGCGCCACTCGAGCATCGCTAGCCGAGGCTCGGCGTCGCGATTCTTCCAGATGTCACAATGAATGCAGCGGGCGTTGCAGCGCTCAGTCATCAACAGGGCGATCGACGTTGGCCGGCAGAACGAAGCCCAACGCCCACCTGCAAATGAACGCAGGCGGTAGTTGATGCCTTCGTAAGCGCGCCGGTAAGTGTTACTCAATGACGCCATTTTAATCGATGGGTTTGAATGTCGAACCTCTTCCCTTGCGGGTGATTGGCGAACCTGGAAGGTTGTCCATGGCTGCGGGCGAACCACAACCTGCACAACCTCCGCCGGTGCACGATGACTCGTCCGACGCTTCGGTGCGAACCAGAGACTGAACCCGCGACCAAAGTCGCCGGCCGAGGTAGATACCCGTCGAAACCAGAATGAGTGCGACCGCAATGTTCTGCCAGTGAAGCATTAGCGTCCTAAGTAAATCCGAGTAAGCGTCCGCCCTGATAAGTTATCAGCGAGGCGACGTACGCCAGCACCAGCATGTAGCCCACCATAAAGAGCGGCCAGCGCCACGAGTTGGTTTCGCGCCGGACGATGGCTACCGTGGACATGCACTGGCACGCCAACACAAAAAAGATCATCAGCGACAGCGCGACCAGCGGCGTCCACACGAGCGATCCGTCCGGGCGTTTTGCGCTGCGGATGGCGTCAATCAGGCTAGTCGATTTCGCCGACGAGTCGGCGCCGACGTTGTAAACGATGCTGAGTGTCGAGATGATCGTTTCGCGCGCCGCAAACGAAGCGATCAGCCCTATTCCTATGCGCCAATCAAAACCGAGCGGCGCGATTGCGGGTTCGATGAAGTGTCCCACACGCCCCGCATAGCTGTTACGCACCTGCTCGCCGGTTCTGGCCGCAGCTTGCTCAGACGTCAGGTTTTCTGAACTGCTGTTTGTCGTTGCTCGCGGAAACGCCGCCAGCGCCCAGAGCAGGATCGAGATTGCCAGAATCACGGTGCCGGCACGTTTCACGAAGAGCCCCACGCGCTGAAAGATGGCGTGTCCAACATTGGCCACGCTCGGCAGGCGATACGGCGGCAGCTCCATCATGAAAGGCGTCGCCGGGCCTTTCAAGATGGTGTGCTTCAAAATCCATGACACAATTACCGCCACCGCAATTCCCAGCGCATACATTCCGAGGATGATAACCACACCGACGGAAAGAAAGCCGACGACCTTCTGTCCGGAAAATATCGCGGCGATCATCAGCGTGTAGACGGGCAGGCGAGCAGAGCAGCTCATGAAAGGCGCAATCATGATCGTCGCCAGTCTATCTTTCGGATTCTCAATCGTGCGTGTCGCCATGATCCCCGGGACGGCGCAGGCGAAACTGCTCAACAAGGGCATGAACGCCTTGCCGTGCAATCCGAAGCTCCGCATTACCCGATCCATCAGAAAAGCAGCGCGCGCCATGTAACCGCTGTCTTCAAGCACCGAGATGAACAGGAACAGCAGGAAGATTTGCGGCAGAAAGACGAGCACGCCGCCAACGCCCGCGATGATTCCGTCAGCGAGCAGGCTGGTGAGAATGCCTTCCGGCAAATTTGCCCGCACGGCGTTGCCGAGCGCTCCGAAGACGTGAGCAATCAGGTTCATGGGTAGATTCGCCCACGAAAAGATTGCCTGGAACACCAGAATCATGACCAGCAACAGAATCAATGGACCGGCGAATCGGTGCGTTACCACGACATCGATGCGCTCGCTCACACTTCGTCCTTCGTCGTCCTGGGCTTGCACCGTGTCGTTAACAATTTGTTCGATCAGGCTGTATCGCCTAATCGTGTTCGCGCGACGCTGGGGATTGGCTTGATCGACTGATTCGCTACCGGCGTCTAAGCCGAAGTCATGCTGCGCGACTGCGGTCAAGACTGCTTGCGCGAGCTCTCGGGCTCCGCGGCCTTGTTTCGCCACAAACGGCACGACTGGAACTCCCAGCGCGCTACTCAGTTTATCGACATCGATCTTTAGCTGACCGCGTTCGGCCAGATCGAACATCGTTAGCGCTACGACCAGCGGAAGCCCGATCTCGATCAGTTGCGTGGCGAGATATAGATTTCTAACCAGGTTCGTAGCGTCTACGACGACGACGATTGCATCCGGCTTCACCAGTTGCGATCGCCCCACCAGAATATCCCGCGCAATCTGCTCGTCAATCGAAGTAGCATCCAGGCTGTAGAGCCCCGGCAGATCGATGAGGTGCGCGGGCGGCAGTTCGTCTGTGAGAGTCCAAAAACCGGTCTTGCTCTCTACGGTGACGCCGGGATAGTTCGCTACTTTCTGTCTGAGCCCGGTAAGTGAATTGAAGAGACTGGTCTTGCCCGCGTTCGGATTTCCCGCCACCGCGATCGTCAGCGGCCGCGAAAGATCAACTTCGCGCGAACCACTCAGTTTCTCCGCCGTTAATGTTTCGAGAATCGCGCTCATTGATGTTGACTGGTAAAGGGAGCTGCTTAGTGGAAGCGTAACTACTCTGCGCAGAGCGCCACGGTTATGGCCTGCGCTTCGACGCGACGCAAAGCGAGATGATAATTTCGGATGCGAACCTGAATTGGATCACCCAGCGGCGCGGACCTGACAACCCGCACCGACGCGCCCGGCACCAGTCCCATCTCCATCAGGCGCAGCCCATGCGCTTCCGAGGCTTCAACTGAAACCACGCGCGCATTGGTGTTCCGAGGGATAGTGTCAAGCGTCATGTCGAATCCTCCTGTTAATCCTGCCTCGCTCGCTGCCAAGCCGAATTGAAATTCATTTTCAATTCCAACCGACAAAATACTCGGCAATTCGCGGGCCAGCGAGGCCTATCGGTTGGACCCGAAGAAAAAGTGGCGTTTTCCCGCCAACGTCAGTTTGGGAAGCCGATAGCCTGAGGAATTCTGCGCAAGCAAGTTCGTTATATTGCGCAGAGTGAGGCGCAATCGGCGCTGAACCCAGGCCGACGCTGCGCACGGCTCGGCGTGGTTTTCTCAGACCTTCGGCACGGTGTTTCTCCGCGATTGTCTGGTCTGTTTGACTATTCACTCCATCAATCTGACGCCACAGACCGGCGGCAATAGCCTCTGCGAAAAGGAAGGGGAACAGCGGTTGCCAGCGTTCTCGCAAGTCGAGGTGCATTTATGTCGAAAATTGTCCAAGCCATCGATTTCATGTACTACGTCGCCACGCGCGAGTTCATGGAACAGTGGGATCGCGCGAAGGAAGGCGAGTTGGTTTGTCGCATGGAAAAAGCGATCGGCGGCCTGCCGCGCTTTGCTTCGATCGAAGAGATGATGCGGCAGATGGATGACGCCGGCGTCGAAAAAGTTTTCATCACGCAGTGCAAGATGTGGTCTTACTGGCGGAAATGGATGTACATGGACACGAAGCTCGAAGACGTGCTCCAGTACACCGAAGCCTATCCCGATCGCTTCGTCGGTCTGGCGGGCTACAACCCGTTTCGGATTAAAGAGAGTCTGAAAGAGATCGAACTCGCCGTTACGAAACACGGCTTCAAAGGGGGCTACGTTCACATCTATGGCTTCGACATTCCTTTGAACGACGCCAAGATGTATCCGCTGTTCGCGAAATGCGTCGAGCTCGATGTACCCGTCTCGATGCAGGTGGGCCACGTGCTGGAGGCAATGCCTAGCGACGGCGGCCGTCCGATGTTCCTCGATCGGATCGCCTGTGACTTTCCCGATTTGAAGATGATCGGCGCGCACACGGGCTGGCCCTGGGTCGATGAGCTGATCTCAGTTTGCTACAAGTGGGAGAACGTGTGGTTCGGCGTCGATGCCTGGTCGCCGAAATACCTTTCACCGCAAATCATTCAATTCATCAATAGCCGGCTGGGCCGGGACCGCTGCATTTGGGGCACGAACGGTTTGCCCTGGAAGGAAAGCCTGCTGCAACTGTGCGACCTGGGCCTGAAAGAAGAGGTGCAAAGAAAGCTCCTGCGCGAAAATGCGATTGACCTTTTCAAATTGGAGGTTTCAAAGGAAGTCCCGGCGGAACTCGAGGTCGCGCTGGTGTGAACTAGCTGATGGACTTTTCCGATCTCAAAGACAAATCGGTAATCGTAACCGGCGGCGCTCGCGGCATTGGCCGAGCGGTGGTGCAGGCATTCGCCGAAAGTGGGGCGGACGTAGCGATTGGCGATCTGCGTCTGGAGGACGCGAATGCGACCGCGCTGGAAATCAGCGAGGCATCCGGCCGCCGCGTCGTCGCCGTTCAGACCGATGTAACCGATCATGCGGGCGTTGAGAGATTGCGTGACGAAACGCTGCGCCTGTTTAGCAAGATTGATGTGCTGGTTAACTGCGCCGGCTGGGATCGCTTGCTTCCCTTTCTCAAAACCACGCCGGACCTTTGGCAGAAGGTACTTTCAATCAATTTTCTCGGCGTCGTTAACATGTGCCACGTAATCCTGCCGCACATGGTCGAGCGCAAGTGTGGCGCTGTAGTCAACATCAGTTCAGACACGGGGCTCGTGGGGTCTTTTGGCGAAGCGATTTACGCCAGCTCAAAGGCCGCGATCATGGCCTTCTCGAAAACGATCGCGCGGGAACACGCCCGCGACAATATCCGCGTCAACGTGGTCTCTCCCGGGTTATGCGATACGCCTCTAATTGATGAAATGCGCGCAGACGAACTCACCGCGAAGATTCTTGGTTCGATCGTTAACTTTATTCCGTTGAAGCGCCTGGGACGGCCGGAAGAAATTGCTCCGCTGGTCGTGTTTCTTGCTTCTGACGCGGCCAGTTACATCACGGGCCAGGTCTTCAGTATCAACGGCGGACTGAACATGGTTGGGTGAATCGTGGCGCGCCCCCAATGGAGGGTGATGGCGCAGTTTTGAAATCTTGGCGGCGTTTCCGATTAGCACGGAGGGTGGTGCCCTAATTTAACGGCGTTTAGAGTACCAACTTCAGTTGGGTTTTTCTTGCTTAATAAAAGCCCGACTGAAGTCGGTACTCTGAACACCGTCAATCAAAGCTGCGCATGGCGGATTGAATCAACAATGACCGAACCAATTTTTCACGAATGGCAAAACAGATCGCTCGACGATGCAATCTACGAATGCCGCGAGCTGTTCGAAGACACGACTTTTCCCACCGTGAAGCGTTGGCGGGAACGCGGCGGGAAAGTAGTGGGCCATTTCCAGGTTAACTTTCCTGAAGAGATCGTTCATGCCGCTGGTCTCTTGCCGTTCAAAGTTCGTGGCGCTCCTATCGAAGCGGTCCAGGCAGACTCGCGCTTTGGATCGTACCTCTGTTCGATTCTCAAGACCTCGCTCGAACTCGCCTTGAGCAACACTGTCGAGCTTGAGATGTTCGTTACGCATCCCATTTGTGACGCCGCGCGCAATCTTGCGGCCGTGTGGGGACGCAATGTTTCCTATCCATGTCAGATTCTGTATCTGCCGCAGAACCCAAACTCGCCACATTCTGTCATCTATCTGCGCGGCGAGTACGACCGGTTGAAAAGATCCATCGAAGAGATCTCCGGCGAGCCGATCACCGACCACGCGCTGCGGAATTCGATCGCTGTCTTCAACGAAAATCGCCTGCTTATTCGTGAGCTGTACGAGATAAAGAAGGATACTCCCTGGCTGGTTTCCGCCGATGAGGCGTACGTGCTCGTAGCGCTTGCCGGATTGATTCCGCGCGAAGAACACAACGAATTGCTGCGCACGTTGCTCCCGCAGATTCGCGCGCGCGCAGCGCGGACGCAGGACAAAGTCCGGGTGGTGTTCGAAGGTGGTTTCTGCGAACAGCCGCCGCTGGACTTGATTCGCGCCATCGCGCGCTCTTGTTACGTCGTCGACGACGATTTGCTGATCGGGCTGCGCTGGTTGCTCGAAGACGTTGCGCTCGACGGCGATCCGCTGACAAATCTGGCCGAAGCCTATCTCGAGAAGTCTTCATATAGCCCGGTCCAACACGATCTGCGCAAACCGAAAGAGAAAATGCTGCTCGCCCGCATTCGCAACGCGCGCGCCGACGCCGCCATCATCACGGCCGCCAAGATGTGCGAGCCAGGCCTCGAAGAGCAGGTCGCCTACACCCGCGCGCTCGACGAAGCAGGCATCCCGTATTTCGTGGGCGAATTTGAAGAGAGCATGACCAGCTTTGACTCCATGGAAATTCAGCTGGAGACGTTCGTCGAAAATATTCTGTTTAGTTGATTGTCCAAAGACATGACCCAGACACATACAATCGTCGGCCGCGGCAACCGTGATGGCGCGGCGCTATTTCAAAAGTGGTTCACTGAACTGAATCACACTGCCGAGAGCGGCGGTCAGGCCGCGTATGTTTTCGTGATGGGCAGCATGGCCGAACTGCTGCGGGTTTTTGATCTGCCGATCGTGATGCCGGAGATTAACTCGCTGCAAACGGCAGTGCGCCGGGTGGCGCATGAGTACCTGAACCAGGCGGAAGACTATGGCTATTCGCCGGATATTTGCGGGTATGTTAAGGCCGACGTCGCCGTCCAACTCCGTCACGGCGCACATCCGATGGGTCGCATTCCACCGCCTTCGCTCGCAGTGCTGACGAACGCGTGCAACACCTACATCAAGTGGGCGGAAATCTGGGAGCGCATGTATCACATTCCGATCTTCACTCTCGATATTCCGGGAACCCGCGCGTGCGGTAAACAGACCTGGCCCGGAGAACCTGATTTCGAAAACGATCGCAAGTACGTCCTCGCTCAGGTAAAAGAGCTGATTACTGTTTGCGAGGGCCTCACCGGCAAGAAGTTCGACATAGATCGGCTACGCGAGAATTTGCAGCACGCGAACGTCATGAGTCGTGGCTGGCGCCGGGTGCTCGAACTGAACCAGAGCACGCCGTCGGTCTTCAACGCGCTCACCGACGGAACGATTTACCTTGGCGTGTCTAATGGATTCCGCGGCACAGCCGAAGGCGCGAAGTATTTCGAAGATCTGGTCGAAGAGATGGATTTCAAAGCCGCGCAAGGCATTGGCACGATGACCGACGAGAAGTACCGGCTTTTGTTCGTCGGTGTTCCCTGCTATCCGATCTTTCGCCGCTTTAACGAGCTCTTCAGCGAATGGGGTGGCACGTTCGTGAACTCAACTTATCTTTGGTTCG
>Ga0209726_10000215_pt1 | contig 120426 bp, 130 predicted proteins | sample Subgrocontami54m_FD_187453 | JGI IMG/M metagenome (GOLD analysis project Ga0209726, IMG submission 187453) | Subsurface groundwater microbial communities from S. Glens Falls, New York, USA - GMW46 contaminated, 5.4 m (SPAdes) (version 3) | ecosystem: Environmental > Aquatic > Deep subsurface...
TGCACAACCCTTGCAAAAGATTGTGCAGAAGCAACGATACAAGTTCCCCTTACTGCTCCAACAGCACCTGGTGGTATCTATCAGTGGAGTTCAACAACTGGACAAGTGGGAGAAGTAACTCCAACACCAACAGTAACTCCGGTTCCAACAGCAATACCAACGCCTACCCCCCACCCCCTTGCTGTTGGACTGGTTGGGTATTGGAAGTTTAATGAAGGATCAGGTAGTACTACCGCTGATGATACAAGTAGCGGAGGCAGTGCTAATCTGAATGGAACAACATGGTCAGATAGCAGTGTTAGTGGGAGTTTTGGCAAAGCATTAACTTTTAACGGAGCTAGTGTTGTACAAGCCCCACAAAATAGCTCCTTAAATAGTGCTGGTACTGGTTCATTTACTTTTTCACTTTGGGTATACCCCACTAGTCTTAATTGGTCAGGCTTATTAAGCAAGGGAGGGAGCTGGATTATTGATGGTGGAACTGGATGCCTAAGAGGTGGTAACATAAATCCAAGCTGTAGTTATGTTAATCTTCCAGTCCCTCTAAATTCCTGGACTAACATTGTTTTAACCTATGATGCAACCGGCGGGAGTAATAATCTGAAGGCGTATACGCAAGGTATTCAAAGAGGCTCAACGACCACAACTGGTAATCTTGGCGTTAACACTTCACCTCTCGATATTGGTGGTCCGGGAGGTAATTCTCATTTTGTGGGTAAAATTGACGATGTCAGAATCTATAACCGCGCTCTTTCCCCAAGCGAAGTTAATAATTTGTATAACTTTACTCCATCTCCGTAGTCCGAAGAATAATCGTGTATAATTTTGTGCTCTTGACAAGTTATAATTTCTTGCTATATTAGAATTGCTTTTCATGATAACTAATCTTCTTAAAAAAACAGACCCCAACGTATACAATTTTATCAAAGGCGAAGAAAAGCGACAGAAAAACGGCATGGAACTTATTGCTTCCGAAAACTATGTGTCCCCATCAGTTCTTGAGGCACTTGGTACTATCTTTACCAACAAATACTCAGAAGGATTTCCAGGAAAACGATATTACGGTGGGCAAGAATTTACTGATAAGCTCGAGTCGTTAGCAATAGAACGAGCAAAAAAATTGTTCCGCTCTGATCATGCAAATGTACAGCCGCTTTCGGGTGCCCCTGCTAATGTTGCTGCCTATTTTGCCTGGCTTAATCCCGGGGATACAGTTTTGGGGATGGATTTAACACATGGAGGGCACTTAACCCATGGGAGTCCAGTAACGTACATGGCAAAACTCTACAATTTTGTCAGATATAAAATGAAAGATGTCGAAACCGGAGAAATTGATTATGATGAGTTGCGACGAGTTGCAAAAAAAGAAAAACCAAAAATTATTTTAGCTGGGTTTTCCGCATACCCACGAGAATATGATTATGGAAAAATGAAAGCAATCGCAGATGAGGTTGGTGCTGTTGCAATGGCAGATATGGCTCATATTGCCGGGCTTATTGCCGCAGGTGTTTTAAAAAACCCTTTTGACTACGGCTTTCACATTATGACTACAACGACTCACAAAACCCTGCGAGGTCCTCGTGGGGCTTTGATTTTATCAAGAGGAACAGTCGGTAATCCTTTAAAACAAGTTGAAAAAACAATCGAAAACCTACCAACGCTTATTGATCGAACTATCTTTCCAGGGTTTCAGGGTGGACCACACATGAATACCATTGCTGCTATTGCTGTTGCGCTTGGTGAAGCAGCAAAGCCTTCGTTTAAAACATATGCAAAACAAATTCTTACAAATGCAAAAGCCATGGCAGAAGAACTTATGGATTTGGGATGCAAGTTAGTAACCAATGGTACAGACAATCATTTAATGGTAATGGATTGTGTAACATCCTTTGGCGCAAATGGAAAAGAAATAGAAATTGTATTAGATAAAGCCGGTATCACAGCAAGCAAGAGCACCATTCCGGATGATACACTGCCGCCATATTCCCCAAGTGGCCTTCGTCTTGGTACACCAGCTATGACAACACGGGGAATGAAAGAGCGACAAATGAAACAGATTGCTAAATGGATTGTTGCAATTGGCCAGAATAGAAATGATGAGGGCAAAATAAAAAAAATTAAAAAAGACGTCCAAGACCTCTGCCTCAAATTCCCAGTACCGGGGATAAAATAATCTGCTTGTTTTATTATGGCATTGCAAGAAGGTAATCGAACCCCAATAGGTATTCATGAATTTGGTGATCGTGAGCGTTTTGATTATATTCCTCATCGAGAAATTTCCTCAACCTTAGAACGGTTTGGCATTGATTCCACGCAACACAGGATTGCGGGATTATATATACGTAGTGATGGATTACAATCTGTTGGAGTTGGAGCAGTTGATCTGTCAATGACACAAGGACATTTTTTGCCAGTAGTTGTTGAAGGTGATAAACGACCAAGAGATGTTATGCGGGGAATCGAACAGGTAGCAGCAATGTATCAGACAGCACTTGCTCGAGCATTTTACGCTGGAGAACTTACTGCAACAGATACACCTCATCTTGGTGCAGTAGGCAATGTAGTATTTGAAAACATGATAGTACCTGCGCATGTATATAACATTGGCGTCCAAGCAGCTAGTACGCATCCATACACTGCAAGAAGCGTCATTTTTACAGGGGAAAGGCCAATTACATTTGGAAGTCTTGAAATACATACAAGTCCATACGAAATAGTTACAGGAGGTACAGTTGTTGATCTATCTCCAGATGGAAATTCTTATAGAACTGAGCAAGTAAGAGAAATACTAACAGGGGTTGGATATGGAGAAGAAAAAATGCGAGTGGATGAAGCGGCTGTGGAAGGAGATATTGTTACTGTACGACTTTCTTTAGGAGAGCATGGGTACGCTGGATATAAACATGATGGTGTTCCATTTCTTTCCGAAGGAGAAATAGCAGAAGCAGCTGCGCAAGCTTTGGTTGTTGGAGGAATTCTAACCAGCAAGATTAAGCTTGGGATGACACCTCTTTTTCGAGGAATACCATCCGCAACATTTTATCGAGGGGTTGGTTTCCCATCTGATCTTCGATTGCAAGTAGCTATGGGAGAAGGAGATGGGTTTCGAGGAGATGCAAACGTATTTTGTGGAGACAAAAGAGTGGCCCAAGCGATTATTGAAGGGAGTATGATTCGTGAAGGCGGTATTGATACGCTTATGAGATTAAGAAGGAGACAGCAACCAAACGAAACTCCTCGATTTCCATTTCAGGGATAAGGTGTCGCCTTATAATTCTCCTCTCTTTAATATAGCCTTGGATTGTAAAATTTTGTTTATTGTGGTACATAGTAGGCATGAGAAAAGAGCGACGTGCAAGTCAAAAACAGGAAATAGAAGCACTTTCGGAAGTAGACCTGTTGAGACAACTAGCGGGAGTGAGTTCGCAGATAGCACGGTTAATTACAAATAAAAAACGTACTGATGGATTTGACGACACACAACAGCAAGCTTTAGACGTTTTACATGCAAAGAAGTATGCGTTTCTTGTGGAGCTTTTGCATCGGCGAGAAGCTGGAAATGCTTCTTGGATGAACGTGATGGTTTCTCAATATCCCAATGAGGCAATGCACCCCTTTTCTCGCAATGATACATTATTTACTTTTTCTCACCCAGAGTTTTCTAATTCTTTTCTGTGGACGAGGACGTATCTTAATCAGCTTGCGAAATCGGAACAAACAAACGTACAAGAAGTATTCAAGCTAGTAAATCCTGATGGTATCGAGCAAGAACCACTTGGACAGTATCTTACAAGAACCTACTTTGAAATAAAAAGAATTGATAAAGCCGTACAAGAAGGTTCTTCTTACCCTGCTGATCTTCTTAATAGATTAGCAGTAGATTTGGTTATGGAGCGGTTTCTGCCAGCTTGGAAAGATCCAGTAGCCAAGGAAGAACAAGGAATACGAGTTGGGCTCTTAGAGCATCCGTTTGATCTGTTTTTAAATCAAGCAACAATTTCTTTCCAAACCGATGGAAAATCGTATCCTCTTGCGCTTCTTCCGTTTGGCGAATATGCTCCAGAAACACGAGAGCTTTTTTATAGACAAATAGAGAGAGGTGGAGGGTACGACTATACAGCAATCCAAGCTGCCTGAAGAATATAATCTGCTTGTAATTCGAGTTCCCACATGTCAAGTGGGAAGGCTAAAACATCATGGTCAATTCATTTCATGTTCCCCAAGTGTCGGCACAAATATCGAAATTACAATGAAATATCCATCGGCTTATAGTTTGTTGAATGTAAACCAGCAACGTGGTAGAATACAGGCATGAATACAAGGTTAAAGGAAGCAGATCCGCGTTCTGTTCCCGAACCTGTTTTGGTGCCAGAAAGAGCACCAAAAAACAGTTTTGTTCGCTTTTTAGACGAGCGTCGGGAACTTTTTGATCAGTTTGGAGCACAAAAACAAGCAGTTCAAGCGGAAGAGAACGGGTGGAGAGCTTCTCCATCTTTGGATCCCTTACTTGATCGACCGATGGGTATTATTATTGCTGTGCGTGCAGGTGAAGCAAGTGGAGGATGGAGTCGTGAAGGCGTGAGCGCTCGCGAGCAGAAAAGAGCAATTGCTCACGGTAGAAAATCGGTGGCAGCAAGGATATTTGGAAAAAGAGCAAGAGTGGACCTTGAGCATTTTGGCGTGAATGTTCCATGGTACCAACGTCGAATGAGCCATGAAGAAAGGCAAACTATGCAGGATGCTTTTGCGTCTTTAAATGCATTTACGGATGCTTTTTCTCAGGCAATGGCTGCTGTAGAAGAGCCATTTCAGGCAACAAAAACAGCGTCCTTTTCAGATTTTGCCAATCACTTGCAGCAAGAACCAGTACATTTTTTTGATTTTGCAGTCTTTCTTGCAAATCCGGCGTATCAAGAAGAGAGAAAACATATTCGTCCCTTTCTTTCGGAGTTAGTTACAGAAGAAGAAAAAGCAAGAAGAGAAAGGCAAGATAACATGTTAGGAGGTATTCAGAGACAATGGGTTGAAAAACTGAGAGAAAATCCAGATGATTACACTATTAGAAGTTTTCTAGAATCTGAAATCGATCCGTCCCAAATACCAGGAGAAGTAAAAGACGGGCAAGCAATAGCAGAGAGAAACTCTCGTCTTATTGAGTTGTTTATTTTCGGTTTAGAAATAGCTAGGAAAATAGATCCACAGCTTAAAGAGCTAGATGTTAGAAAGCTAGATATCGAAGCTGCTATGCGTCTTCTTCCCCCTTTTCACCTATGGCCAACAAGCTTAAAACAGGATTTTAATAGATTTGTTACTTTTGACTACACAGCATTGCTTGCGAGCATGCGCAAAAGTTTAGAACCTTACCGTCAAGAAGCATTGTCCTCTGAAGGAGAAATAGTTTTCCAACAGCCAATTTTTCCTGCGACCAAAAGGAAAAGACAACAGGAAGCTGCACCTCATGAAATACCAACACAGGAGCAAAAAGGAGAAGAAGTTAAAAGACCGATCTTTATTCTTGGAGAAATTGTTTCGGAAGGAAAAAAATTGACGGTAAGAGAGATTGATCAAAAACAAATAAGAAAGCTTGTCGCAAAGGTAGCAGAAAAACGAGCAAAGGGAGATGCCAGAGTAGTGCAAGATATTGAAGACTCGCTTGCAAGTCTTCAAGAAGATCCGTATGGGTTGGGGACAGAGGTTTTGTCTGATAGACATGTCGCTCTTGCTAATAAGTCTTATCCATTGCACAGTATTAATCCGGGTAAGCGGCCAAGGCTAGCGTTTAAGCATCCTGAGTCTTGGCGTCTTCGTTTGGTTTATGCAGTTGTAGAAAAGGACGGCCGGAACTTTGTCATCTTGGAAGGAATATATCATCACAATGAATTCGATAAGGTATATACATAAACTACTTTCTTGTTTTTTTTGTTTCGTTTTGGTATTATAGTGTTATTACACACATCCGAAGTTAGTCCTGCTATATAGTTTCGGATGGAGGTTTAAGGACTAATATGAGAGAAATTACATTAGAAGAATTATTGGAAGCTGGGTGTCATTTTGGCCACCAAATCACCCGCCACAACCCCAAATCGCGAGATTTTGTTTTTGAAGCTCGTGACAACATCCACATTATTGATCTTGCAAAAACAAAAGAAGGTTTAGAGCAAGCGATGACATTTGTAAAAAACTTAGCAGCAAAAAATGGCACTATGATTGTTGTTGGTCCAAAGCGGCAAGCGCGAGGTATTGTTGCCGAGGAAGTAAAACGTGCACAAGATGCAGGTGTAGATGGACTTTTTGCCGTAACAAACCGTTGGATTGGTGGAACACTGACAAATTTTTCTGAGGTATCTAAAAACTACAAGCGTCTAAAAGATTTTACCGCACGACTCCAAAACGACGAAGAAAAAGCAAGGTTTACAAAAAAAGAAGTAGGGCAGTGGGAGAAATCACGAGTGAAGCTCGAGAGTTTTTATGGTGGCCTTGCGAATGCACAAGGAACTCCAGATGCATTATTTATTATCGATACACACCTTGAAGCATTGGCAGTAAGAGAAGCACGTGCAATGCATGTAAAAACAGTTGGGATTGTTGATACCAATGCAGATCCTTTTGTTATTGACTACCCGATCCCAGCAAATGATGACGCTGTTGGATCTATAAAATTAATTGTGTCTGCTATTATTGATGCATGGATAGAGGGAGCGGAGTCTCGACGTAAAGGAGAGACGAGCTCGCCTGCAAGCGAAGCGGACAGGCGTGGAACGAACGAGCATGATAAAGAAGAAGTTCAGAAAACAGAGGCAAAGACAGAGAAGAAAAAGAAAGAGAAAAAGGAGAAAACTACAGTAAAGAAGGCAAAAAAACCTACAAAAAAGAAAGATGCTGAAACGAGTTCAGCATGACAAAGAAAAAATATGGCAGCAAATATAGAGCTTCTTAAAAAACTTCGAAACGAAACGTTAGTATCACTTGCCGATTGTAGACGCGCACTTGAAGAGACAGATAATAATTACAAAAAGGCGTTAACGTGGTTAAAAAAACGTGGCATCGAAAAAGCCGAGAAAAAGGCCAATAGGGAAACATCGCAAGGAATTGTGGAATCGTATATTCATCAAAATGGGAGGGTTGGGGCAATGGTTGAGATGCTTTGTGAAACAGATTTTGTTGCAAGAACCCAAGAGTTTAAACATCTATCGCACGAAATTGCAATGCAGGTTGCTGCAATGGCGCCACGCGATGTTGCAACTCTGCTAAAGCAAGAGTATATTAGAGATAGTAGTAAAACTATAGAAGCTCTGGTTAAAGAAACAATCGCAAAGGTTGGCGAGAATATTACTATCAAAAATATTGCTCGTCTACAGATCGGATCATAATACAGGATGGATCAACCCCTTATTCCAATAAAAGAAAAAATGCATAAAGTTCTTGAGGTGCTCAAAACCGATGTCGCAACGGTGCGTACTGGTCGGGCAACTCCCTCAATTGTAGAAAATATCTTTATTAGTGCATATGCAGGTACAGCTCGAATGAGGATAATGGAACTTGCAACCATTGCGGCAGTAGATTCTCAAACACTTGTTATTACACCATTTGATCATACAATTATTAATGAGATACAAAAGGGAATTCAAGAAGCAAATGTTGGATTAAATCCAGGCGTGGATGGGCAGGTTGTTCGTATTTCGATCCCACCATTATCCGAGGAGCGCAGGCAGCAACTTATTCATCTGATGAAGCAAAAATTGGAAAATGGACGAATAATGGTACGCCAAGTACGACAGGAAGGAATGCATGAGATTAAGAAACAATATAGTGATAAAACAATCTCAGAAGACGAGATGGTAAGGCTTGAAAAAGAGATGCAGAGAGTTACCGATGAAACGATTTCTGAAATTGACGCTTTAGGCAAAAGAAAAGAAGCAGAACTGCTACAAATATAATTGTTATGATTCTTACCGCACTTGTTTTCTTAACTATTCTATCAGTTTTAGTTCTTATCCACGAGCTTGGGCATTTTATCATGGCAAAAAAATTTGGGATAAAAGTAGAAGAATTCGGATTTGGGTTTCCGCCACGAGCATTTGGCATAAAGCGAGGGGAAACTATCTATTCAATCAATTGGTTACCAATTGGTGGGTTTGTAAAACTTTATGGTGAAGATGAAGCCGGCGCAGGAAGAATTAAAAAATCTGATCTCAAAATTCAAGACAAAAAGGATTTAAAGCGGGCATTTTTTGCAAGAAGCCCATGGCAAAAAGCTGTTGTTGTTGTTGCAGGGGTTGCCATGAATGCGGCATTAGCAAGTGTCATTTTTTATATTTTTTTATTCCTTTCGGGATTTAAAACAGAAATTCCGCTTCTTGGACAACACAAGTTTTTCTTTGTTAACCAGCAAAATATAGAGGGGATATTTATTGATAAAGTTGTGCCAGGCTCCCCAGCAGAAAAAGCTGGCATGGGAGCGTCTACAAAAATTGAATCAATCAATGGAGAAAAAATTAAAGATGCAAAGTATTTTCTTCATACTGTCAATGCAAATAAAGGTAAAGAAATAACAATTACTTGGGAAAATGTACAAACAAATAAAAAGTTTTCTGCAAAACTTACACCAAGAGCAAATCCCACAAAAGAAGAGGGAGCACTTGGAGTACGATTCTTTCCAGTCGTGACAGCCGAACTTTCCTATGCAACGCCAATGCAGAAACTATTTTCTGGTATTGTACATCCTATTAATTTGATGTCGTATAACCTCGATGTGTTAAAAACCCTTATTGCAGCTGCATTTAAAGAAAAAACAGCAGAGCCATTAAGTGGCGCAGTCTCAGGGCCAGTTGGGATTTATTCTCTTGTTGGAAGTATTATCCAAATTCCTGATATAAAAGATCGGATTATGCAGATACTTAATCTTGCTGGTATGCTTTCTATCTCTCTTGCATTTTTTAACATTTTACCAATTCCAGCTTTGGATGGAGGAAGATTATTTTTTATTCTTATCGAGGGAATTACAGGTAGAAGAGTTCCAGAAAAGTTTGAAACAACAATTCACACCGTTGGCATGGCAATTCTTTTAACAATGCTTTTACTTATAACCTTGCAGGATATTGGTCGAGTCTTCTCAGGCGGATTTTCTCGCTAGCTTGTATTTTCCTCTTGGCCAAAATCAGGGCTTGACGATTGCCATCTTCTTGGTGATAATGGGTAGCGGTGAAAATATACGATGTTACCATGCCTATCCATAAAGACATGCTGGTATGGCTTGGCGACCCAAAAGTTTCAATACAAAAGACAGCAACTATTGCTAGAGATGGCGTTGCGCTTTCTCACTTCTCGTTTGGCAGTCATACAGGAACACATGTAGATGCCCCAAGCCATTTTCTTGCAAAGGGAAAATCACTTGATCTTATTCCTCTTGAAAAAATGATTGGAGAGTGTGAGGTGTTAGATCTCACTGGTATAAAACATCAAGAAATTCAAGTGTCAGATTTGTCAAGTGTAGGAATAAAGAAGGGAAGCAGAATTCTTTTTAAAACAGGAAATTATATACTGCTTACAAAAAAAAATTTCCCCAAAACGTACATTTCTTTATCGCTTGCTGCAGCAGAGTATTTGGCAAAAAAAGAAATCGCTCTTGTTGGGATAGATTTTTTAGGAATTGAGAAGAAAAGTAGCCCAGGACATCCAGTGCACAAAACCCTTCTGTCTTATGGAATTGTTAATGTAGAAGGGTTAAATCTTGCAGATGTTCCTGCTGGAGTGTATCACATGATTTGTTTACCAATGCATGTTATTGGTGTTGATGGTGCACCTGCAAGAGTAGTATTGATTGAAGGTAAAAGTTGAAAGATATGTTCAATATATGAGCAGCCCTTTTGTCCTTGTTATTTTTGGAGCAACTGGCGACTTGGCTCAAAATAAACTGCTTCCTTCCCTTTTTTCCCTCTTTCAAAAAAAAGAGCTTGGTCGGCAGTTTTTTGTTGTTGGTGTTGCAAGACGCCCTTTTACCAACGAGGAGTTTCGGGAGATGGTAAGAGAGTCATTACATAAAAAGACTACCGTTACGATTAGAAAGTTCTTAAAAAACCTTTATTACCAGCAGGGTCTCTTTGAGGAAAAACAAGGATATCTCCAACTCATGCAAAAACTTAAAGAGTTTGATAAGCAAAAAAAGACATGTATGTCGCGATTTTTTTATCTCGCAACGCCTCCTGATAAATACGATGTTATTATTGATATGCTTGCAAAAGCAAAACTTTCTCAAGGTTGTGGACATACTGGCCACTCATTGACAAGAATAATTGTTGAGAAGCCATTTGGTAAAGATCTAGAAACAGCACGAGCTACAGACCGCAAGCTTTCTCGGCTTTTTGAGGAAAAACAAATTTTTCGGGTAGATCATTATCTTGGCAAAGAGACAATGCAAAATATGATTGCATTTCGTTTTGCAAATAGTATCTTTGAGCCTGTATGGAATACGGAGCATATTGATCATGTACAAATTACGTGGGCAGAAAAGAAAGGTATTTTTGGGCGAGGAAAGTTTTTTGATGGTGTTGGTATGCTTCGTGATGTCGCACAAAATCATCTGATGCAGCTTGTAGCAGCAGTTGCAATGGAGCAGCCAAAAAGTTTTTCCAAAGAGGGCGTTCGTGATGCGAGAGTTTTGGCCATTAAGGCAATTGCGTGTATCGAGCCAAAAGATGTAGCAAAATTTGTCGTCCGAGGGCAATATGCTGGTTATAAACGTGAAGGGGACGTTGCAAAGAATTCCCAGACAGAAACATTTGTGGCAATGAAGCTTTTTGTTAATACGCCACGATTTGCTGGCGTGCCGTTCTATTTGCGTGCAGGGAAAAAAATGGCAGAAAATATTGTTGAGATATCTATTGTTTTTAGGCAAACATGCCATATCTTGTTTCGGGAGTATGGTTGTCCTGAGATTGGTAATGTCTTAACAATTCGTATTCAGCCAGATGAAGGAATTCATTTACGCTTAATTACAAAACAGCTTGGATCAAGGCGGCTTGATCTTGGCACTGTTGGCATGAAATTTTCCTATCAAGAAGAATTTGGCCAAAAGGTGACAGATGCGTATGAGAAGATTCTTCTGGATATTTTCTCTGATGATCAAATGCTTTTTAACAGATCTGACGAACTTGAAAGCTCGTGGGAACTTATTACCAAAATTATGGAAGGGTGGCGTATTGAAAAGACAATTCATACATATAAAGCAGAAAGTTCTGGACCAAAGGAAGCAAACATGCTTATTGAAAAAGATGGGCGAAAATGGTTGCGTATGTCATAATATCTCTATGAATATTGCAGTTGAAGAATCAAATAAGGTATGCAAATAGGTTTTATTGGTTTAGGGAAAATGGGGAGTCGAATGGTTGAGAAGCTCTTAAAAGAAGGGCATGAGGTTACAGTTTGGAATAGATCGGAACAACCGATCCAAAAGCTCAAAGCGAAAAATGCAAAGCTCAAAACAACAGTGCAAAACCTTAAAGCTACAAAAACAATACAAGAATTAGTTAGGAATTTAGAAAAACCCAGAGTGATTTGGATTATGGTTCCGGCCGGGGAGGCAACACAGGAGATACTTGATGGGGTTTCAAAATATACAGAAGCAGGCGATATTGTGATCGATGGTGGAAATGCGTATTACAAAGATACAAAAAGGAGAAGCGAAAAATGCAAAGCGAAAAACGTAAAATATCTTGGAATTGGGGTAAGCGGAGGAATGATTGCGGCAATTGATGGATATCCATTGATGGTAGGTGGTGATAAAAATGCCTATGAGTTTGTAAAGCCAATTTTAGGCTCACTGGCAAAACCGCATGGCGGCCACGAATATTTTGGGACAGGAGGAGCTGGGCATTTTGTGAAAATGATACATAACGGTATTGAGTATGGGATTATGCAAAGTCTTGGTGAGGGTTTTGGGGTTTTAGAAAAAGCCCCCTACCAATTTGATCTTCTCAAAGTTGCAAAACTGTGGCAAAAGGGCACTCTTGTTTCCGGGTTTATGTTGGATCGAACTGTTGATGTTTTATCCAAACCATCAATACTATCGAGTATTGAGGGTTCTATTAGTGCAACGGGGGAGGCAGAATGGGCGGTTGAGCAGGCAAAAGAAGAAGGGGTAGAAGTTGAAATTATCGAGCGATCTTTGGAATTTCGTAAGAAATCACAAACAGATCCAGAAATTCAAAAATCATTCGCAGCAAAAATGGTCGCAGCGCTTCGCCAGGCCTTTGGTGGGCATAATGTTAAGAAAAAATAGCTTATTTGTGTGGTATAATTACTCTATGAAAACAAAAACATTACACACTATAGTTTGGAAAGAAGGAAAGCTTTTTGTTGCAAAGTTTTTAGAACTTGAGCTCGCCAGTCAAGGAAAAACAAGAGAAGAAGCAATTAAAAATTTAAAAGAAGCATTGGATCTTTACCTAGAAGACGAAAATGTCAGCAATGTGTCCTTTCCTTCTATAAATGAGGTTACCATGCAAACGGTAACTCTTTAGTAATGCCAAAAACATACTCTGGTCAAAAGATTATTAAGGCATTGATTCGAGCAGGATTTTATATTGTATCCACAAAAGGAAGTCATGTGAAATTGCGAGGTATTCGCTTTCGTAAACTACAAACAGTTATTGTTCCAAAGCATAAAGAAGTAGCATATGGAACCTTTCAAAGCATTCTCAAACAAGCAGCAATGGAATACGAAGAGCTAAGAAAACATCTTCGTTAGTTGTTCAGTCTCACATTTTTCGGTTGACAACTATCCTATAACATGGTAATATCCGATTCATAATATGACACATGACAAGAGAAATACTTAAAATTCTTGCAGAAGAAGAAGCAGAAAAAGTTGGAAACCCAAAGGCACTTGCTGGTCTTGAGGCTTTGAAAAATTCTGTTGTTTTTGCTGGTAAAATGGGATGGCTTAGGCGTAGTCTACCAAAAGGATCAAGCATCGCTCCGGCAAGTTCTTCAGAAGCTTTACCTTCTCGTTTAATACCAATAGCATTCAACATTGAAATCCCAAGAGTAAGTGAAGAAGACTATGCAGAAACTCGTAAAGCGGTAGAAGCAACAGGTGCGTTTATTGTTCCTATAAGAGCAGTTTCAATTAAAGATTTACTTGCAGAAGACCTTAATCGTGGGCAAAGGCGATTTAACCATGGTTGGGTTAATGCTTCAGAAATAATGCGTGCTACAGTTCCTCCGGAGATGGAAGTGTTTATTATTCCCAATGTAGTGAGAATTAATGGAAGTAATAGTCTCTTTACCGATGAGCAGAAAACAAAGATTGCAGGAGAAGCAGTAAGGTTTAAAGAGAAATTGCCAGCAGCAGTAAGAGATTTTGTCGGTCTGCACATGGTAGACCCATCAACATATTCACAATTAGAAGATGCTTGGATGGATGTAGGAAAAGGACTCCTCTTCCCAGACTTTTTTGCTCGTACAGATGTACAAACTCGTGCTGGTTTTGTTGCCCGTGTTGGTCGGCAAGGCCCGAATTCTGCACGTGCAGTCGTTGCCTGGCATCGTGGCCGCCCTGGCAATATCCATGTCTTCGCCGTTCCTGTGGGAGTGCTTCCTCGGAAATTAGCTGCTTGAGTTTTTGACTTTTTTGTCTTAGGTGGGCATGCAGTTAAGAAGGAATAGTTTATTTAGATTTAGAGGGTCTTTTTCTGTTTTCTGAAAGCTTAAAGGCAATATACATCAAAAGAACAACGATTAAAAAAAGCGCTGTAGAAATTTGTACACCCACACTTATATCCCAAAAATTACTCATTTTCCTAACTCCTTTTCAATTCTAACGGTTAGTAGTAAAAATACGATACCAAATCCTATCTGCAATGTCAATGCAAAAAATTGAAATATGGTTTGTGGAAAAGATATATTTGTGCCAATAAATGAGCTTGCAAACCACGCAGCAGAAATATTAATAAATAATCCCGAAAATGCACGAAGCCACGGCCGATACTTTTTCTTTCGCATATTGACAACGGAGTTTGCAATATTGTATCATAAGAGAAATCAGGAAACGCAATGAAGGGGTACCCAGCCCTGGAGCGGCCGGTAAATACATAAGCCGGACGGAGGCGAAACCGTAAAAGAGAGCACCGATGTCATTATAATATGGAGTCGGAATAAGGTTGTATTAGCAATAGTACAACAAAGTACGGTGGTACCGCGATAAGATCGCCCGTATTTTTTCTTCAGCATTTTGTTGGAGAGAAAGTATGGGCGTTTTTTGTGGAAAACATATGAAAATCATATCTGTAGAATCATTAACCAAAATTCTAAAGCATCATGGTTTTGATAATTTCATGATGGATCTTATGCGTTCGCTTAAAAGAGATTATGGTCGTTGGCAATCATTTACCAAAATGCCCAGGCCTGCTATGCATGTTCCAAGTGGAGTTATAGAATTGATGCCGATTTGTGATAACCAGTTGTATTACACATTCAAATATGTAAATTGTCATCCAAAAAATACACTCATTGGACAACAAACAGTAGTTGCTACAGGACAATTATCGCGAATTGATACCGGTTATCCACTTATGTTTAGCGAGATGACTCTCCTTACTGCATTGCGTACTGCTGCAACTGCGGCTCTAGCAACAGATTTGATGGCGCGTAAAAATACCCATGTGTTAACAATCATAGGAACTGGTGCTCAAAGCGAATTTCAAGTACAGGGTTTACAGCTAGTACGCGATATTACAGAAGTTCGGTATTTTGATACAGATTCTAAAGCTATGGATAAATTCGAAAAGAACATGAGTAACAAACACCTCAAGCTTGTGAGATGCAAAGACGTTCAAGAAGCAACGATTGGTGCAGATATCATTACTGTTTGTACTGCATGCAAAGCGCATGTTGATGTTATTAAAAATGAATGGGTTAAAGAGGGAGTGCATATTAATGCTCTTGGTGGAGATACCGTAGGTAAGACGGAGTTGGAACTGGGTATTTTGTCACGCAGTCGTATTGTTGTTGAATATTTTGATCAGGCATTTATTGAAGGAGAAATTCAGCGTTTAAGTAAAAAACAAGCAAAAAAGATGGCGCATGGTGAACTTCATGAGGTAGTAAGAGGTTTGAAAAAAGGTCGAGAAAATGACGAGGAAATAACACTCTTTGATTCTATCGGTATTGCACTAGAAGACTACTCGGCGCTTAGATTAACGTACGAACTTGCAGAAAAATATAATATAGGTGAAGAACGAAATATAACGCCTGTACTTAAAGATCCTAAGGATTTAATATCAACATTAAACTTAAACATGATATACTAAAAAGGTGGTGAATATGGCAACATACGAAGATTTTCAAAAATTAGATATCAGAGTTGGAAAAATTGTAGATGTGCAAGATTTTCCAGAAGCCAGGAAGCCATTATACAAAGTAAAAGCTGATTTTGGGCCAGAAATTGGTGTCAGGCAATCAGCAGTTGGCGCAACACACCATTACACAAAGGAGCAACTGCATGGGAAGTTGATTCTTGGACTAGTAAACATGTCGCCAAAACAAATTGGTTCGTTTACATCAGAATTTCTTACGCTTGGTGTTTCGGATGAGGAGAATAGATGTATCTTGATCAGGCCTGATCAAGAGGTATTTCTTGGTTCGAAACTTTACTAATATACTAGTATATTAGTAATAGCATATGAAGTATTCAAAATTATTTGGCAAAACAATCAAAGCTGATCCAAAAGATGAAGTTTCAACAAATGCGAAGCTGCTTATTCGTGCTGGTTTTATTCGGAAAGAAGTTGCTGGTGTATATAATTATTTACCCCTCGGGCTTCGTGTGCTCAATAAGATTAGTAACATTGTACGAGATGAGATGAATAGAGCTGATGGACAGGAGATGTTTATGAGTTCTTTGCAGAATAAAGCAAATTGGGAAAAAACAGGAAGATGGAATACCTTTGATGCACTCTTTAAAGTAAAAAGCCGGTTTGAAACTGAGTATGGGTTAGGACCAACGCATGAAGAAGTCCTTGTGCCACTGGCGAAGCAATGTATTGCCTCATATAAAGATTTGCCATTTGCCCTGTATCAAATCCAGACAAAGTTTCGAGACGAAGAGCGAGCGAAAAGCGGCATTTTGCGGGGGCGGGAATTTTTGATGAAAGATTTATACTCCTTTCACACAGATGAAGAGGATTTTGAGAAATATTACGAACGCATGAAACTTGCATACAAAAATGTGTTTGAGAGATGTGGATTACATGCCATCATGACTGAGGCAAGTGGTGGAGCATTTAGTAAGTTTTCGCATGAATACCAAGTATTAACTCCAGCTGGCGAGGATACAATTTTTTATTGTGAAGGAAAAAACTGTGGATTTGCACAAAATAAAGAAATCGCAGGAGTAAAGGCTGGGGATTCGTGCCATAAATGTTTGGAGTCTGGACATAACGAGACTATTAAAGAAGGAAAAACGATTGAAGTTGGTAATATTTTTCCTCTGAAAACCCGATTTTCTAAGATGTTTGATGTTGTCTATAAAGCAAAAGACGGAACAGAACAATTGGTGGTTATGGGATGTTATGGTATTGGTATATCTCGACTTATGGGCGCAATTGTCGAGGTACACCATGATGATAAAGGAATTGTCTGGCCAAAGGCACTTGCCCCATATCAAGTGCATATAGTGATATTAGGAAACCAAGATGAAATACGAAAACAAGGTGAAGAATTGTATAAAAAATTGCAAGATGAGCACATAGATGTGTTATATGATAATCGGGAAGACGCGGGTACTGGAGAAAAATTAGCAGATGTTGATTTAATTGGTATTCCAGTACGACTTGTGGTGTCGATAAAGAATCTTACCCAGAGTCCAGGAGTAGCTGGTCAAAACATTGAATGGAAAACAAGAAATGATGCAAAAACAGAACTCCTGTCGTTTTCTGAAGTGATGCAAAAATTAAAACGGTAAAAAGGGGATAGAGAGGTTAAAGAATTTAACCCAGAAAACCGTATAAACCGCAAAAAAGAAAAGCCCTCCTATTGCAAAAAGAAGTGGAAATACTTTTCCTCCTCCAGAACTTTTTTTAGAAGCACCAACAATAGTTGCTCCTCCAGCTGGTTTTGGTTGTGTTGGTAAGGGTATAGTTGCGTGAACAGCTGTGGTTGTTGGTGAGTTTTGTGGTGGTACCGGATGCGGTTGTTGTGGAGGAGTAGGCGGCACAGGAGAAGCCGGTGGTTGTGGGGCGGGAGGTGGTGGTGCCACAGGTGGTGGGGGTGGAGTTGATGCTACTGGGCTAGGATTTGTTGGTTGAGCTGGTGGAGCTGGTTGTGTAGGCGGTGTGCCAGTAGGTGGGGCAGGAGGAACCGGCGTATTCATAACGCGATCATATGTTTCTTTTAATTTTGGATCAAGAGCGGGAGCAGTTTTTGGATCCATATAAGTATAAATATAGTACGGTGTGATACTCCTTTTTGTCAAGTCCCTGATGAGCAATGAAAATTTGAGCTTATAGAGGTATAATGGGCCATGGTTTCAATTGAAAGTGATTTAAGACGTAGTGAAGATTTTGTTCGACTAGGAGAAGGAGAAACAAGTAGATTTCAAGCAGAACGTGCATATCTAGTTACAATAGGAAAAGAATATCCATGGTACGCGGGAGATCTGACACGACTTCTTGGTGAAGATACTGTCCGTCAATCAGTATCGTTTTTTGCCGACTCAGAGCGTTCACTTTCTGATGCGAATGTTCCTTCAGCAGTTTCTCGTTTTACTGCAGGACTTCGGGTACTAAGACCCTATGATCTTCCCGATTTACCAGAAGGAGAATTTTTAGGAGTTGATGACTCATATAATATAAGATCTTATTTCGTTGGGGCAGTAAGTCCACGCATTTTAAGAAGAACTGCTAGTCATCATGCTCATTTATCCTCCTTTCAGAATAATCAAGAAACTTTGTTTTTTATATATAAAAATAAAGAATTCCGTCCATTTCTGGACACTTTAAGCCTTATAGCTCCCAATGTGTTAAGAGTGCTTGAGTATCATTTTTTTCAAGACAGGACACTTAGTGATATTGCACAACTAGTTCAAACAAATGCTGTCAGAGATCAAAGGCTTGGAGTGCGCGCATTGGGAATGATAGATAGAATAAAAACTCAATCACATGAAGAGCGATATCAGCATTGGTTAGGACCTGTAATGCGTCGTTTTCAAGAAATTCAAATAATGATTACTGGTCTTCCAGCTAATTTACAAGAAGTAGGTTGGAGATTGGCTAGGGGCGAAGAAGCAACAAAGGTTGCTATCGAAAGTAATCAGTCATATCCACAGGTCAATTTATTTAGAGATGAACAGTTTCGTGGAAGACAGTCATTATCTTTACCTGCATTTAAAGATGAAAGAAGAAGAGAAAGTGTTTTACAGTTAAGAAGAATTCCTTTTGCAAGGCAAGCTATTACTGTATTAACGCAACAGTTTCTTAAGGAGAAAATTGCAGGAAAAACAAATGAGAAAATAGGAGAAGAAATGGAGCTTGATAATCATGGAGTGGCTATATTAGCAAATCGTCTTTTATCTAATCTTTCACTACCTTTTGTTAAAAGCACAACCACAGGATACTGGGAAGAGATTCAGCGGCTTCATGAAGCTTTAATACAAGAAGCCACAGAAAAAGGAAAAGCATTAACAGAACCAGATGAAGATCTGTTAAGACAAAGTATCGATTCTACAAGTGATCGAGATTATCAATTAATAAATCTTTTTTTGGGAGGAATAAAACCAAGGATAGAGCGAGCAGAAGCAAGACAAAGGCTTATAGGAGAATTTATAGAAGCAGGGGGATTAGCAACAGAAGATAGGCAGACGCAAGAAATTATTGAGATGCTGAATAATGGTATGTCTCCTGCTGATATAAGACGTGCATATCCTAGTTTGCCGCAAAGTAGATTAGTATTTATTCAAAAAAAAATGGAATTGTTTGTTGACGAGGCAAAATACGTGCAATTTCTTGCTGAAATTAAGAATAGAAGGGTAGATGAAGTTATGGATGTACCTGATGAGCCAGAAGATAGTAATGAGCTACAAATACAAGAAAACCTACCATTTATGGAGAAATATCAAAATGGCCTTTTATATAGAGAGCTTTATCCAATTTGGTTAATGCACTATTTTGTCGAAAATAAAAAAGATTTTTATTCAGTTGTTGATGTTGCTCGTGCAACAGGAAGAAAAAAATTAAATAAAGTTTTTACACGAAATGTTCTTTTTCTTGCTAAAAATGAATACAACCTGGATGTATCTAAAAAACCCTGGCGTTTTAGTCGAGAAGTTTTTTTAGGGCTATGTATGCGTATGGGATATATTAATCCTGCGCGAGCGGAAGGCGCAAGGAAGAATAGGCCACAACTGCCTGTGAGGAATAAGAGGTTGGGAGTTCTTGATCAGCAAGGAATTTCTCGTTCTGAGCAGGCAATATTTGAGGAAAAAAAGCCTACTAGCTTAGATCCAAGTGGACAAAAGGAACATGAGGAAGGGGTTGAGATAGTAGTTGGGCCAGTTGGTAGCGAACTACAAGTTACTCCAGAACAAATACAGGCTAGGTGGGGTCCAACAGAACGATTTTTTATTGCAAACGTATTAAGAAGTCCTGGAGGAAGAGTTACTTATAAAAATAGAGTTGGTAGAGAAATTACAGCAGAACAATTAGAAGCGCTTGAAAAACTTATTGAGGTAGTTAAAGGGGATGTTGTATTGCCAGAAACCTGGGATGATTTGGCGTTGCAGATTGGAGTAGATTTCGTTTTCTTTAGACAGCATGGTGATAGTTTATTGCAAGCAATGGATAAGGATAGTGGATTTAGGACAGTTTTAGAACCGTTTTTAAGATTAGAAGGCATTCCAGCAGAGGATTTGTTTCTTGAGATGGTGAGTAATATGCGAAGTATTATTGCTTCATCGCCAACTCATAATATAGATCAACTTCCCAATAGAGAAGAAGCTCCACAGCCGCCTGCTTTATTCGATGATTATGATACGTGGAGTTTTGGAGAATTACTCAAATATCTTACTCGTGAGCAAGTGTTAGAACGGTACGGTTTAGTTATTCCAGATGGAGAAAAAAGGAAAATTCAGGGGATAATTAATACGCTTTATGAAAGACTAGGAAAAAGAAGGGATGATTTAGACTGGAAAAAACGGGCACGATCTGTGATTACAAAGTTATATGCCTTTGCAGGGCTTAATAAACAAGAAAGAAGAAGTTTTATAAGAAAACATTCTCATTACACAAGAGACCTTCTTAGTAAATTCGAAGAGATTCATACCGATACCCTTTCTCTCATGCTAGATGAAGTAAGAGAAATTCTTGTGTGATGGTGGGTTTGGATACTGTTGTTGATTGAATTACCTTTGAAAACTCTCTATACTTACAATTGTGAAAATTGTTGTAACACACCATTCTCCTGATTGGGATGCAATTACCTCTGTGTGGCTCATAAAGCGGTTTTTACCCGGATGGGAAGAGGCTAGTGTGGAATTTGTCCCAGCAGGAAGCAGGCTAAAAAATCAGCCATACGCTGGCAATGGAGATCCAATAGAAGCATTTGGCAGCGATCAAGTAATGCATGTGGATACGGGTTTGGGTCCTCTTGATCACCACCAAACACAAGATCAAAATGTGTGTGGTGCAAGCCTGACGCTTGATTTTGTCAAGCAAGTTCAAAACTCAAATCTCAAAACTCAAAACAACAATTCAAAACTCAAAGCTGAAGACGTACATTCACATCGATGGCTTCATAGAGAAGAGGCGATGGAGAGAATAGTTAAAGTAGTTGTGGATATCGACCATTTTGGTGAAGTCTTTTGGGATAATCCAACAGCAGATTATCACGAATTTTCGCTCCTTGGGGTTTTGGAAGGTTTAAAGCTGACAAAACCAGATGAAAATATGTATTACATGGATGTTGGTATGACTCTGCTTGATGCCATGCTTCATAATTTTGTCAACAGGATTTGGGCAGAGAAGGAAATTGAGCATAATGGTATTGCATTTAAGACAAGATGGGGTAAGGGGATTGGCTTTGCAACAATTAACGATTCTGTGCTTGCTCTTGCGCAGAAAATGGGGTATGTAGTGGTTCTTCGTAAAGATCCTCGAAAAGGATACATTCGAATTAAAGCAAGGCCAGAAGCTAAATCTCCAAAAGAAAATGGTATAGATCTCACACTTGTCCATGAAAAACTTAAAAAAATGGATCCGCAAGCAACATGGTTTTTACATGTATCAAAAAAAATGCTTTTGAATGGAACAGTAAAGAATCCTAAAATGGTGCCAACAAAGCTCTCTTTAGAAGAGATTATAAAAGTTGTAGAAGGAGTGTAATGGATTGCATTTTTTGTAAAGTAATAAAAAAAGAATTGCCAGCAACATTTATCTATGAGGATGAGGATGTTGTCGTTTTTCCAGACATTCATCCAATAAAACCAATCCATCTGCTTATTGTGCCCAAAAAACATGTAAAAGAGCTTCTGGAGCTTGATGACCAAAAGTTGGTACATAGAATGTGGGAAGTAGCAAAAAAAGTTGTTTTAGAGCAAGGATTACGTGATAAAGGGTATAGAGTGGTAATAAACGGAGGGGGAGCACAGGTTATTGATCATTTGCACATCCATATAGCAGGCCCCATGGGAAAAGCTGCCAAAATGTGATATAGTATAAGGTAGTTCTTGATATTTATAAGAGGTAATACCTGTAAGTATTACCAATCAAAGGAGGTGTTTAGATTTTATGGTACATGTTAAAAAAATGCCTGGAGACAGCGATGAAGCCCTTATTCGCAAATTCTCACGAAAAGTTATTTCCGAGGGGATTCTTCAAGAAGCAAAAAGACGAGAATTTTACCTTAAGCCTTCACTTGCACGCAAAATGAAGAAAGAAGAAGCACGTCGTGCAAAAAAAGCTGGTGGGTATGGGCAGTATTAATGTTTCGATTTTTGTCGAGAGCAGGTACAAGGTAAATAGAAAACGTATTGTAAGTGCCGTATCCTCTTTGTTGCAAGAACAAGATATTCTGCGAGATGTAGAAGTTTCGGTTGCAGTTGTAGGGGACCGAAAAATGCGTACATTAAATAAAAAATATAGAGACAAGGATCAAACAACAAACGTTTTATCTTTTTCCCTATCAGACGGAGAAGCAACAGTATTGCCACCGGGTGAGAAATCTAATCTTTTGCGACTGGGGGATGTTATAGTTTCGTATCCTCAAGTAATTCAAGAAGCATCAGAAGAGGACATGCTTGTTGATGATAAAATTGATGAACTAGTAAAGCATAGCATGCTTCACTTATTAGGTATTCACCACGAATAATTAGGTATGGTTTATTACCGCAAGTATCGTCCACAAAAAATTGCAGAGTTAGATAATGCAGCTGTACGGGAAAAATTATATGCTGTTTTAGCAAAAGATACATCTCATGCGTTTCTTTTTACTGGGCCAAAAGGTTTAGGAAAAACATCTACAGCTCGCATTATTGCAAAAGTAGTCAATTGTCAGCGTATAGCGTTTAGAAAATTAGCGTCTAGTTCAAAAAACGAAAAACTAAACGCTAAACGCTATTCACTAGATGCTGAAATAGAGCCATGTAATCAGTGTCAACAGTGTATTACCATAACAAATGGAACAAACCTTGATGTTTTAGAAATTGATGGTGCATCAAATCGTGGTATTGATGAAATTCGTGATTTACGAGACAAAATTCGTCTTGCACCATTTTCTGCAAAGAAAAAAATATACATCATTGATGAGGTGCATATGTTAACAACAGAAGCGTTTAATGCACTGCTCAAGACGCTTGAAGAACCGCCAAGTCATGTACTTTTTATTCTTTGTACCACAGAACAACATAAAGTTCCCCAAACCATTGTTTCCCGTTGTTTGCAGATTGTCTTTAGTCGGGCAACTGATGAGGAGCTTGTCAGGTCATTTGACCGAATTATAAAGGGAGAAAAGCTTGCGGCAGAAAAGGATGCACTTTTTACTATTGCAAAACTTTCTGATGGGAGTTTTCGAGATGGTGCAAAAATTCTAGAAGAACTTGTTGCTCTGAGTAACGGTCAAAAAATTACCAAAGAACTTGTTGAAAAGAAGTATCAAGTAGCAAGCAGCGCACATTTTGTTTTACAGATGTTGGAAAACTTGGCAGAAAAAGATGTTAAAAAAAGCTTGGGATTAGTTAACACACTTTCTGAACAGGGAATAGATATAAAATATTTTATAGAACAACTTCTTGGAACCATGCATACAGAGCTTCATGCATTCTTTTCAGGCGTTTCAGATACAAAATTTAGTATTGATGAGATAAAAAAGTTGGTAGAACTTTTAACAAGAGCTCATCAAGAAACAAAGTATGCAGTTGTACCGCAATTACCGCTTGAACTGGTAATTATTGATTTCTGTTCTGTTCCTTCTCAGCCAGAAGTTGAAAAAGCATCTCGTATCAGTTCAAATACTTCAAAAGATACATATATGCCTGTAATTAATGCAACTACGAGTGAAAATGCAACCGTCTCAGATTCACAAAAGGATTTTTGGTACAAGTTTATTGATGCAGTAAAAGTACATAATCAATCGGTTGCTGGTTTGCTGAGAGGATGTAAGATAAAAAGCTTTGATGAAAAAACAATTATACTTGAGACACCATACAAGTTTCATAAGGAAAAATTGGAAGAGAAAAAAACAATTGAAATTATTGAAAAAACGGTCAAAGAAATTACAGAAAAAACAATTTCTGCTTCTATTGTCTTAAAACAGATCTAAAGCGTCTCTTTTGCAATTTGCTAAACTCTGTATTATAAGAGAATTAAAATTAATGTATGATATGTAGTATAATAGATATACGAAAGGTGGTGATATAAATGTTTAATCCATTTGGACAATTAGCAGAAATGAAAAAAATGCGGGATCAAGCAATGGAAATGCAAAGAATGCTTGCTGCCGAAGAGGTAATAGTTGAGAAAAACGGCATTCGTATTGTCATTACTGGAGACCAAAAAATAAAAGAATTCTCATCAGGTGGAAAATCTGATCGAGACATTCAAGAGGCAATCAACGAAGCGATTAAAAAGTCACAGGAAGTAGCAGCAAAAAAACTTTCGCAAATGGGCGGAGGGCTACAAGGATTACTAGGCGGAGCTAAATAAAGTAAGCTTCTTATTGCGAAACAAAATAGTTGTTGTTACAATAGCTTTTATATTGTGTTTTTATGACAAATCAAGATGTAAACGAGGACTTTGTTCTTCTTACTGGTACTTCTAATCCACCTTTAGCAAAAGAGATCGGTACATTATTAAAAACCGAGGTATTCGAACCTATTAGTATTTTTTCAGATGGAGAGATACGAGTAAAAATTCCTCATAACATGAGACGCCGCCATGTATATATTATTCAACCAACCTCTGGACCAGTAAATAATCACATTATGGAGCTTTTGCTCATGATTGATGCAGCAAAGAGAGGATCTGCAAGCGAAGTTATTGCAATCCTTCCATATTTTGGTTATAGCAGACAAGATAGAAAAGAAGTTGCAAGAGTGCCTATAAGCGCATCACTCATCGCCTCAGCAATTGAACATGCAGGTGCAGATCGAATACTTACTGTTGACATTCACTCCGAACAGCAAGAAGGTTTTGTTCGTATCCCATGGGATAACCTCTATGGAAGTTATTCTTTAATCCCAGTCCTTAAAGAAAAAAACCTTTCAAACCTTATTGTCGCATCTCCTGATAAGGGTGGAATGAAACGAGCGACTGGGTATGCCAGGCTTCTTGGTGCATCCGGGCTTGCACTTGTATATAAAGAACGAGATATCGATATTACCAATGCTTCAGAAGCACTGGGTATGATGGGAGATGTAAGAGATAAAGATGTGCTTTTAGTTGATGACATGATTGATACTGGTGGAACGCTTATTAATGCGGCAGGGTACCTGAAGAAAAATGGCGCAAGAAATATTATAGCAGCAGTTACTCATGGACTATTTTCTGGTTCAGCTCTTGAGAAAATTAGTAACTCCATTATTGAGGAGTTTTTTGTTACCGATACGATTATGCAAAGAGTTGATGTTGTAAAAAATAAAAAGGTAACTATTGTACCAATTGCGCAACTTATCGCAGAAGCAATTAGTCGTACAGAAACAGGAGAGTCTATAAGCCACGACCTCATCCTCTAGAAATTTTCAATAGAAAAAAATACTCCAACAGTGGTAAAATAACAGGAGTGAAGATTTTTAGCGGAAGCGCAAATAAACCACTTGCACAAAAATTAGCAACAAGTTTTAATCTACAACTTTCTGAAACCGAAATCCATGTCTTTCCAGATGGAGAAAAACGCGTCCGTATTCTTGATACTGTTGTTGATGAAGCGTGCATTGTGCTCCAGCCTACATCACCACCAGTGGAGGCAAACTACATGGAGCTTTTTTTTATTGTTGACGCAATCAAAAGAAGTGGTGCATCACAAATTATTGTTGTTATGCCATATGTTGGATACCAACGTCAAGACCATGTATTTCGAAGTGGAGAAGCAGTATCACTTGATGTAGTAATTAAAACACTTGAAGCAAATGGAGCAAGCGCGTTTTTAGCATTTGATTTTCATTCAATAAAAACAATAGAGCTTTTCAAAATTCCTGTTGTCCATGTCTCAGCACTACCTCTTTTTGCAGATGTCATACAAAAAGAAGGGTGGGCGAATGAAGAGTCAGTGTTAGTATCTCCAGATATGGGTGGTATACGAAGAATAAAGCTCATATCTGAAATATTATTAGGTATGCCATATGTTGCTATAGAAAAAAACCGTGATCTTGCAACAGGAAGTGTTGCGGCAGAAATAATTCATGGAGCAATTGAGGAGAAAAAACGAGCGTTTATTGTCGATGATATGATATCAAGTGGAAAAACAATTAATGTTGCAGCAAGGCTTCTTGAGCAAAAGGGAATAGAGGAGATTTTTGTTTTTGCAACCCACCCTGTGTTTTCAGATGATGCACCTGAAATACTTGAGAAATCAAACGCTAAAAAAATTTTTGTAACCGATACCATTGCAATTCCTAAGGAAAAACAATTTCCAAAACTTACTGTGATTTCTATTGCCGATGAGGTAGCTAAACAAGTGCGAAGTACTCTTTCATAAGGCAATCTATTTTTATGAAAATTCCCAAAGCAATTCAGCAATTAATCGACTCTTTCCAACGATTGCCTGGCATTGGGCCAAAAACCGCACAGCGGCTAACATTTTATTTATTGCACGTTCCGCAGACCGAGCTTGATCGATTTGCTTTTGCATTGCAGAGTTTAAAAAAAGGAACAGTTGTGTGTTCTCTTTGTTTTACAGTAGACGAGAAAGATCCATGTAGTATTTGTGCAGATCCACAAAGAGATATATCTGTTGTTTGTGTTGTCGAGCAACCACTGGATGTTTTGGCACTTGAAAAAAACGGAAAATACCGCGGGGTCTACCATGTGCTCCATGGAAAAATAGATCCACTCAACAATATTGGACCGGATGAAATATATATCAAACAACTATTAGATAGAGTCAAGAGTTCAGAGTCTAGAATCGAGGAAATAATATTGGCTACGAATCCGACGATGGAGGGAGAGGCAACAGCAATGTACCTCGCAAAACAATTAAAAGCTATAAACACCTCGGATGGTGACAGGCTGAAGCAAAGCGGAAGCCATGGCTCCTCCGAGGTGGAGTTAAAAATTACCAGGATAGGGCGGGGATTGCCAGTTGGTGCAGATATTGAATATGCAGACGATGTTACACTCCAGAGGGCAATGGAGGGAAGAAGTGAATACTAATTCTGTGTTATACTCTGACAAATGATTACCAAAGAGCTTGTTTTAGAATATTTAAAAGGCGTTATTGATCCAGAGCTTAATATAAATATTGTTGATCTTGGACTGATCTATGACGTTGTTATTGATCAAGAAAAAGGTGCAGTTGAAGTTACGATGACGTTAACAACGCCAGGGTGTCCACTTTCCTTTGTTTTCGAGGAATGGGTGCCAGAGGCAATTAAAAAAATAGATACTGTGAAAGATGTTAAAATTAATTTAGTTTGGGAACCCGCATGGAGTCCAGATAGGCTTTCAGACGACATGAAGGAGAATTTAGGAATAATACAATAATATGGGAAAACTTGGTATTTTAAGCGATACATTTGAAACTATACAAGAAGAAGCAGAAAAAGGGGTAAAAACTGCAGCATCACAACTTAGCGGAAAACCACCAAAGGGACAAGCTGTAAATCAGCAAGGACAAGCACAGTCTAACTCACAAAAACAAGGTGGGGTAGGGGCAGCAGTTGTACAAGCAGTTCGAAATCAAATAACAGGTGGTGGCCCTGGAGGTCAAGTGGCACCAGAAGCACAAGCGCCAGCAAAAGAGCAGGAAGGAAAGCAGGAAACAGAATCTTTTGTAAAAGATTTGTATGGAGATGCAAAGCCAGTAAGTAATGAAGAGGCTGCAAAAAAAGAAGCGGAAGATGCACAAAAAACAGAAGCGCTCCGCCAGCAATTACATGGAGAATATTACCAAAAACTTATTACCCCAGAAAAACGGCCAGAAGAAGCGCAAAAAGAGCAAGAACGAGCTTCTGAGCGGGTTGAACGGTTAGAAATGGAAGGGTTGCAAGAAGAAAAAAAGAAAAAAGAGAAAGAAAAACCATTGCCACAAGAAGCAAAAAAAACAGAAGCACCAATGGGAGCGGGATAAAATAAGTATCTAGTATTAAGTATTTAGTATCTAGCAGGGACGAAAGATACAAAATACCAAATACGAAATACAAAATACAAAATGTTAAAACTATACAACACTCTTACTCGTTCAGTCGAGGATTTTCAGCCAATCAGTTCTCCGCACATTGGCATCTATTCGTGTGGTCCGACGGTCTACGATTACCAGCATATTGGTCATATGCGCCGCTATGTTGGTGATGATATTTTGGTTCGAGCGCTTACATATAATGGGTATGACGTAAAACATGTTATGAATATTACTGATGTTGGTCATCTCACATCAGACGCAGACACTGGAGAGGACAAGATGGAAAAGGGAGCAAAAAAGTTTGGGATGAGTGTGTGGGATATTGCAAAGAAATTTGAGAAGCAATTTTTTGAGTCTCTAACACTACTGGGGATTAAAAACCCAGATATTGTTATACACGCAACAGATGCAATTGCTGATCAAATAGATCTTATCCAAATACTCGAAGAAAAAGGATTTACCTACACCATTTCAGATGGCGTGTATTTTGATACTACAAAATTTCCAGATTACTTTAAGCTATCCCGCCAAAATCCGCAGGAACTCAAAGCAGGCGCTAGAGTTGAGATGGCCAAGGGAAAAAGAAATATAACCGATTTTGCTCTTTGGAAGTTTTCTCCCAATCCGCTAGCTGGCGGAGAAAAACGACAAATGGAGTGGGAAAGTCCATGGGGCGTTGGATTTCCTGGTTGGCACATTGAGTGTAGTGCGATGAGTATGAAGAATTTGGGTCCGACATTTGACATGCATACCGGTGGTATTGATCATATAAATATTCATCATACAAATGAGATTGCACAATCAGAAGCGGCAACAGGTCGCAAGTTTGTTAACTATTGGGTGCACCACGCATTTTTGCATGTACAGGGACAAAAAATGAGCAAAAGTATTGGGAATATCTACACGGTGCAAGACGTTATGAAAAAAGGTTTTTCTCCCTTAAGTCTTCGTTATTTGTATTTGCAAACACATTACCGGCAAGAGATGAATTTTACCTGGGAAGCGCTCGAGGCTTCCCAAAGGGCTTTGTCACGACTTTATGAGGAAGTGACAAAATGGGAAAAATTAACTGATAAAAAACGACCTGGGTGTGAAGAATTTGAGAAGCGTTTCTTTGATGCGGTAAACGATGATTTAAATATGCCACAAGCATTGGCAGTTGTGTGGGAGCTGGTAAAATCCGATTACCCAAGTAGGGCAAAGGCAGAGTCACTTTTTACCTTTGATAAGATTTTGGAATTGGATATATGGCAAGTTCACGAAAAGGGATTTGTAAAACCAGAGGAAAAAATTCCTTCTGAAATTATGGAGTTTGTTACAGAGCGTAATTCTCTTCGTAAGCAAAAAAAATTTATTCTTGCTGACCAAATTCGCCATAAAATAATAAAACTTGGATACGAGATAGAAGACAAAAAAGACGGTAAAGTAATTGTAAAAAGTATTGCAGCAGAAGAAAGAACCTATTGACAAATTGTCAAAAGATACAATATACTTATTTTAACAATTTAGCATAAAGAGTGGTGGGGAGGGACCTGGTCCGACGATCCACCCAGCAACCCTTCGACAAGCTCAGGGCAAGCCGCCCCGAAGCGAATCGAGATGGGTGCTTCATCCAGCCCTATAAGGGAAAGATGTGTCCGCTCAAAAGGCGAGAAAACAAGTATAACCTCTCTTAATTAGGAGAGGTTTTTATTTATGGCAAATTACGAAACAAGAAAATATACACCATCAAGAGTAACTCAAGAAGCTTCATTATTGCTTCGTGATGTTGGTGTTGTGCGTCTTGATAATAATGGGCTACCTAGAGATCATCTTGTTACCAATGATTTTCCTCCCTCTGATCCATGGAGTAGGCATACAAGAGAAGTGATAAAAGGTATTGCAGCAGAAGGAAGATTTCAAAATCATGTTGTAACAGAACTTGGGATTGGAGACGGAAGAAACATTCTTTATGCCGGAGGCGGTCTTGCAGGAGTGGTTGGAGTAGATATAGATAGTTGGAGACTTGATTTGGCTTCGTATAACTTAAGAGATATTGCACAAACTACTCCTGTTGAGTTTTGGGAAGGGGATGCTGTCGGCCTTTTGGATCAGTGGGGAAGGAGCGGCGAGAGAATACCTGGTTGGATAATTGCATGTTTACCACAATCTCCTCAAGCAGAAAGTACTGCAGATGGGTATGATGCTGATTCTGATGCATTAGCTGCGTATAGAGAATGGAATGTATTTGGACTTTCACTAAATGCGGCTGTTTTGGATAAATTACGACAAGTCACTTATCCAGCTTCGCGGACATTAATAGTGTTGTCTGATCGAATTCCACCTCATATTAAAGAGCAGTTGTTTGAAAGAACAGGTTGGGATGTAGAAAACGTCTATCAGACAAGAACTCCAATTCAACAAGATCCAGATACGGGTATAGAGTACGTTGCTGCGTATGATGATGGAGAAAGATTTTACGAGAGAAGAGAAGATGGTTTTTTTACTCCGATTTCGGCTACAGAAGCAGAGAAGAGGCGAATTGGAAGTATGGATTCAGGGGCAGAGAGAGCAGAGCTTAATGTATATCATCATGTAAGTCTTTATGAGTTATCTCCAATAGTCGAATGAAAAATTTTTTTATAAAAAAATTAACAAATAAAAAACCTCTTGTTTTAGATGGGGCAATGGGAACAGAAATTTTGCGAAGAGGTTTAGAAACCAAACTTCCGTTGTGGTCTGCAAGCGCGTTGTTGGAACATCCAGATGTAATAAAACAAATTCACATTGATTATATTACTGTCGGAGCAGAAATTATTGTAACCAATACGTTTCGGACAACTCGCAGGGCATTTGGAAAAGTAGGTAAAGCAGCAAAAGCACGAGAGGTTACCATCCTTGCATGCAATCTTGCAAAAGCAGCACGAGAGGAAACAGGTACACAAGAGAAAGTGTCTATCGCTGGCTCGGTTGCGCCACTTGAAGATTGTTATTCACCAAATCTTGTTCCATCAGACAGCGAGTTACAAAAAGAGCACAAGGCATATATTACCGATCTAAGAGACGGAGGAGTTGACTTTATTTTTCTAGAAACAATGAATACGATTAGAGAAGCATACATTGCAGCTGTTGCCGCAAAGAAAATAGGCATTCCTTTTGCTGTTAGTTTTTGCTGCCGAGAAGATGCGACGTTACTCAGTGGTGAGTTATTAAAAGATGCGATAAAAAAAATTGAGCCGTTAGGACCGTTATTTTTCTCCATCAACTGCGTACCGCCTGAAACAATAACCAATATTTCCAAAAAACTGCGGTCGTTTACAAACCTTCCTTTAGCGGCATATGCTCAAGGAGATGGTGGTCCAGATGACCAGGATGGTTGGAAATTTTCTCAAAAAGACAATGTAAAAAAATATCTTTCTCATGTGGATACATGGATTGCAAATGGATTTCAGATTATTGGTGGTTGTTGTGGTACAACACCAGCGTATATTAACAAGATTACAAAGCGTATACAGACAATATAAACATACGGAGTGGTAGGGAGAGTTTCGGCTTGTTGATCTACCCAGCAACCGGTTTATCATAGACACGGTGCTCCATCCGATCCGTAAGGGAGATATGTGTCCGAAGGATTTTCGGAAAAATTTATATACCTCTCTTAATCGAGAGGTTTTTTTGTGAAAGGAGGTGAAAAAGATGGCACAAGAAGATGAAAAATGGAGAGAAATTTCTTCTTTTCTTGCATCGGAGAGAGAAGGAAAAAAACAAGCTGAAGAAGCACTACGGCAACGACGTGAAGAAATAAGACAACAAATAGTAGCATATGTGCAACCTATTATTACAAGAGATGAAGAGAGGGTTGAGGTGCTTTTGCCAGAAGCAAGAGAAAAATTAACTGATGTTATTCTCCCTTGGTGGAAAAATGATCTTGTTGACTCTGGCTTTTGGACAGAATTTCTTAAATGGGTTGAGGAGCAGAGGATACATAGGCTTGCTGTGGGTTCTTTTGAAGTTAATGCTCCATGGAGTCTATATGCAGAATTTGCGGAAGCCAGAAGACAGAGGAAGGGCCCTTTTACGGGATTAGCTGAGTCTATTGTTACAGAACCAACTAGACAAGTAACAACTGAAGAGTTGGAAAACAGATTAGCGGGGGAAAATGAGCATTGGAGCGTGACTGCGATTTTAGGGTTTGAAGTTGTTGGGTTTGGCTATTGGAACAAAAAAGGGTCATTGGCGAATCGTGATAGAGGATTATTCCTTGAAGAAACAAGTATTAATGGGCTTCATAGGGGAAGAACACATTTTGTATTTGAAGATCTCTCTAGAGGAGTAAGTCTATTAGACAACTTTAGTGATGAAGGAACAGATCCAAGAGTCATTTTAGGATTTGCTGATCTTATAGAGAGTGGTCAGGTATGGGGTAGGCTTCAACAAGCCCTAAGAAAATAAAAGAGGTTTTTCTTAGCAATAAGCTCCCCCAGAAGGGGAGCTTATTGCCTTCTTATTGACAAATAAAAAAAAGTTGTGTAGTATCAAAAAAGAAAAATCTCTTGTTTTATCAAGAAGACAGGAAGGGAACTAGCCCGATGACCTGTCGGCAACCCCAAGAAAATCCACTTGGAAGGTGCTCAATCTAGCCCAAATGGGAAAGATAAAGGTGAAAAATAACTCTTTCCTTTTTGGAAGGAGTTATTTATTTTTATACTATGACAAATTATACGTTTACATCCGAATCGGTAACCGAGGGTCATCCGGATAAAATTTGCGATCAGATAGCTGACAGCGTTCTTGATGCAGTACTCAAAGATGATCCAGATGGTGCATGTTGCTGTGAGGTTTTTACCACAACAGGTCTTGTGTTGGTTGGGGGAGAAATTACAACCAGAACGTACGTTGATGTACAGAAAATTGTAAGAAATGTTCTTAAAGATATTGGGTATACAAATGCTGATTATGGAATAGATTACAAAAGTTGTGCGGTCGTTAATGTAATCCACGAACAAAGCAGCGATATCGCCCAAGGGGAAGATCCAAAAAAAGCTCTCCATAAGGAGCAGGGGGCAGGAGATCAGGGCATGATGGTTGGATTTGCGTGTCGCGAAACTCCCGAACTTATGCCCATGCCAATTATGTTGGCTCACAAAATGGCAAGACGATTGGCAGAAGTTAGAAAAAAGAAAATAATTCCTTATCTTCGGCCAGATGGAAAAACACAGGTTTCTGTTAACTACGAAAACGACAAACCAGTTGGGATAGAAACTGTTGTAGTTGCGGCCCAGCACGATGACGGTATTCCATACAAAAAAATTCGCTCAGACATTATTAAACATGTTATCAATCCTGTATGTGGCAAACTGCTTAACAAAAACGCCAAAATATATATTAACGAAACGGGTAAGTTTGTCACCGGCGGACCACAAGGAGACACAGGGGTAACAGGACGAAAAATAATTGTCGATACATACGGTGGTATGGCTAGACATGGTGGAGGAGCATTCAGCGGTAAAGTGCCAAACAAGCAAGATAGAAGCGGTGCGTATATGGCGCGCTACATTGCAAAAAATGTTGTTGCTGCAAGACTTGCAGATAAATGCGAAGTGCAATTAGCATATGCCATTGGGTATCCCGAGCCTGTTTCTGTCCATGTAACAACATTTGGCAAAGGATTGGTTAGCGACAAAAAAATCGAAATGGCAATTCGTAAGGTTTTCGATATGACGCCTGCTGGCATTATAAAAACGCTCGATCTCAAACGGCCCATCTACCGTCAAACAGCTGTGTATGGCCATTTTGGCCGACCCGAATTTCCATGGGAAAAAACTGATAAAATCTCCGAATTAAAACAGGCAGTAAAAATTGCCTAAGCACCAGTCACTTCGGCCGCAACGGCTTCCCCCGGGGAAATTTTAGCACAGGCAATTATGCTAGGATAGAAGCGTGGATGAAAGAGTAGTAAAGACGTGGAAAGTAAACTTTTTTCAAACAGCAAGAGGGGATCGGCCTGTTGAGATTTTTATTGATGAACAGGACATGACAATGCGTACCAAAATAGCCCTTTCCATCGAACTACTTAGGATCCAGGGCCCTTTTCTAAAACCTCCATATAGCAAAAAGTTGCAGGACAAACTCTATGAACTGCGTATTTCTGGAACAGTAGCAATAAGAATCTTTTACACCATAAAAAATAGTGAATATTACTTACTGCATGCTTTTAAAAAGAAAAGCCAGAAAACGCCAAGAAAGGAATTGAAAATAGCCATTGACAGGGCGAAAGAATTCATATAGCATATATGCTATATGATGAAAATGATCAAACCTGAAGACAGACAGCATTTGGATTTTGATATCTGGCTAAAAGATCAATTGAAAAATCCTGCATTTAAGGCTGAATACGATCGTTTGCAGCCAGAATTTGCTGTTATTAATGCAATCATTGAGGCAAGAAAAACCAAAGGTATTACCCAAAAAGTTTTGGCAAAAAAGATTGGTACCAAACAATCAGTAATTTCTCGGCTTGAATCAGGAAGAGCAAACCCATCGGTCGCTTTCCTTAAAAAGTTAGCCAAAGCCTTAAACTCTCATCTGGAAATTAAATTCATCTCTTCAAGATAGTTTTCTTTACGATTTTCGGAAGGCGAGGAGAAAACTTAGGAGGAGGTAGAGGAGGAGACCTTGCCATAAAAGAATCGAGAGAAGCCCTGTGCTTAACATAAGAGCAACCAGATCTCGTTTGAATCCACCTACGTCAAAAAGAAATGACCCAAACCTACCAATGACAAAGAGTCCAGTTAAGGCATAAAGAGGAGAGAGTACTACGGGAAGGAGAATTTTATTGCGGCTCACCTCGCGCACCGATTTATACGGGTGAATAACAAGACCTAAAAGCACTTTTGTCCACACATAGGTAATAAAAATAAAAAGCGTTGTTTTTTTCATACGTAGCCAAAAATCCAGAGAATGAGTTCTGTGTACTGTTTTCCAAATGTCATGCGAAAAATAAAAGTTAGAAGTAAAGCCAGGGGAATAAGAAATCGCCACGGGTGGCGACCAAGCCAAAGACTTACCGAAAAGAGAGCTGTGGGCAAAAGAGTTTTCTTCATAAGAAGTTCTTGTTCTTTTGCGCGATCCTCAAGTTTTAGAAGAAATTCATGCTCGTTCATAAGCGCGGATAAAACTCTGCCGTGCACGAAATAGCAGCGATTCTGTTGCTTTAAATGAAAGATTAAACATCAAGGCAAGACTTTTAACTTGTATGCCTTGTTCGTAGTGAAGCCTTAGGATTTTTTGGTGCTTTAAGGAGACAAGTGTAAATGCTTTTTCAATGTGTTCACGAACGCGCTCTTTTTCATACGCAAACTCTGGTTGGTTTACTTCATTTGCCACAAGTTGCAAAAAAGGAATTTGTGAAAGAAGAATAGATTTTATTTTTCGCTTGCGATAAAAATCAACTACTTCGTTTCTAGCAATTGTGTAGAGCCAGGAGGTAATACTTTCTTTTTTACGAAGAAGGGGAAGTGCATCAAGTGCTTCTAAAAAAACATCGTGTAAGATTTCTTGTGCATCTTCTTCTCGGGGAAGACGTTTTTTAAGGTAGCCAAAAATACTTTGTGAGTATTCTTTGTAGAAGAGAACTGTTGCTTGTTTGTCTCCTGCAAGCAGGCGATCAATAAGTATGGTCATATACTTCTAAAAAGTATACCAGACTTTACAAAAAGAAGCGAATGATTAGGGGTGTTTTTACGACTATAATATAGGGATTTTTGTATGATTTTGGATTTACGAGGCTACAGAAGCGCAAAAGAGCGAAGATCTGCAATAGAAAAAGAACTCAAAATAAAACTTACAGGTATTGGTATCTACTCATTTGATGAAGCAGTTGTTTCCTCTCGAAATTGTGAAAACCTCATAGGAAGCGTTCACATTCCACTTGGCATCGCAGGACCACTCAGAATTCAGAGTTCAGAATTCAGAGTTCAGAATTATTATTTACCACTTGCGACGACGGAGGGGGCGTTGGTTGCATCGGTGAATAGAGGATGTAAAGCAATATCTCTTTTGGGAGGAGCAAATGTGTATGCATACAGAGTTGGTACTACACGAGGTCCTGTATTTTATACAGGATCTTTAGAAAAAAGCAGAAAGGTTTATGAGTGGATAAAAAAGAACGAGCTCAAACTCAAACGCGTGGCAGAAAAAACTTCAGCTCATCTTACCTTTAAAAAAGCAAAAGTTAGTGGAGTAGGAAATTATGTCTTTGTTCGATTTTCTTATGATACGCAAGATGCAATGGGTATGAATATGGTAACAATTGCATCTCAGGCGATAGCAGAGTTAATCGAAAAAGAAACAGGTGCACAGTGTTTGGCGGTTGCTGGGAATTTTGACGTTGATAAAAAGCCATCCTACCTTAACTTTATTGAAAATCGAGGATTTAAGGCATGGGCAGATGTTGTTTTGTCTAAAGAAACAGTAAGAGATGTTTTAAAGACAACACCGCAAAATTTTTTTGATGTATGGCTTTCAAAATGTATGCTTGGAAGTGCAATGAGCGGCTCTTTAGGATTTAATGCGCAGTATGCAAATGTTGTTGCAGCTCTTTTTTTGGCAACCGGGCAAGACCCAGCACACGTGGTTGAAGGAAGCATGGGAATAACAACGGCAAAAGTTTTGGAAAATGGCGATTTGTATGTTTCTGTATATCTGCCATCTCTAATGCTTGGAGCTGTTGGCGGCGGTACAGGGTTAGCAACACAAAAAGAAGCACTATCAATATTGGGAGTTCAAAATTCCGAGAAGTTTGCAGAAATTGTCGCAGGGGCAGTTTTAGCTGGAGAAATATCACTAATAGCCAGTTTGGCAGAGGGAAGTCTTGCAAAGGCGCACCAAAAACTTGGACGAGGGAAAAGCGTCTAGTTAATAGCGTCTAGCGTGTAGTTCAAAAAACTAAACGCTAGTTTCTAAACGCTAAACGCTAAAATTATGACAGGTATTGTTTCTTACGGCATATACATTCCAAAATACAGAATAAAAATCTCAGATATTGCTGCGGCTTTAAAAAAGGATTCTATTGAAGTAACTGCAGGACTCCAGATTGAGGAAAAAGCAGTTGCGGCATATGACGAAGATGCAGCAACTCTGGCAACCGAAGCATCAATTCGCGCCGTAACTTCGGGCAAGATTGAGCAAACGCAAATTGGCGCAATTACCGTTGGGTCAGAATCACATCCTTATGCTGTCAAACCAACAGCGACAATTGTTGGAGAAATGCTTGGGGTTGGCAATAACTACTTTGCATCTGATTTAGAATTTGCGTGCAAAGCAGGGACAGCAGGCATGCAATTTTTGTGGGGACTTGTTGCGAGTCGAAAAATTGACTATGGATTAGCAATTGGAAGTGATGTTGCCCAAGCCGCGTCGGGAGATATTTTGGAGTACACAGCGGCAAGCGCGGCAGCAGCGTATGTTATTGGCAAAAAACATGTTATTGCAGAAATCGTTGATTTTCTTTCATTTACCTCAAATACTCCAGATTTTTGGCGGCGGGATGGGCAGGCATTTCCATCGCATGGGGGACGGTTTACTGGGGAGGCAGCATATTTTCATCATGTTTTAAGTGCATCAAAAGCAATACTTGCAAAAGTTAAAAAAGAACCTTCCCGCTTTACTCATGCAGTGTTTCATATGCCAAATGGAAAATTTCCAAAAGAAGTGGCAAAACGTCTTGGATTCTCATACGAGCAAATACAAGCAGGTTTTGTTGCCGATAGAATAGGTAATCCATATTCCGCTTCGGCACTCACCGCGCTTGCTGCAGTGTTAGATATAGCAAAACCAAATGACACTATTTTTTTCTGCTCATATGGATCTGGAGCAGGCGCTGACGCATTTGTCTTTAAAGTTACCAAAGAAATTACTGCATTCAAAAAAAATATTTTATTTTCTGTTTTACAACAAATCGAGGAAAAGGAATACGTTGATTATGCGTTTCTTGCAAAATGCGCAATGAATAAACAATGTCTATGAAAGTAACAATAGCCGGGATTGGGATGACAAAATTTGGTGAGTTGTGGGACAAATCGGTTTTTGATTTAGCCGAAGAAGCATCCAGTCGCGCAATAGAGGACAGTAAGATAGATAGTAAAAAAATAGAAGCAGTATTTGTTGCCAATATGCTTGCATCAAAGCTTGATGGGCAAGATCATTTTGGTGCTGTTGTCACAAGTATTTTAGGATTATCTGTTCCAGCGGTTCGTGTTGAAGGAGCTTGTGCATCGGGAGGGTTGGCAATGCATGCTGCAATCCTTGCAATTATGTCGGGTATGTATGAAACAGTGCTTGTTTTGGGCGTTGAAAAAATGACAGATCCATCATCATGCGAAATAACAACAGCGTTAATGGGCGCAGGATCCGAAGAAGAACGACTTTCTGGGCTTACTTTCCCAGCGCTGTATGCCCTTATGGCAAGAGCGCACATGGAAGAGTTTGGGACAACACGAGAGCAGATGGCAGAAGTTGCAGTAAAAAATCACTTCCATGCAAGCTTAAATCAGCATGCGCATTTTCCTTTTCCTATTTCTGTTGAAAAAGTCTTGCGTAGTCCATCGATAAGTTTTCCATTTACTCTTTTTGATTCTTCACCAATTTCAGATGGCGCTGCAGCAGTAATATTAACTAAAAAGTCAGTAAAAAAAGGAATTGCTATTACAGGAAGTGCGGTTGCAACAGACACCATTGGTTTGACCAGCCGGAAAAGTCTAATCACACTTGCCGCAACAAAAATTGCATCAAGAAAAGCACTAAAGCAGGCAGGAATCTCTCTTTCGGATATCGATGTGTTGGAGGTGCATGATTGTTTTACCATTGCCGAAATTATGGCGATGGAAGATTTGGGATTTTGCGAAAAAGGCGAGGGTGGAGCATTTATTGCAAGTGGACAGACACGACTTGGCAACAAAATGCCGGTCAATACATCGGGAGGACTTAAGGCATGTGGTCATCCTGTTGCTGCAACGGGAATTAAGCAAATTGTTGAGATAACAGAGCAATTGCGAGGAAATGCTTTAAATAGACAAGTTAGGAACGCAAAAGTTGGATTAACACATAATGTTGGAGGAACAGGTGCAACAGTTGTCGTGCACGTATTAACAAAGTAAAAATGTAAAATGCAAAGTGTAAAATAACAGTGCAAAATTAAAATTTTTAAATTACGTTTTTCGCTTTACGCTTTAAGTTTTATGAATAGTCCTGTACAAAATTGGAGACTTACAAAAAATATTCACACAAAAGTCGGCAAAGTCGGCGTAGTTGTTTCGTGGACAAAAGTTTATGTTGCGCCCTCCGGCTTTGAACACGAAACGCCATATTACGTTGCGATTGTTGAGTTTACAAAAGGAAACAGGATTACTGCTCAGGTTGTTGATTGTGAGTCTGATCCGCAGATTGGAGATAAGGTAGTTACTGTTATCCGCCGAATTGGAAAACCAAAAGCAGCAGAAGTTATTCAATACGGAATAAAAGTAAAACCAAATGCAAAACAAAAATAGTTTTATGGTTTCTGTTCCTGCAAAAATCCACCTACTTGGGGAACATGCTGCAGTCTATGGAAAACCAGCAATTTTAACAGCTGTTGATCGCAGGCTTTCTGTGACAGTTTTTGCTTCTAATCAGAAAGAAGCTTTAGACGAATACCAAAACCTTCGGCAAATCATCGAACCAATTATTACAAAAGAACTGAAAATAAAAGAGATTCCTCCGTACAAGCTTACAATTTCATCGCAAATTCCAATTGGTTCTGGCTTAGGATCATCAGCTGCTGTTGCAACTGGCGTTATTGCCGCCCTTCTTTTGTTTCTTAAAGTAAAGTGGAATGTAAATCTTGTTAACAAGCTAGCCTTTGAGGCAGAAAAAGTTTTTCATGGCAATCCTTCTGGCGGGGATAATGCTACTGTTGTTTTTGGAGGACTCTTATGGTTCCAAAAGATAAGTCAGGATAAAAAAATTATCAAACATTTACCGTTTTCGATACCAGAAAAACTAGCACGAAATTTTGTGCTTATTGATACTGGAAAACCAGCTGAATCGACAAGAGAAATGGTAAACGGTGTCCGTTTGCTATCCCAAGAAAAACCAAAAGTTGTAGAAAAGTTTCTTATTGATCAGCAACATTTAACCCATGAACTTGTTGAAGTTATTAAAAACAGTAATGAGGAACGGTTGATGCAAATTATACGAGAGGGAGAAAGAAATTTAGAAACAATAGGAGTTGTATCTCCATATGTTTCTTCGATGATTCGAATCATCGAAGCAGTTGGAGGAGCGGCTAAAATTTGTGGTGGGGGAGGAAAGACAAAAGGTACTGGTATGCTTTTGGCATATCATCCTAATCCATTGGTTATAAAACAAATTGCAGAAAAAAGAAAACTAAGTTTTTTTCAGACAAGGTTAGGTGTGGAGGGTTTGCGACGTGAATAAAATTACTGTTTCCGCGCCTGGAAAATTAATGCTTTTTGGCGAGCATGCTGTTGTGTATGGAAGGCCTTGTATTGTAACTGCTGTAAATCAAAGAATGAAGGCAACAGTTGAGCTTACAAATACCTTAACTTTTGAACTTCAGGCGCCAGATGTACAAATTTTTGATTACAAAAAACCAATATCTGATTTAGGAAAAGGGGAAATACCAAAAGCTGCTAGGTTTGTAGAGTTTGCAGTTAAAAACTTTCTTGAAAAATATCCAAGCAAGAATGGTATTACGATTTTAACTGAGTCTGAATTTAGTTCTGCATTTGGATTTGGTTCATCATCTGCAGCAACAGTATGCGTCTTAAAAGCACTTTCGGAATTACTTGGTATCGAACTTGCCAATAAAGAACTGTTTGATATTTCTTATAAAACAATTCTTGATGTTCAGAAAAAAGGGTCTGGGTTTGATGTTGCGGCAGCAATATATGGAGGAACGCTTTATTTTGTAACTGGTGGAAAAGTTATTGAACCATTGAATGTTGAGTCACTACCGCTTCTTGTTGGTTACAGTGGAATAAAAGCAGATACAGTAACTATTATGAATCAAGTTGTAGAAAAAACAAAAAATGAGCAATATGTCGTTGAAGGCATTTACAATAAAATCGCAATACTCGTTGATAAAGCAAAAGAGGCAATTATACAAAAAGATTGGAAAGTAGTAGGTAAACTCATGAACAGAAACCAGTCACTTTTACAGCAATTAGGAGTAAGTACAGAAAAACTTGATGTCATGATAGATGCCTCGCTGAGCGAGGGAGCAATTGGTGCAAAACTTTCCGGAGCTGGTGGTGGGGATTGCATGATCAGTCTTTGTTTGGAAGAGAATAAAAAATTAGTGACAACTGCTATTAATAAAGTCGGAGGACGTGCCATTGACGTTTCAGTCAATACAGAAGGAGTGCGAATAGAGTCATGAAAAAAACAGCAGCAGCGCCATCAAATATTGCATTTACCAAATATTGGGGAAAGAAAGATGAAGATTTGCGAATTCCTGAGAATGGAAGTATTTCTATGAATCTTTCAAATCTTCTCACAACAACAACCGTTGAATTTTCAGATAAGTATAAAAAAGATGAGGTGTCAATAGGTGTGCACCTGGAAGGTGTCGCTTCGGAACGGGTTGTTAGGCATCTTGATCGGGTTAGAAAACTTGCAAATATCCAAACAAAAGCAAAAGTTGTATCACGAAATAATTTTCCAACGGGGACTGGACTCTCTTCTTCTGCTTCTGGATTTGCAGCGCTAACTATTGCCGCGTCAAACGCGGCTTCGCTACATCTTTCGGAAAAAGAACTTTCAATATTAGCGCGTCATGGTTCAGGATCCGCATGTCGATCAATTCCATCTGGGTTTGTTGAGTGGCTCGATGGTAAGACAAATGACACATCATATGCAGTGCAAATCTTCGAAGTTGATTATTGGGATATAGCTGATATTGTTGCAATTATAAGCAATGAAAAAAAAGATGTTCCAACGAGTATTGGGCAAAAAACTGCACGATCAAGTCCGTTTCTCAAGGTTCGACTTTCACAGATGAAAGAGAAAAATGAAATGATAAAAACACTAATCAAAAAAAGAGATTTTGAAAAATTTGGAGAGCTTGTTGAACAAGAAGCATTGGAATTGCACGCAATTATGCTAACGCAAACACCGCCTTTAATCTATTGGTTGCCTGGAACAGTTTCAGTTATGAAAGCTGTACAAAAATGGAGACAAGAAGGTCTTCATGTCTATTTCACAATCAATACAGGGCAAGATGTACATCTTATTTGCCAACAAAAAGACAAAGAAAAAGTCGCAAGACTTGCAAAAGAGCTTTCTGTGGTGCGGGATGTTATAATCAACACTCCTGCTCATGGCGCGCGCCTTGTAGAAAATCACCTTTTTTAATATGGAAGAGAAGCAAATGTTATTATTGGTTGACGAGCAAGATAGTTTTTCGGGTGAGTATGCAGAAAAAGAGAAATGTCACTATGGAGATGGTTTGCATCACCGTGCATTTGTCGTTTTACTTGAAAATAAAAAAGGTGAAGTATTGCTGCAGAAAAGAAAACACAAACTGTGGGATGGATATTGGGATGTCTCGGCCATTAGTCACGTGTTGCACCTTTCCGATCACGATGAAACATACGAAGAAGCAGGAAACCGGTCACTAAAACGAGAAATGGGAATACCTGCATTATCTCTGCAAAAAGTTGGGGGCTTTAATTATTTTGCAAAGTATGGAAAGTATTGCGAAAACGAATACTGCGCAATTTTAGTTGGAGAGTATAACGGTACAGTTGAAGAAAATAAAGATGTGGTCTACGAATACGCATGGGTTGATCAAGACAAGTTTGTAAAAGATGTATTAGACAAAAAAGAAAAGAAATATGCGCCTTGGACAATACGGACTGCCTCAGAACTTTTTTCCCCCAGACACATTGCAATGATTATGGATGGAAACCGGCGCTGGGCAAGAGAAAAAAATATCCCTATTTTTATTGGACATCGATATGGGTTTAATAGGATTGAACCAACTGTTAAACATGCTGCAGATTTAGGAATTTCGTATCTCACGTTTTGGGCGTTCTCGACTGAAAACTGGAACCGGGAGAAAAAAGAAGTAGATGCGCTAATGAATTTATTCCGTCGCATGTTTTCGGGGTCAATGGTCGCGAGGCTTAAAAAAAATAATGTGCGTGTTAAAACCCTTGGTGATATTTCTGCATTTCCTAAAGATATTGAAGCAGATATTCAAAATGTTATTTCAGATACAAAAAATAATACTGGCATTACTGTTAATTTTGCGCTCAATTATGGCGGGAGAGCAGAAATTTTACGTGCAGTAAAACAGATACTTTTAAAAAAACCGAAAGATATTACAGAGGATGTGTTTGGCGAGTACTTATATACTGCAGGTCAACCAGAACCAGATTTAATTATCCGAACAGGAGGAGAACAAAGGCTTAGTGGGTATCTGCCATGGCAAAGTACCTATAGCGAATTGCATTTTACCAACACTTACTGGCCGGATTTTGACGAGAAAGCATTTAATGAGGCAATAGTAGATTACGTATCAAGAGAAAGAAGATTTGGGAAATAAATTAAAATCCTAAGACCTCTTTAACCAAAATCATTGTGATTCGGTTTGGGGTTTGTTCTCTGTTTAAAATCAACAATTTGCTTATGAAGCTTCCAACCCCATACGCCTTCTTTGCGCGCGCATCTTCAAGAGGCAATACATAGTCATAAATGCGTTTTATTCCTTCATCGGTATTTTTCACAATTTTTTGTGCGCCAACAACCCAAATAACATGGGGAGATCCATAGACATATGCTGGAAGTTGACTGCCGGAATTGGAGGCAATAAGTGCATGGCCATCAACGGTAACTGCATGGACGCTACCAACTGCATATTCCGGCGCTGCTCCTAGCTTTTGCATTTCGAGATTTTGTGTCTCGCGGTTCATTTTGGCAAGAGTATTTCTTACAGCATTGTATTTGCCAGATTCTATAATTTCTTGAGAGATGCCGAGTGTATCAAGGGTAACAGAGGTCATAGTCATTACTTCTGCATTTTTAGGGAGAAGTTGAAATACTTTTTTCTTTGCCTCTTGTCCGTTTTTGACAACAAGAACATTAATCCCATTTGCTTTAAGGTTTTGTATGGTTTTTTCAATAATGTCCTGTGATGGAATTGTTGTGTAATTCATTATATGGTATACTTTACACAGAAACAGATTTTTTAGCAAGTACATACTAAAAAGTAACTATGCAGCAACTATCACTTGAATGTTCTTCAGTTAAAATAACTCTCGACGCAATTGGCGGAAAGTGGAAAACGCTGATTCTTTTCTTACTTGCCGATAATGTGTTACGGTTTAATCAATTGCAAAAAGGTATTTCTGGGATAACTCAAAAAATGCTTGCCCAGCAGTTACGAGAACTAGAACACGATGGGTTAGTGAAAAGAAAAGTCTATCCAGTTGTTCCACCAAAAGTTGAATACTCAATAACCTCGTATGGAAAAACTCTTGTCCCAATTCTTACTTCGATGGACATGTGGGGAAGAAACCACAGAAAAAAGAAAATTGTCTAAAGGCCAATTTTAATCGGTGAAGTTGCTTGTAGTTAGTACATAACCTATTATCCCAATTGCGATGCCAATGGAGACAAGGGTAAAACCATACGCTAATGTTTTGAGCCAGGAAATATTTGATGAAACATCTTGTTGCTGTCGTATTGGTGGGAGAGAAGATTGAGGAGTATTTTCTATTTCATTTTCCATTACGCTCAGTATTTCAAGAACAAGCATGAATGTCAAATTTTGACTTGTTTTGATTTATTGACAGGTATGGATTGCAGTTTGGTATAGTAGGTGCATGAAACAAAAAAATGCTGATCAGGATGTTGTAACAAAAGGGTTTTTCAAAAGCATCTTAGAAATTGAACTTAACGAAGTTAAGCAAGAAATTGATGAAAAAGCAAAAGAGTATAGAGACCAAATTCTTACAAAGCTTGATGGAGTTATGGGTGAGCTAGAGTCGATGAGAGAAGATGCTGTAATTGGGACTCATCAAATTTCAGAACTTCGAAAGCAGGGCGCTGACCACGAGAAGCGGATCAAACGTCTTGAGCATCCCCGCGCAGCGTGAAAATTTTGTTATCTTGACAAGGTAATACTGGAATGTTATTTTATTCTTGATTTATCTGCCCTCAATAAATATTTTCCTGCTCAGTTTTATACATGAACGGATTAGTTGATATTAGGAAAGCATTTGCCGCAATAAGAAAAAATGATATTGCATTTGTTGATCTTCGATTTGTTGACGTTCGTGGTGTATGGCAGCACATGAGTGTGCCAGCCCACCAATTTAATCTGGAAAGCATTAACAAAGGCTTTGGATTTGACGGCTCAAGCATCCGCGGTTTTTCGACCATTTATGAGTCTGACATGCTTTTAAAACCAGATGTTGGCACAATGTTTTTAGATCCATTCTTTGAGAAAACACTCGTTGTTATCTGCGATGTCTGGGATCCAGAGATGGGTAAACCATTTGAGAGAGATCCTCGGTATACCGCAAGAAAAGCAGAAGTGTATCTTCGAAAAAGTGGCATTGCCGATACTTCGTACTGGGGACCAGAGATTGAGTTTTTTGTTTTTGACAGACTTAATGTTAATTTAACTCCTTATTATTCTGGCATAGAAATTCAAAGCAGCGAATTGCCATTTGACAGCGCACGAGAAGAAGACGATGGATATCCAATCCGCAACAAAGAAGGATATTTCCCAGTGCCACCATTTGATAAGCTCCAAGCATTTCGAAGTGAAATGGTAACAATTCTTGAAAGTATTAGCGTTGAGATTGAAGTACACCATCATGAAGTCTCAAGTGGTGGACAGCTGGAGATTGATATGCGTTACGACACGCTTGTTTCTATGGCAGACAAGGTAATGAAGTACAAATATGTTGCTCGAAATCTTGCCAAAAAGTATGGCATGACGGCCTCCTTTTTACCAAAACCAGTTTTTGGAGACAATGGATCTGGCATGCATACACATCAGAGTTTGTTTAAAAAAGGAAAAAACCTTTTTTACGATCCAAAGCACGGGTATGCAGAGCTATCTGGAATGGGGCTTTCGTATGCAGCTGGGCTTCTTTCAAACATTAGTACAATTCTTGCTATTACCAACCCAACGCTTAATTCGTACAGACGGCTTGTGCCACATTTTGAAGCGCCAACATCAATTGCGTTTTCCAAGCGAAATCGTAGTGCATGCGTGCGTATTCCCATGTATTACAAAAAAGAAGAAAAGGCAAAGCGCATTGAATTTCGCACCCCAGATCCAACATGCAATCCGTATCTTTCGTTTTCCTCACTTTTGGTTTATGGACTCGAAGGGGTAAAGAAAAATTTAGATCCGCAAAAACTTGGCTATGGACCATTTGAGGAAAACATCTGGGAAAATGCTAAAATAAAACAAACGCCTAATAATTTTCCATTAATTCTTGCCAATTTAGAGAGCGATTCAACACTTGTAAAAAGCGGCGTATTTGCAGAAAGTTTGATTGCGAGTTACCTGGAGGTAAAACGTGGGGAAGTGCAGCAAAATCTACTCTATCCGACACCTGCCGACTTTTGGTTCTACGGCGATATTTAAGCTAAACCTGTGAGATCAGTAGTAATCAGACTCGCGTACCTCGTAGGACTTATAATCCTGATTTGCGTGCCAATTTTTCTAACATCGAGAAAAGTAAACGTTGTTAGCCCCATTAGCACTATAAAAGAAAAACCCCTTGATACATATACGTTTGAACGATTGCGTAACCAAACTTTTGATATAAGCGATATTGCCCTTGAATCAGTTCTTCAAGAAAACAACGACATAGTTTCAAATGTTTTTTTCTTTATCGTGGATAACAAAAAAGTAAGTGGAGTAATGCACGTTCCAAAAAAGGAGGGAGTGTACCCAGTTATTGTCTTATTCAGGGGGTATATCGACCAAAAAGTCTATAAAATAGGGGATGGAACACGAAGAGTTGCTCAAATGCTTGCTAAGAACGGTTTTATTACGCTTGCTCCTGACTTTTTAGGATATGGACAATCAGCATCTGCATCAGCAAATCCTATAGAAGATCGTTTGCAAACCTACACTACGTCTTTAACACTTCTTCATTCTTTAGATACTCTAAACAGTGCGCTCAAGAAAAATAAAACAAGTATTACTGCGGATACAAAAAAAGTTGGTATCTGGGGACACAGTAATGGAGGACAAATTGCACTAAGCGCACTTGCAATTAGTGGAAAGTCTTATCCAACTGTCGTTTGGGCACCAGTGACAAAACCATTTCCTTATTCTGTGCTTTATTACACAGATGAATTTGATGATCAGGGAAAATTGCTTCGAAAAATTATTGCTGATTTTGAAAAGGATTATGATGTAGAAAAATATACATTTGTTAATTATCTTGATTGGATTACTGCATCAATACAGCTTCATCAAGGAGGAGGAGATGACGAAGTGCCGAAGCGATGGTCAGATGAGTTTGTGCAAGTAATGGAAGAACATGAAAAAGACGTAGAGTATTTTACCTATCCAGGAGATGATCACAATTTTACAAAAGGAGGTTTTGAGGCTGCAGTAACAAGAAGTATTCTCTTTTATAAAGAAAAGCTTTCTGAGTAAGACAAATATGTGCAGTGTATGGTAAAATAATGTTATGGGAAATATAATAAAGACATTTTTTCTTCTTGGTATTTTAAGCGTCATTTTAATAACCCTTGGTGGATTTCTTGGTGGAGAACAGGGGGTATACACAGCACTTCTCTTCTCACTTCTTATGAATGGTGTTTCCTATTTTTACTCGGATAAAATTGCACTGAAAATGAGCGGGGCAAAGGAAATCTCAAAAAAAGAAGCGCCAGAGCTATACATAATGGTAGAAGATTTAGCCAAAAAAATGAAAATACCAATGCCGAAATTGTATATGACACAAGCTGCTCAGGCAAATGCATTTGCCACAGGCCGTGATCCAAATCATGCCTCGGTTGCAGTAACGAAAGGGTTAATGGATATTCTTTCAAAAGACGAAGTCAAAGCAGTTTTGGCACATGAACTTTCACATGTAAAAAACAGGGATATTCTTATTGCTTCAATTGCCGCTGTACTGGCTAGTGCAATTTCATTTATTGCAAATATGAGTTTTTATGGTTTTGGTAGTCGAGACAATGAAAATAATCGTGGTAGTGGTGTTTTTGGTATTGTCCTTGCTCTTCTTGTGCCAATTTCAGCGTCTCTTATTCAACTTGCCATATCAAGACAGCGGGAATTTGGCGCAGATGAAACAGGCGCACAAACCATAGGCACAGGAAAGTCATTGGCAAAAGCACTCATAGCAATTCACGATTCAACAAAGCGTGCGCCACTCAAGACAAACCCTGCATTTTCTTCTTTATACATTGACAATCCTCTCGGAGGGTTAGGTGGTGGATTATTGCATCTTTTTTCGACACATCCTCCAGTTTCGGAGCGAGTTAAGCGGCTCGAACAAATATAGATCTCATGAATAAAGAATTTGACGTTGTCATTGTCGGGGCTGGTCCAGCTGGATTAACTGCTTCTATTTATTGCTCCTGTTTTCATCTATCTCATATTGTTATAGGTAAGATTATTGGTGGTCAAATGACTATGGCGCCAGATATCTTAAATTATCCGGGTTTTGCCCAGATTTCGGGTGTTGCCTTGACTTCACAAATGGTTGAACAGGCAAAAGGAAGGGGTGGGGATGTCGTTGAAGGCCTTGTTGTAACAGTTGAAAAAACAGAAAGTGGTTTTTCAGTAAAAACAGAAAATGGAAATATGTATCAAGCAAAAGCGCTTGTTTTAGCAACTGGTATGGAACGGCGCAAGCTCAATGTTCCTGGGGAGATGCAATATGCAAGCAAAGGTGTTCATTATTGTGCCACATGCGAACGACAAGACTACGAAGAAAAAACAGTTGCAGTTATTGGTGGAGGAAATGCTGCAGCGCAATCAGCTGTGCAGCTTGCGCATGCGGCAACAAATGTGTTAGTTCTTTGTCGAGGCGCAGAGTTTCGTTGTGATGCTGTCTGGACAGAACAAATACGACAATACAAAAATATTCAAATTTTTTACAATACCAATATAAAAGAAATTTTCGGAGATGGACAAAAAGTAACAGGATTAACAATTGCCTCGGCAAATCAAGAACAAAAAGTTTCTGTGGATAAGGTTTTTATCGAAATAGGTGGAGTACCCGGGACTGCCTTAGTTTCGCCAATTGGGGTAGAAATGGATGCTGGTGGATTTATAAATGTCGATGAGAAACTTGCAACAAATGTTCCAGGAGTTTTTGCAGCAGGGGATTTGGTAAGTTACGGCTTATCAATTGAGCAGATATCAACTGCTGTTGGTCTTGGAGCGCGAGCTGCAGCATCTGTATTTTCCTATCTTAAACAGCAAAAAGCTCCAACATCCTGGGGCCAAGCGCTTATAAAGTGATGATTTAGCACCTCTCAGTTTACCACTTGATTTCTTTTAAAGTTGTTGTATAGTTAAGATATTCCTTCGGGGTAGGGTGTAAGTCCTAATCGGTGGTAAAGTCCTTCTTCGCATAAAGCTTCGGAAGGACGAAGCCCACGAGTCGCCTTAGGCGACAGGAATCAGTGTAATTCTGATGCCGACCGTACAGTCGGGATGAAAGAAGGAGGTAGAGCAATCTCATAGGTAATCGTGTGGATCCATGCGTGTTTTGCTGTGATCGCAAGTAAACTCCTCCGCTCGCTTCATCTATCATTCCCCCAAGGTAAGAAGATCTTATGTTTACAGGAATTATTACATATATCGGAAAACTTGAGAAAAAGGAAAAGCAGGTTTTTACATTTTCTGCGCCGGCTGATCTTGTTAAAAGGGTACAAAAAGGAACAAGCATTGCAGTTAATGGGTGTTGTTTGACAGTTATTGGTATATCAGGTAATACATTTTCTTTTGAAGTTATGCCAGAGACACAAAAGAAGACAATGCTTGGATCATTGAAAACAGAGCAGATTGTTAATCTCGAATTGCCAGTGTCAGTAGCAACGCTTTTGTCTGGTCATATTGTGCAGGGACATGTTGATGGTGTAGGTAGCATACAAAAAATAGACCAAAAGGGAATTAGTCAAATCCTAACCATTTCTGTGCCACAAGAACTTATTCGTTATATTGCTGTAAAAGGATCAATTACCGTGAATGGCATATCGCTTACTGTTGTTGAGGTGAATAATGCAGGTTTTACCGTTGGAATCATACCGCGTACATGGGAGCACACGATGTTGCACGCAGTAAAGATTGATGACAAGGTAAATATTGAAGTGGATATTCTCGCAAAGTATATAGAAAAATTAACTACAACATGAAAGATATACAAAAGGTAAACATTGCCATTGTTGGGAGTATGTTTTGGAAGGAGATTACAGAAAATCTTGAAACACATTGTGTCCAGACGCTCAAAGAAAAAGGCGTATTGGACAATCACATCAAAATTGTTCATGTTTCTGGTTCCCTTGAAATACCCCTGGTTGTAAAAAAACTCGCCAAGCAAAAAACATACGATGCAATTATTGCATTGGGCGCAATTCACAAAGGGAAAACGTATCATTTTGAACAAGTGGCAAACGAGTGCATTCGGGGGTGCATGGATGTATCTTTGCAGTATGAAATTCCGGTTATTTACGAAGTGCTGGCTGTGTATGACATACAGGATGCAATTGAACGTGCAACACGAGTAAAAGAAAATAGGGGAGTTGAAGCAGCTTTAACAGCTTTAAAGATGATTCGAGTTATGGAGGAGTTGCAATGAAAAATAAAAATATTTTTTCTTCTATTCCAGATGGAATTCTAGAGCTTAAAAAGGGCAACATGCTTATTGTTGTAGATAATCCCAAACGGGAAAATCAGGCAGATGTTATTTTCCCGGCAGTTACAGCAACCACAAAACAAGTAAATTTTCTTATTCAAGAATGCGGAGGCATGGTTTGTGTGCCCATAACCCGCGAAAAGGCAAAAAAATTGGAACTTCCTCTAATGGTGAGTGGAAAAGATAATTCCGAAAAAATGGGATGCAAATTTACCATAACAGTTGATGCAAAACATGTGTCCTCCTTTGGTATTTCAGCGCAAGATCGGGCATTAACCATTCGCGTAATCGCAAAGGAAAAAGTAAAAAAAGAAGATCTGATGAGACCTGGGCATATTTTTCCAATTATTGCCGAAGACGGTGGTATTCTTTCCCGACAAGGACACACCGAAGCAACAATAGAGTTGGTGCGAAGAGCTGGTTTTTCTCCAACTGGTGTGTTGTGCGAAGTTTTACGCAGCGATGGGAGTGTATTGCGGGGTAGAGATCTTGTAGCATTTGCCAAGAAGTTTGATCTCAAGATTGTTTCAATAGAAGATTTGGTTGCCTATGCAAAATCTCATCCAATTCAGGGAATCACACAATCATCTTTGGTGGTAAAAGCAGCGTCTTCAGCGCTACCAACAAAATACGGCAGATTCCGCATATCTATTTACAAGTCTTTAGACGACAATCTTGATTATGTGGCTTTGGTTTTAGGAGATATAAAAAAGCAGCCGGTTACGGTGAGGATTCATTCGCAGTGTGTAACAGGAGACACATTTTTCTCTCTTAAATGTGATTGTGGAAAACAGATTCAAAAAAGCATGGAGATACTGCAAAAAAAAGGCAATGGTGTAATTTTGTATCTTAATCAAGAAGGACGCGGTATTGGTTTGGCAAATAAAATTAAAGCCTATGCATTGCAGGATATGGGGTTAGATACCGTTTCCGCAAATGAACAATTAGGATTTCCCAAAGATGCTCGTAGTTATGAAGTAGCAGGAGCGATACTTCGTGATTTAAAAATTTCCAAAATTACGCTTTTGACAAATAATCCTTCTAAAATTCATGCGTTAGAGTCGCTTGGAATGCGGGTTGATGCAGTTCCATTAGAAATACAACCAAACAATGTTAATCGTTTCTACCTTTCAGTTAAAAAGAAAAAACTTGGCCACCGTTTATCACTTGTTTAGTATGGATACTTTTTTCATGCAGGATGCTCTTGCGCTTGCCAAAAAAGGTTTGAGTTGGACCTTTCCAAATCCAATGGTTGGTGCTGCTTTGGTCAAAAACGGGAAAATAGTTGGAAAAGGGTATCACAAGAAAGTTGGATTTGCTCACGCAGAAGTCGTGGCTATCCGTTTATCAAAAACTAATCTTTCGGGAGCAACGCTCTATGTAAACCTTGAACCTTGTATTCACTATGGGAGGACGCCGCCGTGTGTGGATGCGATTATTTTTTCAGGTATTAAAAAAGTTGTTTGTTCGGTGTTTGATCCAAATCCAAAAGTGGCAGGGAAAGGGGTAGAGAAGTTAAAGGAAGCGGGAATAGAGGTGTCTGTTGGGGTTTTAGAAGAGGAAGCAAAAAAGCTCAATGAAACATTTTTTACCTTTTACACAAAAAAGCGGCCATTTGTTGCCATAAAGTTTGCCGCAAGTTTGGATGGAAAAATTGCTACCAAAACAGGAGATTCAAAATGGATAACAAACGAAAAAGTACGGGAGTATTCGCGTACATTGCGGGGTCACTATCAGGCAGTGCTCGTAGGCGTTAACACCGTTATTGCCGATGATCCGCATCTTGGTGTTCGTCAAAAAGGCAAGAGGGACCCTGTACGGATTATTTTGGACAGCACGCTTCGAATCCCATTATCAAGTAGAGTGCTTCGTGACAATAATGTTATTGTTGCAACAACAGAAAAAGCGAATAAGAGAAAAAGAAAACAGCTTGAAGAAATGGGTATAACCATTCTTACTGTTGGTGCGTCAACAGTTAGTATTCAAAAACTTCTTGAAGTACTTGCTCGTTTGGAAATTATTAGCATCTTGGTTGAGGGTGGAGGCAAGACGATTGGCAGTTTTGTTGACGCGAATCTCGTTGATAAGGTGTACGCTTTCCATGCGCCCATCATTATCGGTGGGGAGAAAGCAGTAAGCAGCGTTGGGGGGAAAGGATTTTCGACAATAAGAGAGGCGCTACATCTTAAGGATGTGACGTTTCGAAGATTTGGTGATATGATACTAACAACAGGGTATGTATAAACCACAGTTTTATACAACAATAGATCGAGAAAAAATTGCAAAAGATATTTCAAAAGAAGGATTTGATCCTCTTGTCATCTCCAATGGGCAAGGATTTATATACTCCTTGCATCAACACCCGGAAACAAAACTGTTAGTATTTCTGGAAGGAAGTATGGATGTAAAAGTAGGGGATAAGACGTATCTATGTAAGAGGGGAGATAAACTTATTATTCCTGGGAATACTTCTCATCAGGCTATAGTTGGGAGTAATGGTTGCACATTCTTTTGGTCGGAGAAAGTAGTTTAAGGGGCGAGTCGTTTGATATCCCAACCCTCTGTTGTTTTTTCGTATCGTATTCTATCATGCAAGCGGTGTAATCTTTGTTGCCAAAATTCTATATTGGTTGGAATAATTCGATACCCTCCCCAATAGGGTGGACGAGAAACATTTTCTGGAAATTTTTTTGTAAAGTGCGCGATTTTTTCTTCTAACCCCTCTCTGTTTTGGATTACCTCGCTTTGGGGTGAAGCCCAAGTGCCAATTTGGGTCTCACGATCCCGTGTTGCAAAATATACATCTGATACTTTATCTGAAATTTTTTTAACGTCTCCTTCTATACGAACTTGTCGTCGAAGTTCTCTCCAGTAAAAAGTAAGAGCTGCATACGGATTTTCTAAAAGTTCTTTTGCCTTTCTACTTTTATAGTTTGTAACAAAAACAAACCCTTTTTCATCTACCCATTTTAAAAGTACCATCCGAACAGATGGTTTTCCAAGCTTTGTTGCAGTTGCTAGTGCCATTGTTTCAGGTTCAGGTGAGTTTTGGGCAACAGCGTCTGCAAACCATGTCTTAAATTGCAAAAGTGGATTAGGGTTCATACGACTCTTCTGAAGCGGCTCTTTTTGCACCTTTCCAAGAGGGAATGGATTAGTGACACGAAGAATAATTGTCTCATCATTCATATTAGTAAATCTCAAACGACTCAAGAAGTTTTTTGTTACCCTCAATTTGGTAACGTAAGAGCTCGCTATAGATCCCTTCTTTTTTACTCAGTTCCTTTGGCGTGCCACTATCTGTAATAGTACCGTTATTAATAACTAAAATCCGGTTTGTATTTTGAATTGTTGAGAATCGGTGAGCAATAATAATAACAAGCTTATTTTTCATAAGGTTTTCAAGCCCCTCTTGAACTTCTTTTTCTGATTTTGCATCAAGAGATGATGTTGCTTCGTCCAAAATAAGAATTGGTGCATTTTTTAAAATTGCGCGTGCTATTTGAATACGTTGTTTTTGTCCACCTGAGAGTCTAACGCCTCGTTCGCCAACTTGACTACGAATACCCTCTGGAAGTTTTTGTACAAAGCCCCAAGCGTTTGCAAGTTTTAATGCCTCTATAACTTCTTTTTCTGTTGCTTTGTGTTTTCCGTAAGCAACGTTTTCGTAAATAGTCTCGGAGAAGAGTTCGTTTTCTTGAAATACGAGTGCAATATTATTTCGTACAAATGAGTGTTCAAGTGTTTTAAAGTCTCGTTTATTCAAAAAGATACTTCCTGTTGTTGGGTCATAAAACTTGAGAATAAGATTTACAATAGTTGATTTTCCAGCGCCACTGTGACCAACAAGTGCAAGCTTCTCGTTTTTTCCAATAGTAAATGAAATATTTTCAAGAACACTGTTTGATTTGTCATAGTGAAAACTCACATGTGAGAAGGTGATAGTTGGATTTTTTACTTTTACAAGAGAAACTTTTTTTGTGTAATCTTCTTTTGCTTTCAAATCAAGAATCTCAAAGTATTCTTTTGACCCGCTTTCTGCCATTTGAATTTGAGTTAAAATAAAAGACATAGCAAAAAGCGGAAGTCTTGCTTGATGGACAAGTTGGAGAATAAGAACCATTTCTCCAATACTTAATACGCCTTCAAATGTATTGTAAAAAACAAGGATATTAATGGCAAAAAGAACTACGTGGAGCGATAGCCCACGGAAAAAATCAAAAATATGGAATGTTTTACTTTGTTTAGCATAAATGACGTTAATGTCTGAAAGATTTTTTGCTACAGTTGCAAATTCGTGTTTTTCTTTGCCAAAGCTTTTAACTAAACTCATGTTGGTAATAACCTCTTGTATTCTGCCACGAGTTGCATCTTCGATGGCATTTTTCTTTATCTCTTCTTTGCCCCATTGGATGGTTGAGTAGTAGGAAATAATCATGTAGAGAGGAAAAAGAGCAAAAAGAAATGCGCCAATTGGGACGTTATAATAGGCAAGAATTACTACAATGAAAATACTCTGTAAAAATGTTGGGAGAATAAAATTTGTTGCAGTGTTGAGAAAGTTGTGAATGGTAGAAATGCCACGGTTGAGCTGATTTAGAATCTTTCCAGAAATTTCTGAATCGTAGTACGATTGTGGAAGGCGAAGCGTCTTGTCATAAAATAGCTCTGTCAGAAATTTCCTTATCCTTCCTGCAAAGTGGTCTCCAAGTCGTTCTGAAAAAACAGTAATCAAAAGATGTAAAAGATTAATTGCAAACGCAGCTATAACAAGAAAAATAAGCTTATTAAGATTGCCAGTATTGCTTTGTATTTGTAAAACTATCTCATCGACAATAAATTTAGAAAGAATTGGAGAAAGTATTGCAAGAGCAGAGCTTAAAAGAATAAGAAGAGCAATGCCAAAAACAAGGTGATGCAAAGGCTTTGAAATACGGATAATTCTTACGATATTTTTCATCTAGGGGTATATTATAGCGTAAAATATGTTTTTAGGCCTCTTGATTCGTAGAAGAAAAAACGATAGTATGGATACTTACTGAGCAAAGGAGGTGAATATATGGAAGAATCTACACAAGGAAAATCAAATAAAACCATTGTCGTTATTGCGGTAGCTTTCTTTTTACTTCTTCTTGGTGGTATTGCATTTGCTGTTATGAATGGCGGTAAAGAATCTGCAAATCAAATGGAAACCACAAAAGAGGAGCAACCTGCAGGGATGGAAACTGGAAAAGATGCAACGACTTCAGCAACTGAAGAGCAAAACGTAGCAGGAGAAGTAAAAACATTATCCGTTGAAGCAACATCATTTGCTTTTTCACTAAAAGAAATTCGAGTAAAAAAAGGTGATGTAGTAAAAGTTACTGTTTCAAATAAAGCAGGTATGCATGACTTTGTTATCGATGAGTTGAATGTACGAACTAAAATACTTAAGGCTGGTGAGACAGAAGAGGTTACTATTGTTGCTGATAAGATAGGAACATTTGAATACTATTGTAGCGTTGGTAATCACAGGCAAATGGGAATGGTTGGTACGCTCATCGTCGAATAAGAAAAGCCCTCCTATACAGTGGTTTGGAGGGTAAGGGAGGTGATTGTATGTGTTATAACTGTGGTTGTGGTATTGCTGATGATGACATGGGAGATGCCAATAATGTAACAAGCGAAACCTTTGAGAAGGCAGCTAAGGCATCAGGGCAGTCTATTGAAGAAGCAAAAAAACAGACACTTATGCTTCTTAAGAAAGAACTTGGTGATAGAGCATGATGCAATCTCTTTTTTCAAACATCCGTTTTTACATTCTCATTTTTAGCATTGTTCTCTCGTTTGTGGAATATGCTTGGGTTTGGCGATCGTTTGAGACAACAGGGGAGAGAATAACAGTAATTGTACCTCTTTATGCGTATACAGCGTTGGTATATTTATATGTTGCGCTTCTTGCTGGCCCACTAACCAAGCTTTTTATCTGGTTTCCATTGAGAGCAAGCTATGTGAAAGCTAGAAGAGCAATAGGCGTTTCGGCATTTTATTTTGGCTTGCTCCATGCAAAGTTTGCTTTTTTTGATTTCTTGGGTGGTTTTCCCGGACTTTTTACATTAAATAGTACCTACCTAAATGCGCTCGTTTTATCAAGCTCAGCATTACTCATTTTATCTCTTATGGCGGCAACGTCATTTGATTACATGGTAAAAGCTCTTACCTTTGCAAAATGGAAAATGCTGCATAGATTTGTTTATATTGCATCTCTTTTTATTCTTATTCATGCAATACTGATTGGAACACGGTTTCAAGAATTCTTTCTCATCCGATTACTATTGGGAACTGGGACGGTTTTGTTAGTAGGACTTCATCTTGTAGGATTGAAAAGGAAATATCAGCAAAAACTCTAATACTAACTACCAAGTATTGAACTTTTTGCTCATTTGATAGTTTATGGATGATAAACAGAAAAAGTTTTCTCAACAAGCAAAGCAGAAATTAACACCGGAGCAATACAATGTGTGTTTTCTCAAGGGCACCGAGCCACCGTTTAGTGGCAAATATGTAGACAATCACGAGACTGGTATGTATGAGTGTGTTGTGTGTGGACACCCGCTTTTTTCATCTAGTACAAAATTTGAGAGCGGCACTGGCTGGCCATCATTTGATAATCCAGTAAATAAGGAACATATAGAATTAAGAGAGGATTTTGCTCATGGAATGATTCGAACAGAGGTCTTGTGCAAAAACTGTGGGTCTCATTTAGGACATGTCTTTGAGGATGGGCCAAAAGAAACAACGGGGAAGCGATATTGCATCAACTCCGCTGCACTTCATTTTACCAAGAAACAATAAATCTATTTCTTTTTAGGATTAGGAACTTTTTCGTATTCTTCCTTAATTTTCTCTGCACTTTGTGAGCCGTAGGTAATAAGTGCCCGGTCGCCATCTTTAATTTCTTTATCTAAAAGATCAGGTGTGTATTCTTCATTCAAATAAAATTGTAGTTTCGTTTTTTCGGTTGTGCAAAATGTTTCTTTTGTTCCAGTAATGAGGCAATTTCCAGTCAGCATCATTGGAAGTGTGGCAAAGAAGTCTTCCCACCTTACCTTTTCTTTTTTTACGTGTACTACATTGGGATTATCTTTTTGAATATATACATCTGTTGAGCGATTGTGGTACATAGGTGCTGTAAAAATACGAAATGTACCATTGGTGAATATTGCAAACCCAGCTAGATAATGATTGTCCTTTTTTGTAGGGGAGGAGATTGTTTGTTTGAAAACAGGAGTAATTTTTCTTATTTTTGTTTGTGATTTAAAAAAGTAAGTTCCAATAACAAGCAATATAATTACAATGATACCCAGGGGAATAATAATTTTCTTCATAGTTTATTTGGAGCAATACGAATTATTTTATCGTCATCTGCTTTTGGGCTTCCTCTCCCATCTTTATTACTGGTTGTTATATACAGCATGTTATCTGGACCAACAATAACATCTCTTATTCTACCAAGTTTGCCCTGAAAATATTCTGTTAAAGTAAGTTTTGTGCCTTGTATTTCTGCTTTAAACAATGCTTGTCCACGGAGTCCTGCAAAATAGAGCGAGCCTTTATAGAATGCAATTCCTCCTGGAGCCCATGTTTGATTGCCGCTTTGTAAGATTGGAGAGATCATTCCTTCTCGTGTCTCCTTACCTTGAATGATTGGCCATCCATAATTGTATCCAGGTTTAATAAGATTTACCTCATCGGTTGCACTTTGGCCATGTTCAGTTTCCCAAAGTTGTTTTTGGTCATCCCATGTGATGCCTTGAGGGTTTCTGTGTCCATAAGAAAATATAAGTCGGTTTATAGATGGATTGGATTTTTGATCTGCAACAATAGAATTCGTGTTGAATACAACAAACGGATTTCCAGCTGCAGGTTCGCCTTGATCTGTTACGCGTAAAATTTTTCCTGCCAAGGAGTTTTTATCTTGTGCTAGAGATGGTTGTTGTGCATCGCCAGTTGTAATATAAAGATTTTTATCTGGTCCAAACTTCACTCTGCCTCCGTCATGAAAGAGAGCGCCTGGGATTTTGTCTACCATTATTTTTTGATCAGAGAGCTTTTTGTTTTTTAATGTATATCGAACAACGCGATTGAGCGTATTTTCTCCCTCACTTTTATATGTATAGTACAGATAGATAAAATTATTGGTTGAAAAATCTGGATGTGCTGCAATGCCATGCAGCCCACTTTCGCCAATTTGGAGTACGTCTGTAATTTGACCAATGGGTGTTGGATCCAAAATCCCCTCTTTACTAATAATTCGAATTGTTCCTTTTCTTTCAGTTACTAGTAAATTCCCATCTGGTAAAAAGGCAAGTGCCCAAGGAACTTCTAAATTTTGTGCAACAATAGTTATTGCTTGTTCTATTGTTTTTGTTGCGAAAGCTTGCATGTTTTGAGCAGGTGTTGTTTGAGGAATGAGAGTTGTATCTTTTTTAGGCAAATAATTTTTTCCTATTACAATACCAGTGCCAGTAAGTATAAGCAATAATAAAATAAATAGTTTTGCAAACATAGAACTATTATACATCAAGAGAAAATATATAGCCTTCATCAGGTTGGAGCGTAAGGTTTTTAAGATTGATTACTGTTCCTTCTTGTGCAATAAGACTGCTGTGTGCAACAACACGAGCTTTTTGAATATCTAGGGAAATTTTTTTTACCTCGGGCGAAAAATTGAGAAGAATAAGAAGTTTTTCCTTATCTTTATAATTTCTCATAAATGCTAAAACATTTTGAGTAGGATGCGGAAGAGGTACATAGGTTCCAAAACGCAAAGCATTATATTTTTTTCGCAAAATAATAAGTTTTTTATAAAGCGAAAGCATAGAGTGCGGATCTTTTTCCTCACGCTTCACGTTATACATTTTATACTCTCTATTAACTGGAAGCCAAGGATTACCCTTCGTAAAGCCTGCATGGAAAGAATTGTCCCATTGCATTGGAGTGCGCTGGGGATCTCGGCCAAGTTTTAATCCTGGGACATTTTTTTCAAAAGGATCTTGAATATATTCTTTTGGAATATCGCTATCCTTCATACCTATTTCATCACCGTAATAAATAAATGGCATTCCTCGAAGGGTAAGCATAAGCATTGCAGCAATGCGTGCTTGTTTTTGCCCAACTCTTGTTACCATACGGGATCTGTCATGATTTCCGCTGACATATGAAGGGATATACACTTCGCCAATTGTTGCATCAAATTCGTCAATAAATATTTTATGATCTTCTGCTTTCCAGGGTACTGTAAGAAGAGAAAAGTTAAATGGTACAAACCACTTCCATGAAACAGTTGTATAGAGCTTAATAAGCTCTTTGACAGGAAGATACGCTTCAGTAACCATAAATTTATTTTTATATTCTTTTAATATATCGGCAAATTGTTTTATCATATCAATTGTTTCAGGAAGCGCAAATGTATAGGGGTGATAGAGCATTTCGTAGGGATCATGTGCACCAACAACATATGTTGGATTTATAGGTTCGTCTCGAAAATCCTCGTCTTTAAAAAGACAATACACTGCATCAACTCGAAATCCGTCGACACCTCGATTGAGCCAAAATCGAAGTACTTGGTGCATTGCTTTAACAACATCTGGATTTCTCCAATTAAGATCTGGTTGATCTACATCAAAACTATGGAGGTAGTATTGATTTGTTTTTTCATCCAATTTCCATGCAGAACCTCCAAAAAAAGAAAGCCAATTGTTGGGTGGAGATCCATCTGGTTTTGGATCTTTCCAAACATACCAGTTTCGCTTAGGGTTATTTTTTGATGATCGTGATTCCAAAAACCACGTATGTTTTGATGATGTGTGATTTGGTACATAGTCCATAAGAATTTTTATATCTCTTTTGTGTAATATATGCACAAGCTGGTCAAAATCATTGAGCGATCCATACATAGGATCGATATTTGTATAATCTGCAATATCGTAGCCAAAATCTTTTTGTGGAGAAGAGTAAATAGGAGACAGCCATAAGGCATTGACACAAAGAGAAGTATGTAAATAATCTATTTTTTCTATTAATCCCGCAAGATCGCCAATACCGTCATTGTTGGTATCTTTAAAACTTCGAACGTATATATGGTAGACAATAGCTTCAAGTGGCCAAGAGAATTCTTTGTCCATAATCTTATCTATAATATAGGTATTGTCTTTGTCGTTGGAGCAGTGCTTGGTATGGGAGTGTTTGCTGGCAAGGCAGATGTACAGGTAAACTGAACACTTTGGGAAAATGGTGAAAACGCATTGCAGTTCGCACAGGTTGCATAGGCATATTGCGCATTGTATAAGACTCCTTCACTAAACACAAATCCTGTTGTGAAGGTTTGCGTTTGATTTGGGTTGTCAGGCGAAAATGCTGTGTTGACATACTGGTTGCTGGTGCCGCTACTTGTCACGATTAGAGCGTATTGTCTTGGATTTTGCAAAACAGCATTTGCGTTATATAAAATTGATGCTTGCCAAAGACCAGTTGCTGGATTTTTTCCTACACAACTTGTCGTAAGACTATTTTGAAGGGGTTTTGTATTTGGTGCTTGTTGAAGATTGATGGTTAGTGTTTCTCCAGTAGCGGGAGCAGAGATAGTTTGGATATTTGATTGATTTGCAGGTATATTATTTGTCCATATATATGCTTGGACGTCATACGATGTGCCAGAAAGTGCTTGGTTCCAACTCCATGGTGCGCCATCAATTGCTGTAATTTTTCCATCAACTGGAGTAAATGGTATGACACCAGTTTTTCTAATGCCAAGGGTAAGATAGCTATTTTCGGGTATTGAGCCGTTAAAGTTAATAGTACCCGAGATTGTTGTAGGGGAAGGGGCAGGTGGGGTAAGACTAGAGTTAATTGTTAATACTTCACCCGAGGCTGGGGCAGTAACGGTGATAGTATTTGAAGTAACTTGTGTGCCAGACAATATCGCTTGTATATCATATGTTTGATTTTGCAAAGCTTGTGTCCAGCTCCAAATATTATTGTCAATTGCAGAAAGAGAAGCTACTTGCGTGAATTGAGCAGTACCTGTTTTTCGCTGCATAATAGTAACTGATGTCCCTTGGGGAATATAGCCATTTATATTTACGGTTCCAGATATAGCAGTAAGAATAGGTGTTGGTTGGGGGATAATAGCAGGGATATTAATTCGTAGTACCTCAGTATCTGCAGGAGCGGTGACAATAAGGGATTGCGACTGGGATAGTTGTGTGTTGCCTTCAAAGAGTAATGCTTTAATTTCGTATTCAGTACCTGATTTTGCTCCAGTCCATTGCCATGTTGCACCATCAATTGCAGGAATATTGGTATCGACAATGCCAAAATTTTGGTTACCAACTTCCCGTTGCGTTATAGCAATATAGGTATTTTGTGACGGGGTCCCATTTAAGTCAATAACACCAGAAAGGGTTGAGTCAATAACAGCAGCATCTTGTTGCGTTCGAGGAACAACCGAAAGTGGTTTTTTGGATTCATCTTTTTTTGCTATATACCACATACCAAAAACAATTGCTGCTGTGTAGAGAGCAAGAAAAAGAAAACCAACAGCAGTAAAAAGCATTTTTTTTGAGTACGATGGTGATTCGGAAGAAGAAGATGTAATAGGGGAAGAAACTACTTGTTGCTCGGGCAGATTGTCCATAGTACAAGTATTGCAGGAATATGTTTTTATTGTCAAACACAAAATCCTTTAAGTTTTTTCATAATTTCGTAATGTTCATGGTATAGTGTAAAAATACATGTATGTTTCGAGGGAATAAAAATTTAGTAATTATTGCACTTGTTGCAGTGGTAAATGCTCTAGGATATGGCATTATTATTCCAGTTTTATATTCCTATTCCCAACGGTTTGGATTATCAGATTTCGAAAATGGTTTGTTGTTTGCCCTATTTTCCATCTGTCAGTTTATTGCAACGCCGATTATTGGACGTATGTCAGATAAATATGGTAGAAAGCCACTTTTGATTGCGTCAATTTCTGGCACTGCACTCTCATTTTTTATGGCAGCGTTTGCACCAAGCGCGCTCTTTTTATTTTTAGCAAGAGCACTTGATGGTATCACAGCAGGCAATATGCCAGTTGCTGCAGCAGTTATATCGGATACCACAACAGAAGAGAATAGAGCAAAAGGGTTTGGTATTATTGGGGCATCGTTTGGATTTGGATTTGTCTTTGGGCCCGCTATTTCAGCAATAACAGTTTCCATATCTCCAGGTTTGCCTTTTATTATCGCTGGGGTTGTTTCTCTGATTGCTGTTGTGATTACAGCCATCTTTTTACCGGAAACAAATAAGCATATGGGAGAGGTAAAAAAAGGAAAACTCTTTGATTTTAAACATCTTTTTCATGCATTAACTGACCAGAATGTTGGAAAGACACTTTTAATAACGCTTTTCTACTTTACCGCATTTGCCATGTACATCTATGCATTCCAGCCATTTTCAATAAAAGCATTGCAGTTATCTGTAAATGAAATTTCACTCATTTTTACTGTTATTGGTATTTTGGGTATTTTTTCTCAGGTAGTTATTTTGCCAAACGCGACGAAATTTTTAGGTATAAAAAAAGCACTCTCAATATTTTTGGGTATTATTACATTTTCTTTCTTCGGTATATTTCTAGCAAGAAATATAAGTATATTTGTTGCTTTTACCCTTTTACATGCCCTTTTTAACTCAACGGTGCAGCCACTTTTACAAACAGTATTGTCTCAAGAAACTGATGTGAGGTCGCAAGGAACAATGCAGGGGATAAATGCATCGTATATGAGCATTGGGCAAATTATTGGGCCAATTACAGGGGGAGCATTGGCAACAGTAATGATTAGTCTTCCATTTTTAACCGCAGGTATGTGCGTTTTTATTTGCTTGCTGCTTTCTTTTACCATTTTTAAACAGGGAGTAAAAAAAGAATCTGCTTTTTAATATTGATTCTTGTTATAAATAGTTTTACAGTATAGATATGACTAAGAAAAAGAAAAAAGTAAAGCATTATCACATGCCTTCTGCAGTTTTTCTTGGTATTATTAGTGGAATAATCTTAGGGACAGTTGTCTTTTTATTTCTTCCTCAATAATTTTTTCCTCTCACGCGTTTTTAATTCCAACCTCAAGAGGAAAAACTAGACTAGTATTTTGGTCTATCTAAAGGAAGTCGTATAGTAAATGTTGATCCTTTTGCAGGAGAGCTGCTAAGCGATATGGTTCCCCCATGTGCGTGAATAATATGTTCTGCAATGTATAGACCAACTCCAAGTCCTTTATAGTTTTGGGAAGAAACAGCGCGTTCAAATCTGGCAAAAATTAGTTTTTGCTTATCTTTTGGAATACCAATACCGCTGTCTTTTATCACAACAACGCCAGTACTATTATGTTTGCCAACAATACCGTGGATAGGTTTACCATTGCCATATTTTATGGCATTTGAAATAAGGTTTGTAATAACTTGCTCGATTCGCAGTTTATCGCAGAAGAGTAGCACTTTCTCTTCTGCTTCGAGTTCTAATGTTATTTTTTCTCGATCTAGTTTTTCTGCAAAGCGATTGATAACATCTTTAACAATTACAACTAAATCAGTTTCTTCAATCTCCAAATCAAGTCTACCTGTTGTAATGAGAGAAACATTGAGAAGGTCGTTGATCATTCGTGTTAAGCGTTGGCTTTGTTGTTCGGCACTTTCAAGCATATTTAAAAGATTTGCAACTGAAAAGTTGGCAAGCGACACATTTTGAATATTGTTTAGCGCTGTTTGTAGCTGCAAAAGCATTGAAGTAAGTGGTGTCCGAAGCTCGTGTGAAGCAATAGATAAGAATTCATCTCGTGCTTTTACCTCTCCTTGCGTTTTTTCTTTTTCTTTCTCAAGATGCGCAATATATGTTTGGTATTCTTTTTCTTTTTTGCGATACACCGCTTGCTGGCTGGTGTGTTTATATGATTCAATCGCAATGCTGATAAGATATCCTTCAGCAAGAAGTAGGCAAACTTGTGTAAGTGTGGGGATTTGGGGAATAGAGGAAAAATCTTGTAAATAAAAGAGATACGTAGTTAAACAAACGCTGCTTACTGTAGTACTTAATGCTCCTGGTTTTATACCACCGTACCATGCAGTTACAACAATTGTAGGAAGAAAAAATAAAATTGGTGTTATTTCTCTTGTTAGGCTAGAAACGGCAATAGCGGCAAAAAGGGCAATGGTTGGTAAAATAAGTGCAGAGGCATATGGAAGAAATGGCTCAGCGTTCCCAAGTACTTTTTGTAAGAAGTGCTTCATGCGCATGTATTTATTATATCAAAAGCAGCTTATGGTTACTGTAGTGCTTCAAGTAAATCTTTGGGAGCTTTAAGTTGATTGTTGTACAGAATAGCTTTTTCGAGCTCTTCTTTTGCCATAGGAATATCTCCTTGTTTTTTGTAGATTTCTGCCCGAATAATGTAGAGTTCGGAAAACGCACGATTTTGGTTATGGAGTATGGTATCCGTTATTGCAAATACTTTTTGGTAATTACCAAGTTCAAAATATGCTTTGATTGGTTCAATTTGGTACCAAAGTGTTCGAAAAGATAGCTTGTTTTCTACTTTTTCATACTCTTCAACAGCTTTTTGATACTCCTCATTATTATAGTAAGCAACAGATAGGTTAAAACGCGCGTGGATGTCGTCTGGATTTTCTTGGAGTTGTGCAGTTGCGTTTACAACTGCTTTTTGCCATGAGGTTTTTAGATCAGTGTCTTCTTTTAAAATTGCTTCTGCTATTTCTTTTTTGTCTTTTGGTACCAAAACAAGATATTCAAAGCTAAACTTTTTCCATAACGCATTAAATGTGTCATAGGAATATCGTAAGTTTTTCCCTTGTAGGGAGTCGTCTTGGATAAGTTCTTGTGTAGATTGGTCAAAGCCTTTTACAACCCGATAATGGCCGATATCTTCGTTTTCGCGAAGATAGGTCCTTGCAATAACAGGGATATTGTATGTCACAAACTGCTTCATGAGTTCTATAGTGCCGTTGGGTCTGTGAAAGGGGACAAAGCCGTAGTCTTCTGCTTTTTTTGCAAGCTCAGTAAGGGTTACAGACTTATCGTCATTATCACCATTGTGCACTTGGTATGGTCGAAGGGCAAGACCAAGCTCTTCTTGGGTTACATCTATATCGTAATATGACAGCGCCATGGAAAGTGCTGCTGGTCCGCAGTTGTTGAATGTTTGGAAAATATGATAATCGTTTTGTAATACCTTTTTTGTTGGTGGTGTTTGTAAGACAGTATGTGGGGTGGGAGATGGGGAAGTAAAAAAGGTTTCTGGTTTGGCAGAATGGTCTTTCTGTACCACAAAAACTGCAATTGTTACTGCTACAACAATAAAAACAGTAAAAAGCGGTATGTATTTAGACACTTGGGGTATTCTACCAGATTTGCCTTATGTTTTTACATTCTGTTAGAATATCTAAATATGCAAAAAGTTGTCTTCGTTTTAGCTTTGGTTTTACTTATTGCTGGAGGGATCTTTTTTTCTAAAGCTACCTCAAAAAAACCGCAAGAGGTTTTATCGTCACAATTCCGTCCTTCCTACTGGCTTATGTTACATAGAAAATCGAATGTTGAGTATTTATATTTAGGAATCCCAGGGCAAAAAGAAAAAAGCGAGTTCATAAAAAAATTCACCGTAAAAGTTGGTATGCCTGATCGACCAACACCCTTGCCACAACTTATGGGAAGAGACTATTGGATCATAACTTCTAAAGAAGATGCATCTGATAACCCAGAAACTGCGCCGTACTTTATAACTCTTGATGTGCCAGTATCGCAAGAAGAACCATTTGGCCCAACTCCATACAATGAGTGTAACGGGCAGTGTAACTGGCAGTTACCAGGACATTTTGGTTTACATGGTATAAATGGTGACACGAGCAAGCTATCAAAAGAGGATCCTGGTAGCTCTGGTTGTATTCGGCATAGCGACGAGGATATAGTATACCTTTATACCATGCTTGAGCCACAAAAAGAAGAAATCCGTTACTACATTGAAGATATTTAAATGAAAACTCCGCTTTTGTCTCAAGCGTTTTTGTAAAAAAACAAAAAAAGCTGTTTTACCCTAAAAGTCCAAGAACGACTCCCATTGCAAGGAGCGATACCAATTGATATCCCGTATCAATTCCCAGGAGTTGCCATTTTTTATCACCAAAGATTGTCGCTGTTACTTGTACTGGCAAGACAAACCCAAGCCACATCCAAAAAGCTGATGTTACACCAGTTGTAACTGGATCATAGCCGTAGAAGTTTGTTGATAATGCCATAACGTGTGAAAGTACGTATGCTGTAATTAATGCGACAACAAATGATAGGCCATAGAGCTTTCCCATTTTTTTCTGCTCGCTTTTAAGGCTTTCTTGCGTGTATCCTTTTAACTTCATCCATGGTTTTCCTAACACGACTGACGAATACCACAAAAAGCCCAATGCCATACTGGCAACAGCGGCCAGGAGTACTGCTACGTAATTTACTGTTATTTCCATTTCGTTTCACCTCCTTTCGTACCTGTATCTACGTATAGTATATAATAGTTTTGTTATGGGAAAGCAAGATGATTTTCATCAATTTTTCCCTCTTGCATCCGGGGAGAATTGCTGCTTATACTAAATATATGGAATTATTAATAGCAATTTTATTTATCGGTTTTGGTATCTGGGCATATGTTGATCCAAAAGGCGCTTTTACCTTTAAAGCAAATATTGCCAAGAACTTTGGTGTAAAAATGACCGCATCACCAAAGACTTACAAGGTAGTAAAATACATGGGTATTGCTTTGGCAGTTATAGGCTTTTTGATCTACCTTGGTTAAATTAATAACACCTTAAGTCTTACAATATTTTAACCACCTTCCACACAATTTTATGCTATATTAGTTTCTTCAAATGGTAAAACTCTTCTTTTTCTCAATTCTTGCATTCTCTTTTGGAGTTGGCATTTTTTTTGTTGAGCAATTATTTTTTACAGATAGAGTAACACTTGCAGAAGTTGCTTTGGGGTCTTTGGCAGATACAAAAGGAAAGTATGGGATTGTCATTAAAGATATAAAAACAGGGGACACGTATACACAAAACCAAGATGAGATTTTTGATACAGCAAGTCTTTACAAATTATGGGTTATGGCGGAAACATTTGCCCAAATGAAGGAGGGTGTTATTAAGGAAGAGGATATTTTGTCTGCGGATATACCCGCATTACATAAAGAATTTAATATCGATCCTGAGAATGCGGAATTTGTTGATGGGCATGTAGAAATGACAGTTTCAGAAGCTTTAGAACAAATGATAACAATCTCTCATAATTATGCGGCATTGTTATTATCACAAAAACTTAAAAATTCTGAAATTGCTTCGTTTTTAGAGGCTGATGGTTTTATTCAGTCGAGTCTTGGGGGCACAACAAGTGTACCACAATCAACACCTTCTGACATTGCTTTGTTTTATGAAAAACTTTACAAAGGAGAAATTGTTGACAAAGAGTCGTCAGAAAAAATGATCGAGATTTTAAAAAGGCAAAAGCGAAATAATGGGATTCCAAAATATTTACCACCAAAAAATGCTACTGTTGGACATAAAACTGGAGAGCTTGGGTGGCTTAAGCATGATGCAGGCATAGTGTTTGCGAAAAAAGGAGATTATATTATCGTTGTGATGTCTGAGAGTGATTCGCCGCTTGGCGCAGAAGAGAAAATTGCAAAACTTTCAGAAGCTGTCTATAAATACTTTCAGACAAAGAAAAACTTTTGGTTTTCGTATTAGCGTACCCATTCGGGTTTTACCCTTTGACAATCCAAGAGGTACACAGGACGAGGGTTCCCAATCTCTATAACGCTGTTGCGTCCTGAAACAATATATTCAGGAGTTGTGCCACCAAGGGCAGAGCTCCGTTCGATTCGCAAATTGAAATTATCGACGTTTGTTCTTTCCCAAATGTAGCTTCCGCGTGTTGGGTTATATCGCATAAGTTTGTGTTTTAAGCCAGCAACGACAAACTGTTCAAGTTCCTCATCAGTTGCTCTCTGCGCACCCCTTGCTTGTGATCGGCCAAGAAGGCGATTTCGATCCTCGTCTACTTTTAAAAGTGCTTGGTAAATAAGGCCATGTTCGTTTGCCCAGGCTTCTTGTTTGCCATTTTCCTCAAACGCTCGCCAAATATTAAGACGGGTTAGAAAATCGGAGTTTGGATTTTTGTATTGTGAAAGTGTTGCATCAACTCTTGCTCTATTTCTACCAAAAATTGAGCGGGTTTCACTCATTGCCACAATTGCACACATGTCTTCGACGCCTTTGCGTTGCCTTTCTGCCTCTGCAATCATTCGGGCATAGTGAAAGTCTGTTGGTAATTCTACCATACGCTGTCCCATTCTGTTTAGTGTGCCATCTGGATTGAGTGCACCAAGTTTTTGCAGTGATTCATTTGCAAAGTCAACTCGGCGTTGATCTAATGGAGACGAAAGAACTTGGAATTCATTGATATTTTGTATCCCACGCTTTTTCATTTTTAAAACAAGATCAGTAAGATCAGTTCGTTTAATTTCGGCAGTAGGATATTCTGGTCTCGCATTGAAATTTGCTTCTGTAAAGAGGTTGTACACAATGCCAGGTTGTGTTCGACCCACACGTCCAGATCTCTGTCCAGCTCCAGCACGAGCTTGCGGTATTTTTTTTAGATAGGTAAGGCCACTGATAGGATCAACGGTTTCTTCAAATTCTTCACCAGTGTTTATAACAACTTTTAGTCCTTTTATCGTAAGGCCAGTTTCTCCAAAGTTTGTTGCAACAAAGACTCGTTTTGTGCCAGGAATTGCAAGTTTTCCGACTTCTGATTTTTCTTCCTCAGTTGAACCTGCGTGTAAGGGTATAATCTGAAGATTAGGAAGTCGCTTTGCCAAAATTGCCTGTATGTGACGGTCAATATCCGAGGTGCCAGCAACAAAGATTTCAATATCACCTTTTTGTCCTTCTTGTACAAGTTTTTCGACAATATCTGCTGCTTTTTGTGGCATTTGGTCGCTTGGGATGGTTTCGGTGCTAAAACGTGTATCAATAGGAAATGTTCTGCCTTCGACATCGACAATTTCCGCACCATCAAAATAGTCTCGAAGTTCTTCTTTATTAACAGTTGCTGAAGCAGCAATAATTTTAAGTGGTTTCATACCTCTTTCTCTTCGAAGCTTTTGTGCTTGTTTAAGGTATCCTAAGAGCTCTTCAGTGTCAGTGCTTCGAACATGTACCTCATCAACCATCACATGCGTAACGTTTGAAAGCAGGGGATCATTTAAAATTTGAAGAATTAACGTCCCTTCAGTAGTAAAGAGCGTGTTGGTTCTAGGAGATTCTTTTCTGTCTCCACCATGGTGATATCCAATCTCTTCTCCAACAACAACTCCTGCTTCTTCTGCAACTGTTGTTGCAAGCTCACTGGTGTTAATTTGTCGAGGTTGCGTGATTATTAATTTGTCTCCTGGTTGCATAATGTCTCTGATAAACTGTGGAGTTTTCAGTGTTTTTCCAGACCCTGTACCCCCAACAATAATAACGGTGTCTTCATTTCCTATTTTTTCTTTTATTTCCTGTTCATAGCGCATAATAGGTAAGTCTCTTGGTATTCCTGTTTCTTCTTGTGTTTCTCTGGGTTGTTGTCGTTGAGTTTGTTCTTCCTGGTCTCTTGCTTGTGTAATAAATTGCAAAATTCGTTTTTCTTCATCTGTTAAGTCGTTAATACGCATAACATCTTTGTTTTCTCTTGTGTCGTGACGGGTGTGTACGAGTTGTTGTTGAAATGTTGGGTCAGTTTTAAGTTTTGTTTCGGCAAGGATAAGTTGGGTCACCATATCTTTTGCGTCTTTCCCAAAGATAGTTGCAAACCAGGTAATAGCTTCTTTGTTTTGGGCAATTTTTTCGTGATCTGTTACACCATTTGTTTGATATGTTACTAACACATCATGTACAAATCTGTTTACACCTTTTTGCTCGTTTGCTGGTCTTTTTGCAAAGTATCGATTATAAAGCAGTCCCGCATGTTCTCTGGTAAACTCAAAATTTTGTGTATCAGTTTGAATGCCTGCTTGTTGCAAGAGTGGAGAGAGGGTTTGTAGCATAATATTGTTTCTGTTAAGACTCTGAGTAAGGCCAGTTGTCCATGTTTGGTAGCGACTGTCAAAATTGCCATCCGGATTATGCTCTTGCCAGTATTTTTTTCTATCACCCACAGAGGCTTGTTCAAAGGGTTGATAGTTTCTCTGTTCAAATGGCGTAGTTCGTGTTACATCTTCTTGCGTACAGTCTTTTTGTGGATTAAGAAATTCCTGATTAGCAAGGACAAGTCTTCCTTGTAATCCAACCATTTCAGGTGCTTGCTGGAGTCGCTCAGGGGAGGGTGGACGGGTTGCTATTTCTGTCATTATTTGCATTATACACTAAGTACTTTTTAGTTTTGGTATAATAAGATCTTACACCTTTATCATGTATGCAACACACTTCTTTAGATAACACATTAGAAAACCAGAAAGAACAGATGTCAGAGGATACTAAAAAACGAGTTGTTCTTGGCATTGCCTTTGTTTTTTGTATGTTTGTGCCACTTTTTATATATTGGAAAACTAACCTAAAACAAGAAGGTTTACGAACCATGCTTCCAAAGATTTTTCCGTCTCTTGTTCCACAACCAACACAGGTTCTATTTAAAGAGCTGACCATTCCTTATTTGCGTCAAAAATCTTATCAAAGCAATCTTTCAGAATTAGAAAAAACATATGAGGGTTCAAATTACACAGCATATATAACAAGCTACACCTCAGATAATATTACTGTGCAGGGTCTTTTGACAAAGCCTGCAGGAGAAATGCCCACAGGTGGATGGAGCGCAATTGTTTTTATTCATGGATACATTCCACCAACGCAGTATGAAACAACAGGAGAATCGTATGCTTCGTATGTGGATTATTTAGCTCGGAATGGATTTGTTGTATTTAAAATTGATCTTCGTGGACATGGTGATTCAGAAGGGGAACCAGGGGGCGGATACTATGGTTCTGATTATGTCGTAGATACGTTGAGTGCCTATGCTGCATTGCAAAATGCCGACTTTGTTAATGCAAAAAAAATTGGTTTGTGGGGGCACAGTATGGCAGGGAATATTGCTTTGCGTTGCCTTGCAGCAAAACCAGAAATTCCAGGAGTTGTCATTTGGGCGGGCGCAGTGTATTCCTACACAGATTGGCAAAAATACGGCATTAGTGATACGAGTTATAGGCCACCACAAACTACGGTAAGAAACCAAAACAGACGAAGAGAGTTGTTTGAAAAACACGGAAGTCCAAGTGCGCAAAGCGTGTTTTGGCAACAAGTTGCCCCAACAAATTACTTGCATGAGCTAAAGGGTGCAGTGCAACTGCACCATGCAGTAGATGATAACGTTGTGAATATTGGATATAGTCGGGATTTAGTTGCTGTGCTTGATAAAACAACAGTTGCGCATGAACTGTACGAGTACCAAAGTGGAGGGCATAATATAACAGGGGGAAGTTTTACTCAGGCAATGGAGCATACTGTTGCATTCTTTAAGAAATATTTACAATCCGAATGAATAATACGGGGGTTTAAATAAAAGTGGGAATATGTTAGTCTAGTTTGTATGACTGATGTAAAAGATATGTGTCCAAAATGTGGTGCTCCGTTGGGAGAAGTAACTGAAACTGCAACAGGGAAAAAGCTTCAGCGTTGTAGTAAAGGTTCTTGGAATAAAGAAACAAGACAAAACGAAGGTTGCGACTATGTAAAATGGTTAGTCCTAGAACCACAGCAGTTAGATGAAAAATGTCCTACGTGTGGTAGTCCTTTAATATTGCAAGTAACCCGCTTTGGTAAAAAAATGAAAAAGTGCAGCATGGGAGGCTGGGATAAAACAGCCAAAAAACCAACAGGTTGCGATTATGTTGAATGGATAAATGGAACAAAAGAACCTTTAGATGCTACTTGCCCTGAGTGCGGTAGTAAGCTAGTGCTTTTTACAACTGCAGCTGGCAAAAAAATGGAGAAATGCGAAACCTCTGGATGGGATAGGGAAGCTCGAAAACCAACAGGGTGCACATATGTTAAGTGGTTAAAAGCAAGCTCGGTAGCAAGCGTTAATAATGGTGAAGAATTTTTACCCCCACTTCCAGAAGAATAATGATAGAAAAGTAATTGCTGTTTTGTCCTTAGCATCGTTTCTCCATGATGTCGGGTCTGACATGGTGTTTTCTGTGTGGCCATTGTTTGTTACCCAAGTATTGGGAGCAAATATGGCAATAGTAGGACTCATAGATGGTATAGGGGATGCAGTTGTGTCGGTTTCGGGAACAGTAGGTGGATATATTTCAGACAGGGTTAGAAAAAGAAAAATATTTGTCTGGATTGGTTATTTGTTTGGTGGAGTATCCAGAATTGGATATGCGTTTTCTCCAAGCTGGCAGTGGCTTATTCCATTTCGATTCATGGATAGGTCAGGAAAAATCAGAAGTGCGCCAAGAGATGCAATTTTATCCGATATTTCGACACGAGAAAATAGGGGTTCACGATTCGGAATACTGCGTGCAATGGATAATTTTGGCGCAGTAGTAGGAATTCTGATTGCAATTTTCTTTTTACAAACACTTGGGTTTAAAACATTGTTTCTTCTTGCTGCAATCCCCTCTGTTTTAGCGGTTATTTTAATACTGTTTTTTGTTTCAGAGCCAAAACAAGTTGGTAAAGAGCTTTTTCGAGGAATTCGCTTTTCTGATTTTGATAGTAATCTTCGACTCTTTATGATACTCAGTGGCGTATTTGCCCTTGGTTCGTTTAGTTATTCTTTTTTACTTATCTTTGCAAATAAGTTTGGGTTTGCGAATTATCAGGTTCCAATTTTGTATCTTTTGTTTACACTTGTTGCAGCTTTTGCTTCGATTCCATTTGGAAAAATGGCAGATAAGTTTGGAAGGAAAAACGTGCTGTATCTTTCGTATGGTTTTTGGGCAATTGTTTTATTTGCTATTCTTTTTTTTGCAAATGCAATTGGTATTATTACTGCGTTTATATTTTATGGGTTACATAAAGGAGCTATGGAACCAGTACAAAAAACATTTGTTGCAGAACTTGCCGCAAAAGAATACGTTGCTTCAACCATTGGAGCATTTCAAATGGTCTTAGGGTTTGCGTCGCTTCCTGCATCGCTACTTGCTGGTCTTTTGTGGGATAATGTTTCTCCCATGACGCCATTTTATTTTTCTCTGGTTTTAACAATACTTTCAGGAGTAATGTTAACTTTTGTAAAAGAAAAATAGCTTATCATGCTACAACTGGGAACTCTCCAAATCCAGGCGACATGTAAACAATGTCAATTTTCCCAGTTTTTCTTATTGCCACCCGTGCAACATTAGGGTACTTTTTCATTTCTTCTCTCGAGAATAATATTCCAGACGTCAAGTCTTGTACAAGAATAAACAGCATATGTGGTAATTTACCTGCGAGCCGTTTTATGGTTCGCGCATTATCATCCCAGTGATCAACAGCAATAGCAACATCTGCTTTTTCATATTGCTCCTTTAACTCTCTTTCTGTTTCTATAAGTCCCCAATACTTACTTTCATCAGAACTTTTTACCTTTTCGGGTTTAAACAAAACCCGCTCAAAATGTACATCTCCTTCTTCCAATCGTTGTATGGTTAAGCCAACCATACGTTCATTGTTTGGTCTACCAGTATTGCCAAATTGCATGTCTGCTTCTATTCTGTGAATAATTTCAGCTACTTCGGGTTTTACATGTCTTCCTTCATGACGTTGTATTTCTGATAGTTGTGACAGTTGTAAAGTATCTAATACTCTGTCTAGAAACGTTGGGGTATATGGTCGTATTAATCTGTCTTGGGGAGCAATTGGAGAGTGTTTTGGTTTGAATGGCTTATTGTAGCTCCACGGTTGTGCATACGCTAATAAAGCACCTCCTTGGATACCAAGACGGGGAAATACGACTCCATCTAAATCCCACGAAACAACAGTTATTCTCTCTGACATTTGCGTATTATAGTATTAACATGCTTAATATTAAAATTAACTCTATACTTATTGATGTTCTTTCAATTTTATTTCCATAGCATCTTCTTCCTTTTTTAACCAAAAAACGCACGTGCAGAAAGTTGGCTAAAATAGAGGAAGGGGATAAAACGAATCGAATAGGATAAAGCTCATGATATAATCTCACAATATGAATCTTTCGGTGGGTATTGTAGGTTTACCAAACGTTGGAAAGTCCACATTGTTTAATGCGCTCTTAAAAAAGCAGCAGGCATTAGCTGCAAATTATCCTTTTGCAACAATAGAGCCAAATATTGGCGTTGTTCCAGTTCCTGATAAGCGATTAGTAAAACTTCAGGAAATAATTCGTGCGTCAACCCCTGGGGTTGAGCCTCCGATAAAATGGGCTACTGTGGAGTTTGTCGATATCGCGGGGCTTGTCAAAGGAGCGTCAGAAGGAGCAGGACTGGGAAATAAATTTTTGTCCCACATTCGCGAAGTGCAAATTATCGTCCATGTGGTTAGAGCGTTTACGGATGAGGATGTTATAAAAGAGGGAAGTGTTGATCCAAAAACCGATTACGAAACAATTCAAACAGAATTAATTCTTGCTGATTTACAAACGCTTATAAAACAAAAAGACTCAAAAGCGGTAAAAGTAGATCCAGTGAAAAAGAGTGCAATTGGAAAACTATACGAAGCACTTAATAGTGGAAAGCCTGCTCGCGAGGTTGTAATGCCCCAAGAGGAAGAAGCATCGGTAAAAGATTTATTCTTGCTTTCCAAAAAGCCAGAAATTATTGTTCTCAATGTTTCTGAAGAGGATTACAAAAAGGATAAGATAGAGCCGATAGTAAGCCAATATACTAGTATATTGGTGACCAATAAAGAAAAAATGGTTGTTATTTCAGCAAAGATTGAAGCGGAGTTAGCAGAGCTATCCGAAGAAGAACAAAAACAATACCTTTTAGATCTTGGTGTTTCACAATCTGGCCTTGAGCGACTTATTCAAAAAGCTTACCAAACGCTTGGACTCATATCTTTTCTTACAGCAGGGGAGAAGGAAGTAAAAGCCTGGACTATAAAAAAAGGCACAAGTGCCCAAAACGCAGCAGGTGTTATTCACAACGATTTTATAAAACATTTTATTAAAGCAGAGGTTATCTCATTTGATGATTTTATAGAGGTGGGGGGTTTGAAAAAAGCTAGGGAACTTGGGAAAGCAAGATTTGAAGGTAGAGATTATATCATGCAAGATGGGGATGTTGTTGAGTTTAAAATCGGGAACTAATGAAAGCAGCTCTTGCCTTTTTAACCTTTTCTATTCTTCTTGTACTTTCTGGATTATATTTTCTTGAAAAGATTAATGATGCAAAGGCAAAAGAAAAAATTACGCTTTGGCTTGTAAATCAAAAAATTTTAGCTCAACAAAAAATACTTCAAAAACTTCAAAATAACATACAAAAGATGGAAATTCTTGGAACAGACACAGCAATTTCCACCTCGTACATGTTATCGATTACTCCAAGGAAACAGGTTTTTAATTTAAGTTGTGAGTTTGCTGCTGCAACTGCAATTATTCACCACTATACAAACGACCCATTTTTTGCTCCGCAAAATCAACTTGCTGCCGAAAAAACCCTTATTGCAAAAATTCCAGCATCGCTAAATCCAAACATTGGTATTCGAATGGGCGATGACGCAACAAAAAGTGCAGAGGCATTATTGAGAAACCTTAATAAAAGATTTGGTGGAACAGAGTACTATGGTGTTCACGCACCGCCATTTATTGATCTTTTTTGGGAATATAAACTTTTAGCAAGGCCAATACAAAAAGGAAATTTAGAGGGAATTAAAAAAGCTATTTTTTCAGGACATTTGGTTATGACATGGATTAGTGTTGGATATGGAAAAGCAGTTGATGTTGCATTGTCGTATGGCACAACACCAGTGGTCAAAGGTGAACATGCGGTTGTTATATATGGATACAACCAGGACGGTGTTTTTATTATGGATCCTGGTATTGGGAAAAACCGCTTCTTGTCTTATGAGACACTTGTAGATGCAACTTCACCATTCCCATTCCCATTTTTGGAAGTGAATCCATCGATAAGAGAATTTCCCTATGATCCAACAGAAAAGGTTGACGATCTTACTGGTCTTGATAGAAGTAGGGTTAAAATAGTTGTTAAAAATGCTAATAGAGAAGTCGGTACAGGAAACACTATGGTGGCGATTCTTAAAGATTTTGGCTACAATGTTTTGTCGCTTGAACAAGTAAAAGATATAGAGACTGAAAATGTGAGTATTTTGCTTAAAAAAGAACTCACCGATTACGCAAAGCTGCTTAAGCAAGACATCTTGCTTGCCGGGTATACAATTTCGAGTTTTTCCGCAACACTTGCCTCTGAAAGTCCAACAGACGCGATTATAGTAGTTGGGGAGTAGATCTCTTGATTATACATGGTATACTTCTTTGGGAATGAGAGAAATTCTTGGTAAATATGTCCAAGGCATGAAGCATGCAGATATGCATATTCACACAGTAGGATCCGATGGTTTACTCACTGCACAAAATCTTGTAGATCTGGCAGTACATCATCCATTCAGGATTGATGTAATTGTTGTAACAGATCACAATACAACGGTAGAAGCAGAAAAAGCAAGAGAGTATGCATTAAGAAATGATTATCCAATTGAGGTAGTAATTGGAGAAGAGATAACTACGAAAGAAGGACATGTACTTGCTATCGATATTGAATCTCCGATTCCGCGAGGACTTTCGGTAGAAGACACTATTCGGCGTATTCACAGGGCAGGTGGGTTGGTAATTATTCCACATCCTTTTTATTTTTCTAATTTCGGTTTATCTATAGAAGAACAAACGCTTCTTGGGATTGTTCATAATCCTGATTTGGAAGTTTGTGCAGACGCTGTTGAGATATTTAATTCTGGTGTAGGAGACAATAAAAGATCTCAAGCAAATCAAAGAGCACAAACATTTTTTCTTGAGCACAGAGAGCGTCTTGGCGCAGCAACGGCTGCAACTGATGCTCATTTTCATACCATTGGAAGAGGAATTACTGCTTACTCCGGTGGTTCTTTACGAGAGGCAATACAAGCAAGAAATACGGTTGCACTTGCCTTAGAAGATCATGAGGCGCAGGTACTACGCCGTTTTGTGGTGGAATTTTTTGGTGAGGAGGAAGTATTACATCCAAAACGAAAAGCACAGGCGAGCCTTCTAGAAAGGCGCCAGAGGAGATCCACTCCATAAACTTGTTTTATTTTGACATTTATTACGCTATCTTCTATACTCCACTTCGACAGAAGAAATAACATGAACTGATTGCTTGTTTATTGTATTGTTTCTTCTTCTTTTCATTTTCATGCACATTTACAATTTTTGCGGAATACTTTCTTTTTGTCGTCTTTGAGATTGCGAGTAGGAAGAGGATATAAACATGTCTTTTTTCTGTTCGCAATCTCTTCTGATTCTGAGTAGGTATTGCACGAGACCAGTGGGATATTGTGATACATGCCAGGATGGACGGCAGAGGAGAATGCGAGTTTGGACAGCGCGCGGCGCTATAGTTCTGCAAGGAGACTTCCTGTGGCTCAAAATTCCAAGGCGTCCAAGGAAGTTAAGAAGAGCATAGCGCAAACGCCTGAGGAGGTGTTTGCTGATCTAAAGCCGGTCATTGTTGAGTACCTTGGCGTGGATGAGGCCGACGTAACTCGTGAGGCTTCCATGCAGGAAGATCTTAACGCCGACAGTTTGGACCTTGTCGAGCTTGTGATGGCTGGCGAGGAGATGTTTGGTGTTGAGATCGACGACAAGGAGTTCGAGGACGTCCACAACATCGGTCAGTATTGCGATCTTATCCACCAAAAGAGGGTGGAGAAAGGTCTGGTGACCCAGGCACAAGAGGGGTAACTTCTATCTCATGGCGCGTGCGCGGCAAGGGCAAGAGAGGGCCGTCCCCTCTACTTGCTCAGGCCAAGCAAAATTTTTTAGAGAGAACTAACACAGCTTTCTTCCGCAAAACTAAAATCGTGCTACAAGGCACTGTGGTTCTACATTATAATATAAGAGCTTACCGATACATGCTTTCGGTTTTTGCGAGTTTTTCGCTTTTTTTATATATATTTCACCATGGTGCCTTTTTTTTAACCCTTGCGCCAAGGTTCTCTGGAATGATAAAATAAGGGACATGCGTGAATACGAATTGGTTTTGATTTTAAAGTCGTCGCTTTCTGAAGACAAACGGAAAAAAGTTGTGGAAACAGTAAAGGGATGGCTTAAAGAGGTAAAAATTGCTAAAGAAGAAGCATGGGGATTAAAACCACTTGCATACAAAATAAAAAAAGAAACAAGCGGTTTTTTTATGACGTTTTCTTTAGAAGCAAACGATGCAATTCCTTCAGATTTTGAAAAGAGATTATTGACCATTGAGGATATTGTAAGACATTTACTCATAAGAAAGAAATGAAGTGCAAAGTGTAAAATATTTTACGTTTTTCGCTTTACGTTTTGAGATTTAATTATGGCAAGAAGCTTAAATAGAGTTCAGCTGATTGGGAATTTAACAAGAGATCCGGAATTGCGATACACGCCAAGTGGCGCTGCCGTTTGTTCGTTTAGTTTGGCAACCAATAGATCTTGGACAACAGATGCTGGAGAAAAGAAAGAAGATACAGAATTTCATCGGATTGTATCTTGGAATAAATTGGCTGAACTTTGTAGCCAATTTTTAGTAAAAGGAAGAAAAGTATACGTTGAAGGAAGACTTTCAACGAGGACTTGGACAGCGCAGGATGGGACGAGTAAAAGTACAACAGAAGTTGTTATTGATGATATGATTCTTTTGGACAACAAGCGTCCAGAAGAAGGAGCAGGGCATCGGGAAGCTCCAAAAATGGAAAGTGGAGCAGAGGATGTGGAAGTAGAAGCAAAACCAAGTAAAGCACCAGCTGCTGTAAAGGCTCCTAAAAAAGAAGAACCAAAAGAGGAAGAAGTCGTACCAGATGATATTCCTTTTTAAATAATATGGCACAACGTAAAGCACCAAGAAGACCAAGAAGGAAAATAAACGTTCCAAAGACGTGTTATTTTTGCACGGAGAAAAAAGAGCCATGGTTTTCAGATATTGAAACACTTCGCAGGTATCTCACAGAGCGTGGAAAAATTATTGGAAGAGTACGAAGTGGCATTTGCGCTACGCATCAGCGCCGTCTCGCAGTCGCAGTAAAGCACGCGCGACATTTAGCCCTACTTTCATTTGTTGGATAAAACAATTTGTACGTGAGAACCCGATTAATACAGTTTACCCTTGTTGCCTTATCTGCTGCCCTTCTTGGGTATTATATTGGTGTTTCTAAAGTCTCCTTTTCTTGGAAGCAATACAAACCAACTCTACAAATTATAAGTCGCGAACCACCTCCTTCTGTTACACATGTAGATTTAGAGCTTTTTTGGAATGTTTTACGTAAGTTAGAAAGTTCCTACTACGATAAATCTGCATTAGATTCACAAAAGCTTTTAAATGGTGCGATTTCTGGCATGGTTCAAAGTCTAGGGGATCCCTATACCGTCTTTTTACCACCAAAACAAAACAGCGATTTCAAACAGGGACTCGCTGGACAATTTGAAGGAATTGGAGCCGAACTTGGGATGAAAGACAATCAGATTATTGTGATTGCACCACTTGATGGAATGCCAGCACAAAAAGCAGGTATTAAAGCAGGGGATGCTATTTTGAAAGTCGATGATAAATCAGCAGAAGGGTGGACCCTTGGACAAGCTGTTGAAAAAATTCGAGGACCAAAAGGTACATTCGTAAAGCTTACAGTGCTTCATAAAGACCAAGCAAAGCCAGTCGATATTACGGTTTCCAGAGGGACAATAACGGTCAAAAGTGTTGCTGGTAAAATTCAAAAAGTTTCAGAAATTGAAAACATTTCTATAAAAGACGACAAGAAAGAAGAAGAAAAAGAGAAAGCTAAAAGTACCGTACCAGTACTTGGTACAAAGGATAAACAGGTTATTTATGTTCGGCTTTCACAATTTGGCGATAGGACAAACGACGAGTGGGTGACTATGATAAATGATGTCACTGTGCAAATGAAAAAAAGTGGTACAGCTGTTAAAGGACTTGTTTTGGATTTGCGAAATAATCCAGGTGGATATCTGACAGATGCTGCATTTATCGCTTCTGAGTTTATTAAAGAAGGAGTAATTGTTATCCAAGATAAGGGTAATGGAGACCGAACAAATTTTAACGTATCTCGAAAGGGCCTTTTAACAGATATTCCAATAGTCGTTCTTATTAATAAAGGTTCTGCATCCGCAAGCGAAATTGTTGCAGGTGCGCTTCGTGACTACAATCGCGCAAAGCTTATTGGGGAAACGTCATTTGGAAAAGGTACGATTCAACAAGCAGAAGACTTGGGAGATGGTGCAGGTTTGCATGTAACAATTGCAAAATGGCTGACCCCTAAGGAAACATGGGTACATGGAAAAGGACTTGTGCCAGACATCATCGTTGCACCTGATGAGAAAAATCCATCACATGATACACAGCTTGAAAAAGCAGTTGAAGAACTGCTAAAATAGCTATACCCAAAAAGAAAAGGTCTCCCATCCTTCTATGAGAAAGTTACTTTTTTTACTTGTTATTCTTACTAGCGTTTTGTTTCTAGGTGGGGGAATGAACAAATATGTCCCCAAATTTCTAGAGCGATTTACCCCGCCTTCTTTGCCCTCTACCGAGAAAGTGAAAATTGTTAGTGAAGAATCTGTTGTGATTGATATTGTAGAAACAGTAACACCATCAGTTGTTACTGTTGGTATCGAGCAGCGGATTGTAGAAATTGATCCATTCAATTTTTTCCGAAGGAGACAAAGCGAGTCTCGTGAACAAGATATTGCTTCAGGATTTATTGTATCCAAAGAGGGACTTATTGTTACAAACAAGCATGTTGTTTCTCAACAAGGGAAGTATAAAATAATCACAAGTGATGGGAAAAAATATGATGTTGAGAAAATTTATAGGGATCCAACAAATGATATTGCAGTTTTAAAAATCACTGGAGGGAATCTTACGCCACTATCCTTAGGTGATTCAGATAAAATAAAAGTAGGGCAGCTGGCTGTTGCAGTTGGTACACCACTTGGTGAATTTCGTGGGTCGGTGACAAAAGGTATTATAAGCGGTCTTGGTAGAGGTATTACAGCCGGTTCTCCTTTTGAAGAAGGAACAGAGCTTGCTGATGTTATTCAAACAGACGCAGCAGTAAATCCAGGGAATAGTGGTGGTCCGCTGCTTAATTCTTCAGCGCAAGTTGTAGGGGTTAATGTTGCTGTTGCATCTGGTGCCGAAAACATAGGGTTTGCAATTCCAATAAATGTTGTCAAAGAAGCATTGGAAAACTTTAATCAGACAGGTGGGTTTTTGCGACCATATTTGGGTGTTTCATATCAAATGATTAGTCGGCAAGTTGCTATCCGAAACGAGCTGCCAGAAGGAGCATTTATTGAGCAGATCGCAAAAAATTCTGCAGCTGAGAAGGCAGGTTTACAAGAAGGAGATATAATTACAAAAATTGATGGAGTAAAGCTTTCAAGTAGCAACACATTAGTCGCTGTTCTAAACAAAAAGAAAGTAGGGGATACAATCATTCTTACTGTGTGGAGAAACGACTCAGAAAAACCATCTGATGGAAAAACACTAGATCTTAAAGCAACCCTGCAAGAAATTCCTGAGTAACTCTTTGCGTTTAAAGCAACGAAGCGTTTAGAAAACAATCTGCTTGTGAATAAAAAAACGGCGTGATAGGCTAGATACATGGGGTCAATTTTCTTTGAAGTTACCATTATTCTTTGTACAGCTGCTTTTTTAGCAATATTTTTTCGTTTTCTTCGGCAACCTGCAATCATTGCATATCTTTTAACTGGAATTCTTATTGGTCCTTTTGGCCAACTCCAAATTCAAAACCATGAGGTATTAACTGCAATGGGGGATTTTGGTATTGCTCTTTTACTTTTTATCTTAGGACTTGAATTTAAGTTTAAAGAGCTACGTAGTGTTGGAAAATCGGCGTTATTTGTTGGTCCCCTGCAAGTTGTGTTAACAGGCGTTGCTTCATATTTTTTAACCATTTTTTTAGGATACGGAAGCAACATTGCAACCTATGTTGCCATTGCATTTGCTTTCTCTAGCACCATTATTATTGTTACCCTTCTTACCGATAAGCGGGAAACAAATAGTTTGCATGGAAAAATGACCATTGGGATACTTTTGGTGCAAGATTTAGTTGCAGTCTTGGTTTTGATGATTATGTCGGGGTTTGGGTCTTCGACTAATTTCTTGGCTGTATTTCCAATGGTTATTATTAAAAGTATTCTCCTTTTTGCTGCCATTGCAGTACTTAGTGTGAGCGTGTTGCCGTATATTGTTCATAGGCTTGCACGAACGCTTGATATTCTTTTCCTTTTTAGTTTGGCGTGGGTTTTTATGATTACTGCGCTTACTAGCTCTTCTCTTATCGGTTTTCCAATTGCAGTTGGAGGATTTTTAGCTGGAATCTCTCTTGCGAATGCAACAGAAAGTTTGCAAATTGCAGCTCGGGTTCGGACGCTTCGGGATTTTTTTATTACTATCTTTTTTGTAAGTCTTGGGATGCAAATGGACTTTTCGTCGCTTTGGGCAATTTTGTTTCCCGCCATCATTCTCTCCCTTTTTGTTTTTATAGGAAAACCACTTATTGTTTTGGGTATTATGGAATTTTTTGGTTATCACAAGCGGACAGCTTTTTTAACGGCGATAACCATGGGGCAGATTTCAGAGTTTTCTCTTGTTATTGTTTTTTTAGGAAAAAGTTTTGGTCATATTCCAAACGAGGCAGTCACGATGATAACGGTTGTGAGCGTTATAACGTTTATTCTTTCAACCTACGCTATTGGATACAGTAAGCGAATGTATATGGTAATTGGTGGTTATATGAGTTTATTTGGGTCAAAAGCAGGAGCTGTAAAAGAGACAGAGCGGGTAAAAGATCACGTAGTACTTGTTGGTGCCCATCGAATTGGAGAGAGTATTTTAACAGCATTACAGCAAGGGAAAGAAAATGTTATTGTCGTTGATTTTAATCCAGATATTATTGAGCATCTTAAAAAAAAGGGGGTGGTACATGTATTTGGAGATGTCTCGGATGCTGAAATTCAAGAAAGATTGCAACTGCAGCATGCAAAAATAATTATCTCAACAGTTCCAGATATAGACGATAACCTTTTACTTTTAGAAGGGTATAAACGTATGAGCGGAAACGCTTTATTTATCGCAATTGCGAAAAGCAGGGAAGAGGCAAAAATACTCTACAAAGCAGGCGCGGATTATGTTGTCTTACCAGATCTCATTGGAGGAATACACATTGCTGGACTTTTGAAAGATAATGTCAAAGAAAAAATTGAGAAGCTTCGAGAAAAGGATGCTACTTTGTTACTCTAGTATTTTAGCACTAACGGTTTTGTTTATCTCTTGTAGATTTCCATCCAGAATTGATTCGAGGTTTCGCCAGGATTCATTAATTCTGTGATCAGTAAGCCTATCTTGTGGGAAGTTGTAGGTTCGGATTTTCTCGGCTCGCATACCTCGTCCAACTTGGGTTGATTTTAATGATCCGAGTTCCTCATTACGTTTCTCAATTTCTAGTTCCCACAGTTTTGCACGAAGCATTGAAAAAGCAATTTCTCTATTTTGTGCTTGGAAACGTTCTGTTTGACAAGTAACAACAATACCTGTTGGGGTATGCTTCAATCTTACAGCAGTTGATACTTTATTAACATTCTGTCCGCCATGACCACCAGCTCTATACGCTTCAAATTCAACATCCTCAGGGTTGATATGGAGGTCTAGGTCTTCAAGTTCGGGCAAAACAGAGATAGTTGCGGTAGAAGTATGAATTCGGCCACGCTTTTCTGTTTTTGGGATTCTTTGTACACGGTGCACGCCTGCCTCGTATTTACATATACCAAACGCGTTTTCTCCTGATATTTTTATAATGTATTCATCAAGGCTTTCAACTTTAAGACCAACAAGTTGTGCAAAACGAGTATACATACGAAGGAGTTCCTCTGCCCACAGCTTTGCTTCTTCGCCTCCTGCTGCGCCTTTCATTTCTAAGATGACGTTTCGATCATCGAGTGATTCTTCGGATGATGCTTTACTCGCGTTGAGACTTTCTTTAAGCTGTTTTTTTTGCTCTTCAAGCTCAGAAAGTTCTTTTTGTGCTAGTTCAATAAACGCAGGATCAGCAAGGAGTAGTTTTGTTTCTTCGATTTTCTTCTCAAGTTCGAGAAGTTGCACGTTTCGGTAGTCGTCCATGGGGAATAGCTATTCAACATGTAAGAGCATTTCACGCAGTGTCTTTGGAGCCGAATCTCTCTTTTTCTGATCTTCTACTTTTTTCACTTTTTGATGAACAAAATGCTTTGCAACTTCCTGTTTCTTCTGGAATTTCTGAATACGAGAAGCACTATCAACAAAGCGTTGCTCGCCAGTATAGAATGGATGACATTTGCTACAAAGCTCTACATGGATAACTTCCTGTGTTGAACCAATGGTAAATCTATTGCCACAAACGCACGACACTTGTGCTTCTTGGAAGTATTGAGGATGAACATTTGCTTTCATGGAAATAATTGTAACAGACTAGATAAGTGTTTGCAATAGTAAATGGCTTATAGTACAATATTTTTCCTACAGTTTAGATTATATGGTGAAAGAAATGGGAAAAATACAAAGAGAGCCAGGTTGGAGAAGTAAACTCATGAAAGATCTACGAGCAAAACCAGATTTTCAGGAAGGTTTAAGAGTGGCTACAGAAAGAAAGTCTGTTATAAAACGACCCGAGTATTTTCTTTTTCTGCGTGGAGCCATTACAGAAGAGGTAATACAAATAGTTGGAGGAGACAGGGAACAAATAGCGGAATTTAAAAATTATCTTCGAGATCGTCATCTTTTACAGAAGTCGACAAAAGAAGAAGAAAGCGAGGTGAAAAGAAGAGCACATCGGGGGAAACCAAGAAATAGTAGGGGTAGAGAGTACTCGGCCATAGAGCGGAACACGTTTGCTCTCGTTGGGAAATTTTGCGCTGCAGGTTTAATTACAGAAGATCTTTCATACTGGAATTTGCTTCACAGAATGTATGCTGATCGGGAAAGAGGATTGCTAGATAGTTTTGCTGATAGGCTGAGGTTAGAAGTATATCTTGCTGCTATGGAAGCATTAGGAAAAAATGATCCACTTGTTCTTTCTCGATATAGAATGTTTGGAGACGAAATCGATCCAGAATGGGCAAGAAAAAGTTTAGCCCAAGAAGAAGCTTTTATTTCGATTAAATACTTTAATCCATGGGCTGACGGGGAAGATAAAAGGGGTTTATATCGGGTAACACCACAGGGTAGGCAATATCGATTAGTATCTGATGCAGATGGAGTAATGGCGTATGACACGACAAGACTTGCCATTAAAAGGAGTCAGTCGCGGAGGGGGCAGCAACGTTTTCAACAAGAGAGCTAATAGAAAGTATTTCTTGCGTACGGCTTTTCATGTTTCGAAGTGTTACAGTGTTATTTTTCGTCTCTTCTGGACCAATAATAACAGCATAAGGAATGCTTTTTTGATCTGCATATTTCAGCTGTTTTTCAAGAGGTGTGTTTTCGTTAAGGTAGAGCTCACAATTAATATTGTTCGAGCGAAGTTGAGAACTTATTTCTAGAGATTTTTCTAAAAGTTCTTTAGAAAAAACAGTTACTAAAACTTTTGTTGTTTGCAAATCATCGGGAAAAAGTTTTAGCTCGTCCATTGCTTCCATGAGGCGGTCAAACCCAAAAGCAAAGCCAACTGCTGGAATATCACGGCCAGCAAACATGCCAATAAGCTCGTCATATCTTCCACCACCACATACTGATCCAGCAGTATACCCATCGATTTCAATTTCAAAAATAAGCCCTGTGTAGTAGTCAAGTCCCCGGGCCAAAGTAGGGGAAAACTCGTATGTTGATTTCTCAACTCCTAATTTTTCGAGAGATGAGAAGATTTTTTTTATTCTCTCCGTTTCTGCTTTACCCTCAATACTCGATAGTATTGATGCCGCGTCGCTTGGTGTTTTTGCTATGCCTTTGCTAACAAGTTCATCAATAACTTTTTCTCTACCAATTTTTTTTAGTTTGTCAATTGTGGTAATAGCTTCTTTTGAGATATTGACAAAGACAGTTCTGTCGTTGATAATAATTTTATATTTTTTAAATCCTAACGCTTCGACAGATTTTCCAGCAACAGCAATTACCTCGGCATCAGAGAGTGGGGAAGTGGAACCGACAATATCTGCGTCACATTGGAGGAATTCTCTAAATCTTCCTTTCTGTGTATTTTCTGCTCGCCACACAGGTTGGATTTGATATCTTTTAAATGGCATTGGTAACTCATTCTGATACTGTGCGACTACACGGGCTGTGGGAACGGTTTGATCATACCGTAGGGCAACTTTTCTATCCCCATTATCAACAAACCGATACATTAACTTATCGCCTTCTTCACCATATTTACCAAGTAATACCTCTTCATACTCAAGTGCTGGCGTTTCTAAAGGTTCAAACCCATACGACTCAAACACCGATTTTAAGGTGTTTATAACGTATTGTCGTTTTTTCGCCTCTTTTGGCAAAAAATCACGGAATCCTTTTAATGTCTGCACTTTTACCATATGTGCATCATATCAATTCTTCTGCCTGTTCTCAAGCTCTTGAAAAACATCTTTTGGGGAAACGTTAAAAGAAGCCATAAGAACAAGAAGATGGAAGAGTAAATCTGCAATCTCGTGTACTAATGCTTTTTTTGATGCATTTTTCGCAGCAATAATAACTTCTGTTGTTTCTTCTCCTACTTTTTGTAATACACGGTCTTTCCCTTCTTGGAGAAGCGTTGCAACATAAGAATTTTTTGGCATTGTTCTCTTTCGATCTTCAATGATAAGAAATAAATCCTCAAGTTTCATAAAATCCTTTCTGTAAAACAGCTCATTGTTCCTCTGTGACAAACAGCATTGCCAATAACGGTAGCTTTTATTAAAAGTGTATCTGCATCGCAATCAAGAAAAATTTCTTTTACTTGCAACTTATTTCCAGATGTTTCGCCTTTCATCCAAAGCTTCTTCTTCGACCTACTCCAAAAATAGACAAAGCCTGTTTTTTGAGTTTTATTCAATGCCTCTTTATTTATAAATCCAAGCATGAGAATTTCTTTTGTTTGCCAATCTTGAATAATAGTTGGAATAAGATTATTTTTCATATTAATTTCTCACTAAAATATTATTTTTTTTCAGACACTTTTTTACTTGTTGAATTGTTAGTTCTTTAAAGTGGAAGAGGGAAGCAGCTAAGGCTGCATCGGCATTTCCCTTTTTAAATATTTCTGTAAAATCTTCAAGTTTTCCTGCTCCACCAGATGCAATAATTGGAACAGAAACAGCTTGGGAAACTCTTTTTGTGAGCTCAACATTGAACCCAAGTTTGGTGCCGTCTGTATCAATGCTTGTGAGTAAAATTTCTCCAGCGCCAAGTATGGTTGCACGTTTTGCCCAATCGATTGCAGAAACTTTAGTATCTGTTCTGCCGCCATTAATAAAAACATTCCATCGGTTTTTTGAGACCATTTTTGCATCAAGCGATAAAACAACACATTGATTACCAAACGTATTTGCACAATCCGTAATAAGCTTTGGATTCTTAAATCCTCCAGTGTTAACTGATACTTTATCAGCACCAGCGTTGAGTATTACTTTCATATCATTTACCGTACGAATCCCACCACCTACAGAGAAGGGGATAGTAACTTGCTTTGCAGTTTTTTCAACAACATCAAGTAAAATATCTCTGTTTTCAACAGTTGCAGTAATATCCAAAAAAACCAGCTCATCTGCACCCTGCTTGTCGTACTTTTTAGCAAGCGTTATGGGATTTCCAGCATCTCGAAAATTAATAAATTGAATACCTTTTACAACTTTTCCCTCTGTCATATCAAGACAGGGGATAATGCGTTTCGTTAACATATATACATTGTCATTCTGAATTTATTTCAGAATCTGATAAAGTTTTTCAATAGTTGAAATCCAACATCTCCACTTTTTTCAGGATGAAATTGCACACCCACAATATTATCTTTTTCAACAATACTTGCAAACGTTTCTCCATATGTTGTTTCTCCTGCAATAATTTTTGAATCAACCGGTGCACAATAATAACTATTCACAAAATAGAAATAACTCTTATTTGGTATTTTTGTAAATAAATTTCTCATCTTTAATCTCTCATTTTTCATTTCTACCTGGTTCCATCCAATTTGCGGTATTTTCTTTTCTTTCCTAAACTTTTTTACAACTCCTTTAAAAATGCCAAGACACGATACATTTCCTTCCTCGCTTTTTTCAAAGAGCAATTGCATGCCCAAACATATTCCTAAGAATGGTTTACCTTTTTTTATTTCATTTGTTATCAACGTATCCAGTTTTCTTTCTTTAAGATTTTTCATTCCTTGTCCAGCTGCTCCAACACCAGGCAAAATAATTGCTTTTGCCTTTTTAATCACGAAAGGATCACTCGAAATCGTATTCAAAACTCCAAGTGTATTGAGCGCATTTGTAACGCTTCCCATATTTCCTAATCCGTAATCAATAACAGCAATCATAATTTGCCCTCCATACCAGTTCCCTTTAGTCCTATGGTTGTACCCCTTCTATAAGGGCAAGGATTAAGGGATTGGCGCAGTGCTTCTCCAAAAGCTTTAAAGGCTGCTTCCCATGTGTGGTGAGAATCAACGCCTTCAAAAAATTGTATTTGCACCACACACCCTGCTCCTTGAGCAAATCCTTCAAAAAATTGCCTAAGGCTTGTTGCAAGAATATCTTCGACTTGTTCGAGCTTTGTTCCCGGAACTTCTCCACGAAGAAATGTATAGGAGCGGCCATCAAAAGCAAGGGTTGCAGCAACTAATCCTTCATCAAATGCAACGGTTGAGGAGCCATTTTCGTTTACACCAGCTTTACGTCTAGTGTCAATAAGCTCTCTTATTGCACGTCCGAATGTTAACCCAACATCCTCAACGATAACGTGATCAAGCGTTTCGGCCTCAGTCTGCTTATATACAACATCAAGATTGAAACATGCCCTTGATGCAAGTCCTGAAAGCATGTGATTGAAAAACTTGTTCGTTGTTTTAATTTTGTATGGCCGTCTTTTTGTTTCCTCAACAAGCACATCAATCCTTGACTCAAGAGTAGTCCTACTTATTGAAACCTTTTTTTCTGATAATTCGTTTATTGTTATGCCTAGTTTCATTTTTGTCTCACTTCCTCCCATAATCTTTTCTTTTTGTTAAGTCTTACATTGACGCTATTCCAATGCGCATCAAGTTTTTCAATACCCGAGATAACATCAACAATTTCTTCGAGGTTTTCTAAGCCCTCGCGTGTGAGGTATTGCACCTCGGATGATTTCTGGAACGTTTCAACGCTCACTGCTGATGCCATTTTTGACCAAAAACCTGTTGGCAAAATATGATTTGTCCCGCTTGCATAATCACCAATTGCAACAGGAGCATACTTTCCCAAAAATATTGATCCTGCATTTTTAATAAAGGGTAGTACAGAAAAAGGATCATCAACCAAAATCTCCAAATGCTCAGGACTATACTCATTTGTTACGTCAATTGCTTCTTCCCAATTTTTTACAACAATGGCACAAGAATATCGTTTGAGTGATTGTTTAATAATCTCTCTTCTTGATAAATATTTTATTTGTCTTTCTACTTCTTTTTGCGTTGCAAGGGCAAGCTTTTCAGAGTAGGTTATCAGTACCCCTGCTGCATCTGGAGCATGTTCTGCTCGTGCTAAAATGTCTGCCGCACAAAAGACCGGATTTGCATATTTGTCAGCTAAAATAACTGCTTCTGAAGGACCAGCAACCATGTCGATTGTGACTTTTCCAAACACAAGCATTTTTGCAGCTTGTGTATACACACTGCCTGGTCCTGCAATTTTTAATACTGGTTTTATTGTTTTGGTTCCATAGGCCATCGCCGCGACTCCAGCTATACCGCCAACTCTGTATATTTCATCTACCCCAGCTAAATCTGCTACTATGAGCATTTCTGGGTAATCACCGGTTGGAGGAAAACATGCAATAACTCGCGGTACTCCTGCTGCTTTTGCAGTAACGCCAAGTATTTGTATAACAGTAGGAAGGGGAACTTGTCCTGCAGGTATAGCAAGTCCTACGGATTCGATGGGTGTAATTTTATAGCCTACTTGTACGCCCGGCACAAACGATTGCAATACTGTTTGAAGTCTTGCTTTTGATAATGCATTTTGCCGAGAAATAGCTATTTGTCTTTTGATAATTTTAACAACTTTTGGATCGACACTTTTATATGCTTTCTCTATATCCATTTTTGTCACCCGTAAATCTTTTATATTATAATTTTTATTATCGAATTCACGTGTGTATTTTACTATGCCAGCGTCGCCTTCTTGCTTTATAATTTCAATCCACTCTGATACATAATCACGAATAGACGATATATCAAACATCGCTCGATCCATTATTTTTTTCTTAATCTCTTTGTTAGTTTTTGACCATTTGTAAATTTGTAACATACATACTCCTTTCTAGAGAATCATTTTTTCAATCGGCAAAACAATAATGCCTTGTGCTCCAGCTTTTTTGAGTTTTTCGATAGTTTCCCAAAATATGTCTTCTTTAATAACTGTCTGGATGGATATCCAGCCGTTTGTGACAAGAGGGGAGATGGTTGGGGATTTCAGTTCCAAAATACTTTTTTTAATTTTTGGCAAGATTTCCTCTGGTGCGTTCATCATCACGTACTTATAGTTCTTCGCAGAAAGAACACCGCCAAAGCGGGTAAGAAGTTTGTCAAGTAATTTCTTTTTTTCTGTTTCTTTTGTAATTTTGTCATTGGTAATAAGGACTGCTTCGGAGTCATAAATTTTTTCAATCATTCGAAGGTCGTTTAAGGCGAGCGTGCTTCCTGTTGACATAAGGTCAGCAATTGCCTGCGCGACTCCTAATACTGGTGTTAGCTCGACTGAACCTTTAATGCGAACAACTTCAACAGAAATTGCATTTTTCTTAAAAAAGTTTTTTACAGATTCTGGATAGGTTGTAGCTATAATCTTACCGTTTAGATCATTAATATTTCTTGCGTTTGATTCTTTTGGAACTGCGATGATAAGCGAACAGTACCCGAATCGTAAGTTAAGTAATTTTTTTACTTGTGGTCGCTCTTCGTAGAGTATATTTTGACCAACAACACCAAGGTCAACAGTACCAGTTGCAACATAATCTGGAATGTCATCGTCACGAACATACAAAATTTCCAAAGGGAAATTTCGGCATGTTGAAAAAAGCCGTGGTTTAACGCTTTCAAATTCAAGTCCAGATTTGCGCAAAAACGAAAGGGTTTCTTCTGTCAACCGTCCTTCTTTTTGAATTGCAAGTTTTAGATTGTTATTATTTAAGTCTGCCATATTTTTTCAACAAAAAACCGCCTCTTCGGCGGCGTTTATTTATTTTATCCAACAAGCTCACACCGCCCGAAGTAGGGAAGTGTGATGATTTATATTTTTGTCTAAAATAAATTTCATATGTTTAATCTTCTAAGCATAAGCTTGTAGCCGCCCATACCATTTGTTAGCCATTTTTGTACCCTGGCAATGGTTGTTGAGCTCATGCCTGTTTCTTTTGCAATCTGCTCATATGCTATTTTTTTGTTAAGCATTTGTGACACTTTCCATCTGTTTGCAAATTCTTTTATTTCGGCTTCGGTTAGTAAATCACGTAAAAATCTTCGACATTCGTCTTCGGTTCGCAACGTGAGCATTGCTTTGAATAATTTCTTCTCGTCCATGGTTGGTACGTACTGCATACTTTAGTTAGATAAAGTATAGTACTTTACTTTAATAAAGTCAATACGTAAATGAAAGGGGTTTAGAGGACTCTTTTGTGGGACTTTTATCAAGGCTCCATGAATCTGGGATTTCTCCGAATGCAGATTGTATTACTTTTCTCACTCTATCCATGGGCATTGTTGTAAATAGTGTTGCTGTTTGCACCTTACCTTCTTGATCTTTTTCTAAAATAGCAAGATAGTCACGTACTGCCAGCGTATGTCGGATTCCACCTGCTCTTTCCCGAAATGTAGGTTGCTGTTCTGTTATATAGAAAGTCTGTGGATACGCATAATCTTCTGTTTCTAAATCTAATGGATTGGCTTTCCAGATAATAACCATGTCATGAGGTTGGGCTGAAACATAGATTGTTGCTTTACTCTTAGGGTCTAGAAGTGTAATGGCCTCTGGTAATGCAATACCAATATTGATGTCAGGAACTCCTGTTTTTAATCGCTCAAGAATAGGAGAGCGATTGGTTATTGTTTCGCTTTGCTGTACCATGCTTGGAGGATATCATACCATCTGAGGGATTAGCAAATGAGTTATATTTCCATGAAGCTTTTTGGAGCATTTGTAAGTATCTCAGTACCCAATGGAGTAAGTGTAACAAGATCCTCGATACGAACCCCACCGCTTTCTGGAAGATAAATTCCAGGCTCAACAGAAAATACCATTCCAAGTTGTAATATAGCCTTACTTTTTGGAGATAGACTTGGTGTTTCGTGCACTTCAAGTCCAATGCCATGGCCAATGGAATGGGGAATAGTGGGATAACCATAAGAAGTTATGTGGTTTCGAGCGATTTTATCTACATCTGAAGCTTTTATTGTCTTATTGCTTAATTGTTGTATTGCTTTTGTTTGTGCTTCAAGAACAGTTTGATACATCTTTTTTTCTTCCTCTGTGGCTTTGCCAAAAAAGACAGTACGTGTCATATCAGAACAATAATTATCAATTTTCACCCCAAAATCTAAAAGGACAAACTGACCGCTAGACGCTAGACGCTGATTGCTCGTCTGGTGATGAGGGATAGCAGCGTTTTTGCCAAAAGCAACGATTGGTTTGAATGAAATGTCAGCCTCAGCTTTTTTAATGAAAAATTCAATTTCAAACGCAAGTTCTTTTTCGGTAATACCTGCTTTTATTTTTTTAAGCACGTGCGAAAATGTTTTATCGCCAAGTTTGCATGCTTCCTCAATCGTTTTCATCTCATCTGAATCTTTCACCGCACGCAGCATCGCGATGTCACTAAAATGATTTAAATCATTAAAGTGCTTTTTGAGCATTTTATATTCAGAAACAGTGAGGTTATTTTCCTCAATGCCGAGTCGTTTTATTTTGTGTTTTGTTGCAAGTTCTAGAAGTAAATCTTTTAGTGGTTTGGTTGAGCTAATCTCAAGAAGCGTAAAACCAACAACGTCCCGAACTGCTTCTGTATAACGTCCATCAGTGAGAATATAAGAGTTATTTTTGGTGATAAGTAAATACGCTTCTCGTTCTATACTTGAAAATCCAGAATAGTTGGTGAGATACGTAATATTGGGAATTGAGGAAACAAGCATGGCATCGAGGTGATTTTTTTGAAGAAGGGATGTAGCTTTTGTTAATCTATTATCCATCAATTATTTGTTTTCTTTGCGTTTGGTGTTGCAGAAGCTGATGCTACTTTAACTTCTTGAGATGCGGGAATAGTGATAGTGGGGTTTTTGGGAAGCTCTGGAAAAATAATAATACGAGTTGGAATAATTTTCGTTTTATCTTTGATGTCATAAAATCCTGCAATCATAATGCGTTGTCCTGGTTTTATTTTTGAAAATCCTGATTTAACAAGTCCACCACCATTTGTGTATGAGGAAGTTTTTGTTGTTGTTTGTACATCGACAAGAAATTTTTCTTTATCGGTAGTAACGTTTAGACTAAATGTATCGCTTGCAACTCCTGTTACAACGCCATGAAATATTTTTGGAATAGTAAGCACATCAACAAATCGAGCAAGCAATCTTCGAGACTGCTTGTTGTAGAGTCCCAAAACACCAAGTTTTTGCCCTTTTGCAATATCGGATATACCAAATGTTCCTTTTGCAGAAGGAGAGGAGAATTTAGTAAGTTCATCAACATCTACGAATCGCACTGCGTTTTGTAAATCAGTAAGTGTTATTTGTGTATTAGTAACTTCATCAACTGTGCCAATTATTCCTCGACGCTCGACAAGCTTGAGTTCTGCGACACGAGAAGCAATACGATCTTTTAATTTGTTTATTTGTGACTCTGCCGGTGTTTTTTCTGGTACTTCTGTTGGAGTTAGCGCATAGACTCGTGCCGAGAAAGTTGTAAAGAGAAATATAAATAAGATAATGTATTTTTTCATAGTTAAAATGTTTCAGTTGAAACAGTCACAGTTTTAATAACTTTTTCTTCTTCACCGCCTGGAGCAATAGCAAGAATTGTCAGTTCATTTTGTCCGTTTTCCAAAATAACTGTTGTTGAAAATTTTCCATTGCTAGATGGAGTAAGCACTTGGTCGTTTGTGTTTGCAGAAACTATAACTACAGTCTCTGGAGTTGTCGTGCCACTAACACTAACCGTTTTTTTATCAGTGACTTCTTCGTCTTTTGGAGTATCAAGGGTTAGAAAAATTGTTGCTTTGGGAGATGGTTTTGGAGAAGGGGAAAGGGAGAGTGTTTTGGTTTCTGATTCTGGGATAACTTTTGTTGTTTGATAAAAGTAAAATGCAGTGGCAGCAGCAAAAATGCCAATAACTACTGCGATAAAAGAAATTATTACTTTTTCCGTTTTCATGGTGATTGATTTATTTGTGGATACCGTTGAGCAGAGAATTTATCATAAAATAAAAACATCCTCTTGTCAAGAAAAATTAGCTGTGTTAGGATAGTCAAAATGGAAATAGTACCTCTTACAAAAGTTAGTGTAAAAATAAAAGGAAAGCGCGCCTCTCTTATTATTGATCCAGATAATACACTTCGTTCAAAAAATGAAGCAGATGCAGTAGTTTTGTTAAATCGGAAAAATGAATTTGATACAACAAAAATTGAAGGATTTAGAGCAATTTTGCAAGGACCTGGAGAATATGAAGTAGGGGGTATAAAAATTTCAGGAACAAAAGCAGGTAAACACTTGGTTTATAGATTGCACATAGATACTATTAGTGTTGCTATTACAAATATCTCTGCGATAGACTCGGCAAAAGATTTGTTAACTGATTACCAGGTACTTATTTTTTACACTGACGCAAATGTCGACCCATCTGCTATTGCAACGCTTGAGCCAAATGTTGTCATTGTGTATGGTGAGCAAGCAAAAGAAATGCTTGGGAAAAACGATGCAGCATCAATCAGCAAGTTTTCTGCTACCAGAGAAAAATTGCCTGAAAAAATGGAAATGATACTGCTCAGCGTCTAGTTCAAAAATAACTAACCGCTAGACGCTTGCAACTAAACGCTAATATATATGGCAAACTTGCGTGTTCCCCCAAATAATGAAGAAGCAGAAACAAGTGTTTTAGGATCTCTTCTTATTGATAAAGACGCAATAAATATTGTGTCAGAAATACTTACTCCTAAAGATTTCTACAACGAAACAAACAGTATTATTTATGACTGCATGCTCGTTTTGTACGATAACCGTAAACCGATTGATATTGTAACCCTTACTTCTGAGCTTAAGAAAAAAAAGCTCTATACCAAAGTTGGCTCGTCCTATTTGGCTGATCTTGTTAATGGTGTTCCAACTGCAGCGCACGTTGAACATTATGCGCAACTTATTAAAGAAGCTGCAACAAAAAGAATGCTTATGCAAATCTCTACAGAAATAATCGAAATGGGATATCAGGTAGATAGGGAGGTAGGAAGCATGCTCGATAAGGCTGAGTCCTCGGTTTTCTCAATTTCACAAGGACACATTAAAAAAGGCTTCATGCATATAAAAGATGCGCTGGCTTCGAGTTTTGACAAAATAGATGAGATTCATAAAAAGGGTCTTGGGCTTCGTGGGTTAAAAACAGGTTTTATTGATGTTGATAATATGCTTTCAGGTATGCAGGAGGCAAATCTGCTTATTCTTGCAGCTCGTCCTGGACAGGGAAAAACAGCAATGGCAGTAAATATTGCTTCGCATGTTGCAATTAGAGAAAAAATTCCCGTTGGTGTTTTTTCTTTGGAAATGAGTCAAGAAGAACTGGTAGATAGGTTGCTTGTTGGACAGGCAGATGTTGATGCATGGCGATTAAAAACAGGAAGACTCTCAGAATCTGATTTTGGAAAACTGTCAGAGGCTATGGGTACTCTTGCTGAAGCGCCAATTTTTATTGACGATACGCCAGGTATTAGCATTAATGAAATGCGTACAAAAGCAAGGAGAATTCAACTTGAATTTGGTATAAAAATGCTTATTGTTGATTACTTGCAGCTTGTTGATCCTGGAAGGAGATACGACAATAGAGTACAGGAAGTTTCTATTGTGTCTCAAGCATTAAAGAATTTAGCAAGAGAACTCAAAATTCCAGTGTTGGCTCTTTCTCAGTTATCTCGGGCGGTTGAACATAGAGGAGAAAAGAGACCGCAATTAGCTGATCTTCGGGAAAGCGGTGCAATTGAGCAGGATGCAGACGTTGTTATGTTTTTATATCGTGTTGATGACCAGCCTTCTCAAACAACGCCAATGAAGTTGCTTGTGGCAAAGCATAGAAATGGTCCAACTGGAGAAGTAGATTTACTTTTTCGTGGAGATAGGATACGATTTTATAGCGTAGACAAAAAGAGGGGAGGTGAATAAATAATGGATGATCAAAATCAAGGAATACCAGCAGGTGCACCTGCTACACCAGGACAAGGCGGACAACAAGCTCCTCAGCCAGGCGGATCCACTGATGGAGGAATGGGACAACCACAGCCTGGAGCAGGAGGTGGAAGCACACCAGGAGGACAAGGTGGGACAGTAGTACCACCACAACCATCAACACCGACTAGCTCAGAAGGAAATGGAGCACCAGGAAGTGCACCAACTGGAGGAATGGGACAACAACAATAGTTTCATTAAAAACTCTACCACTAAGGAAAACTAATACTTGAATAGTGTAAGTTCTTCATGGTAGAGTTTTTGTATGTTTTCAGCAGGGCTTATTACATTTCGAGAAACACTAGAAGCAGCCCTTGTTGTAGGTATTGTTTTAACCTTCTTAACAAAGACAAATCAGCATATCCTTAAAAAATATGTTTGGAGGGGAATTTTTGTTGGAATAAGCGCTGCGGTACTACTTGGATTTATCTTAGATATCTTTTTTGGTGGATTAACAGGTCGCGTAGAGGAGATATTTGAAGGAGTGCTTATGTTTACAACAGCAGGATTTTTAACCTGGATGATTTTATGGGTGCATCGCCAAAAAGATATTGCAAAAAAAATAAAGGAAAAGGTGGCAACACATGCCGAAAAAGGATATGGACTAGGCATTTTTGTTTTAATTGCAACCTCTGTTGTTCGGGAAGCTGTTGAAACAGTACTCTATTTAAAGGCAAGTAGTCTCATTGGAGCATCTAATCAATTACTAGGTGCGATACTTGGTATAGTTGCCGCTTTGGTATTAGGATTCACATTATTTAAATGGGCAGTACGAGTAAACCTATCTATGGTATTTAACATAACAAGTATATTTTTACTTTTATTTGCAGCGGGACTAATTGGTCACGGCGTGCATGAATTTCAAGAAGCAGGAATATTGCCTATATTCTCCTTTGATCCGGTTTTTAATATCTCACACATTTTAGATCACAAAAGTACCTTTGGTAGTTTACTACGAGTGGTATTTGGTTACACGAGTAAGCCAACGATTCTTGAACTTCTATCCTATGGCTCTTATATTGTGTTTATCCTATGGCTTGAGAGTTTTACAGACCGGATGTTAGCACGGCGTACCGTTTCGTCCTAGCCAACCATCCCGTATCGGAATGATGGTTTTCTTCCATTCGAGTGGCCAGGGAGAGATTCGAACTCTCACGGGTTTAAAGCCCACGGGTTTTTGAGACCCGCATGTCTACCATTCCATCACCCGGCCTAATCAAATTTTGCGCTTTGAGATTTGCGCTTTGAGCTTATATATTATATACTTTCCTCTATGACCATTCAAGAAATTTACCATTTGGGTTTAGAAATGGGTATTGCCGCAGATCCACGCGGTATGGATGGCATAAAAAAGCTTTTGACACGGGTAAAAAAAGAGTATGAAGAAGTCCCTGAGAAGAAAAAGAATCAATTTGATACAGAGCAACTTACAAATCCTTATACAGATTCACGAATTCTCTATGGAGATCCAAAAAGAAAAGTAAAGCAGCTCCTGGCTGGTATTGATGCAGATGCATCAGAAGTACTTCTTGCAGATAGACTAAGCCAAAAAGGAAAGCAAATTGATTTAGTTATTTCGCACCACCCAAGCGGGCACGCATTAGCAAGCTTGCACGAAGTAATGGATCTTCAGATTGACACATTTGCGCAAGCAGGCGTTCCAGAAAATGTAGCATATGCCTTACTTGCAGAGCGAATGAGTATTATAAAACGACGTATTGGTCCTCGAAATCATTCTCAGGTGGTTGATGCAGCACGATTACTCGACATGCCTCTTCTTGCACTGCATACAGTTTGGGATAACATGGGGGATGCATTTATGAAACAACATTTTGCAAAGAAAAAATTCGATACTGTCTCTGATATTTTAGAGGCAGTTAATGAAATTCCTGAATTTCAAGAAGCAATTAAAGGAAAAGCGGGTCCAAGTATTGTTTCAGGATTAGAAAAAAGCAGAGCAGGAAAAGTAGTAGTTTCATTTACAGGTGGTACAAATCCTTCAAAAGAATTGTATGCAGAGCTTGCCAAAGCTGGAGTTGGGACACTTGTTGAAATGCATATTCCAGAAGATGCATTGCAAGAGCTTAAAAAAGCGCATATTAACGCAATTGATGTAGGACACATGGCAGCAGATTCAATTGGAGCAAACCTTTTCTTGGATGAAGTTGAAAAGAGGGGAATCGAGGTAGTTGCTTGTTCTGGCCTCATACGCGTTACGCGATCAAAATAAAATATGCTTTCAGTTACAGAACTCCGAAACGGTACAATTTTTGAAGATCAGGGGAATATTCTCCAGGTTATTTCTTACGAGCACATTAAGATGGGGAGGGGAAGCGCGAATATTAAAGTACGGGTACGAAATGTGAGAAGTGGTGCAACAACAGAGAAGAGCTTTATTAATGGCGCACGGGTAAATGATTTACGAATCTTCAAAAGAGATATGCAATTTCTTTATAAAGATGATGACGCTCTTTATTTTATGGACCCAAAATCTTACGAGCAAATGCAAGTACCAAAAGAGAAGTTTCCAGAGAATAGTTATTTAAAAGAAGGAGAAATGTTTTCTATAAGCTTTTTACATGATGAGCCACTTTCTTTGAATCTTCCTCCAAAGATGGAGTTTACTGTTATCGATACTGGTCCAAATGTACGGGGAAATTCTGCAACAAATATCTATAAAGATGCTGTTTTAGAGAATAACATCCAAACTAAAGTACCACTTTTTATAAAGATAGGTGATACTATCCGCATCGACACAAGAACTGGGAGTTACTCCGAAAAAGTATAGGGAAAGAAAAATACAAAATGTATGAATAATCGCCTGCTGCGTGTCCTGCTGATTCGTCCATTTTTACATCTTTGGATGGCCGAGATTTTTTCTCAAGTTGCAATTAACATGATGAATTTTATTCTTATTGTTGTTGCGTTTGAATTAACTGGTTCTAATACAGCAGTTTCAGGAGTAGTGCTTTCTTTTACCGTTCCTGCAATTCTTTTTGGGATGTATGCCGGAGCGTACGTTGATCGAAGAAATAAAAAAGCAGTTCTTATCTGGACAAATCTTATTCGTGCAGTATTACTTCTTATTCTTGCTGTTTCTCACTCAAATATCTTTTTTCTCTATTTGCTTGCGGTATTTATTACCATAGTGACACAATTTTTCATTCCTGCAGAAACGCCAATTATTCCTCTTTTAGTACACAATAAATTGCTTTTGTCTGCAAACGCATTATTTGGTGTTGGAATATATGGTTCTATGGTTGCTGCTTATGCACTTTCTGGTCCTGTATACCTCTTGTTTAAAGAATATGTATTTTTATTTTTATCACTTCTTTTTTTCATTGCAGCTGTGTTTTCCTGGCTGATCCAAATTCCAAAAGGCAAAAAGCAGAAAGAGGATCGAGTTTTGGAACAACCTCTCTCTTTTGCTGATGATGTAAAAGTACTGTTGCTGCTTCTCGCAAAAACAAAATCACTGTATCACGCAATGTTTCTCCTAACAATGTCACAAGTAATTATTCTTATTTTAGCAACAATCGGTCCGGGGTTTTCTAGACAAATTTTAGATATAAAAGTAGATGAATTTCCACTTGTGTTTGTTACTCCAGCGGCTCTTGGCATGTTTCTTGGAGCAATAGTGCTTGGTAATTTACAAAACCGTGCCGGTGAAAAAATGGCAACACTTGGTGTATTCTTGTCGGGGATTGGCATATTGCTTTTGCCATATGGTTCGGAAGTTGCGTCAAGAGAGTTTATTACAACAATAAATGCATATCTTCCTCCATTTTTGATAATAGATATCATGCATATAATGATTTTTTTGGCATTTCTCTTAGGAATAGCAAACGCGCTTGTTTTTGTTCCTTCAAATATGATTTTGCAACAGAAGACTAGCGAGGAAAATCGAGGAAAAGTATACGGATTGTTAAATGCGCTTATTGGACTCGCTTCACTGTTGCCAATCATTATTGTTGGAGGATTTGCAGATTTACTAGGTGTAGGAAGAGTTTTAACTGGTATTGGTATAGTCATAGTGTTCATTGGTATATTTCGAGTGATGTTTTTTTCTAAAAAAAGGAAGTAAATATATGGACCTTTTTCCAATTGTACTTTTAATTGCTTGTTTTTTTATCGGTTTATTTACGCTTTATACTGTTTCGAATGATGATTTTATATTGCTTCGAAAACATATAACGGTAACAAAAATATTTGATATAGCATTTCTTACTGTTATTGTTGGGTTGTTTGCTGCACGATTATTCTATGTTGTTTTTCATTTTAGTCCGGGATTTTTAAACCCTTTGGTTTTTTTCCTTTTCCCTTATTTTCCTGGACTATCGTTGAGTGGGGGAATTATTGGTGGGGTAATACTTCTTATTATTTATTCTTTTTCAGGAAAACTTCCTGCAGGGAGGATATTTGACATTTTTTCATTATCACTTTTTTCAACATTACCCTTGGGATTGGTAATGGAATTTATTGTTAGCAAAAAAGTTTTGCCTTCGTTTTTCTTACTAGGTGGAGCATGCATTGCCCTAGTTGTATACATAAATCTTTTTCGCCATTTCCAAAAAGGAACGAATAAAGATGGCAGTATAAGTTTTCTTTTTCTTGCATCGTTTTCTTTGATAATGTTTTTAACGCATGCGGTAGGAAGAGAAAAAACACTTTTTCTCCTAACCTACGATACAATTTTATTAGCACTTCTTTTTATTGTTTCAACATTTCTTTTTATCCAAAAAGAAAAACCTTTTGCAAGAATATGGAGATTTTTTAGGATATAACATGACATTTTCAGTAATGTACGAAGACGAATCGGTATTGGTTCTTAACAAGCCTGCAGGGGTAACTGTTAATAGGGCTGATACAACAAAAAATGAAATAACAGTACAAGAGTGGGTAGAAGACTATCTGAAGATCCCTAAATCTGAAATTCCAAACACTTCACAAAAACAAAATACTCATAATCAGGAAAGCTTGGAATGTATAGGTTCTGACGTAGAATTTTTACATAGATCGGGGATTGTACATAGACTGGATAAAGAAACTTCAGGAATTTTGCTTATTGCCAAAACACTTACGGCTTTTGAAAATTTACAAAAACAGTTTAAAGAACGTCTGGTCAAAAAAACGTATAGTGCCCTCGTCCATGGAAGAGTCCTACCAGAGGAGGGGATAATCAATGCGCCTGTTGGTAGGCAGTCATGGAATAGGAAGCGGTTTGGCGTTGTCGCAGGGGGAAGAGAGGCGTTAACCCGATACAAAACAATTCGAAATATTACATCAAAAACACAAAAAGAAACGTTAACATTGCTAGGATTGTATCCAGAAACAGGAAGGACACACCAAATTCGAGTACACTTGAAATATATTGGTTATCCAATCTTTGGAGATCCATTATATGCGGGAAGAAAAACTTCCCGAACGGATAGAAAAATACTTTCACGAGTTTTTTTACATGCCTCAAAAATTTCATTTTTCCATCCACAAACAGAAAAGTCTGTTACATTTGAAAGTGAGTTACCTAATGAATTACAACAAGTTTTAGAGGAGGTTTAGGTTGATTTATCTATTTATTTATATTAATAATATATCTATGCGGTATTTGGAGGTGAGATGTAATGGGTAGTTTTGGCGGTTTTTATAAAGGAGAAAAAAAGAAGGCAAAGAAGGGCAAGGATGGAAAGCCATCCGTATCAATGGGTGCGCCAACATTCGTTCTCCCCGAAATTATTACGAAAAAGAAAAAAGAGCAATAAATGTATGAGGCAAAAGAAATTTACCAGCAATGGAAAGACATTACACATGGCTTTTCTTTTTCTGGGTTTAGTTGCCTTGCTTATAATTGGATCTTTCATCTCAAAAGTTGTACATGTTGCCAAACAGGGCCTTTTTGATGGGCAGCACCGGTTAACTATTTTATTTGAAAGTAAACCTGCGGAGAAAGGAACCCTTATTTCATTCGCACCAGATAAAAAAACTATTTCAATATTGGAAATTGAAGGAGAAGCATTTGACTATAAAAAATTATCGGTAGGTTTAGGTATTCCTATTGATGGATATGTTAGATTGAGTGCTCCTATTGCAAAACAGAGCGATGCCCTGCAAAATGGGGAAATACTGTCTCTTCTTAAAAAAGGGCTGTTTGGCAATGACGTGCTACAAACAAACGTAACTCCCATTGATTTTGTAAGACTTTGGTTATTTACAAAGTCAATCCCAGGGTACGATATGACAGAAGAAAAATATCGTCTTGCATCGTTGAGTGACGAATTGGTAAATACTGGGTTAGATAAAGTGGTTGCTCTGCTTTTTGCTGACAAGACCTTATCGGAAGAAAAAGTTAGTATTCATATTATTAACGCAAGTGGGGTTACAGGGCTTGGGAATAAGCTTGCGCGTTTGTTAACCAATAGTGGTGGGAATGTGGTTGCTGTGTCTACTGGTAATGCAATTTTGCCTCGCTGCGAGATTGGTTTTATAGAAGAAGATACATACACCCTTGAAAAGATCGAAAAACTTTTAGGTTGCAAAACAATACAAATGAAAAAACAAACAATATCAGATATTGTTATTACGCTTGGAAAAGATAAGGCAAATTTTTTTGCTCTCTGATATGATTTTTTTTGTAAGCGTTATTGTTATTACTTTTATTTCTGTTTTATGGTCATATTGGTCACTTCGTGAGGAGTTAAAACGACCCCACAAAAAAATAGGTAAAAGTAAGGAAGAAAAAGTTATTTATTCTAGGCCTTGGAATAGAGGAAAAATTTAATCTTGAAGTGCGTCTTCGTCGCTATCTTGATCGTCTTGATCTTCTCGGTAAGACGCGGTTTTTCCAGAAAATGCAGGTTTACCTTTATCAGCAGAAATAAATGAAGGTTGGTTTTTAAATCGGTTCATCCGTTTGGCCTCTTTAATAAAGATTGTAACTTTATGATTTGCTGTTGCTTTTATGCATGCTTGATAGATATTACCACCATGGATAAACCGAATAAGCCTTTTTCCGATATCATCAGGTAAAACACCGATATAATGCTTGTGGCTATCTAAAACAAAAATTTTTAGCCGTTTAACGTGGAGGAGTATTGCTTCACCTGTCATAAGCCGTGAGATAACATTAGGTTCAGCGACGTTGACCAGTTCTATAACTTTTGTTTTACCACTTTCTTCAAGAAACATTGTCGATACATCACCTGTTAACATTGGTGTTTCATCAGCAGTTTGTTTTTCAGATGTTTTTACTTTATGCAAGTTACCTAATCGTTTGACATTTTTAATTGCGATAGGATTTTGATCATCTAAAGATAGCACTTTTTGATAGGTAACTTTTGCTTCTCTTATTTTGCCAATAACTGCAAGCGCAAGCGCAAGACGGTTTAGCGTTTCAATGTCGCTTGGATTTTCTTTAAGAAGCTGCTGATTAAGAAGAATTGCCGCACCCCAATTGCCTTCGAATGCTTTTTGGATTGCTTGGGTTTTTGTTGATATCATGTAAGTAATTTACAAAGAGGATGAAAAGCATTCTACTCTTATTTGTTGCAAAAGTCAAGACGGAAACACTATAATAGCGTATAGTTTATAGCGGCGAGCAGTATAGTTTTGTTAACTAAGCGCTTATCTAGACGCTAAACGCTAGTGTATGAGTGGACATTCAAAATGGGCTACGATTAAGCGCCAAAAAGGCGCAGCAGATCAAAAGCGTGGACAGACATTTACCAAACTAAGTATTGCAATTACGCTTGCCGTACGTCTTGGAGGCGGAGGGGAGGCTGAGCAGAATTTTAGACTTCGTTTGGCTATTGAAAAAGCACGTCTTGCTAACATGCCAAAAGATAATATAGAGCGAGCAATAGAAAAGGGTATGGGAAGGGGAGCAGGTGGAGAAGAGATGCAGGAAGTAGTCTACGAAGGGTTTGGTCCTTCGGGGATAGGTGCAATTGTTGTTGAGGCCGTCACAGACAATAGACAAAGGACAACAGGCGAGGTGAAGAATATTTTTGATAAGGCAGGGGGAACATTTGGACAACCAGGTTGCGTGTCGTACCAATTTGAAAATAAAGGGGTTATAACAATTGAAAAAGGAAGCATGTCATTTGATGATATTTTGCTTCTCGCTGCAGATGCTGGTGCAGATGATGGAGAGGAAGTAGGGGAGGAAGTATTCATTTATACCAAACCTGAAGCTTTAAATAAAATTAGAGAAGCATTAGCAACAAAAGTTTTGGTAAAAGAAGCAGAGCTGGTTCGAAAACCAACAGTAACGCAGCAGGTAACAGATACACAGACGTTCGACAAAATTACTGCATTAATAGATAAACTTGAAATGTACGATGATGTACAAAAGGTGTATACAAATATTGTTTTATCTGATGATTTAGCTTCAAAATATGAATAGGCGAAGAAAACCTTTAATGTTTCTTCTCCATGAGGGAAAACTGCTTCATGTATTTGATAGGTTTATTTTTAGCAAAAGACAGCGATTTATTATAGCAGTAGTCTTGTTGTCCTTTGGACTTTTTGCATCGCAACATTTATTTGGGAGATCAGGCGTTTTTCTGACTTTCTTCCTTTCATTTTTAAGTGTTTTCTTCTTTTTTCTTACTAATTATCGGGATGTAAGAGCGAATTTTTCCCCTTACCTTTTTGTTTTGCCCTTTTTTTATAGTCTTGCTTTTGGCCTTTTTTATTTTCTTGCGCCCACACGCTTTTTAAGTAGACTTCTTATGACGACAATGTATGCTGTGGGTTTGTATTCGCTTTTTTTGAGTGAGAACATTTTTACTGTGGCAAGTATGCGTACTATTGCGCTCCTTTCAAGCGCAAGAACAGTATCGTTTATTATTACGCTTTTATCCTATTTTTTTCTGACCAATGTGGTTTTTTCCCTAGAATTTACAGCGCTGCCAAAAGCAATTATTATTTTTGTGTATACATTCTTTTTAGCTGCGCAATCAATTTGGTCATATACACTTGAGAAGTTTCAAAGCTTCCATTACCTTTGGGTTTTAGCAATATCATGTTGTTTTTTTGAGATGGCAATTTTATTGTGGTTTTGGCCAAGTGACCCAACGTTTATCGCACTTTTTCTAACAGGTTTATTCTACGCCCTTGTAGGTTTATCTCACGTATGGTTTGATAAGAGGCTTTTTCGAAACGTTTTATGGGAGTATATTTGGGTGGTGGTGATCGTATTTTGTATTTTATTTTTATTTACTTCCTGGAAAGCGTAGAAAATTTTTATGCGCAGATTAGGTAGGGAAGAGGAGGAATAGGATTTTTTGGGTATATCAGAGGGAAGAGAGGAGTGATAAAGTCCTATAATATACATAATATAGTTTGATATAGTTATTAAGATTATAGGACATTTTTAGCTTCAAAATGTGGATATCTTTCTAATTTTCACGGGAATATAGGCTGACTTTTCACAGGTCTCCACCCGAGCTTTGCTCATGACTTTCTCTACAAAGAGGCCAACCAAGGTTTATTTATACCCACGTCTAGTTACGTTAATGCATATCGCGCGCGCGAATGTAGATTTTTCCTAGAATCTCTCCTCTTGAACTTCATCTGAAAAAAATACGAAACTCCTTTTCAATCCGCCAGTTGGCGGATTGAAGCTAAAATGTAACGCTTAGCTTGATTTATAAGTCTAAACGTATGACAAAAAATGTACTCTTTTCTTTATAGATTTGAAGCTAAAATTAATCGTTTAGACTGATTTTACAGGCTAAATAGTGCGACACGAGCCTCCAGGGGGTAGAGAGAGGCTTTCGGTAATTACAGGCACGATAACGTATTTCATCTCACGTGTTTATAGGTGCAGCAATAAAACAAAATTTTATTGGTTTGTGGGGTTAAGAAGGGCGCTTTCTCCTTCTACTATATGATATGTGTTTATTGTTTGGGGTTTTTTGGGAGGAGCTAATTTTTCTTTAGAAACACCCTTGGAGAAGAGAAATTTATTATGTCGCACAATAATACTTTTACGACGTAGATCAAGATCAGTTCCTGGGGAAGTGGTAGTTTTTTACACCCTGGTATGACACATAATTAACACAAATTTTGTTTATTTCTTCTGGCCTTGACTCTGTTCTCTTATTTAATCACCCTTTAGAAATATGCCTGCCATCCCCCACTATAGGACTCTGATATAAAAACAGGTTTTTAATGAAAAGTTATAATTATTTTCTTGAAGATGGGAGCAGAGATGGTTTGATGGTAGCTGTATTTTCACCAAGGACATCCTGTTTCTCGAGTGGAAAATACCACGGTTGGACGTTTGTAACAGCATCTGGACCAATAATTGCATTAGGAGCGGCATATAAAGGATTTAGTCCTGGGTATTTTGGAGTTGTTATAAGAATTGGATTCTGAGCCATACCATAAATAAATTCGTTACCAGTTTGTCTTTGAGTGAGAACTATATAGACTGGGTACATAACTGACTTATTTGATGGAATAAAACCAAGGGGTGGATGAATCTTATCATTTTGCATAGGAAACGCAAGTTGCATGAGTCCATTCGGGCCTATTAGTTTTTGCCTGGGTCTTGGTAACCAGTGGAATTCTGAAACATCATATCCATCTTGATGTGCCCGAGTTATAAATGAGGAAGACGAATTGGCAAAGGATGGTTGCAGTAATAACGATTGTGCAATATTAACAGTTTGATTTGTTGTTGGATGCATAACATGAGTATGAGTATCTTGAGTTGTAATATATGTATTTTGCGAAGCATCTTGTGTTGTATAGGCTGGTTGAGAAGGTCCTTCAGAAGAGCCCCGCTGGTTAGCTTGTGGCCAAATAGTGCCTATAGCGCCTGCTGCAACTAACATTCCTGCAGTTGTGAGTGCAAGATGTCTTTTTTTTGTTTTGAGTGCGTGGTTAATTTTTTCACTAAGAGTTATTTGGTATAGATCTTCTAAACTTTTATAATCTTCACGAAATTCAGCAATATTTACATCATCAGGAGCTGCATATGGATGCCTTTCTACATATCCGACAAATTCTTTAGCAAGTAGTTGTATATCTTGCGCATCTTGTTTGGCAACGCTCCTTTTATATACAAGATCGGCGCGTTTTCTTTGATATACGTCACTAATTTCCGTTGGCCAATATTGTTGCGTTACAGGATCCCGTGAAACAAGGATTTCTTGTATGGAAATGTCGAAAAACTGAGCAATAGAAGATCTTGGGTCTAAGGCAAAGCCATACTTTGTAAGTAAGGTATGTGCTTGCTGGGTAGATCTTTTTATTACTTCATGTGGACTTCTGAAATCATCTTTTCTTCTAAGAGCATCTGGAAGTCGTCTGGAAAGAGCAGAAAAACGTTCAATCATACTTATAAGACTCCACCATTGCGCTCTGATCGTTGTGTTGTCATGTCGGGAAGTAATTATAGCTAGTTTCTGCCAAAAGTCAAACTATAAGACTTTACTTGACAATAATTGTTTGCCAATCCTGCGCAAAGCGGATAATGCCTTTGTCTGTCAGATCATGTTGGATAGTAAGCTTTCCAGAGGTAATGGCATTCATAAACGCATCTTCGGTTTGGATTGCAAGCAGTTCTTCCGGAGGTTCCCAATACGGAATTGATGCGAGTTGTTTTACGTCATTCTGAGCTCTAAATTCTGAATTCTGAATTCGGGTAGTGAACCACTCACGGTACACCTTTGCAGGTGCGGTAATGAGTTCTGTGCCGCAGGCAAGACCTCGCTGCATGTGTTCGAGATTTCGAACCGATGCTTCAAGCATCCAAGGGGTACCAGTCGGCACCCCCTCAAAAACTTTTTGTTTTATCTTCATGCCGTGTTCAACAAGCTGCATTCCATCTATTTGTATATCATCAAGCCTTCCCACAAATGGCGAAATAAACGATGGCCATTCGTTTTGGATAGGCCCATGTTGCTGTTGTATAATTTTCTCATGTAAGCAGATAGCAAAGATTTGCTCTTGTGAAAAGACGAGGGTGTTATTAACTGGTATTTTTTCGCGTCGCAAAGCTGCTCGAGCCTTAAACCCCTCAATGGTTGTTGGGAGTTTGACAACAACACGCGTATGCCATGTAGCTATTTCTTTTCCCTGTTCTACCATGCTTTCGGCTTTTGTGTTTTGATCTGCATACACCTCTGCTGATACTGCACCAGGTAAAATATCGAGTATTTCTAAAACAATTTGTTTCTGAAGCTCGTAGGCTTCTTGTTGGGTTACTTTTTTTCCAGCAAGTTTTTTTGCAATCAGTGTTGGGTTTGTGGTTGCGCCCCAAAGTTGTTGGTTTTGTTCTTTTGCAAGTTGGGCTATTTGTCTATATTCGTTTGGATCGCCGCTGTCGAGAAGATAAAGAGGAAAATTATGCATATTACTCATTGTAATAGTTTCTCTTTTTTTGTCAAGACAATCTAATTTGCGTTGTCTATAGTAAAAGGATATAATGCACGTATGCAAAAAATAAAGCAAGTATTTCTTTTTTTTACTTTGGCAGTCATCCTCTTTTTTGCCGTATTTGCTATTAATACTATAAAAAATCTTGTTAATACTCCATCTGTGACCATAAAAATGAGTGAAACAACAGTTATTAAAGAGCTTCGATCTTTAAATCGTCTAGAAACAGCTTCGTTTACGATAGAAAAAGTCATCGAAGCAGGCACAAGCGGCAACGTGTTTCAAGAGTTTCTGTATGGTGATCGAATCCTTTTAATTGCAACAGGACATGTAATTGCTGGTTTTGATTTTTCAACACTGACTGATCGTGATATCCAGGTAAGAGGAAAAGAGGTAAAAGTTACTCTCCCAAAGCCTCAAATTCTTGTAACCTCTATTGATAATGGTCAAACACGCGTCTATGACAGGAAGCAAGGGATTCTTTCCAAAAATAATAAAGATTTGGAAGCAAAAGCCCGTCTTGCTGCCGAAAACTCAATTCGTGACGCCGCATGTAAAGGTGGGATTCTAAACGAGGCATCTGAAAATGCTCGAAAGCAGGTTTCATCGCTTCTAAAAATACTAGGTTTTGAAACAATCACCGTTGATGTTTCTGAAGGAAGTTGTTGAGGCGACACCTTCCAGGTGCACAGAGGCGACACCTTCCGTACTCTTGACAAAAAAGTTTCTGCGTCGCACAATCATTCTTATGACTGCCCCTCTTTCTCAACTTATTGATGAATTTCTAGAATACCTCGAAATTGAAAAGAACTGTAGTAAGTTAACAATTCGAGATTACAGGCATTATCTTAAGTCATTTTTAGCATGGTACTCCTATACGCTACCTAATAAAAGTATTGCGGATTTAGATTTATCGATAGTAAGAAAATACCGTGTATATCTTGCCAATCGCGCTGATGATAAAGGAATGACACTCAAACGTGTCACACAAAACTACTATGTTATTGCCTTAAGATCGTTCTTGCGATTTCTTATTAAAAATGACCATAAAACGTTAGAACCTTCAAAAATTGATTTGCCTAAAACAGAGAGTAGATCACTTAAATTTTTAGAACGGGATCAGATCGAGCGATTAGTGATGGCAATTGAAACATCCAAAGAAGAAGGCATACGAGATCGAGCGATGTTGGAATTGTTGTTTTCGACCGGTCTTCGTGTTTCTGAACTCGTAAAGTTGAATCATGGCAACATTAATTTAGAAAGACGTGAGTTTGGGGTGATTGGAAAAGGAGGACGGGCACGACTTGTATTTATTTCGGATCGTGCCTCTGATTGGATAAAGCGCTATTTAGCAAAACGAAAAGATATATTTGCGCCACTGTTTATTCGCTATTCTGGTAAAGTGATTGAAGATAATCGAGGCGAGAAGATGCGACTGACGGCAAGAAGTGTTGAGCGGATTGTAAAAAAGTATGTGCGTCTTGCCCGCATTCCCGTTGACGCAACCGTACATACGCTTCGTCACTCATTTGCAACAGATCTTCTCACTAACGGTGCAGACCTGCGCAGTGTGCAGGAAATGCTAGGTCACAAAAACATTGCCACAACGCAAATTTATACCCACATTACAAATAAACAACTTCGTGAGGTCCATGAGGCCTTTCATTCAGGGAACAAATAATTAGTACGTTTCGTAGGAGAGGGTTATTGTTACTGATACTGTGTTTTCTCCTGGGCTAAGATTGGTTGGTGCATCCATTTTTTCTCCACCGAGTGCCATTGTTTGTGGTCTATAAAATTCAGGTATACTACCACTTTCTTGTACATCAACAATTCTTCCAAGCTTTATACCTGCTGCAGAGGCAAGACTTTGCGCCTTTTCTTTAGCGTCTTTAACGGCATCAACACGTGCTTTCTTTTCTAAGTCTTTTTTTGTTTGATCATCTAATACAAAAGCAATACTGCCAACCATATTTGCTCCATTTTTTGTGGCAGCACCGATAGCGCTATTTGCTTTTTCGATTGGTTTTACTTTTACTTCGAGTGTTTGCGTCACGCTGTAGCCTTTGGCAGCTTGTCTGCCTTGAGAGAAATCATATTCTGGAGAAACAGAGTAGTTTGTTGTTTGTATGTCTTTCTCCTCTACTCCAAGATTTTTAAGATCAGAAACTAATGTATTAGTAACTGTGTTTGCTTGGTTTTGTGCATCTACAACAGTTGCGGCTGTTTTTATAACACCCAAAGATAGCATGGCTGTATTTGGGACTGCCGTTGCTTTGCCTGTGCCAGTTGCACTAAATAGATTTGTCTTTGTCGTCTGCATGCTGTTAACTGAAAAAGGAATAGGGCCAATAAGTTTTGTATAGAGAAAGAATGCGAGAAAAAGAAATGCAACTGTTGCAATCGGGGTTTTCATATAGTGTATAGTACAAGGTTTCCAAAACCTCTGTCAAGTTTACTCTAGAAAGAAGATGATGTACCATACAGCTATGGAATATAAGCAATACTTTCGAAATATTATTTGGACGAATCATGCAATTGAACGAATGCGCAGTCGTGGGCTTTCTCAGGAAATCGCAGGAGAAGCATTTACGTATCCAGATCGATCAATGCCTGGTAAAACAAAAGACTCACTTGTTTTTGAAAAACGGTATGATAGATCTCTTGTCACAATCGTTGCAAAGCAAAATGAAAAAAACGAATGGATTATACTTTCTGCATGGATTGATCCCCCAGTCCCGGGCTCTCCCGATGCAAAAGCAAAAAAACAATACTTCGAATATCAAAAAGCATCAGGACTTAAAAAATTTTGGATTGCATTCAAAAAGCAAATAGGATTTTAATATTCTTCATTGACAGCTTCTTTTTCTTGGTGCATAATCAAAGGTATGGGAAAGCTCCTTATCATAGAAGACGAAGATTTTATTCGTGACCTCTACAAACGGCAATTTGAAAAAGCAGGATTTCTTGTTGATGGCTATGGCAATGGGAAAGAAGGATTACAAGCAGCAATTACGAACAAATATGATGTACTGCTTCTGGATATAATGCTTCCAGATGTTAATGGTATAGAGGTTCTTCGACAAGTAAAACAAAGTGCAGCTGCAAAAGATATGCCAGTTATCATGCTTACTAACTTAGGACAAGATGCTATTATTAAAGAGGGATTTAAAATTGGAGCAACAGGATATCTTATTAAAGCCTCATTTACCCCAGACCAAGTGGTACAAGAAGTAAATAATATTCTTGCCCAACAAGTTCTACAACAACCACAGCAGCAACCAGCAACACCAATTGCAGCACCAGTTGTTCAACCAACATCGACACCAGATGCTTCTACCCCACAACCTGACACGACACCACAGCCAGAACAAAAATAATTTTGACTTAAGAAGTTATAATCTTTCCAGATCCACAAGGAGCAAGAATAGTGCCGTTTTTATAGACTTCCCTATCATGCAGTACAACCCGAGAAACTTTTCCTTTTACACTCCAGCCATTAAAGGGTGACCATCCACATTTTGTGAGAAGATTCTTGTTTTCAATAACATACGAGATATCAGTGTCTGCTTCAACAAAGGTTTTTGTATCGGCTGGGATACCAAAGATTTTGGAGGGATTGGTATGACACAGACGAATAATATCCTCGATTGTTAGTCTTTTTTCTAAAGCTGCTGTGAGTAAAAGTGGTAGGGTTGTTTCAAGGCCTGGCAAGCCGTATGGTGGTTCTTTTCCTTCCTTTTCCTCTTTTGTGTGTGGTGCGTGATCTGATTCGATTACATCAATAAAGTTTAGGTGTTCCCATAAGAATAAAACGTCTTTTTTGCTTCGAAGTTTTGGTTTTACCAATCCATAGGGTCCGAGTGTTTGTGCGTCGTCTTCGGTAAGAAATAAGTGGTGCGGTGTGACGCCGCAGGTAACGGGAAGACCTTGCTCTTTTGCTTTGATAATCTGGGTAAGTTCTGCAGCAGTAATATGGCAAATGTGTGTTTTGTGTTGTGTTTGTGAGACTACTTGCAATACTGTTTCGATAACATCTTCCTCTACGTGGACTAAAATTGGCAGATTTTTGGGGAAAGTGCTAAAAAGACGGGAAAGATTTTTTGTATCAACAAGGAAGTTTCCAGTGGTTTTGTTAAGATATAGCTTCAATCCTAAGACAGTGTTTTTTACCTTATCAAACTCAGAGAGGTTGTCTCCAAGGGACCCGAAATAAAAGCCAATATCACATACTACCTTTTGTCGAGCTGAGGCAATTTTTGTAACAAGTGCTTCTTTTGAAGTAATAGGATTTTGGTTATTGGGCATGTCAATGATTGTTGTATACCCTCCAGCTAGTGCCGCAGCAGTGCCTGTATAAAAGTCTTCTTTGTGTGTCTGGTTTGGATCACGAAGGTGAACGTGTGGGTCGATAAGGCCTGGTAGTGTTAGTTTAGACATATAATAAAAAGTCAAAATGCAAAGCTAAAAACGCAAAATTAGCTAACATATTCGTTCCATGCTTTAATAGGAAGGTCCTCTAGCTTTTTGGTTGTTAGGGCTTTAATAAAAAGTGCGGCTTTTTTCATATTGGTAAAAAGGGGAATGTTGTGATCGACTGCTGAGCGACGAATTGCATAGTCGTCATCGATAATTTTTTTAACATGAGAATCAACAATATTGACAGCTAAATCTATTTTACCATTCTGGAAGTATTCAAGCACATTTGGTAATTTTTGCTCGTGAATTTTATAGAGCTTTTGTGTTTTAATGCCAGCATTGGTAAAAAATGCTGCTGTTTTTTCGGTTGCATACAGAGGAAGTTTTAGTGTCGCAAGCGCGAGTACATTCTCGAGAAAACGACTTTTATTTTCTTCTGCTCCAAGACTAAGAAAAATTCCTTTCTTGGGAATCTTGCCGCCAACAGATAATTCTGCTTTAAGAAATGCTTCTTCAAGGTCTTCTCCAAAACATGCAACCTCGCCTGTTGAACTCATCTCAACATGCAAAATTGGGTCTGCGCCAGAAAGTCTGGCGAAAGAAAATTGTGGTACTTTTACAGCAACAAAAGGAAGTCTTTTTATAGTAACTTTTTTATTTGGCTTGTTAAAGAAACTATCAACAAAAAGCTTTACAAAATCGACGTTTGTTACCTTGGTAATAAATGGCATGGTGCGCGAAGCACGCAGGTTTATTTCGATGACTTGGACATTGTTATCTTTTGCTAAAAATTGGATATTGAAAGGACCGCTTATGTGCAGTGACCGAGCTAGCTTTTGGCCGATGTCTTCTATGTTTGTTTCCGTTTCTTTATTTATTTGCTGCGGAGGAAGCGCAATAGAAGCGTCACCAGAATGCACGCCTGCGTTTTCAACGTGTTCTGTTATTACCGAAGCGAGAACCCCCCCTTTGTGAGCGACAGCATCAAATTCTATTTCTTTTGCCTCGTCAATAAATTTTGAAACAGTTATTGGGTAGTCTTGCGAGACAAGTGTTGCGTCTTTTAAGAAATGGTGCAAATCTTCTTTGTTGTGGCAAATACGCATTAAGGTTCCTGAAAGGACAAAGGAGGGCCGGATTAAAACTGGAAATCCGACTTTTTCCGCAAAATGCAGTGCGCCTTCTGGATTGGTAAATTTATCCCATGCTGGTTGGTCAATATGCAGTTGGTCTAAAAGCTTTGAAAATTTACTCCTATCCTCTGCCCGATCGATATCGTGTGGATCTGTACCAAGAATATTGCAGCCATATTGTTTTAATGACTGCGCTCTATTATTTGGTGTTTGTCCACCAACTGAAACAATAACTCCATGGGGATTTTCAAATTCATAAATATCGGCAATGCGTTCAAAGGTAAGTTCTTCAAAATAAAGCTTATCTGAAATATCATAGTCTGTTGAGACAGTTTCTGGATTGCAGTTTATGATAATTGATTGTTTCTTATGATCTTTAAGGTGTAACACTGTATTAACACTTGTCCAATCAAACTCAACAGAAGAACCTATGCGGTATGGTCCTGACCCCAAGACAATGACACCGCTTTTACCTGCTGGAGCAGGGTCATTGTGGTTGCCATTGTATGTCATATACAAATAGTTTGTTTTTGCTGGAAATTCTGAAGCCAAGGTATCTATTTGAAATACAGAAGGAATAATATGGTGTTTTTTTCGAAGGGAGCGGATTGCAAGACCCGTGGTGTTGGTAAGCTCGCCAATACGCTTATCTGAAACACCAAGTCTTTTAAGCTTTAAAAGGAGATCTGGAGTTACTTTTTCTATATCATGTGGAACTTTTGCTTCTATATCAACGATATTTTTAATGCGGGAGAGAAACCACTGGTCAATACCCGTGAGGCTATGAATTTCTTCTATACTAATCCCCTGTCGTATGGCATCAGCAATAGCAAACATGCGTTTTGGCGTAGGTCTTTCTAAGATATCTTTTGTCGTCTTTCCGTTTTTAATAAGCAGCTTATTTGTTGCACCTTCAAGGTCCAAATCAAGCATGCGAATTGCTTTTTGGTATGCTTCTTCGAAAGTTCTGCCAATACCCATAACTTCACCAACTGATTTCATAGATGTGCCGATTTGCTCATCAGCTCCTTTAAACTTTTCTATATCCCAACGAGGAATTTTTACTACAATATAGTCAAGTGCTGGTTCGAAGCATGATTGCGTAACACCAGTTACTTTATTCTTTATTTCTGTAAGATTTTTTCCAAGAGCTAGTTTTGCTGCAACATATGCCAGTGGGTAACCTGTTGCTTTGCTTGCTAATGCCGAGCTGCGGGAAAGTCTAGCGTTAACTTCAATAACATAATACTCAAGGGGTGGATCCTCAAACTCAGAATTTCTATCGCTTACCCCTTTTGTTGTTGGTTTTGGATTGAGAGCAAATTGCACATTACATTCCCCCACAATTCCTAAGCTTCGGACAATTTTTATACTTGCAGCACGGAGAGCATGATATTCATAGTTTGTTAATGTCTGGCTTGGCGCAACCACAATTGATTCGCCGGTATGGATGCCAAGTGGATCCATGTTTTCCATGTTACATACGGTAATGCAGTTGTCATACGCGTCACGTACCACTTCGTATTCGACTTCTTTATAGTGGTGGAGATACTTCTCAACAAGAACTTGTGGAGCAAAAGAAAGGGCCTTTTCTGCAATTTCATCGAGTTGTTTTTCGTTTGCAGCAATACCTGATCCTTGTCCTCCTAGTGCAAATCCTGCGCGCATCATAATAGGGTATCCAATTTCTTTTGCAATAGCTTTTGCTTCTCGTATTGTTTTTGCAGCGTGGCTTTGTGGTGTTGGGATATGTATTTTTTTTAGGTGCTTAGCAAAATCGTCTCGGTCTTCTGTAAGCTGAATGGCCGTTACTGGTGTACCCAAAACAGCCACATTATATTTTTTAAAAATACCATTTTTGTGTAAGTTTAAACCACAATTAAGAGCTGTTTGGCCACCAAAAGAAAGGAGAATACTGTCTGGTTTTTCTTTTTGGATAACTTTCTCAACAAAAAACTCGTTGACGGGTAAAAAATATACAGTGTTAGCAAGAAACTTTGATGTTTGAATTGTTGCGATGTTTGGATTTACCAAAACGGTTTTAATACCCTCTTCTTTGAGTGCTTTAATTGCTTGTGAGCCTGAGTAATCAAACTCTCCTGCTTCCCCTATTTTGAGTGCTCCAGAGCCTAAGATGAGTATTTTTTTCATAGTTTTTCTAAGAAATAATCAAAAATCCACTCAGTATCAATTGGTCCTGGACATGCCTCTGGATGAAACTGCACAGACATGACAGGCTTTTTCTCGTGGATAATGCCTTCATTTGATCCATCATTTGCATTAATAAACCACTGTGTAAAGCCAGGTGGAATTTTTCCAACAGCAAACCCGTGGTTGTGTGTTGTTATGTAACAACGCTTTGAACCAACAAGGATGCATGGTTGGTTTTGACTGCGATGACCAAATTTAAGTTTATAGGTATCCCCTCCTGCTGCGAGTGCTAAGATTTGATTGCCAAGACAAACTCCTAAAATGGGTACGTTTTTTTCTAAGGCCTTTTTTGTTATCGCAATAGTATCGGTTGCCATTTTTGGGTCGCCTGGGCCATTTGAGATAACTATCGCGTCAAATTGTAAATTGCTTTCGAAAGGGTCAAAGTTCCACGGAACAGTGATAACCGTAACTCCTCGTTTTAAAAGAGAGCGTTCAATATTGTGTTTTGCGCCGCAATCAAAGAGTAGTATTTTTTTCTTTCCAACCCCGCGTGTTATCACTTCTTTTGTTGATACAAGGGCCACAATGTTTTCGATATTTGGATCATAGAACGGGACATCTTTATGAATAATTATTTTTCCAAGCATAGCCCCTTTTGTTCGAATTATTTGTGTAAGTTGCCTGGTGTCAGGAATTTCAAGGGCTGGAATTTTTTCTTTTTTAAGCCAAGCAGCAAGAGGCATTTTGTTTTGGAAGTGTGAAGGCGTATCGATATATTGGGACACAATAAGGCCAGTAATGTGAATTCGTTTGGATTCCCAGTAGGTGTTTTCTCCAACACCATAGTTACCAATAAGTGGGTAGGTTAGGATAAGTATTTGTCCAGCGTAAGAGGGATCAGTAAAACTTTCAGGATACCCTACCATGCCTGTTGAAAATACAGCTTCTCCAGCTACTGAGATATCTGCGCCAAAACTAGCCCCCTCAAATGTTGAGTTGTCTTCTAAAATAAATTTTCCCTGCATGATGAGTATTTAGGATATTTTTCCAAGTGTCAGTGCTAAAAGAGCCATTCTTAGATACAAGCCATTGCGGATTTGGTTTGTGAGATACATCGCTCTTGGGTCTGTATCAACCGACAATGCAATTTCTCCAACTCGAGGTAGTGGATGCATAAAAAGTGTATCTTTTCCTGCGTATTTTTTAATAAGTTCGGGTGTGAGGATAAATCTGTGTTTTACTTTTTCGTAATCTTCAAGGTTAGAAAAACGTTCTTTTTGTACCCGAGTCCAGTACCAAAAATGTGCGTTTTTGGGTAGCTCTTCTTCTTTCTCAATTTCGATAAGCGTAATTTCTCGACTTGAGAAGTTTTTAAAATCTTCTCGAGAAAGCGTAAGTTCTTTTGGAGACAGTAAATAAATAGTATTTCCCGAATACAGTGAAAGGCCACGAATCATTGAATGGATAGTTCTGCCGTTGAGCATATCTCCTACCAATACAACGGTTAAGTTATCAAGTTTTTTAAACTTTTCATAGACTGTGTAAAGATCGAAAAGCACTTGGGTTGGATGTTCTCCTATACCATCGCCAGCATTGATAACAGGAATAGTTGGTGTTGCATCCGCAGCTTTTTGAAGCGTCCCTACTTGTGGATGTCGTATAACAATTGCATTTGCATACGCTTCAAAAACTTTTACAGAGTCTTCGATAGTCTCTCCTTTTACTGCGGAGGAGGTTTGCATAGGATTTTGATACTCGATGGTTTGCCCACCTAAGCGTTTTATGCCTGATGAAAAGGAGGAAAAAGTTCTGCTTGACGGTTCGTAAAAAAGAAGAGCTACAATATTTCCGGAAAGGATGGTAGAGGGTTTTTTGTTAAGAACAATATCTTTCATTTGTGGGATAACGGAGAATAGTTTTTCGACATCTTCTTTGGAGAATTGATCAAGGGAAAGAATATGCTTATTTTTGAAGTTACCGTTAATTTTTTGCATAAAAAAACCCAGCTGGCTGTCTCTGGGATTTTAGTTTACACGGGATAAAATTTATTGTCAATAACTAAAATTTAGATTAACAATTTAGATTAACGTGTGACTGAGATTACGACACTCAGTTCTGCATTCGGAGCGGAGATGGTTATTCGTGGTGTGCTACCTGAAGCTGCTGTTGCTACATTAATACTATATGTAGTTGCATGTGTTGCGCAGTCAGTGTATGTTCCTGTTGACGGGTCTCGTGGAAGGGCTGCAACATAGGTTGGGACGAGCGCATTGCAGAAAGCTGTACCGGTGTTACCTGCTCCAGCAGCAGAGTTAACTGTTGCTGACGAACCCTGTGCTGGAACGCCTGGTGGAAGCACACCTTTATTATCTGCCGCATACTGATGGATGGCATTTAAGATTGCACCAACATCAGATCGTCTCTGTGTGTTGTTTGCTTGTGCAAATTGTCTGGCTGGGTTGATAGCAACTAAAACAATAGATAAGAGGACTGCTAAGATACCAATAACGACAAGAAGTTCAATGAGTGTAAAACCTTTTTGTTTTGTTTTGGACAGTTGTGTCATGTATGTATATCCATTGTTGCAGTATTTTCTTTTTCTTGTCAAGGGGTAATATTTCGGAGAAATTTTAGGAAG
>Ga0209726_10000218_pt1 | contig 119108 bp, 115 predicted proteins | sample Subgrocontami54m_FD_187453 | JGI IMG/M metagenome (GOLD analysis project Ga0209726, IMG submission 187453) | Subsurface groundwater microbial communities from S. Glens Falls, New York, USA - GMW46 contaminated, 5.4 m (SPAdes) (version 3) | ecosystem: Environmental > Aquatic > Deep subsurface...
TCCGATCTGTCATTCGGACCGTAACGTCCCAGCACGGGCAGGTGGGGCCCGACGAACGCCACGAACGCGATGAGGATGAGCGCGAACAGACCGAACATCGCGAGCCGGTTCTTCATCAGGCGTCGCCAAGCGTCGGACCACAGGCCGCGCTCGCGCCTTGGCGCGAGTTCCACTTGCGCGAGGCCCGGAACCGCAGCAGTCGTGTGGGCGCTCGACGTTGCCATCAGCGATACCGGATGCGCGGATCGACGGCCGCGTACGCGAGATCGACGGCGAGGTTGGCGATTGTGACGATCAGTGTGTAGAACAGCGTGCTGCCCATGATCATGCCATAATCGCGGCGTCCAACGGCGGTGACAAAGGCTCTGCCGATACCCGGAATTCCAAACATCGTCTCGATGATGAAGGAGCCGGTGACCAGCGCGGCGGCGGTCGGGCCCATGATTGTCAGCACCGGTATCAGCGCGTTCTTGATTGTGTGCCGCAAGACGACGCGGCTCTCCTTGAGACCCTTCGCCCGAGCGGTACGGATGTAGTCCTGGTTCAAGACCTCCAGCATGCTGGCGCGTGTCACCCGGGCAATGAACGCGGCCGGCAACACGCTCACGGAGATGACCGGGATGATCAGCTTACGCCAGTTGTAGGCCGACGCATGGAACACGTCTCCCAGCTGGACGGGGCCGCCCCAGCCGAGTGAATCGAGCCAGTGAAGGTTCACGACGAACACTACGACCAGGAATGCACCCATGACGAAGTTGGGAACGCTGGCCCCTATTGTCGCGAAGACGACGCCGAGATAGTCGAGCGGTCCGTTCTGATTGAGTGCCGAGAGCGTGCCCAGCACCATTCCCAGTGTGGCGGCGACAAACAGGCCCATGAGGCCCAACTGGGCTGTAACGAAGAATCCGTCTTTGAGCAGTTTCGCGACGTCCCGGTCGCCTTGAAATGAGAGCCCCAAGTCCCCTTGTGAGGCATCCCACAGATAGAGCGCGTACTGTTGGTAGAGCGGCTTGTCCAGGTGATAACGGCGGTTCAGTGCCTCGTTCACCGCGGGCGGCACGTCTTTGTCCTGAGTGAACGGGCCGCCGGGTACGGCGTGCATCAGGAAGAACGTTATGGTTGCGACCGCCCAGAGGACGGGCACCACCCAGAGGACGCGGCGGATCACGTAGCCGGTCATTTGAGGCAAGCCAGCGGGAGCGAGTTGCCGCTCCCGCTGGCTGTCAATCTCCTCGCTATCGCCCTGGCGACCGCTACTTCTTCACGTACCAGCACTCCGCGCAGTAAGAGCCCGGCTCGCTGGCGTGGATCACGCCGTTGGTGCCCACCCCACCGAGCTTCGAGCTGACGAGGAATGGTACCGAGTCCTGGTACATCGGGATGGCGCCGCACAGGTTCTTGATGATCGCCGTTTCCACGGCCTGGTACGCCTTGATGCGCGCGTCCTCGGTCGTCGCCGCCGCCGCGTCAGCGTAAGCCTTGTCGACGTCCGGGTTCGAGCAGTTGTACTTGTTGTTGCCGCCGCCGGTATTGAACAGGCCGACGAGCGGGTTCTCGATGTCCGGGTAGTCCAGCTGCCAGCCGCCCTGGAAGAGCTGGAACTCCCCGCTGTTAAACGCGGCGGACCGCGCCTTGGAGTCAACGTACTGCATCTCAACCTTGATGCCGGCGTCCGCCCACGCCTTCTGCAGGAAGTCGCCCTCGTTCCGCCGCTCCGGGGTATCTCGGTAGATCAATTTGAAGGTCGGCAGCCCCTGGCCTCCCGGGTAGCCGGCATCGACAAGTGCCTTCTTCGCCCCTTCGAGATCGTAATCAATGTTCTTGAACGCATCGTTCCCCTGGAAGCCCTTCAGCCCCTTCACCACCCAATACAACGCCGGTGCATGCACGCCGTCATACGCGGCATCCACGAGCTGCTGGCGGTTGATCGCCTTCGACAGCGCCAGCCGCAGGTTGTATGCCTTCGGGTCGGTGGAACTCGTGCCGCCGAGCACCGGGTCCTTCATTTGGACTTCGATCGTCGTGATGCGGGCCGACGCTATAACGATGAGCTGACTCTTGAGCGACGCGTCGCCCTCCGCGACGGTCGAGTCAGTCGCGAGGATCTGCGTCGCCTGCAGCTCGCCGTTCTGGAACGCCTTGAACGCGGCCGACAGGTCGTCGATGAACTTGATAGTGATCTGCTGGAGAGCCGGCTTCTGGCCAGCCCAGTTCGGGTTCGGGATCAGCGTCGCGTGATCCTTCGCCACCACTTCCTTCAGCGTGAACGGGCCGTTCGTGACGATGTTCGCCGGCTCTGTCCACTTGTCGCCGAACTTGTCGATGACGTCCTTCCGCGACGGGTACGCGGCCCACAGCGACCAGATCGTCGTGAACGTGGCGACCGGCTTGTTCAGTGTGAATTCGATCGTCGTGTCGTCGATCGCCTTCGCACCCAGCGCGTCGATCAGCGCCTGCTTCTGTGCGGCGTCCTTGTTGTTGAACAGGTCGTCGCAGCCCTTCAGGTCGCCCAGACCCGCGCCCAGGACATACTGGTAAGGGCTCGCGACATCGGGGTCGCACTCGCGCTGGAATCCGTAGACAAAGTCCTTGGCCGTCAGCGGCTGGCCGTCCGACCACTTCAGACCGGGCTTCAACTTGACCGTGTAGACGCTACCGCTAATGGTCGGCTCACCGGCAGCCGCATCCGGCACCACCTTGACGCCCCCGCTCCCATCGTCCGTGAGGTTGTACAGGGCTCGGAACAGCATTCGCTCGACGAAGATGTCCTGTTCGAAGTTCGAGCGGTGCGGGTCGTAGAACTCAGGCTCACCGGACTGGATGGTGATCTTCTGCTGGTCGGCGGGGGCCTGGTCGCCGCCCGCGACTGTGGCAGCTGCGGTCTTGCCGGCGGTGGGGCTCTTGTCGGTGCTTTCCTTATCACTTCCGCAGGCCGCGGCCAGGACAAGTGCAGCCGATGTCAGTGCGGTGAACAGCAGAAACCAGCGGTTTCTTACGCTCATTCTCCCTCCCTAGATAGACGGAGTTGCCTCCGTGCTCGCTCCAACGTACCGAACTGGGCCCAGAGGCCCGGCGGGCTTCGGTCTCGGCGCACCTCCTTGTGTTGATCGCCCGTCCAGCGATTCGATTCGAGTGTGATCGTATCAGTGCTGTCAATACGGAGCAACGGCGACAGACGAGAACGCTGCGCTAATCGCAGGCACGGGTGCCATAGAGGCGACGGGCAGGCGCAATTTTCTATGATTTCGTCAGCACACGAATCCGAACATGCACGTGATCGAAATGCTCCTCTTCCGGCCACTATGGCCCCCGGATGGCTCATGCGCAACCGGAAGGCAGCCGCTATGCTATCGCAGCATCGGCCCCGATTCCGGATATCCGCACACAACGTGCGACCAGGCGCCAGCGCGCGATGCGCCGCCGGCGAGACGCGGAGGTTCGTTTTGAGCACCACCACGAAGGATCTGTACGAGGTCGGAGAGGCGCCGCCGCTGGGGCACGTGCCAGCGCAGATGCACGCCATGACCATCCGGCGCGAGAACTTCGGCCCGCCGAAGGACGCGTTCACGAAGGAAGTCGTGGCCACGCCCGCGATCGGCCCGCGCGAAGTGCTCGTGTACGTGATGGCGGCGGGCATCAACTACAACAACGTGTGGGCGGCGCTGGGCGTGCCGGTCGATGTGATCAAGGTGCACGCGCAGTCCGGTGATGACACCGGCTTCCACATCGGCGGAAGTGACGGCTCGGGCATCGTGTACGCCGTCGGTCCGGAAGTGACGAACGTGAAGGTCGGCGACGAGGTGGTGATCCACTGCGGGTCGTGGGATCCGGAAGCGGCGGATGTGAAGGCCGCCGACGATCCGATGTTCGCGTCGTCGTTCCAGATCTGGGGATACGAGACGAACTGGGGCAGCTTCGCGCAGTTCACGAAGGTGTGGGCGCACCAGGTGATGCCGAAGGCGAAGCATCTTTCGTGGGAAGCCGCGGCCGCGCCATCGCTCGTCGGATCGACGGCGTACCGCATGCTGACGAACTGGACGCCGCACAACGTGCGCTCGAACGACGTGGTGCTGGTGTGGGGCGGCGCCGGCGGCCTGGGCACGATGGCGATCCAGCTCGTGCGCGCATTTGGCGGCATCCCGATCGCCGTCGTATCGAGCGACGCGAAGGGCGAGTACTGCAAGAGCCTGGGCGCGAAGGGCTACGTCAACCGCAAGCAGTTCAACCACTGGGGCCGCATGCCCGACTGGACCGACGACGAGAAGTACGGCGAGTGGGTGCGCGGCGCGCGCGCCTTCGGCAAGGCGGTCTGGGAAGCGCTGGGCGAGCGCCGCAGCCCGCGCATCATCTTCGAACACCCCGGACAGGACACGGTGCCGACGTCGGTGTTCCTCGTCGACAACGGCGGCATGGTGGTGATCTGCGCCGGCACGAGCGGCTTCAACGCGGACGTCGACCTGCGCTACCTGTGGATGCGCCAGAAGCGGCTACAGGGCTCGCACTTCGCCAACGACGGGCAGGCCTACGCGTTCAACCAGCTCGTGATCGAGAAGAAGATCGACCCGTGCCTGTCGCGCGTCTTCCCGTTCGAGGCCGTCGGCGAATCGCACCAGTTGATGCACGAAGGCAAGAACCCGGACGGCAACATGGCCATCCTGGTCGGCGCGCCTCGCGAGGGGATGACGACGGTTTAGGGGCTAGGGACTAGGGGCTAGGGGCTAGGCCGACGCTCCAGTCCAGCTTGCTGATTGTCTCCAGTTCCCGGTGCAACGTAGGATGGCGGCATCGTCATGCCGACTTGCGTTGTCATCCGCAACCCCGCGTCCCGGAGGGCCTTGAGCGAGGAGCGCCTGCAGGCCGCGCTGGATCACGCGCGCGCCGCCGGCTGGCAGGTCGAGCGCGTCGAGACCGACTACGAACGCCACGGCATGGAGATCGCGCGCGCCGCGGCGGCGGCCGGCGTGGACGTGGTGATCGTCAACGGCGGCGACGGCACGATCAACGAAGTGATCCAGGGCATCGCGCACACGGACACGGCGCTCGCGGTGTTGCCCGGGGGCACGGCGAACGTCTGGGCGAACGAGGCCGGCATCCACAAAGACCCCTCGGACGCTATGCTCGACATCGTGCGCGGCGTGCGGCGGCGGATCGACCTCGGGCGCGCCGGCGACCGCTACTTCCTGCTGATGGCGGGCATCGGGCTGGACGCGGAGATCGTGCCGCGCGTGGGAGCGCGCATGAAGCGGCTGCTTGGCGCGGCGTCGTACGTGCTGATGGGCGTGTTCATCGCGCTGCGCACGAAGTCGCGGCAGGTGGAGATGCGCATCGACGGCGTGGATGCGGACGCTTCGGTGTACTGGATGCTGATCGGCAACACGCGCTCGTACGGCGGGCTGGCGGAGATCACGTACCGCGCGGTGGCGGACGACGGTCAGCTCGACGTCGAAGTGATGCATCGCGGCGGCGTGTTCCACCTGCTGGCCGACGGAGCGCGCGTGCTGTTCCACCGGCACGACCGCTCGCCGAACGTCGAGTACCGGCACGCGCGGACGGTAGAGATCGCGGCGCCGGGGCTGCCGGTGCAAGTCGACGGCGAGTTCCTCGGCGAGACGCCGATGCGGTTCGAGGTGGCGCCGGCGGCGCTGACGGTCATCGTGCCGCCGTCGCTGCGTTCGAAGCTGTTCCAGCAGCCGGCGATTGGACCGGTCGATGCGGGCGAAGGCGAGGCCGCGTCGGAGCGGCATCACGCGGGCTGAAGAGCCCGCGCCACAGCAACACCCGCGCCACAGCCACAGGTACGCTCTCGGCGCCGCTGCTGACGGCGACGCGGGCACAGAAACGGCCCCGATTCCGTTCGGGGCCTTCTGTTTCGATCCGGATCCTGGTGTTGGTTAGTTCGCCTGGGGTGTGTAGTCGGAGAGGCTATACGGCTGGATGGATGCCTCGTCCTTGCCGCCAAGCAACTTCTTCACGCCGATGACGGCGGCGACGACGCCCACCAGCACTACGAGTTTCTTCATTCAATCCTCCTTGCGACGGTGGTCCATCCCTCAGGTAGATCAAGGTACGCGCCGCGACACGACCGCGGCGACGGGGGAAACCCTGATTGGGCGGAGGCGGAGTGTGTAGTTCGTAGTTGGGCGGCTGCCGCTTTTCGGCTCCGAGGAAGTACCATCTCCGCATGACCGACTATGTGAGCCTGCCGGAGCAGCGGGTGCCGGTCGTCGCGTCGTGCGACGTGCTGGTGGTGGGCGGCGGCGCGGCCGGGATGTCGGCGGCGATCGCGGCGGCGCGGCAGGGCGCGGACGTGGTGCTGGTCGAGCGCTACGGCTACCTCGGCGGGCTGGCGTCCGGCGGGCTGATCGTGCTGCTGCTGACGCTCGACGACGGCGACGGGCACCAGGTGATCGCCGGGCAGTGCCAGGAACTCGTCGAGCGGCTGCAGGCGCGCGGGGCCTGCTTCTACCCGCCGAAGGACGAGTGGGGCAACTACGACGAAGCGCTGGTCGAGAAGTACCGGCGCTGGGGACTGGTGTGGGGCTCGGGGCCGCATCGCGTGCGGTACTCGGTGGCGTACGATCCTGAGGAGTTCAAGTACATCGCGAACACGTGGGTGGGCGAGGCGAAGGTGCGGTTGATGTACCACCGCTGGGCCAGCGACGTGGTGCTGGAGGGCCCTCACCCCCTGGCCCCCTCTCCCGCGGGGGGAGAGGGGGGACACAGGATCACGCACGTCGTGTTCACGTCGAAGGCCGGGCGGCAGGCGGTGCGGGCTTCGTACGTCATCGACGCGACGGGCGATGGCGATGTGTTCACGATGGCGGGAGAGGCGTCGGAGAAGGAGCAGGTCCACCCGTGGCTCTGGTTCCGCATGTCGGGCGTGAAGGACGTCGATGCGGCCCAGTCGGCACGAGGCGGCTTCTTCCTGCGGACGATCAAGCCGGGACAGGTGCTGATGCCATGGGGCGCGGCTGAGCGCATCGAGCGGCGCATCGACGCGACGGACCCGGACGACCTGACGTTCGCGGAGGTGGAGTGCCGCCGCATGGTGATGGATGAGGTCGCACGGCTGCGCGCGCAGGTGCCGGGCTTCGAGGAGGCGTACCTGACCGACGTGGCGCTGACGCTCGGCATCACGGAGTCGCGGCGGCTGACGGGCGCGTACACGCTCGCGCGCGACGACGCGGGCCGCGTCTTCGACGATACGATCGCGACGACGGGCCACTGGACGAAGTACGGCGCGCTCTACCACATCCCGTATCGCAGCCTGGTGCCGCGCCACGCGCCCAACCTGCTGGTGGCGGGCCGGTGCATCAGCGTCGACCATCGCGTGCACCACGCAACGAAGGAGATCCCGCCGGCATTCGCGACGGGCGAGGCGGCGGGTATCGCGGCGGTGCAGGCGCTACGCGCCGGGGCGGCGGTGCAGGACATCGACGTGGCGTCGCTGCAGCGTGCGCTGCGCGCGGCGGGGGCGGCGCTGCCGGCCGCGGCGGCCGCGCGGCCGCCGAGAACAGAGAGCAGAGAGCAGGGAGCAGAGGGCTAGCCGGGAGGCAGCATGGCCGACGATGTCACCGCATTTCAGCGCAGCACGTGGGATCGCATGGCGGCGACATACCACGAGGAGCTCGATCCGCGGTTCGCGAGCGCTGTCGATCATCTGATCTCGCGCGCCGGGTTAGGCGATGGCGAGCAGGTGCTGGACCTGGGCACCGGCACCGGCGCCGTCGCGCTGCAGGCGGCGCGGCTGGTGGGGCCGCGCGGCAGCGTGGTCGGCATCGACCTCAGCCCCGAGATGATCAGAGTGGCAACGGAGCGGGCGGCCGCCGCCGGCGTCACGAACGTGACGTTTCGGGAGGGCAACGCGCAGGCCATCCCGGCGCCCGATGCCTCGGTGGACGTCGTGACATCGTCGCTGTGCCTGATGTTCGTGCCGGACCGCGCGGCCGCCGCGCGGGAGTGCGCGCGCGTGCTGCGGCCGGGCGGCCGGTTCGCGGCGTCGGTGTGGGGCGCGCAGGAGCACGCGGACCTGTTGCGGATGCAGGGGATCGCGGGCGGCTTCGCATCACAGAAACCGGCGCCCGGCGTCGGCCCGGCGGCGCTCGCCGACCCCACGGAGTTCCTTCTCCAACTGCGAGATGCGGGCATCGAAGCGAGTACGGAGCGCGCGATCGTCGAGTTCCGCTACGACAGCCTCGACGAGGGGTACGTCACGGTGGCGCGTGTGACGAGCGGCGCCACAACGCCCGAGGTGGAGGCGCAGATACGAGCAGCGATCGTGGCGGAGATGTGGCCGGAGCCGGCATCGCCGCGCGTGTTGCGGCAGGAGTTGCTGCTGATCATCGGGCGGCGCGGGTAGCGACGGCGCGGCGACGGCGGGGAGCGCCGCGCTCGCGGGCTCACGAGAAGTGAGCACAGACCACAGCCAGTCAGTCGGCGGTGGCCTCGAATCAATTGCTGACGGCGCCAGATGCCGAATCGGCGGAACGTATCAAAGGAGACTCCTGTGAAGCGCGCCTGGCTGCAAGAAGGGTTGAATGCCTTTGCGCGACAATTCGCGGCGCAGATTGAGGGAGCCGGCACGCCGGCATCGGAACACGCAATACACTTCTGCCTCGCTCTCGGATTCCAAGCTGCACATGATCTTGACCCGGGCTCCATAGTGTTCGAGAAGCCTGCGGGCCGCGGTCGTATTGACTTGTGGGTCGTTCCGTTCGATCTCCTCGTGGAGGTGAAGTTCCGTCGTGCGATTCCGAGTGGCCGGAACCTGCCGGCGACTCAGGTCTTCGGCAGCCTGCTCGCTGATTTCAACAAGATCGGCGCCGCGCCCGCGACGACACGGCTCGTGTTGCTTGTGTCGGACAAGTTGGGGGTTTCCTACTTGGAGAACAGCGGCCGCGGATTGCTGCCACTCCACGAAGGCGCGGCGCGGGTCATCACAGCCGATGACGTCCAGGCATTACCGCAGACCGCGGCGAAGAATGCCGTCGCCGACGGTCAATGGAAACGCTTAGAGACAGAACTCATCTGGAAGACGCGAGTCGCCGAGTGGGCGCTGTTAGCGTGGGAGGTTCGCCCGCGCATGATTGACTGAGCGTCGAGGTCATCTTCGGCCAAAGCCGCAGGCGGTCGCTACTCCAGCACGGACACCATCTGCAGCACTTGCTCGGCGAGCGCGAGGGTGGTCGCGCAGGCAGATCGATCAGCGCCGCGCGCCCGGCCCGGTTGCAAGCTACGCGAGGGGGCCGAGGGTGCCTTCGGTCATGCGGTCGTACGCCAGCCCCCATGGCGGGCGCAGGAAGCCAAGCGCGCGCACGTCCTCGAACCAGTGGCCGAGCGGCGAGCGACGGTGGAAGGTGCCGCCGCCGATCACCTTGCAGACGCGGCCCATGGCGCTTTCGGCCAGCTCCGCGATCGCGGTCTTGCCCTGCAGGACGCCAAGCGGCGTCTGGCCCGCCGGGCCGCTCTCGACGGCACGCACCATGCCCTCGTACGCCTGCTGGATGAGCCAGTGCTCCATCTCCGCGCGGGCCCACTCGACGCGCTCGTAGGGGCGCATCGACGCCTCCTTGCCGCGGAGCGTCTCGCGCGCGTTCTCGAACGCGGCATCGCATATGCCGACGATGACGGCGCCGAAGAGGCAGCCGACGAAGCCGAACGACGCCTGAAGCATGGACTGCAGGCCGCCGTGCCAGGCGCATCGCACGATGGGCACACCATCGAACTGGAAGGCGTGGCTCTGCGTCGCCGCCATGCCGTGCCCGTCCCACTCGGCGATGAGCTTCATGCCGCCGGAGCCGTCCCATGTGCGCCCGCGCACATCGAAGTAGAAGATGTCGGGCGTTGTTTCGCCCTCGGGCACGGCGGTCGTCATCATGAAGCTGGACATGCCGGAGCCGCTGCCGAAGTGCTTCTGGCCGGAGAGAAGATAGCCGCCGGATCCATCGAGTTTCGCGATCGTCTTCGTCTTCGCGATGTCGCCGCCGCTGCCCGGCTCCGACGTGATCGTGCCCCACCAGTCGCCAGCGAGCGCGGCGCCGAACACCTCTGCGCGCTGGCGGTCCCACGCGGCCTGGTCGCCGCCCTCGGCGCGCGGCGAGGCGAGCCAGAAGGCGAGCACGGCCGGATGCATCGACGACACGAGCGCGACGGAGGAGTCGCCGCCCGCGAGCGTGCGGACGATCTCGCAGATCAGGCGCGTCGACTTCGGGGCGCTCTCCCAGAGGCCGCCCTCCGACGCCGGCACGCCGGTCAGCAGGAAGCCGGCCTGCGCCAACCGCTCGAAGTCGGCGCGATCGAGCGAACGCCGCTGCTGCCGCTCGCCTCGTTGCGCCGCGAAGCTCGCCGCGATGTCGCGCACGTTCGCCTGCACTGCATCCGCTTGCATCGGAACCTCCCTGTGAATGGGGAATCATGGGCGATGCGGAGAGGGACGTCAACCGGCGCGCGGTGATCGCACTGTGCGCGTGTGCGGGCGCGCCACGTGAGGGGGCTGTCGAGAGGTCATTGTGAGCGGCGCACCACTCTACGTTTCCTGGCGGTGCTGCCGGCGGAAGACCTCCGCTCCAACCATGCCGCTGCCGGTGACCGCCAGCAGCAGGATAGCCCGCAGGTGCTTCTTGCCGCTGCCTTCGCCGCCCTGTCCGGCATTGGGCAGGCTGATGGCCCCCGCGGCGGCGCCGCCGGCCGGGGGCTTCGCAGCGCCCGCGACCGCGCCCACGCTAGTGGCCGTGGCGGCCGGTGGCGTGGCTGTCGACGAGCGCCGCGTCGTTGTCGCCTGAGGCGTGTGCGTCTTGTTCGCGTGCGGCGTCTCCGTCGGCACGCCGGTCGCCGTGCTGGTGGCGGTGTTGACCGGCGTATTGGTGTTGGTCGCGGTGGGGACGGGCGTGTTGGTGCTGGTGCTGGCCGGCGGCGTCACCGTCCGGCTCACCTGGGGGGTGTGGGTCAGCTGCGGTGTCTGTGTGACCTGCGGCGTCTGGCTCGCCAAGGGCGTGCTGGTCTTCGTCAGCACGCCGGCGGGCGTCGCGGTCGCTGTGTTGGTCGGGGTGGAAGTCGGTGTGAACGTGCTGGTGGCCGTGTTGATCGCCGTCGCCGTGCTCGTGAGTGTGGCGGTCGAGGTCGAGGTCGCCGTGTTGGTGGAGGTGGAAATCGGCGTGGGCGTGCTGGTGGCCGTGTCGATCGCCGTCGCCGTGCTCGTGACTGTGGCGGTCGCCGTGGCGTTCGGGTCGACCACCGCCAGGTGCGTCACGAGCGTTTCGGTGAGCACGCCGTTCGCGAAGAGATCGGCGGAGATCGTCCAGTCCCCGGGGATGTTCGGCGTGAAGCTGAACACCACCGGCGACGCCGGTATGAGGGTGTCCGCGAAGAAGGTAGCCCCCGCTGGATCCGTAACCGTCACGGCCACCTCATCGACGTCAGCCGGGGCTGAAATAGCGACGCCGACGGACCCGCCCATCTCGCCTGGATTGTCGGGGCCGGTGGCGACGCCGTCCGAGTACGTGCTCGTGCCCGGTGGGACGGGATCGAAGACGCTTGGATCCGTCCCCAGCTGGAATTCCTGCTTGTCGCTCAGGCCGTCGCCGTCGGTGTCCGAAAACCCGTCGCAGGCGTCGCCGATGCCGTTGTTGTTCGAGTCCCACTGGTCGGGGTTGAAGTCGAACGTGCAGTTGTCGTCGTTCGCGGCGAATCCGTCGCCATCGGGATCGTAGCCGGAGTCGCAGACGTCCCCGATCCCGTTCCCGTCGGTGTCGAACTGCCCCGGGTTGAACACGTCCGGGCAGTTGTCGTTCGGGTTGGCGGCGCCGTCGCCATCGGTATCCGGGGGATCGCAAACGTCGCCCAGGCCGTCGGGCGGAACATCGCTCTCGGTCTGGTCCGGGTTGGGCACGCCCGGACAGTTGTCCACGTCGTTCGTCAGCCCGTCGTCGTCTTCGTCGGGGTCATCGCCACATGCATCTGCGAAGCCGTCGTGGTCGCCGTCTTCCTGCCCGGGATTGTAGACAAGCGGACAGTTGTCTACCGGAAAGCCGTCCTGGAATGTCGGCACCCCATCAAGGTCCGGATCGTTGTCACAGGCGTCGCCCGTTCCGTCCCCGTTCCCGTCATCCTGGCCGGGATTGAAGATGTTCGGGCAGTTGTCGACAGAGTCCTCTACGCCGTCGTTGTCACTGTCGTTGTCATCGGGATCGCAGGCGTCTCCGAGCGGGTCGCCGTCTGAGTTGAGTTGGTCGGCGTTGGGGTGATCCGGACAGTTGTCGGCGTCGTTGGGGACGCCGTCGTGATCCCTGTCGGTGACGTCGGGATCGCAGTCGTCGCCAGTGCCATCCAAGTCGGTATCTGTCTGGTTTGGGTTGGGCGCCAGCGGGCAGTTGTCGAGGCCATCAGGAATGCCATCGAAGTCGGCGTCTCCGGACACGGTGAAGAACACGTCGATTGGCGGCTGGTTGGGAGCGAGATACCCGTCCGGGTCGACCCTGCGGTAATAAAGGCTGGCCCGGTACTGGCCGGGCCTGAGGTTCCCGTTCGGGGCGCACGGATAGGAGAGGCTGTTCCATTCCGGAGTCCGGATCGGGCCTGCAATCTCAAAATCGGCCCCAAATTCGCGTTGGGGGACGTTAAAGATGTCCTTCCTGGTAACGCAGGGCCCATTAATGAGGATGTTGATTACCTGCTCGGCGCCTGCCAGATTTCCGGCGCCCGGATCGCCCGCCAGGTTAATCGTGAACGTGAGTGACCCGCCGACCGCCACGATGCTCGGTTGCACATCGAACGTAGCGGCGTGGGCGACGCGTTCGCCGGCGCCGTCGGACGCGAGCAACATGGCGGCCAGCGCCAGCACGCAGAGAGCGACACGCGTCCGGATCCGGAGCATAGGTCCCCCCATCCTCAACCAGATTAGTTGAGCATCTGGCAACTGTCTCTCGGACCAGCAGATCTGTCAATAGGCCGGGGGCACCTGGCTCGTCAAGAAGGCCATCTTTGACAGACGCCGCCGTCGCCATCCCCCCGGATCGGGGCACGCAGGTAGCGCCGGGCTGCGGTTCGGGGCGCGCTGCCGAGTCGGGACTGGCGCTCCCGGCAGCGCGCATACGCCTCACCGCGCGACGCCCGTCCGGCGGCCGCATGCGTAATCTCAGCGCTCTCACGCGATGACGATCAAGGGGCGGGCGGTGGCGCGGACGATGCGGCGATACGGCGATACGGCGATACGGCGACCGTGGTCAACCATCAGCAGCGCGGGCTGGAAAGCCCGCGCTGCTAATGGAATGGTCGCGCTGCGGCACGCGAAACGACCACGCGATTGGTCGGGCGCGGCGTGCGACGGCTACGCGCGCTCGTCGATCGGGACGTAGCGGAGGTGGCGGGGGCCGGTGTACTCCAGCAGCGGGCGGATCAGCACGTTGTCGGCGTACTGCTCCAGCACGTGCGCGACCCAGCCGGGCATGCGGCCGACGGCGAACATGGGGATGAACTGCTCCTCCGGGATGCCGAGCAGCGAGTAGACGGCGCCGGCGTAGAAATCGACGTTCGGGTAGATGCCCTTCGGCCGGTACGGCTCCATGGCCTTTTCGATCTGCTGCAGGATCTGGAACCACTGGTCGTTGCCGAGTTTGTGGCCCAGGTCGCGGGCGACGCCGCGCAATTCGTGCGCTCGCGGATCCTCGGTCTTGTAGACGCGGTGGCCGAAGCCCATCACCTTCTCGCCGGCCTCGATCTTCTCCTTGATGTAGTCGATGGCGCGCTGCGGGTCGCCGATCTCCTCCACGGTCTTCTGCACCGCTTCGGCGGCCCCGCCGTGGAGCGGGCCCTTGAGCGTGGCGATCGCGGCGACGATCGCGGAGCCGAGGTCGGCGGCGGTGCCGGCGGCGACGCGCGCGGCGAACGTCGACGCGTTGGAGCTGTGCTCGGCGTGCAACACCATGTCCAGGTCGATGATCTTCGCGTGCTCCTGCGTGGGCTCCTGCCCGAACATCATGTAGAGGAAGTTGGCGGCGTGCGACAGGTCGTCGCGCGGGGCGACGGGGTCCAGGCCGTTGCGGATGCGGTGCATGGCGGCGACGATCGTCGCGGTCTGCGAGATGAGCTTGATGCCGGCGGGCAGGCCGACCTCCACCGTGGCCTCGTGGCTGTTCTCCTCGAGCGCGACCACGGCGGAGACGGCGGTGCGGAGGATGTCCATCGGGTGGGCGGCTTTGACCCGCTCGATGATCTCCACCACGGCCTCCGGGATGGGGCGCGCCGCCCTCAGCTGGCGCTCGAACCCGGCAAGCTCGGCACGGGTCGGGAGCGCACCGTAGAGGAGCAGGTAGCAGGTCTCTTCGAACGTGGCCTTCTGGGCGAGGTCGTGGATGTTGTAGCCGCGGTAGACGAGTTTGCCGGCTTCGCCATCGATGAAGCCGATACGGGTCTCGTCGAGTACGACCCCTTTGAGTCCGGTGCCGATGCTGCTCATGCGGGACGCTCCTCCAAATGGCTGGCAGGCGGGCAGCGCCCGCGCTTTGATGCATGTTCTGGTATTCAGGCCACCAATCGCGGCCATAGAACACGTGTATTCTACCGGAATCGCATCGACGCCTTGGCGTCGAAGATGAACAGCGCGTTAACAGAGTGAGCCGAACGGCCGTTATGTGAACTGGACGTGCGGCGTGACGTGCCCGCAACATCGTGTTGCGATGCGGGTTGCACACTGCTACCATGCTGCCTGCGTGTCCAATGGACCGCGTTGAACATAGTCCGGCCAAAGCACTCTATTGGAGAGATGACCCAGGGCCTGGCTGGCAGCATCCGTCATGGGGACGGGTTCTGCCGGGGGCCTTTTGCGTTGTCAGGCGGAGTTATGGACGTAGATAAACAGACCGGCTTCACCTAGCGTCCCCGGGTTTCGTCCCGGGCATTCTGTCCGCGCTATCGCGGGAAGAAAGGACACGAGAATGCACGTAACGATCGATGGGTTCGGCGGAAACCCCGCGCAGCTCTCCAGTGTGGAGCTGGTCCGCAACCTTCTCGACCGCTATCCGGACGAAATCGGCATGACGAAGATCTCGGAGCCGCACTGCTTCGAGTACCGCGGAGACAAGCCGGACGACTGGGGCGTATCGGGCTTCGTGCTCATCGCCGAGAGCCACATCGCCGTCCACACGTTCCCCGAACACGGCCAGGTCTGGGTCGATATCTTCTCCTGCAAGGGGTTCGACGAGATCCCGGCAATCGACCGCATCGTCGATACGTTCTCGCTGACGAACACGCGCGTCCACAAGCTGGAGCGCGGGCTCGAGTACCCGCACGACGTCGCGGCAAGCATTCCGCTCAACCGAGGCGAACGCCTCGAGGTGACGCCCGTCTAGCCAAGCCCACCAGTACGCCTCAGCCATCCTGGCGCCCGCGATGTGCGGGCGCTTTTCGTTTTGCGGCGCAAAGTCGCCGTGCAGGGTGCCGCCGCCGGGCATACAATGTGAGCGATCCACCGCCCGCGTCATCGCACCTTCGGGAGGCGCGCCCATGCCCGTCATCACCATTTCCGGCAGCCTCGGCAGCGGCGCGAGAGAGATCGCGCGGGCGGTCGCGGCCGAACTGCAGCTTGACTACATCGACCAGGAGATCCTCGTCGAAGCGGCGCGGCAGCTCGGCGTCAGCGTGTCGGCGATGGAGAGCCGGGACGAGCGAGCAAGCAGCATCGGCGAGCGCATCGCTTCGGTGATGCGGACGCTGATGGAACGGTCGGCAGCGGCAGGCGCGGCGGACCCGGTGGGCGGCGGCGGCCTGGAGATGGTGCTGGCGCGCTCGTACGGCGAGGCAGCGGAACTGCCGACCGACGCACCGCGCGGTCAGCTGGATGACGAGAGCTACCTCCGCACACTGACGACGGTAATCAAGGGCGTGGCGGCGCGCGGCAACGTCGTCATCCTGGGCCGCGGCAGCCAGGCGATCCTGCAGAACGAGCCGGAGACGCTGCACGTCTACATCGCGGCGCCACGTCAGCTGCGCATCGACAGCCTCGTGCAGCGTGAAGGCATGACACCGCAGGACGCCGAGCGGCGCATCAAGCAGAGCGACCAGTTCCGCCAGGCGTTCCATCGCCGCTACTTCAAAGTGGAGGCGGAGAACCCGTGCCTGTACGACCTGATGATCCACGCCGGCCGGATGTCGCACGAATCGGCGGTGCGCGTGATCGCGCTGGCAGTGCGTGAGCGCTCGCCGCGGCCCGGCTGAGGTGGGGAGGTTGTAGGTTGTCAGGTGTTAGGTTCTAGGTTCTAGGTTCTAGGTTCTAGGTTCTAGGGACAGACGGTAACGCGATCGCACCGCGAGCCAGTGACCAGTAACCAGGAGACCAGCACGTGTACTTGAGCCCGGAGGCGCAGCGGTTGTTAGAGGATGTACGACGGGCGCATGAGCAGCTCATCGCGCACTTCGCCGCGGGCGATGCGCACCGGCGGGCGTTCCGGGCGATCTACGAGGCGCTCGAATCGGCACTGGGCGACATCGACGACGACCACCTGGTGCGGTCGATCGACGGCGGCTGGTCGCCGGCCGAGGTGCTGGTCCACGTGGCCGAGCACGACCACGGCATGGAAGAGGCCGCGCGCCGCGGCATCGAGCACATGATCGAACACGGGCTGGAGCACGCGCGCGGGCTCTGGCTTGCACGCGGCGGCACGCGCGCGACCAGCGCCCCCGAAGAATCCACCCACACCTGATGCTCACGGCCGCCGCGACCATCGCCGCGTCGTACGCCATCGGCTCGATCCCGGTGGCGTGGCTAACGGGACGGCTGCGCGGCGTCGACATTCGCGAGTTCGGCAGCGGCAACGCCGGCGCGTCGAACATCTGGCAGAGCGTGTCGAAGGCGCTCGTCGTGCCGGTAGGGCTGACGCAGATCGGCCAAGGGCTCGCCGGCATCATGATCGCGAAGGCGGCGGGGGCGGAGACCGGCGTACAGGTCGCGTGCGGGCTGGCCGCGATCGTCGCGCACAACTGGAACCCGTGGCTGCGGCTGCAGGGGGGGCGCGGCGTCGGCCCGGCGATCGGCTTCCTGCTGGCGCTGGCGCCGTTCGACGCGCTGCCGGCGTTCATCGTGGTGGCGGTGCTGGGCGTGCTGGCGCGCGCGACGCCGCAGGGCGTGGGGCTGGCGTTGCTGGCCGCACCCGTCGCGGCTTACGGCGGCGGGGCCGATGCCGCCGTGGTCGCCGGGTGCGGGGCCGCCGCGGCGCTGGTGCTGCTGAAGCGATTGCTGGCGAACGAGCCGCCGGAGCCGCAGTACGCACGCCCGGGCGTCTGGTGGAACCGGCTGATCTACGACCGCGACATCCGCGACCGCGAGGCGTGGGTGCGGCGCGGGCTCACGCGCGATGGGGCGGCACCGCACGTTCCCCGCTGATCGGCTCTGCCGGGTGCGACGCCGGTTCGTTACACTGCGCCGTCACACCGCGCCGAACATCCGTATATGAGACAGCTCTCCCGCCTGACGAGCCGCATCCCCTTCGCAGCACCCTCGTGGCTGGCGGCGCTGTTGCTTGCGCTCGCGCTGAGCGCGTGCGGCAGCGCATCGACACCGGCCACGCCGACGGTGCCCGCCCCCAGCGATACCGCCACGGCGATACCGGCCACGGCCACGCCGGCCGGGCCCACGGCGACGCCGACGCCCGATCCAGTCGTCCTCGCGCGCGATGGCGGCATTGCGGTGATCGAGGCCGCGTACAACCGCCTGCTCGACGAGTACATCGAGCCTTTGGAGCCGAACACCCTGCTGATCCAAACCTGGGGCGGCATCGCGACCGAGGCCGCGGCGGAGGGGCTGGCAGTGCCGGCGCAACCGCGCTTCACCGGCGACCGCGCGGGCGACTTCGCGGCGTTCCGCGCGGCGTACGTGCCGCTCGCCGCATCGGTCACGGACCCGACGCTGCTGCGCTATGCCGGGCTGCGGGCGATGACGGCGAGCCTCCACGACTGTCACACCTTCTTCCTGAGCCCGGTCGCCGCCGACACGATCAACGACACGCGCGAGGGGAAAGGATCGGTCGGCATCGGTGTGGAGTTGATCGGCACGCCGCCACAGGTGACGGAGGTGATCGGCGGCGGACCGGCAGCACGGGCGGGCGTGCTGGCGGGAGACCGGATCGTCTCGATCGATGGCAAGGACGCGAGCGCGATCGGGCCATCGTCGGCGATGGAGCTGATCAACGGCAGCGAGGGCACGAGCGTGCGGCTGCGGCTGCGGCGGGCCGGCGCCGACGCGCCGCTGGAGCTGACGATCGGACGCGAACGCGTAGTGCCGCTCAACGTCGAGTCGCGCCCGCTGGGCGACGGCATCGGCTACGTGCGGATCAGGAACTTCATCGAGCAGGGCGTGCACGGCCCGCTGCGCGACGCGCTGACGGCGTTCGAGGCGCAGGGCGTGACGAAGTGGATCATCGACATCCGGGGCAACCCCGGCGGACAGTTCGATGCCGACGCGATCAGCCTGTTCGTCAAGGAAGGCGTAACGACGCGCGACCGCGGGCGCGTCGTGCCGGTCGAGGAGACGCGCGCGAGCGGCAACGTGCTGCCGGTGCTGCGTCCGCTGGTGCTGCTGGCCAACAACCGCACCGGGTCGGTGGCCGAGGCGTTCGCCGCAGCGCTGCAGGAGTATCACATCGCCTACGTCATCGGCGCGACGACGAACGGCTGCGTCGGCTACACCGACATCGCGCCACTCGGCGACGGATCATCGATCGCCGTGACGACGCACGTGAACGTGGGGCCGGTGACGAACCGGCCGCTGAACGGCGTCGGCGTCGTCCCGGACGAGCCGGTGGCGCGCTCGCAGGCGGACATCGCCAGCGGGCTGGATCCGCAGCTCGATGCGGCGATCGCGCATCTGCGGTAGCCGGTCCCCTGGTCACCTGGTTGGTGGTCGCTGGTCGCTGGGGGTTGCGTGACCTCGCCCCATCGCCCCGCGGCGAGGGCATGGCGGTTCTGCGCGAGCCCGAGGGACCAGAGACCAGCAACCAATCACCAGTAACCAGCGACCAGCGACCAGCGACCAGATCACCAGCGGGCTTTGTGCTCTTCGATCCAGCCAAAGGCACGGTCGACGGCGATCTGCTTGCCACTGTCGGGGGTGACGGCGCCGGTGTAGTGGCCGAACATCTGGTGCACTTCCGAGGCGATGACGCCGAGGTTCGCCTTCGCGACGCGCTCGTAGAACGGGACGAAGCGCAGGTCGACGCGCTTTGACTTCGCGCGGATCTTCCACGGCTTCATGAAGTCCGCCTCGTCGTAGACGAACGCGATGTCCTCGCTGAGCTTGCTGATACGGCCATCGAGGCAGATGGCGTTCTCGGTCATGCCCGTGCCGTCGGTCCACTTGCCGCCGAGGTTGAGGCCGAGCGTGCGGCCATCGGGCAGCGTGCTGGAGCTGGCGCCCCAGTTCCACGCCGTCCGGTTCTTCCAGACGCCGCGGCCGAAGTCGAGACAGGCAAAGCCATCGCCGCGCTTCACGCGGATCTTCTCATCGCCAAGCGCGATTGTGCCGGAGACCGGCAGGCAGTTCTCCTTCGACGTGAACTGGAAGCGGTCCCTGCTCCACGGGATGACGACGTTCATCGTCTCGTGATCGCGCGGCTGCTCGACGAGCAGGTCGGCATCGAGCGTGACGCCATCGAAGTCCGGCCAGTGGACGCTGATGCGCGTGCCCTTCCGCTCGTCGATCAGGGCGAGGCGCACGCCGCCCTGCTCGAAGACGGTGGTCGCGCGCACGGTGTCCGGCAGCGTCAGCGTGCCCGGCGGCAGGATCGTCGTCCTCTCGATGAAGCGCTGCGACTCGAACTCGAAGAAATAGGCGAATGCCAGCACGGCGTGGTCGACATCGGCGATGGTGGCGGAGAAGAGGAACCTGTCCGTGTTCATCGCCCAGTAGTTCCAGCGCTTCTTGCGTGGCGCGTACCCGCTGACGTTGCACGTGTGCAGCGGGTGCCGCGACCAGCCGACGGCGGCCGGGTCGAGGCGGCCGCGCGCGTCGCAGAGCAGCACCGGCGCGGTCAGCTCCGGCTCGCGATAGGCGCGCGGGCGGCGGATGGGCGTGGTCTTGCGGGTGGTGGTCATCGGGCGATCCTTCGGTGTTCGAGTCGCGTGGCCGGCGGGCATATCGTAACGCTCCAGCGGGCTTGGGGCAGGGCCGGAGCGCCCGTATACTCGATCCACTATGCCCTTCGACCCTGCGTACGCCTCGATATTTCCGCGCACGACGGCGGTCCGCGGCGGCCGGCTGAGCATCGGCGGGTGCGATGCGCAGAAGCTGACGCGCGAGTTCGGCTCGCCGCTATACGTGTTCGACGAGGCCGAGCTGCGGGCGACGTGCCGCGAGTACGTGCAGGCGTTCACCTCGCGCCACGCCGACACGGAGGTCACGTACGCATCGAAGGCGTATCTGAGCCGCTTCATGGCCGCCGTGGCCCGCGACGAGGGCATCGGGCTGGACGTGGTGTCGGGCGGCGAGTTGGCGGTGGCTCTGTCGGCGGGGTTCCCGGCCGAGCGCTGCCACTTCCACGGCAACAACAAGACGGAGACCGAGCTGCGCGAAGCGGTCGAGGCGGGCATCGGCCGCATCATCGTCGACAACTTCCACGAACTGGAGCTGCTCGACGGCATCGCTCGGGCGATGGGGAAGACGCAGGCGATCATCCTGCGGCTCTCGCCGGGCGTCGATGCACACACGCACGCCAAGACGACGACCGGCACGCTCGACACGAAGTTCGGCTTCCCGATCAGCACCGGCGCCGCCGAGCAGGCCGTCGCCGACGCGCAGAGGCTGGGAAGCGTTGACCTGGTAGGGCTGCACTGCCACCTCGGCTCGCCGCTGTTCGACCTTGACCCGTACGACGAGGCGAACCGCGTGATGCTCGGCTTTGCAGCGGAGATGGTGCGCAAGCACGGCATGCGCTTCGGCGAGTACAGCCCGGGCGGCGGCTTCGCGTCGCAGTACGTGCGCGAAAAGCCCGCGCCGCCCGTCGAAGCGTACGCCGAGGAGATCGTGTCGTCGTTCAAGCGGCGCTGCGCCGAGAACAAGCTGCCGTTGCCGCACCTGTTCGTCGAGCCGGGGCGATCGCTCGTCGCCCGGGCGGGGGTCGCGCTCTACACCGCCGGCGCGCGCAAGGAGATCGAGGGGCTGCGGACGTGGGTGTCGGTCGATGGCGGCATGGCGGACAACATCCGGCCGGCGATCTACGACGCGAAGTACGAGGCGGTGGTCGTCAATCGCGCGGACGATGAGCCGTCGGAGACGGTGACGATCGCCGGCAAGTACTGTGAGTCGGGCGACATCCTGGTGCGTGACGCGCGCCTGCCGCGCACGCAGCCCGGCGACGTCATCGCGCTTCCGGCGTCGGGCGCGTACTGCCTGACGATGGCGAGCAACTACAACATGGCGCTGAAGCCGGCGGTGGTCGCGGTGAAGGACGGTCGCGCGCGCCTGGTGCGCCGCCGCGAGACGTACGCCGACCTGATGGCGACGGACCTGTGGGCGGAATGAGGACGACAGCAAACAGCAAACAGCAAACAGCAAAAGGGGACGCCGGTCTTCCTCTCCGTGTGCTGATCACGTTCGCGCTTGACGATGAGCTGGTGGAGCGGATTCGCGCCGTCGACCCCGGGCGGGTCGGAGTCGAGATCCTGGCGCCGGAGCAGCGGCAGATGCTGCGCGGGAAGTATCCCAGTGAGAGCGAGCGCGCGGCCGTGGCCGAGGGGCTGCACGGCGCGTTCGAGCATGCCGACGTGGTGTTCGGCTTCTGGGGCGCGGAGCTGCATTCGGCGCTGACGTACGCGACCGCGAAGACCACGGTTGCCGGCAAGCTGACACTCCGCGACGCGGCGCCGAATCTCAAGTGGATCCAGCTGACGAGCGCGGGCGCCGACCGGCTGCTGAACAGCGGCTTCATCGAAGAGGGCGTCACGGTCACGACGGTGAGCGGGCTGCACGCGACGCCGATCGGCGAGTTCGTGCTGTCATCGATGCTGATGTTCGCGAAGGGCGCGCCGCAGTACGTGCGCGCGCAGGCCCGGCACGAGTGGGTGCGCTTCGCGCCGCACGAGCTGCATGGGAAGACGGTCGGCGTCGTCGGCTTCGGGCACATCGGCGAGGAAGTGGGGCGGCTCGCGAAGGCGTTCGGCTGCCGCGTCATCGCCACGAAGCGCTCGGCGACGGAGCGTCACAGCGCGCCGAACGCCGACGAGATCATGCCGGCTGGCGAGCTGCACCGGCTCCTCGCCCAGAGCGACTACGTGGTGCTGAGCATGCCGCTGACGCCGGAGACGCGCGGCATGATCGACGAGGCGGAGCTGCGGGCGATGAAACCGACGGCGGTGCTGGTGAACATCGCGCGGGGACCCGTGATCGTGGAGGCGGCGCTCATCGACGCGCTACGCGAGAGGCGGATCGCCGGGGCGGCGCTCGACGTGTTCGACAGGGAGCCGCTGCCGGCGGACAGCCCGCTCTGGGACATGGAGAACGTGCTCGTCTCGCCGCACATCAGCGGCGGCACGGAGATCTACAACCAGCGCGCGGTCGAGATCTTCATCCGCAACCTGCGGCGCTACCTGGCCGGCGAGGCGCTCGAAAACGTGGTGGATCCGGCGCGCGGGTACTGATCTGGTGGGCTGGTCGCTGGTTGCTGGTCGCTGGTGGGCGGCGGCACGGGACCCGACCCTTGGTCGCTTGACCTCGGATGATACGATATCGTCGATCATGATGAGCGCCTCGAATCCGAGCGCTGAAGCCTGTCCGAACTGCGGCTCGCCGAGCGTGCGATGGCGGCGCCGCCGCTTCCACGACGTGGTGTTCACGTACCTCCGCCATTCCGTTGACGCGCTGCTGGGCACGATCTTCCGCGGGACCGGCTCGACCGTCACGGCTCGTGAATACTCCGAACGCTGGGGTGAGGCACAATTCGATGCGTTTAGGTACGACCAAGAGCGCCGTGTCGACGAACACCGCGTGGGCACGATGACGGCGGCGCGATTCTGGAGGTGTCCCGCGTGCAGACAGAAGGGGCACGTGTTCGAGGAACTCGATGACGTCCTCGAGAGGCGGCAGCGGCTCCTGGGCTTACAGGAGCGCCTTGAGGACAACTTCGGCACAGCGAACCACCCCATCGACCACGATCCGAAGGCCGATTGACGCGCGCGCGACCAGTCACCACCAACCAGCGACCTGGGGACCAGAAGATGGAATTGTCGATCGAAGCGGCGTCGGATGATGTGGGGATCGCGCTGTCGGTCGCGGGGGCCATCGCGATGGTGGCGGCGTGGCGCACGCAGCAGAACCACTCCGTCGAACTGCTTCCGAACATCGACCGGCTGCTGACCGAAGCGGGCCGCACGAAGGACGACATCGGCGCGGTGTTCGTCGACGTCGGCCCGGGCGGGTATGCGGGGCTGCGGGTCGGCGTGAGCATCGCGAAGGCGCTGGCGCACGCGTTGGGCGTGCCGATCGCGGGCATCGGGCGGCTGGAGATCGACGCGTACGGCGCGGCGTCCGAGGCCGGCGGCCGGCGCATCGTGGCCGTGCATCGCGCGGGGCGCGGCGAAGCGGCGTGGGCGGCGTATCGCGACGGCGAAGGCTGGCGCGAGGAGCTGCCACCGTGCATCAGCAAGCAGGAGTCACTGCACGAGGCGATCGGCGCGGGCGATGCCGTAACGGGCGACATCGACGACGAGCTGGCGGCGGTGATCCAGCGGGCAGGCGCCGTGGCGGTGTCGTCGCATCAGCATCGAGTGATGGCGCTGGCGGCGCTGGGGCATCGGCGGCTGGCGGACGGCCGCGCGGACGATGCGACGTCGCTGGTGCCGCTGTATCTGCGCGCGCCGGCGATCGGGCCGCAGCGGGCCGGGTGACGGGCCGGGAACCACAGATTGCACCGATTACACAGATTGCGGCGGATGGCCGGCCGGTATCGCGCCTGACCCGCGTCGGCGCCCGTCGCTGCGCCCGTCGTCTGTTGTCTGTTGTCTGTTGTCCCCATGCGGTTCCGCCTATACTGCCGCGGAATCCGCGCCCGCTCGATGAGGCGCGCCTGATGCACACGAAGGAGACGCCACCTTGGAGCGCACGCTCGTCCTGATCAAACCTGATGCCATGCAGCGCGGCCTCGCCGGCGAGGTGATCTCGCGGCTGGAGCGCCGCGGACTCAAGATCACGGCGCTGCGCGTGATGAAGGTGAGCCGCGAGCTGGCGAAGCAGCACTACGCCGAGCACGACGGCAAGCCGTTCTTCAAGGGGCTCGTCGAGTACATCACCTCGTCGCCGATCATCGCCGCAGTTTTCGAGGGGAATGGCGCGATCAAGGCGACGCGACAGACGATGGGCGCGACGAACCCCGTCGAGGCTGCCACGGGCAGCATCCGCGCCGACTTCGGGCTGGAGAAGGGGCGCAACCTGACCCACGCGTCCGATTCGCCGGCAAGCGCCAAGCGCGAGATCGCGCTCTTCTTCGGCGACATGCCGCCGGTCACGTGGAAGCGCGACACCGACCGCTGGGTGTTCGAGTAGGTTTTCCGAGGGGCTAGGGATTAGGGACTAGGGATTAGGCTGCCGGGCACCTCACGCTCGTTACAGCACCAGTTTCATGCCTTCGTGGCTCGCGACGAAGCCCAGGCGCTCGTAGAAGCGGTGGGCGTCCTTGCGGGCGGCGTTGCTCGTCAGTTGCACACGCGTGCAGCCGCGACGGCGTGCGTCATCGATCGCCCAGCGCATCATCGCCTCGCCGATCTTCTTGCCGCGGAACGGCTCATCCACGACGACCGACTCGATTTCGGCGACGAGCTCGCCGGCGCGCATCAGGTGCTGTATCAGCGTGATCTGGAATACGCCGACGACGTGGCCGTCCATCTCGGCGACCATGATGTCATTCGACGGGTCGGCTTCGATCTCGGCGAAGGCGTCGTAGTAGCGCTGCGGCAGCGGCGGGCCGACGTCCTCGCGCCGCTCGCCGCCGAGCGACTCCTGCTGCAGCAGTTCGACGACACGCGGCAGATCGTGCACGTGCGCGCGCCGGATGACGGGTTGCGGGACGATGCGCTCGGAGACGGTCCAGGATGGCATGGCGTCGCGATTGTAGCAGCGGCGGATGCTACACTCCGGGCCACCATGCCAAAAAGACGGACGGCGATGCAACATCGGCTGCGCAGGGCGTGCGTTGCGCTGGCCGCCGCCGTCGCGCTCGTCGCAGCGATAGCGTGCGGCGGCGAGGCGAGGCCCGCCGCGACAGCGACGCCGGCGGCGGGCGTCCTACGCGTCACGAACGAGACGCCGTGCGTGCTCCACATCCGCTTCGACAACGGCGCACCGGTCGGGCGGGCGCACCCGGGCGTGACGACGGAATTCACCGTCGAGGGCCTGGCGGCGTACCGGTTTGTGAAGGCGGAGTCGACGATGGCGATCTTCCGCACCTACAACATGGAGCAGGTGCGCCAGGATGGCTACACGCTCGTCGTGAGGCCGGCGCTCGATGACCATCCGTGCGTGGAGCAGCCGTAGCGATCATGCCGCGACGCTGGTGGGCGCCGGTGCGGCTCGTGGCCGTGCTCCGTGCCAGCGCGGGCTGAAGAGCCCGCGCCACAAACAGAAGTGCCGCGCCGACCATGGGCTGACAGCTGATGGCTGACACCCTACCGGCGCTTGGGCTTCGGCTTCATGCGGAGCGGCTTGCGCGAAGGTCCCTTCTTGCCGGCGGGCTTCGCGGGCGCTTCCGGAGCCTCTTCTTCCTCTTCCGGCTCCTCGGCCTCGTCCATGCCGTCGAGCGCGGTCTGTTTGCCTTCCGCTCCGCTCGCCGGGCCGCCGATGGGCGGTGCGCCCATCTCGATGGTCGCCAGCGAGGCCACGCAATCGCCGGGGGTGACGCTGATGACGGTGACGCCCTGCGCCGAGCGGCCGGTCATGCGGATGGTGTCCATGCGCGTGCGGATGACGATGCCGTCGCGGCTGATGACGATCAGCTCCATGGTGGAGTTGACCGTGCGTGAGGCGATGACCTTGCCAGTCTTCGGCGTGATCGCGTAGTTCCGCACGCCCTGGCCGCCGCGGTTGGTGACGCGGTACTCGTCGAACAGGGTGCGCTTGCCGTAGCCGTTCTCAGTGATGCTGAACAGCTCGTGGTCCGGTGTGACGACTTCGAGCGAGACGACCTTGCCGCCCTTTTCGAGCTTGATGCCGCGGACGCCTCCCGATGTGCGCGACGCCGAGCGCAGCACGGACACCGGGAACCGGATCGCCTGGCCGTTCGACGTGATCAGGACGATCTCGTCGTCGTCATGGCAGAGCTTGGCGGCGACGAACTCGTCGTCCTTCTCCAGATCCATGGCGATCTTGCCGTTGCGGCGCACTTCCTTGAAGTCGGCGAGCGGCGTCTTCTTCACCTCGCCGCTTGCCGTCGCCATGACCATGAAGTCCCGGTCGTAGTCACGGATCGTGACGAGCGCCGTCACCTGCTCGCCGGGCTCACAGTCGATGACGTTGACCAGCGGAATACCCTTCGCCTGGCGCTTGGCGTCCGGCAAGTCGAAGGCGCGCGACTGGAAGACGCGGCCGCGCTCGGTGAAGAACAGCACGTTGTCGTGCGTGTCGCAGACGATGAGCCTGCGCACGGCGTCTTCCTCGCGCGTGACCATGCCGGTGATGCCTTTGCCGCCGCGACGCTGGATGCGGTAGGTCTCAAGCGGCAGGCGCTTCACGTAGCCGCGGTTGGAGAGCGTCACCACCACTTCCTGGTGTGCGACGAGGTCTTCTTCTGCGATGTCCTCTGCGCCGGAGTCGATGATCTGCGTCTTGCGCTCGTCGCCGTAGTCGCTCTTGATCTCGGTCATGTCGTCGCGGATCAGGTAGTCGATCTTGCGCGGGTTCTTGAGCAGGTCCTCGAGGTAGTTGATGCGCTTGATCAACTCCTTGAACTCGTCCTCGATCTTCGCGCGCTCGAGCTTGGCCAGGCGGCGGAGCTGGAGGTCGAGCACGGCCTGCGCCTGCTTGTCGCTCATGCCCCACGGCTTCGCCATCAGCTTGTCTTTGGCGTCCTCGGCAGAAGCGGCGGCGCGAATGGTCTGGATGATCTTGTCGAGATCGTTGAGCGCGATCAGGTAGCCCTGGAGGATGTGCTCGCGTTCGCGCGCCTTGTCGAGCTCGAACTCGGTGCGGCGGCGAATGACGACACGGCGGTGCTCGATGTACGCCTCGAGCATCTTCTTGAGGCCCATCGTCTTCGGCTGGCCGGCATCGAGCGAGACCATGTTGACGGCGAACGACGACTGCATCGCGGTGTGCTTGTAGAGCTGGTTGAGCACGCTGGCGGCCTGGCCTTCGCGGCTCAACTCGATAACGATGCGCATGCCGTGGCGGTCCGACTCATCGCGCAGATCGCTGATGCCGACGATCTTGCGGTCCTTCACCAGGTCGGCCATCTTCTCGATCAGCGCCGCCTTGTTCACCTGGTACGGCAGCTCCGAGACGATGATCATCTCACGGTTGCCCTTCGCCATCTGCTCGATGCGGGCGCGCGCCTGCATGATGATGCGGCCGCGGCCGTCGGCGTAGGCTTCCTTGATGGCGTCGCGCATGAAGTCGTGGCGCTTGCCCTCATCGTCGAGCGCGGAGTCCTTGCGCATGCGGTAGATGAGGGCGCCCGTCGGGAAGTCCGGCCCCTTGACGATGGCGGCCAGTTCCTCGGTCGTCGCCTCCGCATTCTCGATGAGCAATATGACGGCGTCGCAGATCTCGTTGAGGTTGTGCGGCGGGATGTTCGTCGCCATGCCGACAGCGATGCCCGACGAGCCGTTGAGCAGCAGGTTCGGGATGCGCGCCGGCAGCACCCACGGCTCCTGCCGTGAGTCGTCGTAGGTCGGGACCATCTCGACGGTGTTGCTGTCGATGTCGGCGAGCAACTCCTCCGTGATCCGGGACATTTTCGCTTCGGTGTAGCGCATGGCCGCCGGCGGGTCGCCATCGACGCTGCCGAAGTTGCCCTGGCCATCGACCAGCGGGTAACGCAGCGAGAAATCCTGCGCCAGGCGCGCCATCGCCTCGTACACCGGGCTGTCGCCGTGGGGGTGGTACTTGCCGAGCACCTCACCGACGATCGCCGCGCTCTTGCGGTAGGCCGAGGTCGGCCGCAGGTTCATATCGTGCATCGCGTAGAGGATGCGGCGCTGTACGGGCTTGAGGCCGTCGCGCACGTCCGGGAGCGCGCGCGCCACGATCACGCTCATGGCGTAGTCGAGGTACGACGAGCGCATCTCGTCTTCGATACCCCTGTTGCGGATATTGCCGATGTTCGAGTCCGTGGTCATGTGGCGTTGGTTCTCGCGACGCGCGTAGGTTCAGCGCGGGCCTGTTATCTGATGTATGCAGTTTAGCAGTCAGGCCGGTTTAGGGGCCACCCCGCGGAAGCTGTCAGCTATCAGCGATTAGCTGTCAGCAGGGCGCTCGCGGGCTTCATGCTCGCGGGTCTGCGGCGTGTCGCGGGCGGGCCGAGCCTAGGGGGCGTCCGGGGTTGTTTCGGCGTAGGGCGGGGCCGGGTCGTACTCCATGAAGCGCTGGACCTTGCGGGCGTCCTCGGGCGACTTCAACTGGCCGACGAGGTAGAGCGCCATATCGATGCCCGCTGAGACACCCGCCGCGGTGATGACGTTGCCGTCGTGCACCCAGCGCTGGTTATCGACCACCTCGACGTTGCCGCCGAGATCGCGCAGTTCCTTCAGCGCACCCCAGTGCGTCGTGGCGCGCTTGCCTTCGAGGAAGCCCGCCCGCTGCAACAGGATGGCGCCCGTGCACACCGACGTCACCCACTGCGCCGCCGCGCCCGCGCGCCTGATGTACGAGAGCAGCGGCTCGTGCTCCATGCCCGGACGTGTGCCGAGGCCGCCGGGCACGCAGATCATGCCGGCTTCCGGCGCGGACTCGAACGTGTAATCCGGCACGACGGTCATGCCGTTGAACGCCCGCACGGTGGGCGTCTCGGCGACGCTGTAGACGCGCCAGTCCGTATCGATGTACTTCGCCGCCATCCCGAGCACCTCGTACGGGCCGGCGAAGTCCAGCTCCTCGAAGTCAGGGAAGAGGACGAAGGCGATGTTGAACGTCATGGCGGCGCGCTCCTGTGGCGTGTGCTTGCGGAGGCGCAGTATAGCGGGGGCACGGTGCGGCCGTGCAGCTCTCCACAAAGAGCGTTCCGGCTGGGCGGCGGTGGTGCACGCAGCGCGCGGGCTGAAAAGCCCGCGCCGCGATTCGGAGCCCGCGCCGCAGTCCGGCTACGTGCCGGGGCTGCCGGCGGCGGGAGGGAGGCCGGTTGTGGCGATCCGCTCGGCGCGGATAACGAGGCGCTTGTCGTACTGGTGCGTGGTGGGGTTGAACGTGCCGCCGCAGGTGATCAGCGTCACCGTCTCGTTCGGCGTCGGGCCGACGATCGTGTCGACCGGCGCCGTCGCCGCATCGAACTGCTCCCTGAAGTTCACGGCGTACTTGTAGACCGTGCCATCCTGCAGGCGTACCTGAATGAGGTCGCCCTCCTCCAGGTCCTTGAGGTTCCAGAAGACGGCCTTGCCGACGCGGATGTAGTCCACGTGGCCCGCAAAGACCGCGTTGCCGCCGAAGCCCGGGTGCGCGCTGAAGTCGTACCAGGCGGTGTCGTAGGCGTTGTCCGGCGACTGCATCACGCCCTGGGCGTCAACGCCCTTGATGACCACCGGGGCATCGATCTCCGCCTTCTCGATGATCAGGCGGGCGACGGGGGCGTTGGAGCCGGGCGGGAACTGGCCCGTGGGGGTCGGCGTGGGGCCGGGCGTGGCCGTGCGGATGGGCTCGCCGAAGGCGGCCACGGTCTCCAGGCTGCTGTTGCCGGTGCTGCTGCTGAAGATGACGCCCGTGGCGACGAGCATCAGGATCAGCGCGCCGATCATCATCGACACGCCGGCGACCATCAGCGCCATCGAGAGCTTGTTTTGTGTCACGCGCGCTTCCCTCACCACATCCAACGCCGCACGGCGGCCGCGCGTTTCCTAGATCCGATGCCCGCGGACGATCAGGCGGTTGCTGTAGTGGCCGCCGCTGAAGCCGCCGATGCACGTCACGAGCGTGATGACGTCCTGGCCGGTGCGCTCCACGAAGCTCGTGAAGTCCTGGCCCGGGTCCGCCCACTGGCTCCAGTCGATCACGTAGGTGATCGGCCCGCCTTCCGTGTTCACGGTCACCTGGTCGCCCGGCGCCAGGTCGCGGATGCTCCAGAAGACGGCCGGGCCGACGCGGATGTAGTCGACGTGGCCGGCGAAGACGGCGTTGGCGCCCGGCTCGCCGGGGAAGCCGCCCAGGCCCGCCCAGTTCTGCGAGAAGTCGTACCAGATGACGTCCCAGGCGCCGCTCGGGTTGCCCATCTGGCCATTCTCGCCAACCGTGCGGCCGTAGACGCCCGCGTTGACGCCGATGGAGGGGATCTGCATGCTCATGCCCGTGCCGGTGGGGGCGCCGGGACCGGAGAGGTTGGGCGCGGGTGGATCGGCACGCCGCACCGGCGCACCGCCTCCGCCACTGCCGGCCGGCGGCGGCGCGTCGCTCGCCTGAAGCCCGGCGCTGGCCGGGGTCTCCGTCGGCACCGGCGGTATCGTTGCAGTCGCTACCGCCACGGTGGCGGAGGGCGATTCGGCGACCACTTCCTGCTCGCTTGACGCCTCGCCGCCGCCGCCCGACATGGCGAAGGCCACGCCCGCCACGGCGATGGCGACGATGGCGATCGGTCCCCCGACGAGCAGCGCGCGCTTGAGGGCGCTCGCTTCGCGCCACAGGACCTGCATGGATTCCTTCATCGCCGGCACCCTTTCATTGCGTGGTCAGCACCTGGTAGTTTCGTCCCCCGCGCACGCGGCGGGCCATTCGGGGAAACACCTATACCCGGCGCCCCCAGACGATCTGACGGTTGTTGTAATGCCCTGCCTCGAACTCGCCGCCGCAGGTGATGATCGTGATCGACTCATCGGCGGTGGCGGAGACGATCGCCGACCAGTCGGCGTCGTCCAGTTCGAGCACCTTGTTGAACTCGATCGTGTAGCGTATCTCGGCGCCGTCGGCCTGGCGGACGGTGACGGTGTCGCCAATCGCCAGCTCGTGCAGCCGCCAGAAGACCGCCGGGCCGTGGTTGATGTAGTCCACGTGACCCGCCAGCACCACGTTGCCGCCCTTGCCGGGCAGGCCGCCCATGTTGGGCCACTGGCTGAAGTCGTAGTAGGAGACGTCGTCCCAGCTATCGGGGTTGGGCATCTGCCCGTCCAGCCCGACAACCTTGTACGAGAAGGGCGCATCGACGCCTATGGCCGGGATGACGAGACGCTCGCCGGTGAAGTCGCCGCGGCCGGGCACGCCGGTGCCGCGGTTGGCCAGGTCCTCCCGCGTCAGGATGTTGCCGGGGCTGATAGCGATGGGCGTCTTGAGCCCGGCGTTGGCGCCCGGCGTCGGCGTCTCGGCCGGGGCTGTGGCGGTCTCGGCGGTGGGCGTCCCGTCGGAGGCCTTCGTCTTGCCGCCGCCGCACGCTGCGGTCAGCACGAGCGCGGCGATCGCTGCCGCGGTCAGCCCAAGCGCCAGCGCTCGGCGCCGGCGGCTGCGCCTGCCGGAGCCTCGCGTCGCCGGCGCGATGGTGCATGTCTCTTCTGTTCCGTCTGGGCGCATACCAACCTCATCCTCATCCCCCCGCCTGCGGCGGGGGACCCAACCACGCCCCACATATTGCCATATTTCGCCGTGGGGAGCCCCGAAATGGTGTTGCCGGCGCGTTGCGGCGCTGGTCTGCCAGTGCCCCGCTAGATACGAGACGCGGCGTGGCGGAGATCTAACCGGGGGCCCTCGCGATTGCGAGGGCCCCCGGGTTCAGGACCAGGGTCCTTAGCGGTTACTTGCCAGCGCGGCGCGTAACCATGCCACCGGCCACGAGGGCAACCGAGCCCAGGGCCAGCGCGACGAGCGTCCACATCGGGAAGCCGGCCGAGCTGTCCTGGCCAAGGTAGCCACCGTTACCGGTGTCGGGGCCGCCGATGGTGCCGCGGCCACCCGTGGGCGTCGGCGCCGGAGGCGGAGCGACGGTCGGGATCGGCAGCGAGCAGTCCACGCGGATCGACGCCTGGGCGTCGCCCGCGGTGACGATGACGGTGACACCAGCGGTCGCGCCGGAAAGCGGCGTGACGGTGGTGGAGGCCGAGCCATCCGCGGTGTCGGCGTTAATCGGGTTCGCCGTGCCAAGGGCCACGACGCTGAAGTTCACGGAGGTGCCGTTGGCGACGTTGTCGCCGGCGGAGTCCGTGACCTTCGCCGTCACGGTCGAGGTCGCGCTGCCATCGCAGGCGATCGCGGCCGGGGAGGCCGTGAGGGCGATGGAGGCGGGCTCACCAACGACGGTCAGGTCAGCGTCGTCGGAGTCCTCGGAGGCGAGGGTCTCGTTGATCGTCGCCGTGATGACGGCGTCGCCGGTGGTCTTGCCACCGCAAACAACGAAGAACGAAGCGATGCCGTTTGTGCCGGCGTCCACGGTCTGGCCCGTGTCGCCGACGATGCCGGCAGCGTTGTCGCCGATGGCGATGACGGCGATGTCCTCGTCGTCAGACGTGGCAGCGACCGTCACGCGGGCAAGCTCGGTGTCGTCGCGGTCGACGACAACCGCGATACCGATGGTCGTGGTGGCAGAAGACAGGGCGTCATCCTCGACGTCGGTCTCTTCCGAACAGTCGCTCGCCGCGGCGGCCGAACCGTTGGACTGAATGACCGTCTCGAGAAGCGTGAGTGTCACGTCGTGAGCATCGCCGACGAGCGTCACGTCGAAGCTCTGCGCGACCGCTTCCTGCTCCACGTTGACCGTCTTCACGTCGCCGGCGTCAGCCGTCTCGTTGAAGAGATCAAACGTGACGACGCCGTCGCCGTCGTTCGACGGGGTGTCGTTGCAGTCGGCATCCTCAAGCGCGGTGTCGCATTCCCAGTCGATTGCGAGGCCTTGGGTGGTCTGCAGGCCGGCCGGCGGGTCAATGTTGACCGTCTTCTCGTCATCAACGAAGACGAAGCCGACGATGCTGCACTGGAAGCCAGCCGCGATGCAGTTCTCGTTGAGCTGGTTACCGTCGAGGACGTCCTTGTCCTCGAGGTCGCTCTGCTCGAGCGTACCGTCCTCGTCGCCGAGGCCATCGGTGCCAGCCAAGAGGATGACCTCAGCCGGGGTGATGCCGTCGCACGCGTCGCCGTAGTCGCCGGCGACCGTCGCGTCGGTGGTGTCGCCGTCAATGGCGGCGGCGAGCAGCTCACAGCCGACGGACGAGACGCCCGTGGTGTCGGCGTAAGCCGATGGTGCGGACATGCGAGCGCCGAAGCCCAGTACCAGGGCCGCGATCGCCGCGATGGCCGCCAATCCAATAGTCTTCAAGGTTTGTTCCTCCTGATGGGTACGCGGGCTTTCCTCAAGTCACCGCGTAAACCGGCCGAATGCAATGTGTTTCGTATCTTTTGGCTCCTGCCTTCACGGCGGATGCGTCTCCGGGGCATTCACGTCGTCCTCGGCCGAGTTATGGCGACGTACGTGGCCCGGGTCCGGTGTTCGCCGTTTGGCCTCCTGCCCTCCTTTCCTCCTCCAGTTGCGGGGGCTGCACCGCTTCCATGCGGGATATGCGTGGCCGGCGCCGAGATTCGGGCGCCATGCCGTATAACGCCCGCAACGCGGAAAAGGTTAACCGGGCCGGGGCCGTTTTTTCATTGGGGGAAACCCTCGGGTTAGAGGCTGGAAGTTGGAGGTGGGAGGTGAGGGGAGCGCTATGCGCGTTATGTCACGAGGTTCTAGGTTCTAGGTTCTAGGTGGCAGCTTAATGAGAGAGGAGGCCCGTGCGCGGGCCTCCTCTCCGTTCGATTCGCGGTTTGCGGCGTTCTGCCGCCCTAGTTGCGCTTGAGGGCGGTGCGGGCCGTCAGGAGCGCGGCAGCGGCCGCCGCGAGGCCCAGGACCGGCCACCAGCTCAGGGCGCCGCGTCCGGCGGGCACACCCGTGCCGGTGTCGGGACCGCTGATGGTGCCGGGGCGGCCGGGGGCCGCGGCCCCGCCCTGCGAGCCGCCTGCCGGGGCGCCGCCCGCTGCCGGTGGCACCACGCCGCTGCATTTCACGAGGATCGAGGCCTGCACATCGCCCGCGCTGACGACGACCGGCACGCCGGTCTGCGCCGCGCCACGCAGCGGGGTCACGGTCGTGCTGGCGGTGCCACCGCCCGCATCGCCCTTGAGCGGACTGGCGTTGCCAAGGACCTTCACCGCGAAGTTCACATCGAGCCCGTTAGCGACGGGCTTGCCATCGGCCTGGGTGACGTTGGCGGTGACCTTCGACGTGTTGACGCCATCGCAGTCGATGACGGCCGGGTCGGCGGTCAGCGCGATGTTGGCCGCCGGGCCGACGACGTGAATGGTGACCTTCGCGTATGACACCGGGTCGGAGGTCGGGTCGAGGGTGCTGTCGAACATCACCTTGAGCGTGAGGTCGCCTTCCTCGTCGCCGCCACAGACGAACTGCGGGAAGCCGATGCCGATGGAGCCGCCGAGATCGAGCGTCGGCGTCTGCGGCGTCGAGACACCGCCGTGCGGCGAGTTATCGTTCTTCAACGACCACGTCTCCGTAGCCGCCACGCCGGACCCAGAGGTCATGCTGCTGCCGCCCCACGTGAGCAGCGCACCCACGACCTCGTTGCCGTCGTTGTCGAGCGCCTTGGCGATGACCACCGTCTTCGATTCGTGGCCGACCGCGGCGAGCACCGCGCTGAGGCTTGCGCCGAACGCGCAATCCGTATCCAGCGCGGCTGGGGGTGGCACGTCAGCCGACGGGACCGTCGCTCCGGTCTGGATCGTGTCCTTGCCGAACAGCGGCACGAGCTTGATCGTCTCCGACTTGCCGACGACCGTGAATTCCATCGGGAAGCCGATGCCCTCCTGGATCGCGGTCACGTGGCCGGTGCCGAGCTCCACCGTCTCATCGATCCGGATGCGTGCGGCGACCACGCCGTCGCCGTCCGTCGCCGGGGAGCCGTCGCAGTCGGGGTCGCCGGTGAAGGGCGCGGGCACCACGCTGCCCGTCTCGCAGTACAGGTCCTGGCCTATGAGCGTTCCCGAGAAATTCGTGAACTCTCCCTTATCGGTGATGAAGCGCACGGGCGCATCGTCCTGCACGAATGCGAAGACGTACAGGTACTGGCCCTCGTGAACCTGGTTCCTGTCGAGGTCCATGGCCTTGAAGTCGTCGGGCGTGACCTGCAGCAGTTCATCCGTCGTCAGGCAGTCCTGCGAGCCGTCTTGATTGATGTCGTCGCCGCGCAGGCACTTCACAAACCCCTGCATGGAACCCGTCGGGTCCGACTGCTTCTGGATGGTCAGGCAATTGGCCGCGGCGTCGGTCGTGGTGAGTCCGCCGAACGCGGAGCCCAGCGCGATGCAGCTCGCGCCGTTCAGGCCGAGCATAGCGGTCGGAGCAGCCGCGGCCGGCTGCGGATCGGACGCCGCGCCGGTGAGCGCCGCGCCGCCGAGTACCGCGGTCATGACGAGCAGGACGGCGGCAGTCTTCAATCGGTTCATCAATGCATTCCCTCCGTTTCGCACTGCCGGTCAGCCCTCGCGCCGCGAGCGCCGGCCCTGGGCCACCGAAGCGGCGCCGAAGTAGAGGCCGCCGGCCACACTGCCAGCGCCGAGCGCCAGCAGCGCCACCAAGGCGGCGAAGGTCCAACCGGCGCTGTTCTCCGAGCCGGAGCCGGTATCGGGCAGGCGGATCGGCCCTGCGCCACCGGCGCCTGAGCCGCCGCCGGGGGTCGTGCCCGTGCCGCCGCCGCCAGTCGAGACCGTGGCCGCGGGCGTCGTGCCGCTGGGCGGTGTCTCCGTCGCCGGGACGGTGGGGGAGCCTGTGGGCGTGACCGTCACGTACGCCAGCGACGTCGGCGTGCCGGAAAGCGGCGTGTTGGTCGGCAGCGGCGTACTCGTCGCGGTCGGCGTCACTGGCGTATTCGTGGGGGTGGCGCCGGTGAAGTTGATGTTGACGTTGACGCACTGCGTCCCTGGCACAATCGGCGGATTCGGCGGCGCGTTGCTGAGGTCGCAGGTGACGAGTCCCACGGTGTTCTCGTCGCCCACCGAAACAGAAAAGAGTTGCAGCGCGACGGTGCCAGAGGAGGTGGCGGTCATGTTGTAGTGGACCGTGCCGAGCGTGGTGATACTGCCGGCCGCCATGGTGTCACCGAGGCTTGCGGTGTCGTAACACGAGAGGAACGAATCGGTCGTGCCGGCGGGGTAGTTGCCGGTGTCGTCATCGGCGGCGGGCGAGACGCAGGTCCAAGCCGCCGTCAGGGCCGGGTTCCGCGCCGGGACACCGACGCCGACACCAAGTTGCCCGGAGTCCGGGTTGTAGACATCGAAATTGAATGCAGCGACCTGGACGGGGCTGCCGAGCGGATTGCCAAATACCACTGCAACATCGAGCGCGCCCGACGCGGGGGCCGGTATGGTGCAATCGACGCCGGGTCCGTTACCGCAGTCGAGCGCGACGTAGTACTCCGTGGTCGGCAATGCGCCGCCCGCGTGCGTGATAGCCGGCGGTGCGCTGGAGAACAGCGCGACGCCGGTCAGTATTGCTGCTACAGCGGCCACGGGTATGGCCTGCCATCGCCTCATGAGGCCTGACCTCCTAGCTCTCGTTCGGGTGAATCAACGGGGGGACAGTACCACTGGCGGGGTCGCAGGATCAAGAGGCCTCTTACCGTGGTTGAAGGCGGCGGAGGCGGGGCGGCGGGGCGGCGCTGGGCCTGCGCGACAACACGTGGGGCACGGCGCGCCGTGCCCCTACTACACCATGCGCATACACCATGCGCACCATGCGCCGTACCCGCCTCGATACCGCCGGGGGCGGCCGCGATCCATCGGCTGCGGAGGTTGCCCGGCGCCCGCCTTCGCCCCGAGCCTGGCGCAGGGTGCGCGTCGTTCGACAGGCTCACCACGGACGGAACTCCCCACTGGATCACACGAACGGAACGCTCGGGCGCGACGCGCACGATGCGGCCGGGGGCGGCCGCGATCCATTCCATTGGCTCGGACGGCGGCGCAGGGCAGAGCGAAACAAGAAGAGAGGCCCTCATGGCGAGGGCCTCTCTGTCAGTTCAGCGGTTGTCCGCTCCTAGCGACGGTACTGGCGGTAGACCACCGCTCCCACCATGCCGGTGCCGGTACCGGCCAGCACCAGGATGGCCAGCATGTAGCTGAGGGTGCTGTTTCCGCCGCCCTGGCCGGCGTTGGGCAGGGTGATGGTGCCCGCGGCGCCACCACGCGCCGGCGGCTTCGCCGCGCCGGCGACCGCTGCCACCTTGGTGGCGGTGGCGGCCGGTGCAGTCGATGTCGACGCAGGCCGCGTCGTTGTGGCCTGCGGCGTGTGCGTCTTGTTCGTGTGCGGCGTCTCCGTCGGCACGGGGGTGGCCGTGCTGGTGGCGGTGTTAACCGGCGTCGACGTGCTCGTCTCCGTCGGCGGCGTCTGGCTCGCCTGGGCGGTGTGCGTCACCTGCGGCGTGTGCGTGATCTGCGCCGTCTGGCTCGGCTGAGCCGTCTGGCTGACGACCGGCGTGTTGGTCGATGTCGGCACGCCGACGGCCGTGTTGGTTGCGGTCGGCGGCACCGCGGTGTTCGTCGACGTGGGGACCGGCACCGACGTGTTCGTCGCGGTCGGCGGCACGGCGGTGTTCGTCGCGGTCGGCGGCACCGCAGTGTTCGTCGCCGTCGGCGGCACCGTAGTGTTTGTCGCGGTCGGCGGCACGGCGGTGTTCGTCGCCGTCGGCGGCACCGGCGTGTTGGTCGAGGTAGGCGCACCGACAACCGTGTTGGTCGCAGTCGGCGGCACCGCGGTGTTGGTCGCCGTCGGCGGTACGGCGGTGTTGGTTGCGGTCGGCGGCACAGCGGTGTTCGTGGCCGTCGGCGGCACCGGCGTGTTGGTCATCGTCGCGGTCGGCGGCACCGGCGTGTTCGTCGCCGTCGGCGGCACCGGCGTGTTGGTCATCGTCGCGGTCGGCGGCACCGGCGTGTTGGTCGCGGTGGCCTGACCGGTGAAGTTAATCGTGACGTTGATGCACTGCGTTCCGGGCACGACCGGCGGCTCCGGCGGCGCGTTGCTGAGGTCGCAAGTGACCAGAGGCACCGTGTTCTCATCGGCCACTTGAACTGAGAAGAGCTGCAGCGCCGCGACCCCGGGAACGGCAGCCGCCATGTTGTAGTGCACCGTGGCCAGCGTGGTGACGCCGGTTGCCATCGAGTCTCCGACCCCGGCGGCATCGTAGCACGAGATGAACGAATCGGTCGTGCCGGCGCCATAGGAACCCGTGTCATCGTCGGCAGCGGGCGAGACACAAGTCCAGGTGGCTGCGAGAACCGGGTTCCGCGCCGGTACGCCGACGCCGACGCCGAGTTGCGTAGGGTTCGGGTTGAAGACATCGAAGTTGAACGCGGCGACGTTGCGGGCGCCGCCCATGGCGACGGGGTTGCCGAACTTCACGGCGACATCGAGCGCGCCCGAAGCGGGGGCCGGGATGTTGCAGTCGACGCCGGGACCGCTACCGCAGTCCAGTGCGACGAAGTACTCGGTCGTCGGCAACGCGCCGCCCGCGGACGTGCTTGTCGCCTTCAACAGGCCAGGGACGGCGACGGACACCGCAAGCACGAGCCCCATCGAAAGCGTCCCTATCCAAACCTTGTGACCTCTCACATCAACCTCCGACGTTAGCGCCCTCTGTGTTCGCGCGTACGCCGCAATCCCTGCGCCGCCCCGCATGTACTTGATTCACGCACCAGCCAGGTCTCTCCGCGGCTGTGCCCCTGTCTCAATACCCCTATGTCTTTAAACTCGGCCGCTCCGCCATGTGTAACAGGCTCGCGGGACCAAGTCCTTAATACCGCCCGCGCGGTCTTCCGCGCGCACGGCGCGACGGGGCACAGCGTACCATGTCCCAGCCGCGGCGTTAACCTCTCGAGCGGCACTCCGGCAAGTTCGTTTGTCAAGTACGCGCGCCTTTCCGCCGGGTCAGGGCTGGACGCATTTCAGGTTGAACACGCCGGCCGCGATCAGCATGTCGGTCGAGTTGATGAGGCCGTCCTCGCTCGGGTCCTTCTCCACGGTGTAGCCGGGCTGGGGATTCGGGTACTCGGCGTACGGCGTGTGCCCGCCGGGCACAACCCAGAGCGGGCCCTTCTTGTTGAAGGCCTGCGCCTGCATCAGCATGTCGGTCGAGTTGACCATGCCGCTGAAGTTGGGGTCCGGGCAGAGCACGACGCGGCGCGTGCCGGTCTGGTAGATATCGGCCGGGATGTCGAGCGAGTCGACCTTCATGACGCGGGTGCCATTCACCGCGGGCGGCAGCGTGAAGCTGAAGGTAACGAGGCCGCGGCCGATCGCCCTGAGCGTCAGGTTGGTCAGGGGGCCGCCCGGTGAAGCGGTGGCGCCGTTGCCGTAGGCGCCCTTGACGGCGGGGTCTCCCAGGGTGATGCAGTGCAGCTCCGCCCAGCCCACGCCGTACGCCGGGCCCACGGGGCAGGAGACGGTGCGGCCGCTGTTCGGAATGATCGGCAGGATGCCGTTGTTGCTGCCAAGGAAGCTACCGTTGGTCATGCCGCCGACGAGGTAGGTGCTGGTCGCATCGGGCACGACGGCCGGGAACGGATCCCACGCCTTCGAGAGCGTGAGCGTGTCGGCGCTGTTGGACGTGATGATGCGGGTCTGCCCGGCCGAGGTGCCGCCGGTGATGGTGACGCTGCTCCCGGCCCACTGGTTAGCCCGCCACCTGAGTGGATTATTTCCAACCGCATAGGGAACTCCCCCGCCGGGCCCGTTCCCCCCACCCGACCAACCACCGGAGCCGCGGAGCGTATCTCCATTGGGGACGCTCGTAACGGTCATCGTCTGTCCGTTCGCCGCTTCGATCACCTTGCCGACGTACGTGCCCGCTGTGAATCCCGCGCCCGTATGCACGAGATCGTCGGCGTCTGTACTCGTCGTAGTTCCGGCCTTAATTACCGCAGTAGCCGTCCGGGTGGTGTCCTTCAGGTTAGTGGTGGCGTTGGCGCCGGTGCTGGTACCGGTGCTGGTGGCCACCTGGAACTTGGCGGGGTCGTAGTTGATGTTCATGCCGTAGGCGCCAAGCTGGCAGTAGTAGTTGCCGCTCGACGTGGGGACGATCGTGCCGTAGGTGCAGGTCGTCATCCAGGTGGCGACGCCGATCTGGTGGCCTTCGATGATGAATTTCGTCGTGGGATTCAGCTTGACGTTGCCGTAGAGCGGGTTGGCGGTCGTCGGCTGCGTGCCGCGGCTCGTCAGCGTCGCTCCGGCGGCGATCGCAAGGGCGATCGCGGCCAGCACGATGACGCGCGCGGACGGCCTGGGAAGGTATCGCAAGGTCAACTCATTCCTCCTTGAAGGGCATCGTTGTCTCCCCCAACGATCGTGTTCTGCAACATTCCGGGCTGGATTCCTTTCCAACCGCTCCTTTCTTGCCTATCCCCCCACGGGTGCTGAAACTGAGTCCCCCTTGCGTGTTACCGCTTCGATGCGTCAGGCCGGCGCGACACTGCGCCTGCCGATATCGCTGCCATGCCCGCCAGCGCCAGGACGGCCGCAACGCGTCCCGGGAGCGGATTGTCCGGCTGCGGGTCGGGCCCGTAGCCGGCGATGGGTGCGCCGGTGCTGCCGCGCGTCGCGCCCGCCGCGCCGGGTGTGCGGCCACCGCTGGTCGCGCCGGCGACGCTGCCACCGGAGCCGCTGCTGCTGCCCGCGCCGCCGCTTGCGCTGGGGTTGCCCGCGTCGCCGGCCACCGGCGTGGCATCGGTCAGGCGGCGCTCCGGCGTGCCGAGCACGGCGCGGACGGTCGCCTGCACGTTGGGCGTCGGCTGCGGCACCACGACCGTCGGCGTCGGCGGCACGCCCGTAGGCGTGGGCGCGCTGGGGTCGTAGACCGCGACGACGCCGCTCTGCGCCGCGACGGGGATATCCTGACCTTCCGGGCAGCCTTCGCCGCTACAGGCCGATTCGACGGAACCGAGGCTGGTGAAGCCGTAGAGGCCGTCATCGCCGTTGGGCGGGCATTCGCTTGCGCACGGGCGGATGGTGTAGCGCTGGCCGCTCAGGCCCACCAGGTTCACCTGCGCCGTGCCGACGCTCTTCGGCTTGAAGCCGAGGCTGACCAGAGAGGCGCTGCCGTTGGGTCCAGGTGTGCCGGAGTCGTTCTGTATGAGGCCGATTGTGGTGCACGTCAGGTTCAGCGCGCCATCCTGGTTGACGGCGGCGGCCGAACCCGGCGCCGTGCACTGCTGCGTGCGGCCGGTGGACTGCAGGAAGCGCTTCTCCAGCGCGCCCAGGTACTCCAGCACGTTCTTGTCGAAGGTCAATGTCAACTCGTAGGACCCCAGGTTCTGCACATTCGAGACTGCGATATCGATCGTGAACGGGTCGGCATCCAGGGCCACGTTCCGCGAAGCGGGGCTGACGCTCAGCATCGTCCCACCTTCGCCCGCGGCCGGGTGCGCCCCGCCTGTCCAGACGGCCGCGCTCAGCGCCAACATCCACACACCACCACCCAGCAACGCGCCACGCCATTTGCTCATACGGTGCTGCTTCTCCTCGGCACGCGCCGCGGGGCGCGTCCCAGCCCTTCCTGTCCGCGGTCGGGGGATCGGGGCGCCAGGGGGCCCCGGTGCGGGCATTCTTCCAAACGCATTCCTCCTGCCGTTCTTACACATCTCGCCGGGATTGGATGCGGGGGAGCAGACGCTTGCGCGTCTGCTCCCCCTTATCTCTTCGAGTACCCGTGTTAGACCTGAAGTCTACCGGGCGTCCATTCCGCGGGCTTAGCCGCCGAAGGGAACGCCGGGGTTGACCGGGGTCTGCTGCGGGATCGGGTTCTGGCACGTCGAGCCATCGCGACCGAAGACCTTCTGGAGGTCCTTGATGTCGATGTCAAGGTCGTGCTGTCGCGGCTCGAGGTCGAACCACGTGCTGTAGTACGTGCTGCCGAAGACAGCAGCGTAGTGGTACGCGATCAGAGCCTCGTCGGTGACGTTGACGGCGCAGTCGAGGTTGAGGTCGCCCTCGAGGATACGGACGGTGACCGCGAGGTCGCCGCACGTCGCGAGGAGACCACCACCAACGCTGCCGAGCACCGGGTGACCGAAGACGTCTGCGAGCTCGCAGCCGTTGTCCTTGATCACGGTCGGCGCACCGTTGTCGTTACCGGGGAACAGGTCGTTCATCAGGTCGGGGTGCGGGACCAGGTCCAGCTGGGCCAGGTCGAAGTTACCCGTGGGACCGTCCGGCGAGGGGCCGGTGGTCACACAGCCGAAGCGGACCTTGTTCTCCAGAACGAGGGAGAACGTGCAGTTCGCCGGACCGCGGGTCGCGCCTGCGCCGCCAGCGGCGAAGACGACGTCCGTCGGGTTGACCGACTGGATGATGAAGTTGTCGTACTCGACGTTGAACTCGTACGCACCCAGGCCGTCCTGGTCGAGGTCGCCGTCGGAGTCGCCGGTGGTGACGTTGATCACGTGCTCGATGACCTTGAGGTCACCTTCGCCCGGACCGGCGCACGGACCGGTAACGCAGATGAACAGGTTGGCCTTCGGCACAGTCAGGTCGACGTTGCCGTTAGCGACGGAACCCTCCGGCACCTTGTACTGCACGGCGCCCTGGGGCGTCGGCGTGAAGGTAGCCGTCGGCGGAACCGGCGTGAAGGTGTTGGTGTTCGTCGGCGTGTTGGTGTTCGTCGGGGTGTCCGTCGGCGGAGCCGGCGTCGCGGTCGGCGGCGGCTCGATGTTCAGGGTCGTCGGGAAGCAGGGCTCCGTCACGCCGATGACCGGCGGGACGGGCGCGAGCGTCGTGGAGTCGCAGGCGAGAAGCGTGATCGCGTTCTCGTCGGCGGCCGAGACCGCGAACGGGAGCAGCGTGACCGTGCCGGCCGTACCAGTGACGCCGTAGGTCAGGGTCGAGACCGTCTTCTCGGAACCGTCGGCAGCCGGCTCGTACGCCGCCCCCGTGATGAGGCAGCCGAAGAACGAGTCGGTGGCGCCGGCGCCGTACGCACCGGTGTCATTGTCCGGTGCCGGCGACGAGCAGGACCATTCGATCGACGGGAAGTCCACGACGTTAAGCGCCGGGACGCCCGGGATCGTCAGGAGCGTCGTGTCCGGGTTGTACACGTCGAAGTTGAACGCACCGTACAGCTTGGCTGCGCCACTCCAGTTCTCGAGCTTCACGCCGATGGCGCGACTGCCCGGAACGTTCGGGACGCTGCAAACCGCATCGATGGCGGACGTCGTCGTGTCACAGTCCAGCGACAGGTGGACGTTCGCCTGCGCCGCGGCCGGGTGGTTGTAGATACCTGCGAAGGCGGTGTAGTTGAGGCGGCCGTAAGGCAGGCCGACCACAGCAACGAGCACGCCGATCGCGGTACCCAGAGCGGCCAGGAGGCCGATCAATGCATGGGGCTTCTTCAAAACGATAAACCTCCTACGATGTAGGGCTGTCGGGTTCAGAGCACGAACCCTCGGTTAATTTGTTCTGCGATTTGACTGTTGTCCTGGCTTCACCTCCTTCACCTTCATCCGCGGTCGTTGCCGCGGATAGCAGCCACACCGCCTTGCTTGCCTCTTGCATCCGTCCGCCCTTCGGCGCCGCGGCGTGTGCCGCGGCTGGCAGACGAAGTGATGCCTTCCTCAGCCTTTCTTTCGCACCTCGAACCCCGTGCCGCTGCGCACGATGGCGTAGCGGCCATGCAGGATCGGCTCGTCCTGCGTCAGAAAGAACGGCCGCACACCGACGTTCGCATCAGCCAGCGCGACCAAGAATCGCTCGTCAACCGTCCAGCTGTTGACAAGCGCGACGTCCGGGCGCTGCCCCTCCACCTGCTGCAGGTACTGGAAGGGGGCCACATCCAGGAACGGCCCGTAGACAATGGCGCCCTGCGGCACGCCCGAAAGGAACGCCTCGGCCTCGTTGCGGGGGCGGTGCTCGCCGCGCAGCGAGACCAGCGGCAGGTTGACGGCCAGCGCCAGCGCGGGCAGCGCGAGTGCGGCGGCCAGCGGCAGGCGCGCATCGCCGAACGCCCCGGCGGGCAGCGCATCGACCGCCCAGTCCAGGCCCACGACGGCCCAGAGCGCCCAGACCACGTACGCCGGCAGGAACATGAACTCCTTGTCGATAGCGCCGTAGTTAATGAAGAAGAGCGCCGCCGCCCCGGCCGATGCGGCGAACAGCACGAACAGCGCGCGGTCCGCGCGCCACTGCCGCGCCGCCCCGGCGATGCCCAGGGGCACGCCCACGATGAGGAACGACGACGCGAGCCGTCCGCCGAAGACGCCGGCTTCCCGCAGCGCGCCGAGCGGGCCGTAGGCGAAGGCTTCGCTCTGGAACGACGACGCGGTGACGTGCCGCCAGAAGCCGCTCCACGTCGCGAGATCCCAGACACGCAGCGTGCCGTCCGTCGCGTAATCGCCGGGGCCAATGGAGACGCCGGCGGCGGAGCGGAGCGGCAGGTAGAGGTAGAACAGCAGGCCGGCCGCCATGCCGCCGGCAGCGGCGGCGAACGTGTGGGGCGAACGCTCGCCCGACATCCACGCGAAGAGCGCGAGCGCGGGCAGGTAGAGCAGCGTGGTGGTGCGGGTCGCCATGCCGAGGCCGAGCATGAGGCCGGCCAGCGCGGCCAGCGGGAGGGTGCGCTCCTGCCGCCAGGCCATGGCGGCCAGCAGCAGCCCGGCGAAGAGCGCGGCGTCGAGCGAGTAGACCTCGGCGGCCAGGGCATCGGCCCAGAAGTAGTACGAGAACGCCAGCATGAGGGCGCCGGCTGCGGCGAGGGCGGGGCGGCTCGACAGGCGCAGCGCCGCGGCGTAGACGAGCAGCGCGGCGGCGGCGGCGAAGAGCGCCGACAGCAGATTCAGCCTGAAGGCGACAGTGCCGATGGGGAAGGCGTGCGAGAACAGCCAGCCGGCCAGCGTGTACAGCGGGTAGCCGGGCGCGTGCGCGATGCCCAGGCGGTAGGCCGCGGCGGTCAGCTCCGGGCTATCGAGGCTGTACAGGTCGGGCGCCAGCGTCAGCAGGTACACGGCCAGCGTCACCGCGCCGACGACGGCTCCGAACGCCGCGGTGGAGGTCACCGCGACGCCGTGCGTCACCTGGCGGGTGCTTCGGCGCATATTCACCAACGCATAGGACAGCGTGTCTGACACGGCTTCCTCATCAGCAATGCACTGTTGCCGTCGTGGGAAGCTTCCGTGCTTCGCGGACGTGTGGATAAAACGGGCGGGGAGGGTCTGGTGGGTGGTGGGCGGCGCCCGGCACTCCGGCCGGGCGCCGCCTCCACACGAAGGTCCGAAGACCTTCCTACGTTCTCTTACTTCGCAAGCTCGATGATCGGCTTGGTGTTGGTCTGCGCGCCGACGCCACTGGCACAGTTGCCGGTGAGCTTGGCGACGAGCAGGCTGTCCGTCGAGTTGATGTTTCCGTCCTTGTTGATGTCATACGTTGCGAGCTCCGACCGGCGGACACCCGTCGCGGGGGTGAAGTACGCCGGGGACGGCGCAAGGCTCCCGGTCGGCTGGTGCTGGGCCACGCCCAGACCGTCGCTCGAGTTGACCTTGTGGTCGCCGTTGACGTCCGCAGCTTCGCGGCCGTCCGAGCAACCGTCGGCGTCAGTGTCGAAGTTCGCCGGGTCAACGGCGTACCACTTCACCTCAACACCGTCGTTCAGGAAGTCACCGTCAGAGTCCGGGTCGCTCGGGCCGATCTTGGTGTCCGGAATCGGCGAGCCGTACGAGCCGGCCTGCTCCAGGTCGTTCTCCAGCGCGCCGCCCGGAACGACGATCGCCTGCGTGTGGTAGAAGGTCTCGGCCCCTACCGGGAATAGCAGGTCGCCGTCCGTGTCGGTACCAGCCGGTGCGGTCGGGAAGCGGTTCGTGGCCAGATCCGGCCGGGAGCCGAACAGGCACTCACGCCCGTCCAGACCACCGTCGTTGTCCGTGTCGCTGTCGAGCGGCCCCGTCGCGAGCGGACCGGAGGTACCCGGGTTGGACACCTCGTAGTTGGGCCCCTTGCACCAGGAAGCCGGCGAAACCGGCGCGGCGAGTAGGATCCGCATGCCGGTGGCCGATTCGAGCACGTCGCCGAGACCGTCGTTGTCGTCGTCGGTGTCGCACGCGTCACCCTGCGGGTCCTGGTGGTTGTTCGTGGCGTCGCCAGGGTAGAAGACGCCTGCAGGCGTGTTCGGCGTGTTCGTCATGTCAGCGGTCGAGTCCGTGTTGAGCTGGGAGGCGTTCGCGTTCGCGGGACAGTTGTCGTCGGCCGTCGTGTCGCCCAGGTTCACCACGGTGCAGACGCCGGTCACGGCCACGCAGTTGAAGCCGGCCAGGTCGTCGTGCTTGTCCAGCGAGCCGTCGCCGTCGGTGTCAGCCACCGCCGGGTTCGTGAACTGGAACATCTCCGTGTAGTCGTCCTCGAGGTCGCCGTCCGCATCGCCCGCGAGCGGGTTCATGCCGGCCGCGACTTCGATGCCGTCCGAGACCATGTCGCCGTCGGTGTCAGCGACCGCGGGGTTCGTGGTGGCAGTGGCCTCAGCGGCGTCGGAGAGGCAGTCGCCGTCCGCGTCCGGGATGAGCGAGACATCGCCGACTGCGATGCACTGCGAGTCGAGGATGCGGGTCCGCTGGCCATCGACGAAGTCCTTGTCGGACGTCATGAGAGCCCAGCGCGGGTACCAGTTCGCCACCGCCGGCGGGATCGTGGTTGAGGTCTTGGCCACGCTGTCCTGCGGGCTCTGCAGGCACAGGTAGGAGGGCTCCGGCGGCGAAGCTGCGCCACCGAGCAGTGCCACGCTCACCTTCGGGTTCGTGCCGTAGGGCGAGGTGACGACCAGCGTCGACAGCGGCGAGCCGACGTTCGGCAGCGTCACGTCGGGGACTACCGGCGCGATGGTCAGTGCGGTGAAGCCGCCGAGCCAGAGGGTCGTCAGGTTCGCGCGATCGAGCGAGAAGTCCGTGTAGGACGGAGGCATCGGCCGCGTGCCGTTGATGTAGGCATTGTCGGAGCCGGTCGCCGGGTCGGCGTCCACCGGTACGCCCGGGCTCTGGCGGATGGAGTCGTACGGCAGCCAGTTGAATCCCGGCCAGTTGGTCGAGATGCCGAAGCCGCTGGCGGCCGTCGCCAGGATGTCGGTCGCGCCGCCGGTGCAGAGGATGTCCGTCGACGCCGTCACGTCGCCAACGGCGGTCGTGGCTCCGGGCGACGAGTAGGTCCAGGCGGGCGGCGAATAGACCGTGGGCAGCGTCAGGCGGGAGCCCGCGGGATCCTTGATGACCTGCCAGACCTTGATCGGCGTGCCGAGGCCGGCAGGGATCGCCGTCGCGGAGGTGTTGACGCCGCAGGTATACGGCGCCGGGCCGACCGGGCTCGCCGGGGCGCCCGGGATGTTGGTGTCATTCGTCGTGTCGTAACACATGTACCAGTCGAAGGGTTCCGGCTGCAGGGCGGGGCACTGGCCCGCATCGGCCGGAGCACCTATGTGCGTGCAGAAACTCTGGATGGGAGTGTTCGCGGATGCCGACCTGCCGGCGAGTCCGAATGCTCCCAAAACCAGAGCCATGAGCACACCAACCATGGTGAGCTTCTTTGGCATGAAAATGATCCTCCTGATACTGAAAGACCTATTGATCGTAGGGCTAACGACTAAGGGACTACCGCACCTCCTTGTCCTGCGCGGGGCCAACGCCCGGCGTCTTCACTGAAGTCACCTTATCCCGTGCTACCGAGATTGCCGTTTCGTTTGACCGGATGCGGATGGTGGCGAGGGCGCACCCGCGACGAACGAAACCAGCCGGATACTGCCTGTTTCAGGCACACAACAAGAGACGGTCTTGCACCCTCTCCGATTGCTCTCCTTCCGTGGCGGGAAGAACGGTATTCAGTTGGGCCGGTCCGTAACCGTGGCGGGGGTTTGGACAGAGCCACCAGTGGACGCTATGTAATCACTGCGCTGCGGAGATGTCAACCCCCAAAAACCGCCCTGTTGGCCCGTCAAGAACCGGCCGTGTGGCCGGTGGCGCTGCCGATCCTGCCCCGAACTGCGATTCTCGCAACCATGCTGCGGCATGCTCTGTCATCCGAAGCTGGAAACAGCGGTCTGTAACGATTTCGCAATACTTGACGGCGGGAGTTGGTTGTTCTCAGTTCACAGTCTTCAGTTCACAGTTCACAGTTCGCAGCGCCCTGTTGTCTGTTGTCTGTTGCCTACCGTCTGTTGCCTGTTCTCTGTTCTGCCGCCGAAGGCGGGCCGTCTGTTGTCTGTTGCCTGTTGTCGGTAGGCTACCGGCGCCAACCTGACCGAGCCACGCACACGCACGTACGGAGGCCGCCATGGACTTCCAGCTTTCCGAGGAACATCGCCTGATCCAGGAGACGGCGCGCCGCATCGCCAGAGAGAACATTGCGCCGCGCGCCGCCGAGATCGACGAGCTGCAGGAGTACCCGCACGATGTCTTCGCGGCCTTCAAGGAGACCGGCCTCACGGGGCTGACGATCCCGCCGCAATACGGCGGCAGCGGCGCCGGCATGCTCGCCCTCGCCCTCGCGGTGGAGGAGGCGGCGAAGTACTGCTGCGCCTCCGGGCTGATGCTGCTGCTGTCGGCGCTGCCGTCGCAGCCGATCATGATCGGCGGCGACGAGCGCCAGAAGAAGTGGATCGGAGAGGGCATCGCCAGCGGCAACATGAAGGGCGCGTTCTGCCTGACGGAGCCCAACCATGGCTCCGATGCCGCAAACCTCGAGACGCGCGCCGTGCGCGCCGGCGACGACTACATCCTCAACGGCGAGAAGATGTACATCTCCGGCGGCACCGTCGCCGATTACGTCGTCGCGTTCGCGCGCACCAACGGCACGCCCGGCCCGAAGGGCATCTCCGCGTTCATCGTGCCTGCCGATGCGCCGGGCTTCCGCGTCGCCGGCACCGACCGCAAGATGGGCGTGCGCGGCGTGCCGACGGCGGACATCGTGTTCGAGGACTGCCGCGTGCCGCGCGACAACCTGATCGGCGGCGTCGAAGGCGCGGGATTCAACCACGCGATGCTGACGCTCAACTCGTGCCGGCCGGTGGTGGGCGCGCGCGGCCTCGGCCTGGCCGAGGGGGCGATGTCGTACGCGCTGGAGTTCGCCCGCAAGCGCGAGGCGTTCGGCAAGCCGATCGCGGACCTGCAGGCGATCCAGTTCATGTTCGCCGACATGGCGATCCAGATCGAAGCGGCGCGGTTGCTGGTGTACCAGGGGGCGTGGCGCGTCGACCAGGGGCTGTACGGCCGCGAGCACGCCGCGTATCTGTCGATCGCCAAGACGTACGCGACCGAGGTCGGCGTCAAGGTGTCGAGCGACGCGCTGCAGGTGCTGGGCGCGCAGGGCTACATGATGGACCACCCGCTCGAGCGCCACTACCGCGACGCGCGCCAGTTGATGATCGTTGAAGGCACGAGCCAGGTGCAGCGCGTCGTCATCGCGCGTTCGCTGCTGGAGCGCGAGCTGGTCTACCCTTGATCTGGTCGCCTGGTTGCTGGTCGCTGGGGACTGGTGACTGGGGAGCGTCGAACGCGGTTCTGCGTGCGGCGTATAATGGAGTCATGAAGACGGCGAAGCAGGAACTCATCGAGTTACTCGAACGCATGCCCGACGACGCGCCGATGGACGCGTTGCTGGCAGAGATGCACTTCAAGGCGAGTGTCCTCCGCGGACTGGAGCAGGCTCGGCGAGGCGACAGCATCGGCCACGACGAGGTCAAGGACAGGCTGACAGCTGATAGCTGACAGCTCCGACAACCGTGAACTACAAACTACTCACTACCAACTACCAACTCGCGCCATGCGCCTCGCACTGATCGGCCAGGCTGCGTTCGGGCATGCGGTGTTCGAGGCGTTGCGCGACGCCGGCGAGCAGATCGTCGCCGTGTCGTCGGTCACCGGCAAGCCGGAGAGGCCCGACCCGTTGTGGGCCGCGGCCGAGGCGGCCGGCATCCCGGCGTTCCCCACCGGCAGCCTCAAGAAGCCCGACGTGCTCGACGCGTTCGCGGCGACGAAGCCGGACCTGGGGGTGATGGCGTTCGTCACGCACATCCTGCCGGAGCGCGTGCTCGACCTGCCGGCGCGCGGCACGATCCAGTACCACCCGTCGCTGCTGCCGAGGCATCGCGGCATCAGCGCCATGCACTGGGCGATCCGCCAGGGCGAGACGAAGACCGGCCTGACGATCTTCTGGGTCGACAAGGGCATCGATACCGGCCCGATCCTGCTGCAGCGCGAGGTCGAGGTTGGCCCGGACGACACCGTCGGCTCGCTCTACTTCGACAAGCTCTTCCAGCCCGGCGTCGCCGCGCTCGTCGAGGCGGTGCGGCTCGTGCGCGAGGGCGCCGCGCCGCGCATCGTGCAGGACGAAGCGCTGGCGACGTACGACCCCCCGGCCGACGACTCCAACAGCGCCATCGACTGGATGCGTCCCGCGCAGGAGGTCTACAACCTGATCCGCGGCTCCAACCCCTCGCCCGGCGCGCACGCGGTGCTGTACGCCACGCCGGTCCGCATCTTCGATGCGCGCGTGACGCTGTTCGACGACCCGAATAAGACGGGCGGCACCGCACAGACCGAGCACGGCGAGTTCCCGGTCGGCCCGGGCGCGATCCTCGCCTCCGAGGACGACCGCATCGACATCGCGCTGCTGGGCGGCGTGCTGCACGCGCAGCGCCTCCAGCGCATCGGCGGCAAGAAGCTGCCGGCGGCGGAGTTCGCGGCCGAGATGGGCGTGGTGGTGGGCGACGGGTTTGAGAACGGCGAATCGTCGGTAGCGCGTTAACCTTTCCATCGCCGCGGCGTTCTACGGGTGAAAGGCTGCTCATGCTGCGATTGAGCGCGCTCGCCACGATCGGATTCCTTCTCGCCGCAGCGCTCGTCGCGTCCAGCCGAGGCGACGCGACACCCGCTCAGGCGTGCGTGGGCGGAGTGGATCCACTGGAGTGGCTCGCGCAGCGCGCCGACCTGATCGTGCTCGGCGAGGCCGTCGCCGTGGGCGATGCGGTGAACCACACGGCGCCGGCCACGCCGACGTCGACGCCTACGCGAACGCCACCCGTGACTCCAACGCGAACAGCGAGAGCCACAACGTCAAGGACGCCCGCACCGACACCGCGGCCGTCGTCCACGCCATTCACTCCGACCCGGTTCGACCTGACGGGGGTGGGTATGACGCTCGCCATCGAGCGAGTCTACGCCGGCGAGGCGGGCGAGACGCTGGATGTCGATGCGGCCACGCGAGCCGCGCTCGAACGCACGTTGCGCAACGAAGAGGCGGGCATTCGTTACTACGGCGGGTCGTGCGGACTCGGTGCGTTCACGCTTCGCTACCGGGCGGGGCAGCACTACCTGATCTTCGCCGAGCATCCCGATGGCTGGCCCGAAGCCTTGCACGCGGCAGGAGTATTCGCGGTGGACGGCAACGACCTGCGGTTGCACGACCCACTACTCGGAGCCGGCAACAACGGCTTCCTGCACATGTCGCCTGCGACTTACGACAGGTTCTTTGCCGGCGCTCCGGCGGCCACGTACGGCACCGATACCGTGTATCTCACCGCCGACAGCGTGCCGCTCTGGCGCGTGCTGCGCGCGGTCGCGTTTCTCCGCGGCGATCCGTCGATCGCGCCGCCGGACACCGGCAGCGCCGGCCTCGCGGGATCGCGGTAGGTCGTGACTGTCAACCGTAAACCGTGGACTGAGAACTACCCCAGCGGGCGCGCCGCGAGATCGAGCGCGATGTTCACCAGCGTGCGCACGGGGACGCCGCTCGCGCCCTTCACCAGCACGCCCTTCTCCTTCTCGAAGAAGTCGACGCCGGCGATGTCCAGGTGCGCCCACGGGCGGTCATCGACGAACTCCTTGAGGAAGAAGGCGGCGTTGATCGAGCCCGCGCCGCGGCCGCCGCTGTTCTTCATGTCGGCGACGTTGCTCTTGATGTTCTCCTTGTACTCGGCGTACATCGGGAACTGCCAGCACTTCTCGCCGGACGATGCGGACGCGCCGCGCACGCGCTCCATCAGCGCATCGTTGTTCGTGAAGACGCCGAACGCCACGTCGCCGAGCGCGATCGAGATCGCTCCGGTCAGCGTCGCCACGTCGATCACGGGCGAGAGGTCGAGCTTGCAAGCGTAGCCGAGGCCGTCGGCCAGGATCAGGCGGCCTTCGGCGTCGGTGTTGATCACCTCGATCGTCTTGCCGTTCATCGCGCGCAGCACGTCGCCGGGCTTGGTGGCGTTGCCGCCGGGCATGTTCTCGGTCGCTGGCACGATCGCCGTCACGTTGATCGCAGGCTTGAGCCGCGCGATCGCCACCATCGCGGCGATGACGCAAGCCGCGCCGGACATGTCTCCCTTCATTTCCTCCATGCCGGCGGCGGGCTTGATCGAAATGCCGCCGGTGTCGAACGTGATCCCCTTGCCGACGAGGCCCAGCGGCCGCGCCTCGCCCGCGCCCTGGTAGGTGAGCACAATGAACTTCGGCGGCTGCGCGCTGCCCTTCGCCACGCCCAGGAACGAGCCCATGCCCATCTCCTCGGCCCACGCGCGGTCGTAGATGTGGCAGCCCAGGCCGTGCTCGCGAGCGGCAGCCTCGGCGCGCGCCGCCAGCTCGGATGGCGTCAGCACGTTCGAGGGTTCGTTCGCCAGGTCGCGCGCGAAGTTCGCCGCCTCGGCGACGATCGCGCCGCGTTCGGCAGCACGCTGCAGCGCCGGCACCTTCGCGGCCTCGTGCTCGACGATCGTCATCGACGAGATTTCGGTCGCATCCTCGTCGCTCTTCTTGTGGCGGTCGAAGCGGTAGAGCCCCAGCGTCGCGCCCTCGGCGATGGCCTGCGCGCACGCTTCCGGGTCCAGCCCGGCGATGCCTGCGCCGTGGGTGATCGTGGCGAACTGCTCGATGCGGCGGCCGCGCAGGTACTTGGCGACCGACGCGCTGAGGTCGCGCACGCGATCGATTGTGAACTCGCTGCTCTTGCCGAGACCGGCGATGAGCACACGCGGCGCGGGGATCTTGCCGAACGTGTGGACGAGCGTCAGCTCCCCCCACTTGCCGCGCACGTCGCCCGAACCGATCAGCTCGCTGATCATGCCGGACAGCGCACGGTCGATGGCGCCGGTGCCGCCGCCAGGCGCGGTCACGCCTTCAAACAGGTTGATGACGACGCACTGCGATTCGGTCTTCGTGATGTCGCCGGATACGACGTTGATCTGCATGCGGGGAGCCCTCTCGTTTGTTCGCGAACGTGTTATCCGAATCATAGGTATGCCCGCGATCCCGGGCAATAGAGCGCGGACGCACTGTGGTTATTGTCGGCGTGTGGGAGCCGCGGCTGGACTGGGGGAGGGGACTGGAGGTTGGAAGTTAGAGGTTGGACGTTAGGGGTCGGGAAGCCTAGCCCCTAGCCCCTAGCCCCTGACCCCTACAGCACGCTCATGCCGGGCGCGGGGAAGGCGCGGCAGAAGTCGCGCACTTCCGCGCCGATGCGGTCGAGCGCTTCCTCGTCGTTGACGCTGGCGACGACCTCGTCCATCCAGCGGCCGATTTCCCGCATCGCTGCCTCGTTCATGCCGCGCGTCGTCACCGAAGGCGTGCCGATGCGGAGGCCGCTCGGACTGAAGGGCTTGCGCGGGTCGAAGGGGATCGTGTTGTAGTTGCCGACGATGTTCGCGCGGTCGAGCGCGCGCGCCGCCTTCTTTCCGAAGACCTTCTTGCCGGTGAGGTCGATAAGGATCAGGTGGTTGTCGGTGCCGCCGGTGACCAGGTCGAAGCCGCGCTCCATCAACTCGGCCGCCAGCGCCCGCGCGTTCACGACGACCTGGTGGCCGTAGGCGCGGAACTCCGGCGTCGCCGCCTCCTTCAGCGCCACGCCGACGCCGGCGATCGTGTTCTCGTGCGGCCCTCCCTGCAGGCCGGGGAACACCGCCTTGTCGATCGCCTCGGCGTGCTCGGACTTGCAGAGGATCATCGCGCCGCGCGGGCCGCGCAGCGTCTTGTGCGTCGTCGTCATCACCACGTCGGCGTACGGCGCCGGGTCCGGGTGCGCGCCCGCGACGATCAGGCCGGCGATGTGCGAGATGTCGGCGAGGAAGTACGCGCCCGCCTCCTTCGCGATCTCGGCGAACTTCGCGAAGTCGAACAGCCGCGGGTACGCCGTCGCGCCCGCGACGATGATGCGCGGCCGCTCCTTCAGCGCCATCGCCCGCACGCGGTCGTAGTCGATGAGGTGGCTCTTCTCCTCGACCTCGTACTGGACCGTCGCCCAGAACTTGCTGGTGGCGCTGGCCGCCCAGCCGTGCGTCAGGTGGCCGCCGTGCGGCAGCGCCAGCCCCATGATCTTGTCGCCTGGCTGGAGCAGGCCCACGTAGACCGCCAGGTTCGCAGGCGAGCCGGAGTACGGCTGCACGTTCGCGTGCTCGACGCCGAACAGCGCCTTCGCGCGCTCCTGCACCAGCGTCTCCAGGCGGTCGATGTTGCGCTGGCCTTCGTAGTAACGCTTGCCGGGGTAGCCCTCGCTGTACTTGTTGGCAAGCACGGACCCGGTCGCTTCCATCACCGCGCGCGACGTGTAGTTCTCGGATGGGATGAGCCGGATCGACTCGACCTGGTAGCGCTCCTCGTCCTTGATCAGGCCGAAGATCTCTGGGTCGGTGCGCTCGGTCTCGACAAGGTACTGGTCGCCGATTTCGGTCGTCATGTCGGGGCTCCTGGGGTGCTGGGTTGCAGGGCTACAGGGTAGCGAGAATCGGCGGCCGCCGCCCCTATAACGTATCACCTGGAACCGATAACCTGCGTCCATGAGCGACGAACTGCTGCACTTCGAGGGTGTCATCGGCTACGCGACGGCGAGTCCGGCCGAAGCCGAGCATTTCTTCGAACACACGCTGGGCCTTGCGCCGGCGCTCGAGGACGGTGGCCTGCGCGTCTACCCGCTCGCGGAAGGCGTGTCGCTGGCCGTCGACATCAGCGGCAACTCGGCGGGCGAGCCTCCATATATGCTGTTCAGCACCACGCGCCTCGTCGAGGCGGGCGAGCACTTCCTGGAGCGCGGCTGCCGGATCCGCGAGCTGCCCTGGGCGCCCGGCGCCGCCGGCTTCCTCGCCCGCTCGCCCGAAGGCCACACCGTCTGCGTGGTCGATGAGTCGTCGCTCGCGGGCGATGGCGGGTAGCGGCGCGAGCCCCGCGACCGATCAACCTCCAATAACGTGTCAATCTGGATCGTTGCAATTGTTAAAAGGGCGCTGCTATACTCGCGGCACTTTCCGCCGGGTGCGGACGGAGTGCCGTCGCATCGGCGGTTCATGGGCGGGGGAGGTGGCTTCGGATGGAGATCCCAAATTTCCCGAAGTGCCAGAAGTGCAAGCAGGGCGACTTGGTCCCGCTTTCCGACTTCGGCAGCCAGGGCGCGGCGATTCACTTCAAGGCGTGGGCCTGCACGAACCCGGAATGCGGGTTCAACATCAAGATCCGCAACGGCGATCTCTATATCGATGAGCCGATCGCGAGCGGCGCCCTGCACAGCCCGCGCGTGCGCTAACACCGAACCCACTCGCCGGATTGTCTATGTCCAGTCCGTCTTTCTCGCTTCCGATGCGACGGTTACCATGCACCCGCATCTGATTTCCTGCATCACAGGCTGACCCGCCCGCGCGCTCGCGCCTCGCGCAGCGCTCCCGATGGCGGGAGAAGGAGCGCGACGTGCCCGATCTCAACGACACCGAATTCGAACGCGAGCTAAGCGGCGCAGGCCTGTGCTCCCGCGCGGGCGGTGGCCTGCTCGCGGCGCCGCGGCCGTTCCCGCTGACCGGCGACCAGCCGCACTACGCGCGCGACCTCGTGGTCGATGTCCGCCACATCAAGCTCGTGATCAAGATCGAACCGGCGGCGAAGCGCGTCGGCGGCACGGCGACGCACACCGTGCGCGCGATCAACAACGGCGTGCGCTGGGTGGACTTCGACGCGGTGGAGATGCAGATCAGCGGCGTCACCGCCGGCGGCAAGCCGGTGAAGTTCGACTACAGCGACCCCGTGCTGCGCGTCGACCTGGGCCGCCCGCTCCGCGCCGGCGCCGAGACGGAGATCGCCATCGCTTACGCCGCGTCGCCGCGCCGCGGCCTCTACTTCACCGCGCCCGATAAGGACTACCCGAACAAGCCGCTGCAGGCGTGGACGCAGGGCCAGGACGAGGACTCGCGCCACTGGTATCCCTGCATCGACTTCCCCAACCACCAGCAGACCAGCGAGGTCATCGTCACGGTGCCGGCTTCGATGATCAGCATCGGCAACGGCGAGTTGAAGAGCGTGGCCGTGAACAGGCGCGGCGGCACGAAGACCTACCACTGGTACCAGGCGATCCCGCACGTCACGTACCTGCTGAGCCAGATCGCCGGTGAGTTCGCCGAGATCACGCACCAGTGGCAGGGCGTGCCCGTCGAGTACTACGGGCCGGTCGGGCGCGAGCAAGACCTGCAGCGCACGCTCGACCGCACGCCGGACATGCTCGCGTTCTTCAGCGACATCACCGGCGTGAAGTACCCGTACGCGCACTACGCGCAGACGTTCGTCGCCGACTTCATCTTCGGCGGCATGGAGAACATCAGCGCCACCACGCTCACCGAGACGTCGCTGCTCGACAAGCGCGCCTCGCTCGACGCCGATTCCGACGGCCTGCTGGCGCACGAACTGGCGCACCAGTGGTTCGGCGACCTGCTCACCTGCCGCGACTGGTCGCACGGCTGGCTGAACGAGGGCTTCGCGACGTACTTCGAGGCGCTCTTCACCGAGCACCACAAAGGCCTCGACGAGTTCCGCTACGAACTCCACCAGAACACGCAGATCTACATGAGCGAGGACGGCGCCCGTTACCGCCGCCCCATCGTCAACAACGTCTACCACGAACCGATCGATCTCTTTGACCGCCACCTGTACGAGAAGGGTTCGCTCGTCCTCCATATGATCCGCACCGTGCTGGGCGATGACCTGTGGAAGAAGACGATCCGCCACTACGTCGGCAAGCATCGCAGCACCAACGTCACCACGCCCGACCTGCAGCGCGCGATCGAGGCGGCGACCGGCCGCAACATCGACTGGCTCTTCGACCAGTACGTCTACCGCGGCGGCCACCCGGCGTTCCGCCTCGGCTTCGAGTGGGACGAGAGCGCGAAGCAGGCGAAGTTCAGCGTGACGCAGACTCAGGACGAGAAGGACTCGTCGATCTTCCGCCTGCCGGTCGAGGTCGACTTCACCGTCGACGGCAAGAAGCACGCGTTCAAGGTGCAGGTCGCCGAGAAGGCGCACAACTTCTTCTTCGCGCTGCCCGGCAAGCCCGAGATGGTGCGCTTCGACCCGGGGCATAACTTCCTCAAGTCAGTCGAGTTCAAGCGGCCGAAGGACATGCTGATCTACCAACTCAAGAACGACGACGACGTCGCCGGGCGCATCGACGCCGCGAAGGAACTGGCGAAGCTCGGCACGCGCGAGGCGGAGAACGCGCTGAAGGACGCCGTGCTCCACGACGCGTTCTGGGCCGTGCAGAACGAGGCCGCGCGCGCCCTCGGCGGCATGCGCACGACGGCGGCGCGCGACGCGCTGCTCGCCTGCCTCAAGGTGAAGCACCCGAAGGCACGCCGCGGCGTCGTCGCCGCGCTCGGCCAGTTCCGCCACGACGAGCCGGCCGCGGCCGCGCTCGAAGGCGTGCTGCGCAAGGGCGACCCGAGCTACTACGTCGAGGCCGCCGCCGCGCAGGCGCTCGGCCAGACGCGCGCGCAGCAGGCGTTCGACGTGCTCTCCGAGGTCGCGATGAACAAGGAATCGCAGAGCGACGTGATCCGCGCGGCGGCGCTGGCCGGCCTGTGCGAGCTGAAGGACGCGCGCGCGCTGCCGATCGCCATCGAGTGGACGCGGCGCGGCAAGTCGAACCCGGTGCGCGGGGCTGCGGCGTTCGCGCTCGGCCGCCTGGGCCAGATCAGCGACCACGCGAAGGACGACGCCTACGACCGCCTTGTGGAATTGCTGCCGGACGAGTGGCTGCGCGTTCGCCTGAACGCCATCGCCGCGCTGGCCGACTTGAAGGAGACGAAGGCCGTTGCCGAGCTGAATCGCACGCGCGACCGCGACCTCGATGGCCGCGTCATCCGTGCCGCGCGCGAGGCCGTCCGCCGCATCAGTGAGGGCGCCGACAAGAGCGAAGAGGTGCGGCGCCTGCGCGACGACCTGGACAAGCTCGTGGAGGAGAACCGCGGCCTCAAGGATCGCATCGACAAGCTGGAGGTGAGCGCGCCCGGCGCGAAGCCGAAGGCCGCGACCAAGCGCGCCGCGAAGCGCCCGGCGAAGCGCGCCGCTCGCCGGTAGCGGCCGCCGGAGCGGCCGAGAACAGACAACAGAGCGGGAAGAGCAGCGAGCAGAGACCAGAAGACAGCGCAGCCGGGCGGCTGCGCTGTCCAACTGAGTGGGACAGTCTGTCGTCTGTTCTAATACGCAGCTAAGGCCGGATCCACGGATCCGGCCTTGCTCGTTGGCTATTCAGTTGTGGCGGGGAGTGACGGCGGGCTACGCGTGCGCCATGGACGGAGTCAGCAGCGCCGACGTCGGCAGCATGCCGTCGAGGACGCGCTCGAGCGCCATGGTGTGCGCGCAGGCGCCCCACCCGTCGAAGAAGTCGCAGCTGCACCGCCACGTCTCTCCATCGAGTGCGACATGATGGGTATCGTTCTCACCGCGAAAATCGACCTGCAGGTTGCTGACGTGCATGCGGCCGCGCTCCTGCGCGTACTTCTTCGCCTTGTCGACTTTGCCGATGAGCCCAGAGTTCATGGTCGGGGACTTCCTTTCACTCTGCACGGGAGAACAAAAACACCGCACGCGATCGCGTACGGTGTGTGTTTCAGATGTATGAAGACTGGCGGGAACCTACGTCCAAGGTGGGCGGCCTCCTTCGACCCTTCTACAATAGTACTCGTCCGCCGAGCCTGTCAACTGTGATCATCCGGGCGCACAATTTCGTCCGCCCGCCGGCCGAGATTCACCCTGTCACCAGCGATAGAATCATCGCGCCACAACCGTGTTCTGGCTGGTGATTCTGCACAAACCTCTCGCTGTGCGCCGTCCGTGCCTTCTTGGCGACGCCCGCCTGTACCTTCCGCCATTCGCCCCTCCCGCAAGGCTCTCCTACACTGCCACCCGATGGCTCCACGCGAACGCTCCCGGCAGATCCACGAGATGGCGCAGCAGTACCTGCCGGGCGGCGTCAACTCCCCCGTCCGTGCCTTCAAGTCGGTCGGCGGCGACCCCGCCATCATCGCCTACGGCAAGGGCGCCCGCATGTGGGACGCCGACGGCAACGAGTACGTTGATTACGTGGCGTCGTGGGGGCCGCTGATCCTCGGTCACGCCCACCCCGCCGTCGTCGAGGTCCTGCGGCAGACGGCCGAGCGCGGCACCAGCTTCGGCGCGACGACGGAGCTTGAGGTCGAGTTGGCGCGCATCGTCTGCAACGCCGTGCCGTCGGTCGAGCGCGTGCGCTTCGTCAACTCCGGCACCGAGGCGACCATGTCGGCGCTGCGCCTGGCGCGCGCGTTCACCGGCCGCGACAAGGTGCTGAAGTTCGAAGGCTGCTACCACGGCCACTCCGACGGCCTGCTGGCCAAGGCCGGCTCCGGCGTCGCCACGCTCGGCCTGCCCGATAGCGCCGGCGTCCCCGCATCGTTCACGGCCGAGACGCTGCTTGCGCCGTACAACGATCTCGACGCCGTCGAGCGCGTGTTCGCCGAGCGCGGCAGCGAGATCGCGGCGGTGATCGTCGAGCCCGTCGCCGCGAACATGGGCCTCGTGCCGCCATGCGATGGCTTCCTGCGGCTGCTGCGCGACATCACCGAGGCGTCGGGCGCGCTGCTGATCTTCGATGAGGTGATCACCGGCTTCCGCCTAGCGTACGGCGGCGCGCAACTCTACTACGGCGTCGTGCCGGACCTGACGTGCATGGGCAAGGTGATCGGCGGCGGCCTGCCTGTCGGCGCGTACGGCGGCCGTGCCGACATCATGTCGATGATCGCGCCGAGCGGCCCCGTCTACCAGGCCGGCACGCTCTCCGGCAACCCGATGGCGATGGCCGCCGGCATCGTCACGCTGCGCACCCTCGCGAACGACGGCGTCTACCGCAGCCTCGACCAGCTTGGCGAGGCGCTCGCCACCGGCCTGCGCGCCGCCGCCATCGATGCCGGTGCCGAGGTGACGGTGACGCAGCTCGGATCGATGATGACGGTGTTCTTCGCGCCCGAGGCGCCGCACGACTACGCATCGGCCAAGCTCGCCGACGCCGAGCGCTACGGCCGCTTCTTTCGAGCCATGCTCGACGCCGGCATCTACCTGCCACCGTCGCAGTTCGAGACCATGTTCGTCTCGCTGGTCCACACCCAGATCGACCTCAACCGCACCTTCGACGCCGCCCGCGCGGCGTTCGCAGCCGCGCGCTGAAATCGCGCCCCTCACCTCCAACACCTAACTTCCAACTTCCCGCCTCCAACCTCCAACCTCCAGCCGCGGGCTATACTGGTCGAGTATTCGGTAGAGCACCGGCTGGGGGGCAACATGCTGGGACATCTCGTCGGCACCGTCCGCCGCAACCACGCACTGGAGCACGCGACCATCGCGGTGCTGCTACGCAAGATCGGCCACGATATCCGCATGGTCGGCCGCGCGACGGGCGACGGCTACTACCTGTATGCAGACGTGCCGACGGACCTACTGGAGGAGGCGACGCACGAGGCACTGCGCCGCATGAAGGACGGCGAGGGTCACCTGGCCGTCTCGCCGTTCTGCGGCACCAACCTGGCCGTCGCCGGCGCGCTCGCCGGCGTGGCATCGATGGTGACGATGGGCCGCAGCGGCAACCGAGGCGAGAAGGTGCCGAACGTCATCCTGGCATCGATGCTGGCGGTGATGGCGGCGCAGCCTCTGGGGCGATTGGTGCAGCGCCACCTGACGACGAGCCCGGACATGGACGGGACCGAGATCGTCGGCATCAAGGCGGGCGGCCGCGGCGGCGCCAGATTCCACAAAGTGCAGACGCGGCGCGACTCCGCCTGAAGCGCGCCGTGCTCTCCCCCTCAATGAACGCGTGCCCCCGTAGCTCAGTGGACAGAGCACCGGACTTCTAATCCGACGGTCGCAGGTTCGAATCCTGCCGGGGGTGCCAAACCTCTCTTCTGAATCTGAAACTGGCCAAGAAACGCTCCTAAACGCGACAACGCATCGGTTCGCGACCACAAGACTTTTTGTATCGCGCCTGATGGACAAGACGAGTCTCCTGGTCGGCCCGTGACGGACAGTCCGGTACGCCGATAGGAGAGTTGTCGCACCATGCACAAGAAGACTCACTGGAAAGACATGAAGAAGGACACCATCCCCTTCGCCAAGCTCAGGGAGCAGTTCGCCGTCTACAACAAGACGACGGGCAAGTCGCCGGCTACGGTGAACTGGTACGAGCAGAAGCTCGAACTGTTCGAGCGTTGGCTCGGGCCGGACGCCTGCCTCGCCGACGTCAACATCCCCACCGTCCGCGCATACGTGGCGGACCTCCAGGAGCGCACCACCCGTCACGTCAACAGCCCGTTCCACAAGACCCACGACGGAAAGCTGTCTTCGACTTACATCCACGGCATTGTCCGCGGCCTGCGAGCGTTCGCGAGCTGGCTGCATGAAGACAGCTACACCGCCACGAACGTGCTGAGGCCCCTCAAGCCGCCGAAGTTCCAGCAGAAGGTGACCGAAGTGCTCTCCGACGAAGAGGTTCAGCGTCTCGTTTCGCTGTTCGACCGAGACGAGCCCTACGGCGCCCGCGCCTTCGCGATGATCTGGACGTTGCTCGACTGCGGCCTGCGCGCGGCCGAGCTGTGCAGCCTTAGGACCGGGGATGCCCACCTAGACCAGGGCTACCTGAAGGTGCTGGGCAAGGGCAACAAAGAGCGCCTCGTTCCCATCGGCCAGGCCTGTCAGGCCGCGCTTCTTGTCTGGCGCGACCGTTTCCGGCCCCAGTTTGAGCTGGACGGCGCCGAGACGCCGACCCTCTTCCTCAACTCGAACGGCGAGCCCATGAGCGTCAACTCGTTGCAGCTTGTCATCGGCCGAGCGGGAGCCCGCGCGGGCGTACCGCGTGTTCACGCCCACCTGCTGAGGCACACCTTCGCGACGAACTACCTGGTCAAGGAAGTCGGCGATTCGCTGCGGCTACAGCAGATCCTAGGACACACGAGCCTGGAGATGGTGCGGCGCTACGTGGCGATTGCGAACGTGCAGCAGAGCCTCATCGAGCGACGGGCTTCGCCGATGGACCTCATTGTCAAGAGCCTAACGCCCAACAGGCAGGTTCGCCCGCCACAACTGCAGCGCCTTGGTCGAAGGCTGCAAGTTGTAAAGTAAGACCGGCAATGTTGGCGTTCGCGTCAATTGAGATCTTTACGCGGGTGACGCGCCGACGGACGGAAACATGAGGGAAGCGACTTTCCCCCTCCCAATTTGGTGGCAAACCATCGAGGCGTGGGACCTTGCCCGCTCTGATCGCGCGCGCCTGATCCAGCAGTTAACCAAGATCGACTCCGACGATGGGCTTCGGAGGCGCTTCCTCTCAGATCTGTTGACTGATTATCGTCTCCAGGACGCGGATCCAAATGAAATCTATGGTTCGCTCCTTGTCGGTGCAGCACCTCCAATGATGCGGCACACAGGACCTGTCGTTAACGATGATGCCTTTCTGGCTGGCGCTTTGGCATATCAGACGGTCGTCGTTGCCGATCCCGTCTGGATTGCGCATCGTTACTTTCTCTGGGCAGAGCGAGCTCGTGCGAACCCTACGTTGCTCGACGGATCCAGTCTCTCGCCGGGTCAATTCGACGACGCCATCGAAGCGATGGCAATGTTCGGCCTCCGCGAATACCTTCCCGATCTACTTCCGCTTGCTCGCGAAGGGGCCGTAACGTTCGACGCGTTATGGTCCGCCCCTGTGCTAGCTAAAGACATTTGGGATCGTGTCCCCACAACGGTATTGCTGGAGTGGAAGCGCACCTGGCACCATAGGGAGATTGCCGCGGAAGCCGTTTGGGCAGTAGCCCAATGCCTCCGTTTTGGCGCTACCATCGGCACTCAAGATCCGGAATTCGCTTCCGTCGTCCGTCTCGTTTCCGACCGCGAATCCCGTGAACCACTAGCTGCCACAGAGATCTCTGTCATGCTCCCATATGTCACGGGATTGCGATCGGATGAGATTCTGAGCTTGCGTCAGAAACACCAAGACTCGCTCGCTCCTTTTCGCGGTGCGATGTTCTCGATGACCCGAGAGCTCCGCAATATGCAACGAGAGGACCTCACGGAACGCAGGGTGCGCGAGGCAGTCAAAGATCACCTAGATGGAGAACTTGCTAAGTTAAGTCGAGAGCTGAAAAGTTCCAGAGTCATCGTCGCTGGCGCCGCCACTACCGCTGGAGTTTCGTTGGCGACCGCGGCACTGAGGGTGGCTGCGGACTTTCCCGTCGGATTCAGCGCTTTGCTTCCGTTGGCGTCCAGCGGTGTCGCCGCTGCGACTGCGATCGGAACCCAGTTCATCGAGGGCGCACGCTTGCGCGGAAACAGCCTCTATGTTCTTTGGCAAGCTGCGAGGCGTAGCTCATCCAGCAGACGCCAACGACCCCGGGGCTCGCGCAAATAGAGACATATGAAGAGGAGGGCGGGCCAGTCAGCCTTCCTCTTCGCGTACCGAAGGCTCTGAGGCAGGAATAGCTGCTGTAGTCCGCCGCGAGCAGGATCTCATCGACCTCTGGCGCGGTAGGCGTGAGGGTCGCCGAACGCGCTCGTCCCGGCGCGGCATAGGGTGACGCGGCTAGCCAAGTCCGCCGTTCTGCGCGTGGGTCGGTACGACTCGCTGCTCGATCGGCCTTATCGTCCGGCTGGTTACGATTCTACGGACATTGTCGGTCACGGCGATCATCCCAAACCGTAGGAACGTCAAATACGCCAAGTCGTGAATGTCCGTGTACCTTACGACGACTCCGCAATCGTAACCGGCTTCCAGCGGCGGAGCGCCGACCTCGACGAGGAAGTCATTCAGACCCCTTGAAGGGGATTCCGCGAACGAGTCCGTAATGAGCGCGGCTGCCTCATTCTGGAGGGTGATCTCAACGTCCCACGAATCGCCTGCCCGGAGCACGTCCTTGCTGGATCCTTCGTATCGGGCGTTGGGATGACGTATGGACGTGCCGATTTCCTTCGCAGGTCCACGGCCGGCGTTGAACAACCGATATCTGAGGAACACCGGATACCCCGCAAGAGGGTTCGGACCCTCCTCCTCTGCATCGGGCGCTGCGAATCGAGTGGAAGACACGTCCATGACCTCCACCAAGAGGAATGGCCGATCTTCGGCGAGCGTTTGCTCGCGCATGGCCTTCGCCATCTGAACGCTCGCGGCGGCCTGCTTGCGAGTCTCCCAGGCATACCAAAGGACGACGAGCAGCGTGACCGTCAAGACGGAAGCAATACCGACTTGGATCCAGTCACTCGGAGTCATTGCAAAGACAAACGCGCTGGAAAGATGGTCATCGACGACCAGCATACTAGAACTGCTATGGCTTGTTCGAGGAAGGAGGGCGGTGTCAGTCAGCCTTCCTCGTCGCCTACCTGAGGCTCTGAGGCAGAACTAGCTGCTTGTAGTCCGCCGCGAGCAGTATCTCATCGACCTCCGGCACCGAGAGTCTCAGCCCGAAGGCTGAGAGTAGTATCAACGCGTCTCGGCTCGGGTTGGCCCTCTCGCCCGAGAACAGCCGAGAGACGTAGCTCTCGTTCAGCCAGCTGTCGCGGGCGATGTCGGCTTGCGGTCGGCTCTGTCGATCGCGGTATTCCTGCAGCGCCTGCGTTAGGGGGAGCAACGACGGACGCTGTAACGGATGAGTTAGGTTGGTCATGGTCACCTCCGCTTGTCATACAGTCGAAGGCTGACCTGACCGAACTCTCGGACTACACCGCCCTCCTTTCCTAGCGATCTTCGCTCTGACTCGCCGAGGAGTCAATGCCCACGGGTCAAGGACTCGGCCGTTCTGCTGACCTACGCTACTTCAGCCAAGGAGCTGGCGGTCGGGTGAGGAGACGCAAACCTCTTACAACACAGAGCGTCTCCGCCGAAAGGTGGTGAACCGACCAATGGCAGAGAAAAGAAAGCGAAGAAGTGCAGCAACCTGAGATGCAGCCAACAACGCCCTACCGACGCCCTCGCTACAGTGAGTCGTACCGACACCTGTACGGGCTACGTCAGGACGTGCTGAACAAGACGCGTCTACTGGAACAGAGCCTCGATACCATCGTGCTCTACGTCCGGGACTTGTTGCGCTAAGGATCTTGCGGCCCTTCCTCGATCGTTACTCCTCTGGCTGCCCCTCTCAAACTGATCTACTTCGATGTAGATCGACCCGCTTGACCGCCTGAGTTTCGGTCGTGAGAAAATCACCTGCACGGGTCGGCTGGTTCCGGCTGTACGCGAAGGGCCGTATCAGGCGTCCTGTTCACCCAGCACGCCGGCGTCGTCGCCGCCTGCGGTGAAAGCAGCCGCCGACACGCTCTCCGCCGACCCACGTCATCAATCTATGGACAGAAGCGCTTCGTACCGCACCATCATCATCCGCAGGACCGACGGCTACACAGCCTCGTGCCCTGCGTTCCCGGACCTCTCCGGCCACGCCCACAGCGCTCGGGCCGCTTATAAGGAACTCAAAGAGCGCATCGTCCGCGACCTCTTGTACCGCTTCTCGATCGCTCAACCAGTCCCCGCCGACCCTGTCGTCCAGACACGGACATTCCGTATCGATCTCTGGCATCTTCGCGAGAAGGAAGAGCTGCAGTGAGACCTTGGCCAGTGCCCTTGGCTACTGCCGTTGGCTTTCACAAGCCAATAGCGGAGCCTCTCTATCGGTCGGATTCCCCACAGAGCGGGGAACAAGGGGGAACTCTGGTCTCCTCAACAGGGAAATCTGCGAGGGTCGGCTCGACAGATTCCCCCGGTCGTCGACCAGCTGCTGTTGTCGGGCTCGCGGCGCCCCCCTACGGGCTACCCTCCACGGACCCGACCACCCCCGCCTGGGCTGTCCAACTGCGTTGCACAGCCCAGCCGTCGTCGTTGCACTCCTTCGGTTCGCGAGGGTGGTCGGCTCACGCCGACAACAGCAGGCGCTCGGAATTCCCCCTTGACCCCCTTCCTTCGCGCCAGGACCGGCCGCCACAGCGGCCTGCTTGCCTACCGCCCGATGAACCACTGCATCGAGCATCAACTCACGTCGCACAGCCTCTCTCAGCGCCCTGGAGATGCCAATGACGGACATCCTGTCATCGGGCCGAAGGCGCGAACGTCTGCCGCGCTATAAGCGCGCGCTCACAGCGCCGCCGATGCTCCTGACTCCCCGTGACCAAGACATCATCCGTTGGGTCTACGAGCTGCGCTTCTCGACACAGGAGCAGATCCAGCAGCTACTCTTCACGCCCTCGACCGCCTCCTCCTGCAAACGCCGGCTGACTCTGCTTTACCACAACGGTTATCTCGATCGGCGGTTGCTGCCCCTGCGCTCGCAGTTCGGAGCCAATCGGGCGGCGTACTGTTTGGACAAGCGTGGTGCGCAACTGCTCGCGTTTGACGAGAAGACCGGCCACGCCCAGATCGCTTGGCGGCCAGTCGACAACGACCGAGAACTGTACTTTCTCGAACACACGTTGGCTTCCAACCAGGTTCGCATCTGTGCTACATTGGCCGCCCGCGAACAGGGCTTCGACCTCGTCTGGACAGACGAACGTACTCTCAAGAGCGCCGCCATGCGGGACTTTGTCCGCGATCCCAGACAGAAAGACGAGCGCCTCGCCGTCATCCCCGATGGCTACTTTCAACTTGCGTCGAACGGGGCGCCGATCGGCTTCGCGCTCGAGCTCGACCGCGGAACGGTTGAGGAGAAGCCGTTCAAGACCAAGATTCGCGCGCTAGGGGAATGGAAGGTGACGGGCGCCTATCGCCGTCGCTTTGGCACGGATAGTCTCCGCGTCCTCTTCGTGGTCACTCCGACAAACCGCGACCCGCACCGGCTGGAGCGCATCAAGGCCTGGGCCGAAGCCGAACGCGGCCAGAGTCTGTTCTGGTTCGCGTCGCTGTCCGATCTCCGGACGGACACCATTTTCGACAAACCCGTTTGGCGAGTGGCCGGACGGGACGGGAGTTTCGCTCTGTTCGATTGAAGGAGGGCCGACATGATCTGGCGCCGCACTGCGAGCAACCACACGGCCGCGATTGGCAGTTTCGTCCGGCAATGGCTGGGCGGCACGATGCTCGACCGGCTGATCCCGGTGACCATCGTCGGCTGGTTCTGGGTTGCCGCTTGGCTGTTCATCGGACTGCTTACACGCAGTGCCGGCGGCGTTCTCTTTTGTCTCATGATTGGTGCTCTGCCCTGGGCTCTGCTCGCGCTGGATGCCCTTATCGACGCCCAACAGGTGAGCGCTGACATCGCGTCCTTCGCGAGAGAAGGCGCGATCCTGGCTACGCGCTGCGAGTACCTCGGTGGCCATCCGGAGCTGCCGCACGGACGTTTCGCCTACCTGTTGCTTGAGGGCACACAGCAGAACCCGAACCTCACGCTCGTCTTTCCGACTGGCGCCCTCGCCAAGGGGACAACGCCACTCGCTGGTTCGGAACGTTTCATTCTGCCGGTCCTCGACCTCAAGAAGATGAAGCCCGAGCAGGGCTCGGACGCCTCACCCGCGGCAGACATCGCCGCCGTAATCAATAAAGACGTCGGACGCTTCCTCCGACCTGAGCGACTGACGCTCGTCATTGACTTCGACGGCCCCGGTGGGCGCACGCACAAGGTCGAACTCACCAACTTCTTCCAAGGCAACAACGAGATCCGCAACTGGCGCAACTACCTGGTCTGCGCCCAGTCCCAGGCCGATACCGGCATCACCCCGCACGCGCCGTGGGTGAGTCTGCCCGGGGAACGGGAGAGGCCGACAGACGGATCAACTCTCGAAGGCACGACTGAACTGGAGACAAGCCATGCGTTCTCTCGGAACGGACACGCGGTCGAAGAGCCCAGTAGCGCTTTCGTCCGAAGGTAGGCGCCAGGGCACCTACATCCTCGGCATCAACGGCACCGGCAAGTCGAACCTCATCCTCGACATCGCGCTGCAGGACATCGCGGCCGGCGACGGTCTCTGTCTGATGGATCCGCATGGCGACTTGATCGAGGCGGTGCTGGAGCGTGTCCCGCCCGAGCGCGTGGACGACGTGATCCTCTTCGACCCTTCCGATATCGACTTCCCCTTCGGTCTCAACATGTTCGAGTGCAGCGACACCTCGAACCCGCGTGTCGTTGATCGCGTTTGCTCCGAGGTCGTTCTCACTTTCAAGAAGCTCTTCGTCGATTTCTGGGGTCCCCGCATGGAGGACCTGATCCGCCACGCCGTGCTGACGCTGATGGCGACGCCAGAGTGCACCATGCTCGACATGCTGCCTATGCTGACCGACGCCGCCGCACGTGAACGCTACGTCTCGCGAACGCAAGACCCGGTGCTGCGCCACTATTGGGAGCAGGCATTCCCGGACAACAAGCGCACGCAGGGCGAGTGGGTTTCGTCCACGCTCAACAAGATCGGCCGCTTCCTGACCAACCCCGTCATCCGCAACATCGTCGCCCAGCCCAAGAGCAGCTTCGACATCCGCGAAGTGATGGACAGCGGCAAGGTGCTGTTGGTCAACTTGTCGAAGGGGAAACTTGGCGAGGATAACGCCGCGCTACTCGGCTCGGTGCTGGTGGGGAAAATTCTGATCGCGGCTTTGTCACGAGCAGAACTGCGTTTCGAAGACCGTCGGCCGTTCCACCTGATCGTCGATGAGTACCACAGCTTCGCCACCGAGAGCTTTCCGACGCTCCAGGCGGAAGTTCGCAAGTTCGCGATCGACACCATCGTCGCGCACCAGTACCGCGACCAACTCGACCCGCTGAACCGCGGCTCAACCCTCAGCGTCGGCAACTTCATCATCTTCCGCATCACCGGCCAGGACGCCCACGAGATAGCGATGCAGTTTGATAACACGCCGCCAGAAGGGGAGCCGAAGCTCGCTACGATTCCCTACAGAACAGGCCGCGACGGCGTGTATCGCACGGCCGGCGACAAAGTGCTCGCAGCCAGCTCACGCCGCGGCTATGGCGACGTGCAGAACGAGACCGCCAACTACCTGACGAACACGCCCAACTACCGCGCCTACTGCAAGTTCATCGAAGGTGATGCACTGACTGAGCATTGCGTGGCGACGCGGCGTGTCGATACCGCGGCGGATCGGACGACCGCCGAGAGGATCACCAACAATTCGCGTCGCCTGGCCCGCCCTCGCGCCGAAGTCGAAGCGCGGGTGGTACGGCTCTGGTCATCCGAAGTGTCAGAGTCTGATGCGTACGTGGAGGGCAGCGGTAGGAAACCGATGGCCCGGCCCGTGACCAACGGCCGAACGAGATAAGGCGTCGAAGCAACGAGTCTAGTTTCGCTCGCCGCTAGGCAGGTTCGTTCGATGCTCTGGCGCTGCGCTCCAATGCGCTCGAACGAAAGTTCGTCCAGCTTGACTCTCAGACACCGCGCGTCAAGGGGTTTCCGTGAAGTCGCTGCTCGATTTCACAGAGACTTCCCCTCTGACGTGCTACGGCTTGTTTCGTTGACCCCGCTAGCTTGTTGACCGACATGAGAAAATGAAGGGATGAACTATCCCTATGAACTACTGGCTTACGTGGTGCGCGTTTCCTTCCGCGACGCCTACGGCTTAGAAGCGGTTTTCGATTCCTATCAACGGCTCCGGGTACTCTCGCCAGAGCTGCATGCGATCACGCAGCACGTTTGGGGCAAGGGCGACCAACTCAAGTCTGTCGTCTCAACACCTACGGACCTCGCGCATGTAGCGGGAGTCGATGGACGCCACGTTCTCGTCTCTACGCTCAAGAAACCCGCCCGATACGGCGATGAGATCGAGGTCTACACGACGCGTCAGATCCACCACGGTTTCAAGGAACATCGCGAGGGCTGGGAGTTCATGCCCTTCACACCCACTGAGAAGGCGCGCATCGCGATCAACTTCCCGATCGGCAAGGAGCCAGAGGGCATCACTGTCGGAGCGTCCCCTGGAGCTCGCACTCCCTTCGTCGCTCGACCAGGCACCAAGGAGATCATTCTCAACGTCAGCTCACCCACCATCGGCTCCCTCTACCGGATCGACTGGTCCTGGTAAGCAAGAAGCCGGGCTTTCACCCGGCTCGTTGCTAGCCTCCGCTTCCGCCGTCCGTCATCGGACACCTCCTGCGATAGGCTCACGCGTGGCGTATTACTATAGGCGCTAGAGCCTAGTCTCGTCAACGCTTCCGTTTCCACGGGTCCTTACTACGCTTTTTCACGTCCCGTACATATGCGAGAACCGCTCGCCTTGTCGTGAGCCAGTCGCGGCCCACCTTCTGCGCGTCAATCGCACCTCGACTTGCCAGGAGTCGCAGATGGCTCTTGCTCAGCCCAGACAAAGCGACGGCCTCAGCCAGAGTGATCAGATCCTCTTTGGCCAAGTTGCCTTGAGGATCGACGGCTTCTATCCCCGAAGCAAGCCCATAGTCACGGGCAAACGGCTTCTAGCTTCATTTTCCGCGACCCCAACAGACCCGTAGTTCGCGCGGGCGCCGGCCTTGCGCCCGCGCTACTTCTAGGGGAGGTAGGACCCTCGACTATGGGCTAGTGCTCAGCGTTTGGGGGCTAATCCAAATAGCCACGCTTCGCGTGAGGGCGCGCACCCTATAACGGCGGTGTGGGCTTAGGGTGCGATTCGAGTCCAGACTGGCTCGGAGGCATTGCGCAGGTGCGAAACGTAGACGCCGCGACTATGGGCCATACGATCGACGCGATTCAAAGCAGCGAGAGTTGCATGGCACCAGGATCGCGTGACACCTTAGGTCCACGCGGGAATCTTAGACGACTCAGCCGTGCTCTACTCGCGATCAGCTCGCGTCCAAATCCCGTCATCGTTTCTGGTCGTTCACAGTAGAGCACGGCGGTGCCCCTCGCCCCGTTGACCAGACCGCAGCCGACTCGCTCCGCGATAGTCATCAGATCCTGTAGTCGTTCCTTCCTGCACCGGAACACGACAACGGGATACGAGTCATTGTGGCCACGCTCGCCGTTGCAGCTGTAAAGCGGTACGCACTTCGCTGCCGCAAGAGCAAACACGGCTGCGGCCACGCCTAAGTCGAGTCCAAATAGCGAATCGTACAACTCGTCGGATCGTTCATCGTCCAAACACTCGTCATCGGAAAGCCGCCTCTCTTCGATTGCTTTGGTTTCGATCGCAGCGACCCTCTTGGCGTCCGCCCAACTCACTTGTCTGAGGTGGACGTACGCCCGATTTATCGACTCGCCGTCGGCTCCGGTGGCAACCTCCATGGTCGGCCACTCAAGGTCCACAGCTCGCGCTGAGCGTTCTATGAGGACCTCTCCACCCCGCTCGTTCCTCGCTAGTGCCATATGGCAAATCCTAACTCCGCCTGCCTCCCGCTCCCTCAAGCGGACATAACCTATTGTTGACGACTGAGCATTTGGGCCCGTACCCTATTGCATAGCATGCTGGAGGAGGCGCTACCTTGGCGTACGCCAAAGCGGCAGCCTCGTTATCTGCGGCTGCTCCAAACGATAACCCACTTTCGTGTCTCGAGCTTTTCGCTGGAGCTGGCGGGCTCGCGTTGGGATTGTCCCGGGCCGGCTTCGTCCCACAGCTCGTGACTGATTGGGATGTGCGCGCCTGCGCAACTCTGCGAGCTAACGCAGATCCACCGCGATCCTACACAACGAATTGGCCAGTTCGACAGCAGGATGTTCGACGGATCAAGTACGCAGACTTTGATTCGATAGACTTGCTCTCTGCCGGAGCCCCTTGCCAGCCGTTCAGTCAGGCCGGACTGGGGTTAGGTCATCAAGACTCGCGGAACATGTTCTCCGAAGTTCTCCGCGCGGTGCGACAGCTAAGGCCGCGGGCCTTCATTCTTGAGAATGTCCGCGGCTTGGTCTTCCCTCGATCTCGCCCGTACTTTGACTATCTGCTGGCTCAGCTGCACTCTCCGTCAATAACTCTGGGGCGATACCGAACTCCTGAGCGCCACCGACAGGTACTTGATGCAGTTGCTGAAGCTGAACGTGAGTATCGCGTCGATTGGAAGCTGTTGAACGCTGCTGATTTCGGACTTCCCCAAAACCGAATTCGGTTGGTCATTGTCGGATTTCGCATCGATCAACAGGATTCATTCGTCTGGCCGGAAATATCGCACAGTCGGGTAGCCTTGCTCGACGCTCTTCATGGCGAAGAGTACTGGGAACACCACCAGCTACCTCGACGAGTCAGGCTGGCAACACGGCAGTCCATTGCTAAGAAACCATGTCCTTGTGTCCCACGAGACAACCCAAATCGGTGGCTGACTGTGCGCGATCTCACGAAACGACTCGGTCCACCCGGCAAACAGGCCGATGATCCTTGGCACATGCTTGTACCTGGAGCTCGACTCTATGCTAAGCATTCGGGTAGTCCGTTGGATTGGCCCGCCAAGACGGTCAAGGCGGGGGTTCACAGCTGTCCCGGAGGCGAACACATCGTCGTCGATGACAGCGGCAAGCATCGCTACTTGAGCGTGCGGGAGTGCGCAAGTCTCCAAGGCTTTCCAGAGGATTATGCTTTACCTGAGGTTCGAATGCATGCAATGCGGCAACTCGGCAATGCAGTGCCGGTGAATCTCGCCGAGGCGATGGGTAAGCAGCTAGCCAGGACACTGACCAATGGTTAAGCGATCCAAGACAAAGGGACCCAAAGAAGCGGGGGCCCGCACAACATCGAATGGTGCCGTCTCGGATTCGGTAAACATCACTCCGACACCGAAGATCTTGAAAGTCCTCGGCCAGATTGAGTTTGATCCCTGGCAGTGCATAGCTGAGCTGGTCGACAACAGCTTCGATGAGTTCCTCGAGATTGAACGAGAAGGAACGGCGCCGATTGAAGCGCTGGAAGTCACCGTTACACTACCGCCCGCCTCTCCGCTATTCACCTTCGAAGAGCCTCCGCCGCCTACGGTGGTTGTCAGCGACAACGGTCGAGGAATGACCCTCGCACAGATCAAGAATGCTGCCACTGCGGGATGGTCGGCGAACGATCCATTCAGCAAACTCGGCCTCTTTGGCATGGGATTCAATGTCGCGACAGCTCGACTCGGCCAAGTCACACGTCTCCTTACAACGCGCTCAGGCGACGCCGAGTGGGTGGGAATAGAGATCGATCTAGACAAACTGACGCCCGACTTCATGGCTCCCGTCGTGAGACAACCCAAGACCACAAGATCGGAGCACGGGACCCGCGTCGAGATTTCAAACCTCGACCGTCGCGCGGACTGGCTCACAAGACCCGCAAATCAATCCAGGCTCAGAGAGACGCTTGGCGGAATCTACTCCTACTTGCTCGATACGAAGGGCTATCGCCTTATCGTCAGTGGAGTTCCGGTCAAGCCCATCCGGCATTGCGTCTGGGACGAAAGCCGCTTCGTTACGCGCGGAAAGGAAGTCATTCCTGCCGTCATCCGCATCGACGAACCGTTAGCTGACCGAGCTGTGTGTCACGCGTGTCTCACGTGGCAATCGCTCGACAACCGTGTCTGCGACGAATGCGGGAATGATCACCTAGAGGTTCGCGAACGACGGGTTTGGGGATGGGTTGGCATTCAGCGATATCTGCACACCAAGGAATACGGTCTCGATTTCCTGCGGAATGGCCGAAAGATACTTCGATTCGATAAGACCGTATTTCAATGGCGCGATCCTGACGATCCGTCGGGACAGGGTGACGTTGAATATCCCATCGAACTCGCGCATCAAGGTGGCCGAATCGTGGGCGAGATCCATGTAGATCACGTGCCTGTCAACTATCTCAAGAACCATTTCGAGACGAGCGATCAAGGATGGCGTAAGGCCACGGAGATAGTTCGGGGTAGCGCACCTCTACTGCCGAGGGAGGCTAGACGACTTGGCATGGAGAACAACTCCCCACTAGCGCGGCTACATCGCGGCTTTAGGCGGAACGATCCCGGACGTAACTACCTAATGCCCGGCAATGGCAAAACGGTGCTGGACACAAACGACTGGGGCAAACTGTTTCGACAGGGAGCCGCTGACTACCAGGACGATTCAAAGTGGTGGGAAGCCGTCGTACGGCACGACCAACTTGTAGAAGAAGCCAAGAGCGCAAAGGCGAATCACGAACGGAGCGTCAGTGAAGCAATCGCTGATCCGACGGAAGAGTTCCGCCAGCCAGCTGAGTTGTCGCGAGACGCGGAAGCGAACCCTGCGCCGAACGAACCTCCGATCACTGAGGCCGATCGGGTTGATGCGCTCCTGGCGTCATCGCGCGGCTACCCGGAGCTCGATGGCCAGTTCTCGGCGCAAGGTGTGGCCGGTCGGCCAATCAAAGTAACTACCTACGTCGTGTCGGGCACAGAAGTGAGAACCCCCGAGGGAGTTCGAGCTCCGGTGTGGCTGGCACCAATTCGCGGGGGTTCATTCGCAGCGTTCATAGATACGAGCCACGCGCATTTCTCTACGTTCGATGACGATCCTGCCGACGTTGTCCTAATGGAAATCGCCCAGCACTTGCTGGCTCGCTCCCAGGGAACAGCCCGTCCGATCAGTGCGGTGTTTGCCGACCTGAAGCAGCGATATCTAACGTCAAGGACGATTGACCCTAGCCGGCTCGTCGCGCAGGCAACCGACTTGCTACGTATCCTACAGCGACGCATGGTCCAGTGTGTGACGGAAAACCCCGAGCGTCCCTGGCAAAACGTATTGAACGACTACGAACGACACTTCACGCAAGATAGGATCGCGGAAGTCGAGAAGACGGACGACATCGCGAAGGTAGTGAACGCGGGACGCTACATTCTCTATGTGCCCCCAGGGATCGTGCCGCGAATCGTTGAGGAGTGGCCTGAAGCCTTCTTTGATGGTCGCCTGTTTGCGGGGCCGTATCATAACCTCGGTAGCTCTAGCGCCCGCCGCCAAGCGGTCGCTACGATCACGGGCTTCCTAAACGACATCTCCTGGCTCGCCGCGGCACCGCCGATCTGGAATCGCGACTTGCTGATTCGAGCTCAGCTAAGCCTCCAACTGTTGCCTGATGAGCTAGTTTCGATGGATGACGACTAAGACCTTCTGTAATGACCGCTCATACATTCCTTGAGCCAGGCAGGCTTACCAAAATCGGTCCGCACGCCTTTGCGCGCAACGTCGAGCGCCTCCTGTGGCATTTGGCATTTTCCGACGTGCGCAACATAGATGGCGCCGGCGATGAAGGCGGAGACATCCTCGCCACCCGCGGCGGATTTCGCTGGGTATTTCAGAGCAAATGGAAGGCTAGCGGGACCGTAAGCAATGAAGCGGTCCGACAGGTTGACGCAGCCAAAGCCTTCTACTCCGCTGATCGAGCAGTGGTAGTTACCAACGCAAGATTGAGCCGGAAGGCCGGGGAGCATCGCGAGCGCTTGCTCAACGTTGGCGTCCGCGTAGACTTCTGGGATCACGACGCCTTGGAAAAGTTCGCTGCCGAGATATTGCCGGACTACGTACCCGCACGATACAAGCCCTACGAGTTTCAATCCGCCGCAATCGCGTCCGCTATAAGTTCGTTGGAGGCGACTGGGCGCTCACTGATCATCCTCGCCACAGGTCTGGGAAAGACGGTGGTTGGCGGTGAAGTCATCAACTGGTTCCTTCAACGAAAACCCAATGCAGAGATTCTAGTCGTTGCCCACATACGCGAGCTTGTAGGACAGCTCGAACGAGCCATGTGGCGCCACGTGCCCAAGACCATACCAACGCAGGTTCTATCGTCGGCGGAGAAGCCGGCTTCATATGCTGGGATAACGTGCTCGACGGTGCAGAGCGCGCTCGCGGCGGTAAAGACAGGCTGGAGACCTGGATTCGTGTTGGTGGACGAAGCCCATCACGCTGCGGAACAGGGCATGTTTCAAGAGTTGCTCGATCTTCTGCGCGACGTCCCTACCATTGGACTTACCGCGACCCCTTGGCGGGGAGATGGCTATCAGATTGCCCAGCGATTCGGCGAACCCAATTTCACCATGGGAATCGCGAAGGGCATGTCGAAGGGATTTCTGGCTCAAGTTGACTATCGACTCTTCGTCGATACTATCGACTGGGCAACTATTCCCGAGTTGAGCCAACACGGACTAACGATTAAAGACCTGAACCACCGACTCTTCCTACCGCAACGGGACGATGCCGTCATCGACCATGTTCGTGATGCGTGGCGCGAGACAGTTAACCCGCGGGCGATCCTGTTCTGTAGAACGATCGACCACGCCGAGGAAATCGCCCGTCAGTTGAGGGATGCGGGGTGGAAACGCGCGGCCTGCGTAAGCACTCGCCAGAATCGCAGAGAACGCGATCTATTGATGAGCGAGTTCCAAGATGGTCGGGTCCCGATCGTTACGACGGTGGACATCTTTAACGAGGGCGTAGACGTTCCGGATGTGAACATCCTTGGGTTTCTCCGAGTAACGCACAGCCGTCGAATCTTCGTGCAACAACTAGGCCGTGGCTTACGACTGCGACCCGGCAAGGAACGCGTTCTCGTTCTCGATTTCGTGTCTGACATCCGCCGAATCGCCGCTACTCTCGACCTCAAGAGGGCGTTGCAGCGGCTTGCTCTAGGTGAGATCGAGCGGCTCTCACTTCCACAGTCGAGCGTCACCTTCAACGAGCCGGAAGTGGGATCTCTACTGGAAGAGTGGATCAAGGACGCCGCCGCGCTGGAGGACGCAAACGACGAAGTGCGGCTGCAGTACCCGGACATTGGCTGAAAGACGAACGCGAGTACGAGATGGACACGTTGAGTTCCGAGGAGCGCTCCCGCCGCATGGGACTGGTTCGCTCTCGAGGCAACAAGAGTACAGAGCTCGTTGTCGAAGCGACCCTCGCCACGCTCGGCTTACCTCGGTGGCTCAAGCATCCCGCCTTCGTTCCGGGACGCCCCGACTTCTACTTTCCAAGCCTAAGGCTCGCCGTCTTCATCGACGGATGCTTTTGGCACGCATGTCCGTCGTGCGGTCGCCTGCCGAAGACACGAACGAAGTTCTGGAGAGACAAGATCGACTCGAACCGACGCAGAGATAGGCGCGTTCGAGCGCAGCTTTGGAGAGATGGGTTCCACGTGATTCGAATATGGGAGCACGATCTCAAGGCGGCGCGGTGGAAAGATCGGCTCGTTAGGCTCTCGAGCCGCGTGACGGCCGGCTCGACTAGTCAGTCCCGGCCGCACTCCGTAAGGCGTCCCAGACCTGCTGTTTCACTTTAACGTGATGTCGTCGAGTCAAGTAGCCTAGCAATATTTCCTCGCGAATACGCAGCGCGTAGCCGTCGTTTGGGGTCTGCGAATGGCTATCGAACTCAATTAACCGTTGGTCTACGTCGGTCGCACCCGCCTCCGCTCTTTGACGGTTTCGTATCCTCGCCTTCTCGAACGCAATGAGCATTGAGCGTTCGACGGCCGAAACGCCACCGCCGCTCACATCTCGGAACAGGTAGTAATAGAGACTGATCATTCCCACTTGCTTCAGCAGCGAATCGCCGTTAGTGAACACACCACACATGTACTCTAGTGTTCCGCGGACGCTCTTCTTTAGCCGGCTCACAGCAGCAGGCGACGCGACACGTTGCTTCGCGGCGCGCCACTTCTTGAAATTCCTTACGAACTCGTCTAGATCGATCTTCTTCGTGTTGGCTATGCGATTCTTGAACTCGACATAGAGGAATTTGGCAACCAAGTCTCGATGTCGGTATCGGCGGTCACTAAACGGAACCTTATCGACGAAGAAGCGATGCTTCGCCAGGTCCCTGATTGCGCTCGGCAACGGTCCTCCAAACGCGTTCCGTTTCTCCGGCGCATTTAGCGGTACTGCTTCGTTGAGCCGCGAGAACATATCCTCGATCAAATCGAGGTCGTCCGTCTGGATGGTTACGATATCCAGTGGGGTCGCATCGAACCTCGACTTCAGATCCGGATACTGCTTGCCAAGCTCTGCATAAGTTAGTCCGGCAGCATTGACTGAGGAGTCCTTGAGATAACCAAAATCGTCGGCGAGCGCGAATTTCCCGTCAACGAAATCCCAAATCGATGTTAGTCGTTGCTTCCCGTCGATGATCGCGTAACGAAGGTATTTGCCCTTCGCCCGCTTCGCGGGAACAAACTCGTGGAAGTACATCTTTGGCACATCGAATCCGTTGATGAGCGAGTCGATAAGTAACTGCCGGTTTTCTCGCCTCCAGATCCCGCTAACTCGTTGATAGTCGGGATCGAGCTCTATCTGCGACCGCTCAGAGTAGACCACCAAGATCGACGACTGGGGATAGCGCCCGATCCGATACTCATCCATTGAACCGACCCCGCAATTCTCGTCCGACGTTATCCAATTCTGGAAACACGGTCAGCCGCGTGATCTTCAGCGCCGTGAGCTCTCGACGTAGTCGCTCCTTGCTCGCGGCCGGTACGACGAACCGGCCGACGTGCTTCATGTCGCCGACCGACTCCACCGCAATCGGCTCGCGATGCGTGACGGTGAACACGCTGTGCTGTGCCTGCATGCGTAGTGATTGACGGATCGCAATTCCCGCAGCTGGGTTAAAGCGCGACTGGTGCTCTTGCGCCAGGATTGTTGGGAGGTAGTTCCGTAAGTATTCGTCCTTCTCCTCAAAGATAGGTAGGTTCCCGGTCACCGGATAGACAATATTGGCATGCTCGTTCAGCTCGGTGGGGTACAAGACCCAGAGCGCGCCATCCCTTGCGTCGTTCTTGCCCACCGCGTCATCCGAATTGACCGCGAAGTAGAGCCCTATTAGAGGGTTCTCTGTCCAGTCCAGCAGACGCGTCGGAACACCGTGGTGCCTCATGAGGAAGAGCCATTCCCACTCGGTCGTCGGACGCTGCGTTACGAACTGCAGCGCGTCTTGCTTGAACCCGTTCACTAGGACGGGCTCATGATCGAGCGTGTACGGGGCTCGCCCGATGGATGGAAGGAGGCTATAAGTGCTTACTGTGCAACCCCGAAACCACATCAGCGAAGGCGCCGGGCGCAAACGTTCAAGCGCCGCCACTAGTTGTGCGACGCTCGAGATCCTTCGGCCGTCGAATCGCATGCTCGCCTCCCCAGCGCATCAGAGCGCGTTCCGCCCTCAGCGTCAAGCAGCTCCCCAAGCCGCTTTGTTCTGCCCGTCATCGAGCGCGGATGAGGCTTCAACGCCCCCTGGACCGCCGCGACCGAACGGACAGACCTTCTTCTGAATTCCATATTGACGCGAACCCAAGCAGGATGCCTTGACTGCACGACGTATGATTAGAGATACGAACAGATGTCTCACTTGCCCACTGATCGCATTCGACCACCAGGCTCGGGTTCGGCGCAACCGACAACCAAAGGAGAGACCATGAGCAACCTAATCGAACGCTGCGCGCGATGCGGACGGCAAATCGCCGTGTCGATCGTGTCGCGATTCAACACCGATGTCATCTGCATGGAATGCTCCTACAAAGAGCGTGCTCATCCTCAGTACGCCGAGGCCGTCGCGAAGGAGGAGGAAGAAATCCGGCGAGGAAATCTCAACTTCCCCGGGATCGGGAAACCATCCGATCTGTAATCCAGTCGGGGTTGCGCAGCACCAACCCCGACGCTCCCTGCGTCGCACAATCTACGTTGTGCGACGCCCATCTCTAGCCTCGCCCACGCACGGTTCTCAGTAGGCCCAAAGTCCACCATTCGCCCCATAGGCGTGTGCTCCCAGGCATCGCCTATAGGCCCGAAAACTGACCCCTTGACTGCCGACGTTTTCGGCATGAGATAATCCCCGCCAGATGACCGATGATGAACTAGGACAACTCGACCTGCTCTTTGACAACAAGCTCTCTCCGATCCGAGAGACACTCAATGGCGTTCACAAGGAAGTTCAAGGCGTGAACCAGCGACTCGATACGGTCGCCGGTCACCTAGTAGAGGCGGACGAGAAACTCAGCGCCGTCGACGCTCGCTTGACGAGTATCGAACAAACCCAGACCCAAGACTCCGAGCAACTCGACCGCATCGAACGCAAGCTCGTGAAACAGGATGACCGCCTCGAGGTCCTCGAAGAGAAGACTGGCGGCCCCCTACTCCACCGAAGGTAGCAGCCTGAGGGGTTCCCCCTCATTCAGCTCAAGGGTCGAGATGAACTCAGCCGCCGCGCGGCTTCGCCCTTGACCTGAATTCACCCCGTTTCTCTGTTCCCTGTATGGCTTTGCGCAGGCAAAGCCTTCTTCAATTCCGCGAAGACAGCCACCAGCATTCCCCAAACCGGCATCGAACACCGACTGAGAGTCACATCTCGGGCAGGTGTCTTTGTGTTCTCCAGCATCTAGCACCAGTGAAAGGAACGCCCATGCAAAGTAGAGCGACGATCACCAATGCCAAGGTGGCCGGCAGCGAGTACGGAAGGGAGAGCACGCTCACCCTCACGCTCGAAGTGCGGTTGCCGGTCCCGGTCGAGGTGAAGCCTATTCACGAGTGGGCCGCATCCGACCTCGACTACAGCACACGCCAGGAGATCGCCAACGCGCAACGCCGGCGCCGCGAGGCCAAGCAGACTAAGAAGCTCAGCAAGGCCGAGAAGAAGGCGCAGGAGGAGGCCCACGAGGGGAACCGCGAATGCAGCATCGCGAGTTGCGAGAGCTGTTATCCGACACAGCCGGAAGAGCATTTCGTTTGTCTCGCCCACCAGTCGCCGCTGATGGAGTGCCCGGAGTGCGATGAGGAGAGCGCCGTCTACCTCGATCCCGAGGACGTCGCGACACTTCGCGCACAGTACGACACGTATCTCGATGGGCAACGGCAGATCAACCATCTGGCACTGGCCGCGGCCCAGGAGGCGGCGCTCTTTCTCCTGTTGATCAAGAAGCCCGTGCTTTTGTCCATCGCGCCAGCGCAACAGGCGTTCGCTGACCTGCTGCAGCTCGCCGCACCGCAAAACTAGAAGGAGGAGACAAGACCATGCCACGAGACGAGGAAACCCAGGGCGGTAGCAGCGTCGGCAGCGACGGCAAGACCTGGGCGGAATGGAAGCAGGAGCTCTCCGACGCCATCGAGGAGCTCGACAAGGCCTGCGCCCACGCGCGCCAGGTCATCTACCGGCTGCGGCCGCTTGTGCGACCGAAGCCACGCAAGAACGAAGAAGACGAAAAGAGAGGCGACGAGCGTCAGCCGGCGCCGCTGCCGCAGGGGAGGGGGCGCTACCGTGGCCGAGGCAGGGAGTGACGCCCCGATCTTCTCAGTCACCTTCCGGTTCGCGGACCTCGACGAGGCCGGCAGAGCCTACGAGAGAGCGAGAGATCTGATCTTCGGCGCCGACCTGAACGCCAGCGCCTACCGGGTCGTGCTCAACGGTGTCACGCACGTCGTGATCGTCGGTGAGGACGTGCCGTATCCGCGCTTGCAACAGGCGCTGCCAGAGATCTGCGAGAAGGGAGAACTGGCTGACGTGCCCGACGAGGTCGTACTCATGCTCGCCTTCCGTCGCGCCCAGTTCGATGGCCCCGACGTGAAGTTCGAAAGAAGGTCAGCTTCATAGCAAGGACCAGCACCACAATCGCAGAGCCCGCCGCAAGCAAATGCAGAGAGGGGAGAGAGACCGAGGAAGTCGCTCCCCCTCTTTTCTTGCCCACAAGTCCACGCCACTAGCGAGGAGGGATCGAAATTGAACGCGAACACTACGGTCTGCGAGATGTGCCTTCAAGCCGGGGCCGAGGAAGCGATAGCACGGCCAGACGAGTGCGACCTGCTCTGTGTCATGTTCGGCTCGGAGATCGGCGACCACTTGTGCGAAGAGATCGAGAACGACGGGGTCATGCGATGCGGGTGCTCGTGCCATGAGTCAATCAAGCAGTTGCTGAGAGGGACGCCGCGATGAACCGGAGATCGCCGTACACACCGCCGCTTGACGTCACGAGCGCGCACGCACTCTGGCTGATCCGCCAGCGGAACGGTCGGCCCATGACGAAGATCCTGCGCGACGCTGTGCGTCACTACGTGCAGACGTTCTACCCGGACATCGACATGACGCCTAAGCCGCCGACGAAGCCGTCGTACAAGGTAGGGCGCTAACCGCTGTGAGCATGCAACTACTGACCGCATCGCTCCGGAGGGCGCTGCCACCGCTCGGGAGCACCGAGGCCTTAGGGATGGACGCGCCATCATCGTCAAGTTCTTCACGCCTACGTCCAACTGGACGTGGTACGCCACCGAGTTCGATGGCGAGGACATGTTCTTCGGCCTGGTAGACGGATTTGAGAGGGAGCTCGGCTACTTCTCGCTTTCTGAACTCGAATCCGTGCACGGGCCGTACGGCGTCGGCATCGAGCGCGACTTGTACTTCGGAACGCATCACACAGTGAGGGAGTTCCTGTAGCTGACCTCACCACCAGCCCGCTATTCGTCTCGCGACGATGGCGGGCTTTCTTTCATGCTTTCTTTGCGCGAGCTTTCCGCACTGGCATGCTCCAACAGCTCAACTAATCGATCAGCCATATTGACATCTCTGATCTCTTCGTCGTACGATCTTCATTAGCCCGGCGACACGTATGTACGAATCATTCTTCGGTCTCCAGGAGAGGCCGTTTTCCATTTCTCCTGATCCGCGTTTCTTCTTCCTCAGTAGTCAACACAAGGAAGCGCTCGCCAAGTGCCAGTACGCCGTCCAAGAACGGATGGGGCTCGCCGTGGTCTACGGTGACGTTGGCACGGGCAAGACAACCATCGCCCGACGCCTCTTTCAAACCTTCACCGACAATCCCTCTTTCCGCACCGCCATGATCATCAGTCCCCGCCTCAAGACGGAGAACGCCTTTTTGCGGGAGATCATGAAGGAGTTCGGCGTTGGGACGAAGCAGTCGTTCGCCGACTCGCTCGACCTCTTCCGCGCCTTTCTCGCCGCGGAGTTCAAGGCCGGCCGCACCGTCATCCTCCTGGTTGATGAGGCTCAGGGGATCCGCAGCGTGAACTTCGAGCTGATACGCAGCTTGCTCAACTACGAAACCGACAGCCAAAAGCTGCTCAACGTTGTCCTCTTCGGACAGAACGAATTGGCGTCGAAGCTCGATGCCCGTCCCGAGCTCAAGAGTCGCGTGACGATCTTTGGCGCCCTCACCTCACTCTCGCGCGACGACACGGAAAGCATGATCCGCTTCCGCTATCGCGTCTCCGGTGGCGAAGATCCGCCCTTGTCCAAGACTGCGTACGACGCTGTCTATCGATTCTCAACCGGGCTCCCCCGCATGATCTGCACCATTTGCAACACCGCCCTGACCAAGGCGTTCGTTCAGGAGGCCAAGACCATCGAGGAGCCATTGATCAGAGCGGCCGCCGAAGAACTCCGCGCAACGCCAGAGGCCGAGCCGTCAGCAACGAGAAGGAGGGCTGCATGAACGAAAACGATGGCACCTTCTCCAAGCTCATGGAAATAGCTGAGACTGCCCCGTTACCAACAACGCCATCGAAACCGCCGCGCCTACCGAAACGACCGCCGGCCAGCGCTAAAGGCCCGACGCCGGAGCCAGCCGAAGACATCAACGCCACGCCCTACATCAGCCAGAACTATCGCTTCACCGACGATGAGCTGCGTTGGCTGCGCAAACGTTCCTTCGACCTGTCGGAGCAAGCCGGTGCCAAGGTCTCACAGAACACCATTCTCCGAATTGCCTTGCGCGAACTTCGCGAAGCCTGCGACCGCAACCCCGACACCAATCCCCTTTCCAAGACCGTCACTCGCTTGAAGAAATAGCCGTTACGGTTCCGTGCTCCCATGTACCCATAGTTGCACGGTTGCGTCCACCCACCCGTCCAACATTCCGTCCACCCACCGCTACGTCCACCCAACAACGCGACCACCCACCCATGCAACCGCGGGAGGATGGTTGTAGACAACGGTGAGAAGATGGAAGAAATGGACCAAGTAGACATCCGCCGGCGTGACCGGCTCAAGAAGCACTACACGACCGTCTCGAACGTCATCATCTTCGGCTACCAGCAGCTCACTGACAGCGAGAAGCTGACCTACCAGGCGATCGACAGTTTCGACTGGAGCGATGGGGAAGGGCTGCGCAAAGGCTATGCCTACCCGTCCCTGCGCACCCTCGCGCGACGCCGTGGGCTCGACGAGCGCACGCTGCGTCGTCATCTGGCCGCGCTCGAAGTAGCCGGCTTGCTGCGACGCGAGCAACGCGTAGGTCAACCGAGCCTCTTGTGGATCGAGGAGCCGTCAGAGAAGGAGAGTGAGGCGTACTTATCCACAATTGCTATCGGTCCGGACACAAATGTCCGGGGTACCCCGGACACAGATGTCCGCCCCCTAGATGAAGAATCAGAAAAATCAGAAACAGACAAAACCGTTAACGGGGTTAAGGCCTTTACGGGGAGAAGGGGAGGGAAGCGCTTCCTATCGGCTTTGGAGAGAGCCAAACGGGAGTGGTTAGCCAACCACATGGTGGAACAACTCGGGGATCCTCACAGCCTCGGCTTCTATCGGAAGGTCGCGGATACGGTTCCAGAACCGCGCGTCTTCGAGGCCTTAAGTCGCCTAAAGGACGCCGCGACCCGAAGTCGCGTTAGGTCTAGAGGTGCACTATTTGCCAGCCTTATCCAACAGAGGGTTGACAACTCAGGTTAGACTATATGCACGATGAATCGAATCCCGTTTCACTGGTGGTCCTACGATCTTCGATCTGAGTTGAAGGCTGGCTGGCGCGACGAGATCCTCGCGGTGGTTGAGACATTCGCCAAGCCTCGCGAACTCGTTCCGACATCGGTTACAAGTCGTGAAGCAGGTGGTTCGGATGTCCGGATCCCGGTCCTAACAGTTGGGGGGCTAACCCTCCGGCAGCAACTTCCGTGGTTAGAAACGCTATACAAAGGCCGATTCCGAGAGCTGGCCCAAGAGATCACACAGGAGCCCGTTTCGCCCGCCGACAATCCACGGTACGGGATCAACCTTAACGTGCAGCGTGGGCGTGGGATGCGCTACGAATGCCACGTCGACTCCAACCCGGTTGAGGGCCTTCTTTACGTGACGGACCATCCGGCGGGAACGGGCGGAGAGACTGTCTTCTCAAACGTTGGCGATGTTCCGACGTGCGAGAAGGTGGACGAGGATGCGACACGCGTACACCCTGTAGCGGGGCATCTCATCTTCTTCGACGCGCGACATCACTCTCACTACGTGGCGCCCTTGTCAGTTGATGGCGCGCTGCGTGTGGTCGCTGCGATGAACTTCTATACGCCGTCATGTCCCGAGAGTTCACGACCGGCTGATCTCAATCGACATCTGTTCGGCGAAGACTGACCGTTCCCGTCAACACGGCAACACCAACTAACCGCCGTGATATAATGTGAAAAATGACATCTCCTCCGAAGACTGCCCTTGTCACCGGAATAGACACAAACACAATCGCCAGGGGCATTTGCGTTAGTCTGCTCGAATCAGGCTACGAAGTAATCGCCACCTCCGAAGGCCAGTACCAGACGGGCACGAAAGAACGGATCCAATTCGACGACGCAAATGCCGAACTTCCTCCGGTTACCTTTGAATTAGGCGACCTCAGCTCCGAAGAAGGCCTGTCGGCACTTATTTCACGATTGTCCAGTCGTACATATGACGTGCTCGTGAACTGCGGCGCGACTCTTGCATCAACGCCAAGTGGAAGCCTGCGCAACGAATTCCACGAATTTGACTTCTCCGAGTTCAATCGCGTCCTTCAGTACAACGTCACAGCAGTGGCGGCTATCTGCATCGGGCTGAAGGCCCACATAAAGCCCGGTGGCGCCATCATCAACCTGACGAGCAGTGCTGCCCAAGAGGGTGCGTTTGCCACTATTTCCTACAACGCCAGCAAAGCTGCGGTTGACAGTCTCACCAGGTCGCTCGCCAATGGCCTCGGGCCATCGAAAGGTATCAGAGTCAATAGCATCGCCCCTGGTTGGATACCTCCCAGCAGCGACGTAGCCGAGGAGGGCATCGTGGCGCTCGCCAACGCACTCACGCCGTCACTTGTTGCAGGCCGGCCAGAGGATGTGGTCGCGGCCGTGCATTACCTTATTGGCGCGCCCTTTCAGAATGGCTCTGTCCTTGCTGTTGATGGAGGCATCACAAGCAGTTACCTCGCGTATATGCTGGAGGCGTTGCAGTTGCAGGGAATCTCGATGGATGACACCATCCAGTCCCTGGTGTCATTGATCACTCAAAGCAAGCGCAAGCTCCGTTCTAACGACTGAGCAATAGCCCCTAACTAGGTCGATCCGGTGACTCAGGAACACACGAACACCGTGAGTGCTTCCAGGCAAGATCACAATGGCTTCTGGGCCCGTCAGTCCCAGAAGGATAAGGTCGTGATCATTGCCTTGGCGGTCCAGCTAGCCCTATCTGTAGGGCTCCTTCTGGCTGGATTACTTGACCTAGGCATAGGAAAACGATTTGCGCTTTCAACGGGAACCATTGCCGCGCTCGTAGTCAGCCTCCAGTTTGCGATAAGGGGATTCTTCGTCGACCAAACGGCCGAAATCGACAAGATCAGCCGTGAATTGCAGGACATTAAGAGCCAGATCTCCCGAACTCTCGAAGAGATGGAGAGCATCGCAGGACTCGGTGAGACCTACGTCAAGATCTTCAGGCAAAGCGACGAGATCAAAAACCAATACCAGAGTAGTCTCGATTTTTTTCTGCGCCGGCTCAGTAACTGTATCGATGACAAGCGATCTGGTGCGTTGAATTTGATGGAGTACTACGGAGTTCTTGAGAACCTGGCATCACGAATCGAAGGTGACAAAGCCAGCGGTGAAATCGCGGGCCAGGGCTACAACGGTGGCATTTGGGCACTATCGTTCGTTCTGGACAATGAGTGGGACGATAGCGACATTTACGAAGCGAAATGGTTCGAGACCTTGAAGCGCGTGGATCGGGGCGGCATTCCCACACGAAGGCTGTGGGCATTTGACAAGGAGATGCGAACGCTTCTCACCAGGGAGCCGATCGAGGAAGCCGGTCGCGAACTAGTGCGCAGACTATCGCTCTACTGCGCAAACGATACCGCGTTCAAGAACACCGTGTCCTACGCCCTCCCTAAGGAGTCGATAATCGACGAACATGTGCGGCTTTTTGGGAAGGGCTTCTTCGCGGCGGCTTTTTCAGGTGGTGGGTTAAGCCTCATAAGGGGAGTGTGCTTTGACAATTTGCTGTCGTCGAACTCACTGGGTGGGGAGATCGACTACGACGAGACGCGGATTCGACAGATTCGGCTGCATTGGGAGAGATATTTAGCCCTCGCAAAGCCGCTCAAGGAGTATCTAGCTGATATCGCCAGTAGCTCGGCCAAGGAATTCATGAAGACATCTTGGAACGCGAGCATCGCAAAGGGTTGAATGAGACATGGATACCCTGCCGACAGTGAGAGTTGGATCTGAGCTATCGGTGGAGGAGTTGTATTCCCTACTCTGTCTACGGGTCGGGGTCTTCGTTGTAGAGCAGCACATCGCTTACCCAGACCTTGACGGCCTCGACTTGCTCCCTTCCACGCATCACCTCTGGTTAATGGATGGCGCCGAAGTCGTTTCCTGCCTCCGCGTTTCTACCGAGGGTCACGAGCGTAGGATCGGGCGTGTCTGCACTAAGCGAGAACATCGTCGTAAAGGCTTGTCGCGCGTGCTTGTCTCAGCGGCTGTGGCAGCGTTCGGCGACCGTCCGTTGGTGTTGGATGCGCAGTCATACGTCGTAGACTTCTACCGGGAATTTGACTTTGCTGTTAGCGGGCCGGTCTTTCTTGACGATGGGACTCCTCATTCACCCATGCGACGACACGTTGTTGGATAGAGCCACTGAAGGCGCTGAAGCGTTGGCTCTACCCAAGGGACATGGCAGGTCACAACCCCTCGTTTCGCACTACCAGACTTGCCGGAACACAATGCCCTCTCGCGGCACATCTCTGACGTGATCGACACCTTCTATTGGACTGAAGTTGCCCAGCCGCAATACAATCTCATGGTCAGATGCCGCGCAGGCATGACCATCGGACTCGTCGCAGCGTTGCGCGAACAGCGTCCTTGCCCAGATTCAGGCGTGACCGCCGGACACAGAAACTCGCTACCGAGCCTTCTAATCCGATGGGTCGCTGGTTCGAATCCAGCCGGGGGTACCAGACCTCTCTTTTGAATCTGAAATTGGCCACCGTGGGGGACGCCCGCAGCAGCGCCGATGCCGATGTCCACACACTCGCCTCTCCGGTGCGCTTGGCTTTACCTTAGCGCCGCCACGAATTAACGTATCCGCAACGAGTGCTGCGGTCGGCGACCGCCACCCTAGTCGTCTGGGTTGATAGACTAGTGCTGCCAAGTTAGCGAGATGACATGCAACCTGTAGTGTGGTGGTCTCTCATATTGGGAGGAGTCATTGGTGGCGTATGCAGATCATTGCTCAGCTCGCGCATCGAGTTGCCGTATATTCTGCGGCTGAAGAACAGTGGGCAGATCGTCATCGTACCCGGATTCGTTGGCGATCTCGCGCTCGGACCAGCCGCTGCGCTGGTATTGCTCGGAGCGTCTGCTTCGACGGCCCATTTTCAGACGGCTTACGCGCCTGCAGGGTTTTGGGCACCCTTCATATCGAGCATCGTCGCCGGTCTAGGCGCTGCGCAACTGCTACAAGCCCAAGTGAAGCAGCGCCTGGAATCCGTGGAACAGAGTATGATGGAGCGAATGGAATCTCAGTTAGGCGGCGACAGCCATGACTAACCCACCACCGTTCAACCGAACTTCACTACAGCGGTTTAGGGTTCAGCTTCGCACGTCGCGCAGCCTGCGAGAGCGTGCGGAGTTGCTCAAGACCCTTGATGAGCAATTGCAGGTGAGTGCCGTTGGCCAGGACTCGCTGGAGACTCCTGTCACCGGAACACCTGAAGGCGACAAGGATGAACCGGCGCCGTCGGCGACCAATACAGGCGTCAAGTAGCGCGAGATGTTACTTGACAGAATGTATACGAGTGCACATAATTGTGTCGCACCCCCGCCGGCCCTACGGAGTCGCAATCACCCGCCGAGATCTACTTCGGACGGGTGAGTTGTCGCCTATTTTGGCACTTGACCTGTGTCGCTATAGAGAGACAATAGCAGCGGCAACGGGTCGGTAAGAGGTCGTGCGTTGTTCATCAGGAGGGAGGACGATTTGGACAAGACTCGAGCACCAGCGCCGGCGCCGAGTGCCGACGCTGTTCGAAACTCAGTACAGAAGGGAGTTGAGAAAGTTGTGAAGCCTTTCATCAAGCGCGTCGAAGCGCAGCGAAAGGTTCCGCACTCAGGCAAGATTCGCGTCCGCTAGGCGAAGCAACCGCGACACCCCCTATAGGCAGGATGCATTACGCAGCCTGCCTATTTCGTTGCTCAGAGCTCACTGGACAACTATATTTTCGCGTGCTCGCTGAAGCTCTTTCGCGAATACAAGACGCTGGGGTTGTCTCCATCGACGTATTCGTAGTCGTTCTCTCCGGGCCGTTCCCAGAACATGCCCGGCAGGTGCATTGAGATGACCGCCGAGAAGTTATCGATCCTGTCTGCGCCAGGGTCAAGGATCACCTCGCCTAACTTGGTCATCGTCGCCGCGTAGAAGCTGGCCGCAGTCACTTCGACGACCCAGACCCACCCGGGCATCTCCAGCTTGCGATAACGTTCCTTGATATCATCGGAATACGTGCACGCGGCCGATGTCAATGACTCACGCAGGTTCTCGCCCTTCACGATCAGTGTGCGAAGCAGCACGCGTCTCTCGCGCTGACGCTCCGCAAGCTCCCATTTCCATGGACACGTATTGGCATCGGCTTCTACCACCTCAATCATCTTCTCGTCATACAGCGTGAAGGCGACGTACGGCTCGACCTCCTCGGCCTTCAACCGGCAGTTCATGGACTTCGGCAACGGTACCAAGATCCAGTCAACACGCGCGCGGGCCACATCTCGAGGCATACTCATGTACGGCCCGTAGTTGTCGTCCTGAATGTAGTAAGAGGTTGCCCATAACGAGCTGATGACGTACGGGTGACGAGTCGACAGGCTCGGATAATAGTCAGATTCGGCCTCTGGCCACCACGCATCGCGATCGAAGCTGTGGCCGACGACAAAGAACGTATGGTGATAGGGCTCGCTCGCGATTCCGACGATTACCGGCAGCTCACTCTCGACATAGTGGTAGATCAACTCATCGGCGAAGAATGGTTCGCGCCGCGCCCTTGAAAGTTCGCGATCCTCATCATTATGTTCGCCTCCTAGCTTCTCAGCACTCTCCGAATCCGCGTCTTGGGGTTCAGCGGCAGTGCCGGTCCGCACCTCCAATACTTCACATCCCAAGGATTCAAGCACCCGCTTCATCTCGCCAAAACTGAGACCGTCTCGTGGTTCGTCGTGCTCCATAAAGTCGGAGATTTGGGAGAAGGACAAGATGTCTGAGTCGAAACGTGCATGGAGCGCGCGGGATACGGAATGCAGACACGCGTGCGCGCACACGCCGGTGTTGCCGTCTTGTTGAGTGAACGAACACGAATGTATCTTCGATGTCCCGATCACCATATCCTCAAGCCCGGAAGTGTCGCAGTCCCAATCGTGCGAACAGGTCAAGTAGGAACCGGGGTTCTCAGGAGGAGGAGGCACCACCGCACGAAGTACCGTTCCTCTAGCATCGGGCCTGATGATAGCGTAGCCGAAGTGAACTGCACTGGCTCCATTTTCGAGAACAAAATCCAGACGGCGCGCCGGCTTAGAGTAGCCGGGCTCCCCCCTCTTCTGCAGGTCTCTGACCTCGCTATCGAATTGTTCGTCGGACTGTAGCTCTTGGACGACCACTGCCCTGGCTCCGCTGCGATACGCTAATTCGATCACCCGCCTTAGAGCCTTCGAATCGCTGTATTTGTTCGCCACTGATATTACGGCGGCCGCGCTCGTCAGTTCTTCACGTGCTCTCAACTCTCAACGCCCTCCTCCGGAAGCCCATTAGAGCGAACGGATACCATACGTACGACCTATAGGGAATTCATCCCCAGGAAGAAGCCTCCGATCAATTGGTGCAAACGGTGAACTGCACGCTGTTCCCATCGCCCGTGACTTGCGGCCCGGCCGACGAGGAAGTCGCCTGCGAGCCTTCTCCGCTGGCTTGGACTGGTGATCGTGTCAAGGTTCGCCGTCACCCCCATCCGGTGGCGGCTAGGCCTAACTCGAAGCCAAGACGTTTGCCCTAGCCCCTGAGTCTGCTTGCCTAGCGGGCAACGTTCTCCAGCTTCCTCATCTTAGGCTGACCGACGGGCAGGCAATCCGTGGTCTCCGCCGTTCATGCGCGCACCGAAGTCATCGGATTAGCATCGCCGTGCTTCGGGTACGATTGCCGAGGCGGGAATGGGTGCTTCGGTCGCGGCGGGCCCGTTGGTCGTGCCGGAACCGCCGCCCGCTCCCCCTGCTGCGGCACCAATCCCGTCGAGCACTCGCGGATGGATCCCGATTCCGCAGCACCCGTGCGATCGAAAACGGTGATTGGACGGCCTTGACCGCTCTACTTACAATCCCATGGTCAGATGCCGCGCAGGCATGACCATCGGACTCGTCGCTGTGTTGCGCGACCAGCGTCCTGGCCCAGATTCAGCGTTGACTGTTGGACATGAGGAAGCGCAGGCGAGCCTTCTAATCCGACGGTCGCAGGTTCGAATCCTGCCGGGGGTGCCAGCTTCTCAGACTGAGCGAACTACGGTGAGAGCAAGGCGAACATGCAGGCATCAGAAGTTACGCGTGCGGTGGCTGCGGCCATGTCGACCGCCTCAGCGCTTGACCTGAAGTCGACGAACGCGATCGTTCTCAGCAACTCGAACAAGCTCGCTGTGCGCCTGCTGCCGTGTGACGTCCTTGCCCGAGTCGCATATCGAACAAGGGGCGATCCTGGCGCGCTTGCCACAGCTCGCGGCGCCGGCGAAGGCTGCGGAGCCAAAGCCGAAGATGTAGGGCAGGAGGTCGCACAGTTCGAGGTCGAGCTCGCGCAACGGCTCGCCGAAACCGAGAGCCCCGTCGGCATCCTTGAGCCTCGAGTACAGCCGCGCGTCTACGAGCTTGACGGCTTCGTAATCACGCTGTGGACCTACTACGAACCTGCAGCGCCTGGAGAGGTCTCGCCAGCCGACTACGCGAATGCGCTCGAGCGGCTGCATGCCGGCATGCGGAAGCTCGATGTCACGACGCCACACTTCACAGATCGCGTCGCGGAGGCTCAACAACTCGTTGCGAGCCGCGACCTCACTCCGGCGCTCGCCGACGCGGACCGCGAGCTACTCAGCAACACGTTACGGAGCCTGAGACAAACGATCTGCGACCGCGGCGCGGCCGAGCAACTGCTGCACGGCGAGCCGCACCCGGGCAACGTGCTCAGCACGAAGGACGGGCTGCTGTTCATCGACCTCGAGACGTGTTGCCGGGGGCCTGTCGAATTCGACCTCGCCCATTTGCCCGAAGAGGTCAGCGAGCGCTATGCGGGCGCTGACCAAGAACTGCTCGCCGAGTGCCGCGGTCTCGTGCTTGCGATGGTCGCAGCGTGGCGCTGGGATCCAGGCGACCAGCTCCCGAACGGGCAACGAGCAGCGCGAGAACTCCTCAGCGCCCTACGCGCGGGTCCACCGTGGCCGTCGCTCGATGTCATGTCGCGCCGACTCGAGCAGCGTCCAGTGGTTGACTGAGCGCTTTGTTGAAGCCTGCGATGATACGAAGTGCGGTGGCGAGAATCATCGATCACACGACAACGCAGCGATCGGTAGCTTCGATTGGATGTCTCGCGGTCACGTTCGTACAATCCGGTCGTCAGCCTGCTCGCTGGAACGCACGGCCAGATGGACGCGCCGACTCACTCCTCAATTGCCTCAATGCCAAGTCGCTTAAGGTGCTCAAGGTGATCGTGCATGGCCTTGAGTTCGTCGAGGGAGTGGCCCTTCCAATCCCTAACCTCTCCCACGACCCGAAGCGGGTCCCGAGCCCGGTATGACTTCGTCGGATTGCCTGGAAACCTCTTGTCCGTCAGGTTTGGGTCATCTTCAATCGGGCCGGTCGGTTCCACGATGTAAATCCTGCCGGGTCCTTCGCCGAGAGCCAGCTCGGCTCCCCACGTAGCCGCATCCAGGGTGGCAGTCAGGTAAACGTAGGCGGCCTTCTTCATGCTGCCGTAGTTAGAGCTATAGCCGGGCTCGATAAGATAGCCGGGCTTTAGGTCAGCCTTCGTGCCATGGTAGAGCCGTTGCGCAGTCAGGTCGTTGGCAGCTGCCATTCGCGCGCTCCTCTCACTTACCGGCGTGCGGAACCTGAGCCGCCAAACGCCCACGCGACCATCAGCGGAAACTCTTCTCGCCACATGGCGTCGTCGTGCCCCGCGACCCTCTCGCTCATCACGACTGTCCGCCGCAGTTCCGTCGCGCAGCGCGGCAGCCCACCGATCGACGGCTTCGATTGTTTGGTGCTGTACGCAGCCTTCGACCTTCCTCAGATTCCGACGTTGTCTGATACCTCAAAATGGGGGCGCAGATCTCTAATCGCGTGGCGTTGGTTCGAATCCAACCGGGGGTGTCACTCCTTAATGTCGGGCGCGATCCCAGCGGCAGTGATGAATTGCCGGATCTGCGACGCGTGCTCGGTCGTATGAACCACGAGGCCCGTGATGATCCAGGCGTGCGGATCGCCGCCGTAGCGGTGAGTCGGCGGCAGCGGTTTTGCCGCCTTCTCGTCCGTCATGCCTGCCAGCGTGTTGCGTGCCTGCTGGCGGCAATAGTCGATGTACGCGAGCATCTCGGATCGCGACCAGGCCGTGGGCAAGTTCGGAAGATCTCGCCAGTGCGGATGCCCAACGAACGGCGGCGGCGGGGCCCACGGGCCGAACTCCCCGTTCAGGTCGTAGTCGAGGCCTTCGAGTGCGTGCCACGCCACGCTCCAAGGAGTCGACCGTCGCTGGACCCATCGCTCGATTAGATCGCTGCGGTGTGCGGGGTCGGTGATGGGATTCCAGTCCGGGCCGAGGAACTGGTGGTCGGGGTCCGGGGCCGGAACCCGCCACATGCTCGCTTCCCACAGCTCGTCCGTGCAGTCCCGCACCGCCGCGGCCAATAGATCCAAAGCCTGATCGAAGTTGCGACCAAGGCTCTCCACCCAGATTGTTGCCATAGGCGGTCAGACTACCCCTGGTAGGGGCAGTGCCTCAAGACCTAAGGACCCGTGGGTCGCCGCCAGGCTCGGAAGTGCGGTTGCTGGACTTCGGCGATGGCGTGCGCCATCGCACCCCAGCAGGCGTTCGCGACGCACGCGGAGTCAATGCCTGAGCCGTGTACGTGCGTGTCGGTCTCAGTGCGCAGCGTTCGACCTTCCTCAGATTCAGACGTTGTCTGACACACCCCAAAATGGCCGAGCGGGCCTTCTAATCCGCTGGTCGCAGGTTCGAATCCTGCCGGGGGGCGCCAGACCGTTCGCTCCGCCGCCGGTGAAGGTTCCCCGAGCGCGCCGCGCTGAGCGAGTTGCAATGGGCACGCCCGCTCGCTACGATCAGCGCCCATTGTTTGGCTAGATCGAAAGGATTCCAACGCCATGCCCCAGCCCGTAAGTTGGTTCGAAATTCACAGCAAGAACGGCCAGCAATCACGCGCGTTCTACACCGAGTTGTTCGGTTGGGAGATCGATGCCAGCAACCCGATGAACTACGGCATGGTCAGCGGCGCCGAAGGCGGCATCGGCGGCGGTATCGCGGAGTCGCCTGCGGCGCCGATGGTCACCGTCTACATCAACGTGCCGAACGTCGATGAGGCGCTCAAGAAGGCCGTCAGCCTGGGTGCGAAAGCGGTCATGGGGCCCGATGACGTGCCCGGCGGCCCGCGCATCGCGCAGTTCTCCGACCCGGATGGCAACGTCATCGGCATCATGACCATGCGGGCGGGATAGCGCCGTCGCGGACGACGCAACTTCGGAGAGGAACGCGCGTGTTCACTACCTGCCTGTGGTACGACAACGAGGCGGAAGAGGCAGCGAAGTTCTACACCGGCATCTTCAAGGATTCGAAGATCGTCAGCACGATGCGCTACCCGAAGGCCGCCGAAGCGGTCGCCGGGAAGCCGGCCGGCAGCGTCATGACCGTCGACTTCATCATCATGGGTCAGCAATTCATGGCGCTAAACGGCGGCCCGGAGTTCACGTTCAACGAGTCCGTGTCCCTCGTGATCACGTGCGCGGACCAGCAGGAGATCGATTACTACTGGGAGCGGCTTACCGAGGGCGGCGAAGAGAGCGCGTGCGGCTGGCTGAAGGACAAGTTCGGCCTGTCCTGGCAGGTCGTCCCCAGTCGGCTCAACGACATGCTCCGCGACGGCAACCAGGACAAGGTCGAGGCTGTCATGGCGGCGTTGCTGGAGATGAGCAAGCTCGACATCGCCGCCCTTGAGAGCGCGTATGCGTCGGCTTGATGACTGACCACGCACCGCCGGCCGGTCCAGTCGCATGCCGTGCGCGCGGGGCGTGGCAGATCGCGCGCACACGGTCGAAGAACGAGAAAGATCCGCCGGATGGGCTGAGCCAGAAGGTGCTGAGCGCGTAGTTGCGCCGGGCCGCGCTGTGCGCCATCGCGACGCTGTTCGTTCCCATTGCCGCCGGCTGCGGCTCCAGCGAGAGCGCCGGGGATGGCGCTCAGCTTGCGCCCAGCTCCGATCGTCTTCGTTCCCTAGAGTTTCGCAGTCTGCCTGGACTCGCTTGGTTGGCGAGGTTGAAGCCCTGCCCTTATTGCCCGTCGTGGGCCTTCCGCAGGCCGGCGATGTCGATCTTGCCCATGCCGAGCATCGCCTGCATGACGCGTCCTGCCTTCTCGGGATCACTGTCCTGCAGCAGCGCGCCCAGGGCGGTCGGGATGATCTGCCACCACAGGCCGTACTTGTCTTTGAGCCAGCCGCATCGTGAAGGTTCGCCGCCCTCGGTCAGCTTCTCCCACAGCTCATCGACCTCCTCTTGCGTCTCGACGCTCACGAAGAACGAGATCGCTTCGGTGAACTGGAACTGCGGTCCGGCGTTGAGCCCCATGAATCGCTGGCCGTTCAGCTCGAAGGTGACGCTCGTCACGGTGCCGTTGGGGCCCGGCGAGACGTTCAGGACCTTCGACTGTTTGAACACAGAGCAGTAGAAACGCATCGCCTCTTCGGCCTTGTCGTCGAACCAGAGGAACGGCGTGATCTCTTGCATGTACGTCCCTCTCCTTACGATGCCATCGTTGCGAGCAGCTCAGCCATGCGGTCCATGCTCTCGGTGGCTCCGCCCTCCATGCCGGACTCGATCATCCCGTCCCGATCCTCGACGGTCTGGAATACGGCGGTGTCTGTCACCTTCGTCTTGCCGTCGTGCTCCTCGAACGTCACGGTTTCCAGCATCGCATGCCCTGGCATCCCTTCCCACTCAAACGTGTAAACGAGCCGTTCGGGAGCGGCGATATCGTGATACACGCCGTGGAACGCGTACTCGTTGCCTTCAGCGTCGTGCTGGACGAATCGCCAGATGCCGCCCGGACGCACGTCCATCTTCTCCACCACCGTCGTCAGCCGGGCTGGCCCCCACCACTTCGGTATGAGCGCCGGATCCGTGAACGCCTTGAACACGAGCGCTCGCGGCGCATCGAAGGTGCGCGTGATGATGATCTCTTGTTTTCCCGGTGGTGCGACGATATCAAGCTTGGTCATCGTGTGTGCTCCCCGTTAGGTGCTCGCGGCCGGCGTGCGAGGGCTACCCTTAGTCGTGGCGTGGCACCTGATGGACGACCCTCGATGCTTACCGCAATTCGCGTGCCAGGTTCTCAAGGACCTCCGTCCAGCCCGACTCGAATCCGTCCAGAATGTCGGAGCCGTCCAGGGCGACGACCTGCAGGGTCAGGACCAGCCGGGTGCTCGAGCCGGCCGGCGTGAACTCCGCGGTCAGCAGCGAAACCGAGAGCCGTGTCGCGCCGTCAGCGGCGATCTCCGTGAGGACGATGCGCTCATCCGCCACGATGTCCTGGTACCGCCACTCGAGCAAGAAGCTCAGGTCGCCGGCCGGTCCGCACCGGCTGATGTCGCGGCCTCCGACTCGAAAGTCCGATTCATCGAAGACGATCTCGTCGCCTGCGGGCACCGCCCAGCGCATGCGGGCGTCGACGTCCTCCCAGGCGGCGAAGACCCGCGCCGGCGAGACGTCGAACGTACGCTCGACGACGACGGTGGCGTGGCGGGTCGATCGTTCAGTCATGGCGTGCTCCTTCATCGTGTGTGCTCTCGGTTATTGCAGGCTCACAGCAAGCTTGTCGAATGACTGGTTCCAGCCGGCGCTTGTCATCTCGCTCATTTCGGCACCGGGAATGCCTGCGTGTGTCAGCGTCATCTTCGTCCCGCCTTCGTGGTCTTCGAACGTCACCGTCACCTGCGTCTCGAAAGGGAAATCCGCACCCAGACCGTAGTGCGTCGCCGGGACGGCGTTGCCCTGTTCGTCCGCGAAGCAGTCGGTGTACACGAGGCGTTCGAGCGGGACGATTTCGCGGTATTCGCCCGTGGTGTAGCTGTCCCGGCCATCGGGCCAGCGCATGCACCAGAGGTACCGGCCGTCGACGCGCAGGTCGATCTCGCAGCGCGGCGACGTGAAGTCCTTCGGACCCCACCAGCGCATGAAGCGCTCGGGCTCAGTCCACGCCCTCCACACGAGCTCGCGCGGCGCGTCGAAGATGCGCGTGATGATCAGTTGATGTTCGTTGGCGTTCGCAGGTGTGCTGCTCTCGGTCGTGGCCATCGGTGTTTCCTCTCTTGCTCGTTCATCGTTGGGGGGCGTAGATATGCCGAAGAACTCACGGCGCGCTGACGGCCGTCAGGCGGTCGTGAACCAGGACCGTCGGCGATAGGCGACAAACGCTGCGAGCACGCCGACGGCCAGCGGCCATAGCGCCGGTAGCGCCCCCATGCTCGGGATGGTGACCACGACCGCACCGATCATGATGATCACGAGACCGCCCGCCGCAAGCGGCGTCAGCCCGCGCCGGACGTGCGCGAGGCCGGGGAGGATCAGGCCGATCGCGCCGAGCACTTCGCAGACGCCGATGAAGCGCAGGAACGGGACGGACAGGTTGATGTCCTTCGTGAGGTCTTCGCTCGACATGGTGAATTTGGTCACGCCCGCGAAGAGGAACAGCAGGGCGAGAAGCACCTGCACGGTCCAGAGCGCATAGGGCATGGCGGACCTGATACGCGAGTTGCTGTGGCTTCGGCTCGATAGCGGACCGCTGAGGGTTGTCACGTGCACCGCCTTTCGCTCATGTGGTTGGATCGGTCTTGAATGCAGCGCCGATGCGCCACCGGAAGGCACGTCAGGCGTTGCCTCCGCGTCTTATGGCGCCGTTACTTCCTGGTCCGGCCCCTCGTTCTCACGCCGCCGTTCCGTCTCCCGCAATTCATGCAGATATGCGTCGAGCCGATCGAATCGCTGCTCCCAGTGCTGGCGATACTCCCCCACCCAATCGGAGACGTCGTGAAGCGGCGCCGCCTCGAGCCGGCACGGCCGCCACTGCGCCTGGCGGCCGCGTGCGATCAGTCCCGCGCGCTCCAGCACCTTGAGGTGCTTGGAGACGGCGGGCAGGCTCATGGCAAACGGCGCCGCCAGCTCCGTGACGGACGCCTCGCCCGAGGCCAGGCGCGCCAGGATCGCCCGCCGCGTCGGATCGGAGAGTGCGGCGAAGGTGCTGCTCAGGTGGTCGGCGTACATGCCGCGCGGTAACCTTTCAGTAGTTAACCGATCGGTAAAATACGCCCTGCGGGGGTAGGTGTCAAGCGCTAAGTTCAGTACAGCTTCCGCTGCGCACCCCACCGAGGCGGTACGCTGTGCTCCGAAAGGAGGCGCTCATGGCCAACTCGTTGCTCGTGAGAATGGGACACTTCGGAGTGCTGCCGGGTCCGCTGTGGCAGTGGATCATCAGCCGAGAGGCGCAGCGCTCCGGCACCGGCATCGCCTGGCTGACGCCCGACCATCATCGGGTGCGCGACTACGCCGTCACCGAGATCATCCGCACCGGCGAGCCGCTTTCGCCTGATCGTATAGCCGCCGGCACCGGCGTCGCCGCCGATCGCGTCGGGCCGTTGCTCGACGAGCTGGAGCGCGGCAAGGTCTTCCTGTTCCGTACGAACGGCGTCGACGTCGACTGGGCCTATCCTGTGACCGCCGAGCCGACGCGCCACACCGTGACCTTCGACTCCGGCGAGACCCGCTACGCCGCCTGAGGGGTCGACGCGATAGCGGCGCCCTTCGTGCAAGGGCGATTAACCAACCGGGACCTCACGGCAGTCATCGACAGCGAGTGCGCGCACTGCGCACAGCCGCTGCAGATCGAGCTGACCAGCGCGCTCGGCTATCGGGTCGTCACGGATGGCGCCGAACCGATGATCTCGCTGCCCCTCATCGACTTCAAGCGGCTGAAAGACCCGAGCATCATCCACGCCTTCTGAAACCGCAGCCTCTTCTTCTGGTCAGAAGAACACGCAAGGGAGCACAAGCAAGAGATTCGCAGCGCCTACCCGACGCTCGATCAGGCGGCGTCGATCACCGAACAGGTGCAGTCAGCCGTCTTCGGCTTCCCCCGCGCGAGCGGCGAGCCGGAACGCTGATGACGCGTGACGGGGCTGGCGTGGCAACAGTCAGGCGCAGCTGATCACCAGCGCGCTTCGTGCTCCTCGATCCAGCCGAAGAGGTCGCGCAGCTCGATCGCCGCGCCGCCGTCCGGCGTGATGTGGCCGGAGTAGCGGCCGAACATCTGGTGCGCGTTCGTGAAGTAGCTGTCCCTGTGTCCGCTCTCGGAAGTGCGCTCAAACTCCGGCTCGAACAGCAGGTCGATGCGGTCGGTGGCGGCGGTGCGGACCCGCCACGGCTGCATCATGACCGCGCGGTCGTACTCGAACACAAGGTCCTCGCTGATCTTGGTGAGGCGGCCGTCGATGCAGATGCCGTTCTCCGTCATGCCGGTGCCGTCCGTCCACTGGCCGCCGAGGTTCAGGCCGACGGTACGCCCGCCCTGCACGCCCGATGCGGCGCCCCAGTTCCAGACGGTGTGCTCCGGCCAGACGCCGCGGCCGTAGTCCAGGCAACCGAACGCCGGCGGCGCGAACTCGATCCGTTCGTCGCCCAGCTGCGGATGACGACGTTCAGCGTTTCGTGCCCGGCCGGCCGCTCGATGAGGATGTCGGCCTCGAGCCGCATGCCGCCGAAGTCGCTCGCCGCGACGCGGATGCGCGTGCCGGCGCCCTCATCGGTGAGCGCGACGCGCATGGCCGGATGCTCGATCACCATGTCGCCGCCGATCGTCTCGGGGATCGCGATGGTATTCGGCGGCCGGACGACCGCCTTGTCGATGTGGCGATGCGTGCGCCGGTCGAAGATGTACGCGCCGCCGAGCTGCAACCGGTCGACATCGGCAATGGTCGCCGAGAGCAGGAAGTCGTTGCTGGTGACGGCCCAGTAGTTCCACTTCTTCTTGCGTGCGAGCGACGGCGGCAGGTTGCACGTGTGAAGCGGATGCCGCGACCATCCGACAGCCTGCCGGTTGAGGCGCCCATCCGGCCCGCACAGCAGCACCGGCGCGGTGAGTTCTGGTTCGTCGTGCATGCGTGATGTCGCCGCCATGCGCCGAGCATACGTGTGCCAGCCGGTAGACGGTAGCGCGGCGCGGGCGCCGTCAGGCTCACGCCATCCCCGCCGCGAGCGCAACGAAAGGCTCCGCCCACGCCCGAAGCGTCTGCGTGGGATCGGTGAACCACACGTGGTTGCGCTGGCCGTACTCCCAGATGATCAGGCGGTCCGTCAGGATGTACAGCGCCATCCGCTCGGCGAAGCCCGAGCGCGGCGGCCGGGCGCTCGTGTACGCATCGCAGAACGCCCGCAGCTCCGCGGGGTCGCGGCGGCCGTAGGCGCACGCGAGCCGCGCGAGGTCGTACTCGCCGTCGCCGATGTGCGCATCGCCGAGATCGAAGACGCCGCAGATCTGCCAGCCGTCCTCGGTGCGCTCCGCGAGCACGTTGCCCTCGGCGTAGTCGGTGTGCACCAGCACCGGCGCGAACGGCACGTCGAGCGCGGCTTGCGCCGCTTCGATGATCGACTCCACCCAGGCGACGTCGTCATCGGTGGTGGCGGCGGACGCACGCCGGCACATTGCCAACCACTCGCGCGTGCGCGCGGCGGCCCACTCGGCGAACGGCCTTCCGATCGGAGCCAGGTCGTCGTGAACGTAGTCGTACTCCGCGGGCGCGTCCCACGTCGCCTGCTGGATCACGGCCAGGTACTCCCCCATGACGCGCGCGATGCCCAGCCGGTCTTCGGCGGTCAGCGAGCCGCGCACCGCCGGGTCCGACAGGTGCACGCCCGGCAGCAGCGGCATCAGCGCGAAGCTCCAGCCGAAGATGGCGTGCGACTTCTCGATCAGAAAGGGCCAGGGCGCGCGCGCCGGCGTCCGCTCGTGGACCATGCGGCAGAAGTAGCGCTCCTTCTCGAACTGCCCGTCGTAGTGAGGAGCGCCGCGGAGCACGTAGCCGCCCGATGTGCTGGTGAGCAGCACGTTCTGGCCGAAGAGCCCGCCGGGCGCCGGCCGCGCCTCCAGCAGCTCGCCCAGCCCGAAGCGTGTGAGCGCGGCCTGCAGCTGCGCGCGCGTCAGCACGCCGAGCCGTTTCGAGTACTCGCGCGTCAACGAGTCCGGCACGTCCTGTGGCGATGCGCCCACGCTATTCGCCCTTCAGACCCGGCGGCCAGGCGTCGTCGCCGCGGCGCAGGGCGCGCAGATGGTTGATCTCGCCGGCGTGGTAGCAGTCGTGCTGGATCGTCGCGCCGATGGCGAACGACTTGGTCTGTGTCGCGCCATGCCATCGCCGCGTCGGCGTATCGAGATCGGCATCGTCCAGCGACGCCATGCCGGCGACAAACGCCGCGTGGCCTTCGTGCGCCCAGGCGAGGAGCGCATCGGTGTCGCCGGGCTGCGCGCGGAGCGGGCTCGCGTCGTACACCTGCGCGTAGACGCGTTTCGCCGCGCCGAACAGGTGCTCCGCGTTCAAATGCTTCGCGATCGCGGCGTGCTCGAAGATCTCGCGCACCGTGCGCTCGCCGCCCGGCGGACGCCAGTCCCAGTCCCCGGCGCGCAGATCGCGGAGGTTGCCGAGCAGCGAGTGCGCGCCGTCGCCGGCGAAGGATTCGTTGAGCAGCGACAGGAAGTGCTCGACCCCGAAGCGCGTCATCGCCTTACAAGAGCACGCACGCGCGCGCGTGTCAATCGCGGAGGACAGCCGGAACGCCCGCGCGCGACCCGGCCCGCTATGCTTCTCGCACATGACGCAAGACCCGCAACGTGAGGATGCAGCACAGCGCGCCACCAGCAACTTCGTCGCCTGGGCGCGCTTGCTCGGCACGCACAGCGCCCGCGGCGAGGCGTTCGAGATCGATGGCGTGCCGGTTGCCAGCGTCGGGTTGGCCGAGGCGACGCCCAATGCCGCGTACATCACCCGCCCGCTGCGCGATCCCGCGCGCGTCATCGGCGAAGCGATGGCGTACTTCGATGAGCGCGCGCTTCCCGGGGCCGTGATCGTGCGAGAAGGCATCGATCCGGCGGCGGAGCGTGCATGCGAAGCCGCCGGCTTGCGCTGCGTTACCACGCTGCCGGGCATGGCGCTGACGCCGCTCCCCACATCGCTCCCCGCCGCGCCTGCGTGGCTCGAGATTCGCCGCGATCTCGATGCCGGGGCGCATGCCGTGCACGTCGCCGTGGACGCGGCTGGATTCGGGGAGCCGGTCGAGATCGCGCGCCAGGTCTTCGGGGCGTCGATGCTCGATGCGCCCGGCTACCACGGCTACACCGGCTTCGTCGATGGCGACGCGGTCGCGACGGCGGTCCTGTGGGCGACGAGCGACGTCGCGGGCGTGTTCGGCGTCTCCGTCATCGCATCGCACCGCCGCCGTGGCATCGGCGAAGCGATGACATGGCACGCGGTCCGCGAAGGCGCGGCGCTCGGCTGCACGATCGCGTGGCTGCACGCCTCAGCGATGGGCCGCCCGCTCTACGAGCGCATGGGGTTCCAGGATGTCGCGTCGTACCGGGTGTACGCGCGGCCGGGTGAAGGTTAGGACCCTCCTACGCCACGTGCTTCCGGGGAGCACTTCCCGTGTCGAGGCGGCGCGCCTGCGCAAGTTCCTCCCTGATGATCCTGATGCGCTCCTCGACGTCGGGCTCGCGCGGGACGTTGCCGCGCCTGCCGATCGCCAGCAAGTACGCGGCAAGCCGCGCACCCAGGGCCGACAGCCCGAAGATCGGCGCGGCCCATCCGCCGCCGGCGCCGGTTGTCAGCAGCGCCGTCACGGCGATCAACGCCGCGAGTCCAGGCCGATGCTTGCGCGAGGGCATGCGCACGGTCACCTCCGCTAAAGAGAAAGACCCCCGACCTCAGCCCAGAGATCGGGGGCCTTGGCTCCGAAACAGAACCGGCGGCCCGGCTGTCATGCCCCGGAGAGGGGGATAGACCCGTGGCTTTGCGTCCCCGCCTTTCGGCGGGTTTGCCTTTTTCGGAGGTGTTATTCGATTGTCGGGGACGCCCCTTCCGTCAGGGGCTCCACCTTATGAATCGGCCGGGTTCGCCGCGTCTGATGCGCGCCGCGGCGCGCCGTAACATTTCCTGAACATTCGCGCGTCCAGCGCCGAACGTCCGCGGGTTAGGCTGGTTGAGGCATTCGAAACGGCCAGGTAGCGTCCCGGCGAAAGGACAAGACCATGCTCGCTCTCCCCCGCGCACTGATCGGCGGCTTCGCTGTCGCCATCGTGCTGGCCGCCGCCGCGGGCGCCGGCTGGTGGTTCCTCCTTCGAGAAGACAACGAGCTCGCGACGAACGCGCCGGCTGTCCCGGCCGAGCTGAAGCAGACACCCGCCTCGGGGGCGACCGCGGCGCCGGGCGGCGGCCTCGCCTTCAACGTGATCCCGGAGCGGTCCGAGGCCGCCTACTTCGCCGATGAGAAGCTCGCGGCCCTGCCGCTGCCGTCGACCGCAAAGGGCGTCACGAATGGCATCGAGGGCGTGTTCTACCTGGCGGCGGACGGACTCGCGCTCGATCCGTCGCGGCCGTCGCAGTTCACGGTGAACCTCACGACGCTGAAGAGCGATAAGGACATGCGCGACCGCCGCGTGCAGAACCAGGGCCTCGAGACCGAGAAGTACCCCTCCGCGACGTTCACCGTGGCGAAGGTCACTGGCTACGACGCCGCGAAGCCCGCCGGCGAGGAGCAAACACTGCAGCTCACCGGCACCATGGACCTCCACGGCGTCCAGAAGGAACTGACGTGGGAAGCGAAGGCGCGGCGCGAAGGCAACGTGATCACCGCGCTCGCGACCGTGAACTTCAAGTACGCCGACTTCAACATCCCGGTGCTCAACATCGCGGGCATCGTGTCGGTGCAGGACAACGTGACGCTGCAGGTGCAGATCGTCGCCCAGGCGGGCTGACGCGCGTCAATCGACCTCGATGATCTCCGGCGCTTCCGCCAGCCGGCCGGCGCGGCGCACCGCCGGCTGCGTGATCCCGATGAGCAGCACCACGGCCAGGCTGATCCAGCCGATGAGCGGCATCGTCAGCTCAAACGTCGCCCACTGCGCCAGGGCGCCGATCGGCAGCGCCAGCAGCGCGGAGATGCCGCCGCTCATCATGAACAGGCTCATGACGCGCCCCTGCACCTCGTTCGGGATCAGGCGCTGCGTCAACGACGTCGCCGACACCGCCGTCACCGTCAGCAGGCTGCCCAGCCCGAGGTTGAGCACCGCCGACAGCGGCACGAGCCGCGAGTAGCCGAAGCCGATGACGAAGCAGTCGAAGCCGGCCGCCGCCAGCAGGAACATCCACCCCTTGCGCCGGAAGTGGCCCACGTTCGTCATGGCGATGGACCCAACCATGGCGCCGATGCCCCACGTCATCGCCAGCATGCCGACGCCCGTGGGTGAGAGGCCGAGCACCGTGCTGGTCCACACAGGGCCCAGATCGGCGACGACCGGCAGTGCCAGCCCCGTGACGGCGAACATCGCGAGCATGATCCACATCAGCGCCGGGTAGCGCCGCGCGTAGGAGATGCCGAAGCGGATGTCGGCGATCATCGACTGGCCCTGCCGCCGCACGCGCGCGCCGGGCCGGTAGTGCATGGGGATCAGTGCGCCGATGATCGACGCGTACGCGCCGAGCGTCACCGTGTACGTCCAGCCGTAGCCGATCAGGTCGATCAACACGCCCGTCAGCGGCAGGCCGATCGGGAACGCCAGTTGCATGGCCACCGCGTCGAGCGCGATCGCGTTCGGCAGGTCTTCGCGCCCGACCAGCTCGGGCACCATCGCCATGCGCGTCGGCCCGTCGACCGCGCCCAGCCCCGATGCGGCGAACACGAGCACGAGAAACAGGACCATCGTCATGTTCGTGCCGCCGGGCGTCGTCAACAGCACGACCGCGACGATGGCGCTGACAGCGAGACCGAGGCTTTGCGACACCATCAGCAGACGGCGGCGATCGAAACGGTCGGCAAGCGCGCCGCCGAAGAGGCTGAACGCCAGCATGGCCGCGCCCCGCGTCGCGCCCAGCAGCCCGGCCAGCACCAGCCGGTTCCCGCCCGCGCGGTCCGCGAGAAAGAGCACCTGCGTGACGAACTGCATCGGCGTCAGAGCACTGCGCAGGAACATGCCGATCCAGAGCAGCGTGTAGTCGCGGTGGCGGAAGGAACGGAACGGCGACAGCCGCGCCGCGCGTGGCGCGGGTCCAGTGGTGCCGTCGCTGTTCATCGGGCGAGCATCTCAGTGTGGCAGGTAGCGGGGCAGCGCCAGATGGCACGTCCCGACGGCCCTTACGCAGGTCCGCGGTCAAGCATAGCGGGGGCGAGGCGTGGGCGGCGGCCACGGCCCCACGCTCCGCCTCGATCGCGGATTCCCGCGCTGCCGGTCTCGGTCCGGCGAACATGAAGGGTGCGCCATTGCGGCGTGCGGGGACTCCCGCATGAACAGCGGCTCGCGGCGGCCGCTACTACAAATGTAGCGCCGTCCGGGTTGGCAATCCGGCCACCGGGGAAGAACCACTACGGGCGAGCAGGGGGACCGCAACATGGCGAACGTGCTCGTGGCCGACGACTCCGCCTTCTCTCGCGCGCGCAACGCCGCGATCGTGAAGGAACTGGGCCACGACGTGATCGAGGCCAGCGACGGCGTCCAGGCAGTGGAGGCGTACAAGTCCAACAAGGCGGATGCCGTGCTGATGGACATCACCATGCCGGGCATGGACGGCCTCGAAGCGCTGAAGGCGATCCTGGCCTTCGACCCGGCCGCGCGCGTGGCCATGGTCACCGCCATGGGGCAGCAGTCCATCGTCATGGAAGCTATCAATTCCGGTGCGCGCGACTTCGTCGTCAAGCCGTTCGAGCCCGATCGCCTGAAGAGCGCGCTCACCAGGCTCGTCGGCTAGACGCCGGATCGTTGAGGTCGACATATGAGCGACGCTGTCCTCTCTCAAGCCGAAATCGACGCCATGATGGCGACGGCGCCGCCTGCGCCGCTCGCCGCATCAGCCTTCGCGCCCGCTCCAGAACCGCAGACGATCGCCGCCACGCCGGAACCGGAGCAGCTTGATGGGCCCCCGCCGCCGCGCAGCGCGCCTGCCGCACCGACCCCCGAGCCGGTGAAGGTCCGGCAGGTGAAGGTGCGGCGGAAGGAAGAGGCGCCCGCCACAGCGGCAGCCGTCGCACCGCCACCGCCCGCCGCTGCCCCGCCGCCCGCGGCCGTCCCGAAGCCCGCACCCGTCCCCGTCCTCGCGCCGGCGCCATCCGTCGCTCCTGCCGCACCGCGCGGGGTCACCCGCCGCACCGAGCGGCCCGAAGTGCCGGTCGCTGCTCCACGCCGCCGTGCAAGGCGCGGCGCGCGCCGGACGCTCTGGTCGGCCGGCCTCTACGTCGAGCACGCCGCGCGCGGTCGCTGGATCGATTGACGCCGCTTCGATAATCGCAATCCGGACGCGCTGGCGCGCCTCGCGCGCCGGGTGCCATCATCTAGCGATGAACGCGCAGAAGCTCCGCAAGATCGCCGAGGGACGCGAGGCCGAGATCTTCGAGTGGGAAGACGGCACGGTACTGCGCCTGTTTCGCGATGCCCGCACCCCGGAGTCCGTCGATCGCGAGGCCGCAGCCATGGAGGCCGGGCGCTCGGCGCTGCCGCTCGTGCCCGCCGTCCTAGGCCGCGCCGAGGTCGATGGCCGCCCCGGCCTGATCATGGAGCGCATCGACGGCCCGGACCTCATCTCGCTGATGTCGAAGCGGCCGTGGATGATGCGCCGCGTCGGGAGCATCTCCGGCACGCTGCACGCGCAACTGCACGACATTGTCGCGCCGGCATCGCTGCTGTCGCTCAAGGACGCCATCCGCGAGACACTGACGCGGTCCAGGCTCACACCGCCCGAGATCGCCGAGGCCGCGTTGCGCGAACTCGAGACGCTGCCCGATGGCGACCGTCTGTGCCACGGGGACTTCCACCCGGGCAACATCCTCATGTCGAGCCACGGTCCGGTCGTCATCGACTGGCCCAACGTCAGTCGTGGCGACCCGCATGCCGACCTGGCGCGCGCGCTGCTGCTGCTCCGCGCGGGAGCGCTGCCGCCGGGGTCGCCGCTGATCGCGCGTGTCCTCATCAGCGTGGCCCGGAAGGTCGTCCGCGGCGGTTATGAAAGCGCTTATCGCCGTCAGCGCGCCGTGGACGCGGACCTGCTTCGGCGATGGATGTTCGTCAACATCGCCCACCGATTCGACGAGGATATTCCCGGCGAGCGGCCGGTACTGGTGAAGCTGGCGGAGGAAGTTCGTAGGTCGTAGGGGCACGGCGCGCCGTGCCCTCCTCGCCTACGCGTGGCGCGCGACGAGCGCCGGGCTCAGCAGGAACGCCACCAGCAGCGCCGCGCGACCTGCCAGCGTCACAAGGCCGCCGCCCGGATCGAGCAGCAGCGTCGAGCCGGAAAGCAGCACCAGCGCGCTGCCGACCAGCATCGTCACCTTCAGGCTGCGTACCGGCGCGCGTAACACCACCAGCGTCGCCATCGACATGCAGAGGTAAACGCCGAAGAGCAGCAGCGCCGTGCCGGACAGCGCTTCGCCGCCGCCGGTCAACCCGCCGGCGCGGTGCATGCCGATGATCGCGACGAGCGCGCCGGGCAGCGGCGACAGCAGTATCGATGCATCGAGCCAATCGCGGCGCACGGCCACCATCACGGCCGCCACCACCACGAACAGCCCCACCGGGAAGTACAGGGCCGCTCCCGCGATCCCCGCCAGCGCCAGGTTGTCGGTCGAGCCAGCGAGCAGGCGCGGCAACTCGCGGTGCAACACCGCGAAGGCGATGTAGCCCGCCGCCAGCGGCATCGTCAGAGCGGCGCCGGCCCACGGGTAGAACCACGCCGGCCGCCCGAGCCAGAGCCCGTACAGCGTCAGCGCCACCACCGCGGCGGCCGCTCCCACCGCCAGCGCCGGCATGTGCCACAGCTGCACGCCGACGATCAGCGCCACGAACAGAAACGCCGACGCCCCCAGCAGCGCTTCGGACCACGGCGTCACCATCTGCGCCTGGCGCAGGAGATGTGCCAGCGTCCGCGGCCGCCCGAAGCCATCGAGCGCCATGCGCCGTGCGCGGTCCTCGGACACGCCGCGGCGGCCCAGCTCGGCGACGCGGTCCTCGACGTGCGCGGACAGTTCACGCATCACGTCGGACTCAACGCTTTCGCCTAGCTGAAGATGGGCGCGGAGGCGCTCGAAGTAGCCCGCTACTTCGGAGGACATCCGTATCCTCCCTTGCCCGGTGCTACCGGGATTCCGTCGTTACGAGATTCATGGCCGCGGCAAACCCGCTCCACGTCGAGCGGCACTCGTGCAGGCGCTGCGCGCCCTTCTTAGTGAGCGAGTACACCTTGCGCTCCTGGCCGGTCTGCAGCCGCGTCCACCGTCCGCGGATGAAGCCTTCGCGCGTCATCCGGTAGAGCGCGGGGTACATGGTGCCCTCGCTCACCTGGAAGAAGCCCGCCGACGCCTGCTCCAGCTCCTGCATCACCTGGTGGCCGTACATCGGCTCCCGCTCCAGCAGCGACAGGATCAGGACGTCGGTGTTGCCCTTGAGAAGCTGCGTCAGGTAGCTGCCGAGTACCATCGATGTCCCGCCTGCTCAACGCACTCGCCGTCGCCGGAAGTCTCCGCGATCGCCGGCGGTCGCGTCAAGGGGATTGACACGCCCGCGCCGCGCGCTATCATCCTCGTACTGCAAAGGACTATGCATTGCAAGGTTTGACCGTGGCCCCCGCCTATCCTCGCCCCGGCTCGCCAACGCCACGCTCGATGGAGCCATCTATTTCATGCTGACGCCGGAGTCATAGCGATGCCGCTCGAGATCAAGCTCGCCACGTCGCTCGGATTCTGCTTCGGCGTGCGCCGCGCGATCGAGATGGTGGAGGACGCGGCCGCCGTGAAGGGACGCATCGACAGCCTCGGGTCGATCGTCCACAACCCCGTCGTCGCGGAGCGGCTCGATGCGCGCGGCGTCGGCATCGTCAGCGGCTTCGGCGATGTGGCGGCGGCCAGCGTCGCCATCACGGCGCACGGAGCGGGACCGGACATCTATCGTAAGGCCAGCGCCGCGGGTCTGGACCTTGTCGATGCGACCTGTCCGATCGTCGCCCGCGCGCAGCGCGCCGCGCGCCGCCTCGTCAACAGCGGCTTCAAGGTGATCATCTACGGCGACGCCGGCCACCCGGAGGTGCGCGGTGTGCTCGCCTGGACGCGCGGCCGCGGCGTCGTGCTCGCTCACGCGGCCGATCCGGTGGAGATCCCCCGTCGCAAGGTCGCCCTGCTCTCGCAGACGACCAAGAGCCAGCACATGTTCACGGACTTCGTCGCGCGCTTCCTGGAGATCCACATCGACCGCATCAACGAGGTGCGCATCATCAACACCACCTGTCCGGAGACGGAGGACCGCTACGCCGCCGCCCGCGACCTCGCGCACGAGGTCGACGTGATGATCGTCATCGGCGGCCGCAACAGCGCCAACACCGGCAAACTCACCGCTACCTGCCGTGGCGCCGGCGTCGAGACGTACCAGGTGGAGCGCGAGGACGAGATCGTGCCGGAGTGGCTCCGCGGCAAGCGCAGCGCCGGCGTCACCGCCGGCGCATCGACACCGGACGAGTCGGTGGCGGCGGTCGTGCAGCGGTTGCGCTCGATCGACCAGGCGATGACGCCTGCAGCGGCGGGGACGGCACGGGCTAGATGACCAGGAGGGAGACACCGGGTGTGCGCTGAACTTACCGTGGCCTCGCGGCCGGACGACCGCATCGCGCCCGCCGCGGCGCGGCCGTGCATCGAGCGCCTCAGCTACTCGACCACGCACGCCCCGCAGTTCATCGATATTACCGATGACGTGCGCGAGGTGCTGGCGCGAAGCGGCGTGCGGCACGGCTTCGTCGTCGTGTTCTCGCGCCACACCACCGCCGCCGTCCGCATCAACGAGGCGGAGCCGCTGCTCCTGCAGGATATGGAGGCGATGCTCGCGCGGATCGCGCCGCCCAACGTCTACTACCGCCACAACGACCTGACCATCCGCACGGTGAACCTGACCGAAGACGAAGACCTCAACGGCCACTCGCACTGCCAGCACCTGCTGATGGGCGCGAGCGAGGCCATCCCCTGCTCGGACGGAGAGCTGCTGCTCGGCACCTGGCAGCGCATCTTCCTCGTCGAGCTGGACTGCGGCCGCGAACGCGAGGTCATCGTCCAGGCGATGGGAGCCAGCTAGCGATGTCGCTCGACGTACACGCCGCCCCCCACCCCACCACGCCAGCTGCCCCGGACGCCGCCGGCGACACGCTCGACCGCTGCATCGAGCGTGCGGTCGCGCACATGCGGTCGATCCAGCATCCGGACGGCTACTGGTGGGCCGAGCTCGAAGCGAACGCCACGATGGCAGCCGAGCACCTCATGCTCGAACGCGCGCTCGGCATCGGCGATGAGCAGCGCACGCGCAAGATTGCCGCGTACCTCCTCGGGCTGCAGAGCGAGGACGGCTCCTGGCCGATCTTCTACGGCGGCCCGGGCGACGTCAGCGTCTCGACGGAGGCGTACTTCGCGCTCAAGCTCGCCGGCATCGATGCGGCATCGCCCGCGATGATGCGCGCGCGGGAGTTCATCCTGGCTCGCGGCGGCATCGGCGCGACGCGCATCTTCACGAAGCTGTGGTTGTCGTTGTTCGGCCAGCACGACTGGGACGCCATGCCCGCCATGCCCCCGGAGGTCATCCTCTTCCCTGACCGCTTCGCCTTCAATATCTACGAGTTCGCGTCGTGGGCGCGCGCGACGATCGTGCCGATCCTGGTCGTCTGGGCGCACCGCCCAGTCGTCGCCATCGACCCGCGCGCCGGGGTCGCCGAGCTGTACGCCGACCCGCAGCAGCGGCATCGGTTCAGCGCCCGCCGCAGCCGCTCGCCGTTCAGCTGGCGCAACTTCTTCCTTGGCGCCGACGCCGTGCTGCGCGCGCACGAGCGTCTGCCGTGGAAGCCGCTGCGCCGCCGCGCGCTCCGCGCCTGCGAGCGCTGGATCATCGACCACCAGGAGGCCGATGGCTCGTGGGGCGGCATCCAGCCGCCGTGGGTGTACTCGCTCATGGCGCTCAAGTGCCTGGGATACAGGAACGACCACCCGGTCATGGCGAAAGGCATCGCCGGCCTGCTCGAAGGTTTCGCGATCGAGACCGACGAGACGTTCACGGTGCAGCCCTGCGTGTCGCCGGTGTGGGACACCGCGCTCGCCATCACCGGTCTCCGCGAAGCGGGCGTCGCCGCCGATGACCCGATGCTGCTCGGCGCCGGCCGCTGGATCCTCGCGAACGAGATCCGCGCGCCCGGCGACTGGTGCGTGAAGGTGAAGGGCGTCGAGCCCGGCGGCTGGGCCTTCGAGTTCGCCAACGACAAGTACCCCGACACCGACGACACGGCCGAGGTGCTGATGGCGCTGCGCCTGCTCGCGCTCGGCGGCGAGCCCGCTGCGCCGGCCGCGCGCGCCCGCGCATGGCTGCGCGCCATGCAGTCGCGCAACGGCGGCTGGGGCGCGTTCGACATCGACAACACGCGGCGATTCGTCACGCAGATCCCGTTCGCCGACTTCGGCGCGACGATCGACCCGCCGAGCGAGGATGTCACCGCACACATTATCGAATGCATGCTGCTCGAAGGCGCCCCGCCGTCGGATCCGATGCTGCGCCGTGCCATCGATTACCTCTGGCGCACGCAGGAGAGCGACGGCTCGTGGTTCGGCCGCTGGGGCGTGAACTACGTCTACGGCATCGGCGCGGTGCTGCCGGCGCTCGTCGCTGCGGGCGAGGAGCCGCGCTCGCCGCGCATCCGCCGCGCCGTCCGCTGGCTGCTCGACCACCAGAACGAAGACGGCGGCTGGGGCGAGACCTGCGCCTCGTACGACGACCCTGCCCTGCGCGGCCGCGGCCCCTCCACCGCATCACAGACGGCGTGGGCGCTGCTGGCGCTCCTGGCCGCCGGCGAGGAGCGCGGCGCCGCCGTCACGCGCGGCGTGCACTGTCTCGTCGAGACGCAGGCGGCGGACGGCCAGTGGGAGGAGCCGCTTTTCACGGGCACCGGCTTCCCGCGCGACTTCATGCTCAAGTACCACCTCTACCGCAACTACTGGCCGCTGTGGGCGCTCGGCCGCTATCGACGCACGCTCGCGGGCCGCACGCTCCACCTTCCCGGCACGGACCCGCTGTCATGAGCGCCGCACTCTCCCTGTCCGAGGCGCCCGCGATGGTCTCCGAGCGGGACGCGTTCGACTGGTGCGCCCGCTACGCGCGCGCTCACGATGAGAACTTCACCGTCGTCTCGTGGTTCTTGCCACGCCACCTGCGCCCGCACTTCTTCGCGCTCTATGCCTTCTGCCGCTGGACCGACGACCTGGGCGACGAGGCCGAGGGCGACCGCCTGGCGCTGCTCGGCGCGTGGGAGCGCGGCCTGCACGACTGCTACGCCGGCCGCCGCGAATCGCCGCTGTTCGTCGCGCTCGGCAAAACCGCCGACCAATTCGCCATCCCGCCCGAGCCGTTCCTGCGGCTGATCGAGGCGAACCGTATCGACCAGCGCGTCTCCCGCTTCGAGACGTACGACGACCTGCTCGGCTACTGCGCGCACTCCGCCGCGCCCGTCGGCCGCATGGTGCTGCACGTGCTCGGCTACGCCGACGAAGAGCGCCAGCGCCTGTCCGATGCGACGTGCATCGGCCTGCAGCTTGCCAACTTCTTGCAGGACGTCTCGGTCGATCTCGGCAAGGGCCGCATCTACATCCCGGCCGAAGACATGCGCCGACACGGCTACTCGGCGCAGGACCTGCGCTCCGGCATCGTCAACGACGCCTTTCGCGCGCTCATGCGTTTCGAGGTTGGCCGCGCACGTGACCTGTTCGCGCAGGGCCGCCGCCTCGAGCAGGTCGTCGACCGCCGCGCCCGTACCGACGTGCGCCTCTTCCGCCTCGGCGGCGAAGCGGTGCTCGACGCGATCGAGGCCGCCAACTTCGACGTCCTCACCTCCCGCCCTCGCGTCAGCAAGGCAAAGAAGGCCGGCATGGCACTCTGGAACGGCCTGCGCATGAAGGTGGGATTGTGAGAATCATGATCGCCGATCGACGGACACCAGGTCGCCGGCCGAGATCTTTGCTGTTTGCTGTTTGCTGTTTGCTGTCCGCCGAAGGAGCCCCCGCCGCATGACGACCACCACCCTCGATCGCGCCGCCGTCGCCCTGCCGGACGCCTACGCCTGGTGCAAGGAGTACACGAAGGAGCGCGCCTCCAACTTCTACTACGCGTTCGCCATCCTGCCGGAGGCGAAGCGCAACGCCATCTACGCCGCCTACGCCTTCAGCGGTTACGTCGACGACATCGCCGACGAACTGACGGACCGCGCGCAGCAGGAGCGCGAGCTCGCGGACGCGCGCGCCCGCCTCCGCGCCTGCTACGCCGGCGATCGCGAGGGACCGATGTTCACCGCGCTCGGCGGCGCCGTCGACGCCTTCTCGATCCCACCGGAGTTCTTCGAGGAACTGGTCAACGGCGTCGAGATGGACTTTACGGTCAACCGCTACGCCGCCTGGAATGACCTCTACAGCTACTGCTACCGCGTCGCGTCGATGGTCGGGCTGATCTGCACCTCCGTCTTCGGCGCGAAGCCGCACCCGCACGCGCGGGACTTCGCCATCGACATGGGCATCGGGCTGCAAATCGTCAACATCATGCGCGACGTGCGCGAGGATGCCGAGCGTGGCCGTGTCTACTTTCCGGCGGAAGACATGGCCGCGCACGGCCTCGGCGCGGCCGACATCCTGGCCGGCGTCTACGACGAGCGCTTCGCCGCGATGATGCGGGAGCAGGGCAGCCGCGCGCACGCGTACTTCCGCCGCGGCAAGCGGCTGCTGCCGCTGCTCGACCTGCGCTCGCGCATGTGCGTCAACGTGCTGCAGGGCGTCTACATGGAGATCCTCAAGCGCATTGAAGATCGTAACTACGACGTCCTGACCGAGCGGGTCAGCCTCTCGAGCCGCGAGAAACTGACCGCGATCGGCAAGCTCTGGCTGACGGCAGCGATGGTGAGGCCGGCATGAACGTCGCCGTCATCGGCGCAGGACTTGCGGGGCTCGCGGCAGCCTGCGACGTGGCGGACGCGGGCTGCCGCGTCACCGTCTTCGAGCGGCGCCCGTGGGCGGGCGGCAAGACCTACTCCTTCAACGACCGCGAGACCGGCCGCACTGTAGACAACGGCCAGCACATCCTGATGCGTTGCACGACGGCGCACACCGCGTTCCTGCGCCGCCTCGGCACGGAGCATCTCGTCGACTGGCAGCCGCGCCTGCGCGTCCCGGTGTTCGACGCCGGCGGCCGCTGCTCCGACCTCGCCGCGTTGCCGTTGCCGTCGCCGCTGCATCTCGCGCCGTCGTTCGCGCGCTACCGGCATCTGTCGCCGGCTGACAGGCTGCGCGTCGCGCGCGCCATCGCCGCCATGCGCGGCGCGCGTGCCGGTGACGCCGCGTTGGCCAGCACGACGTTCGGCGCGTGGCTGCGCGCGCATGGCCAGTCCGAGACCGCCATCGCGCGCTTCTGGGATCTGATCGTCGTGCCCGCGCTCAACTGCCGCTGCGACGATGCCTCGGCCGAACAGGCGCTGTTCGTCTTCCGCGAGGGCTTCTTGAAGTCGGCCTCCGCCGCGGCGGTCGGCGTGCCGTCGGTCGGCCTCAGCGACCTGCACGTCGAGCCCGCCGTCCGCTACATCGAGGAGCGCGGCGGCGCCGTCCGCACCGGCGCGGCTGTCGAGGCGGTCGAGGTGCGCGGCGGACGCGCCGTGGCGCTGCATCTTGACGGCGGCGAGCGAGTCGAAGCGGACGCATTCATCTGCGCGCTGCCGCCGCGCCAGGCGCTCGATGCGCTGCCGCCGGACATCCGCGCGCTGCCGCCGTTCGACTCGCTCGCCGCGTTCCGCGCGTCACCCATCGTGAACGTCCACCTGTGGCTCGATGGCCCGGTGGGCGACTTCCGCTTCGCCGCGTTCACCGGCTGCGACCTGCAGTGGGTCTTTCGCCCGGGCGATGCCGCGCCCGACGAGCATCTCGTCATTTCGCTCAGCGCCGCGCAGCGATACATGCCGCTGACGAAATCCGCGCTCGTCGACCTGCTGCTGCCCCAGCTCCGGCGCGCGCTCCCTGCCGCGGCGACGCGCCGCGTGCTGCACGCGGCCGCGATTAAGGAGCCGGAGGCGACGTTCGTCCCGGCGGCCGGCCTGCGGCGCCCCGGCGCGGAGACGCCGCTCGACAACTTCTTTCTCGCCGGTGCGTACACCAATACCGGCTGGCCCGCGACGATGGAGTCGGCCGTCCGAAGCGGTAACGCCGCGGCTGCCGCCGTGCTGCATCGACGCCCGGCGCTCGAAGCGCGATCATCAACGATGTCAGTGGCGTAGGAGGCCGGCATGGGTATCCCGATCAGGCAGGCGATGGCCGTCAGCGGCTACCTGCTCAAGCAGAAGCTGAAGGGCAACAAGCGCTATCCGCTCGTCCTCATGCTGGAGCCGTTGTATCGATGCAACCTGGCGTGCTCGGGCTGCGGCAAGATCCAGCACCCGGAGCCGGTCCTCAACACGTATCTCTCCCCGGAGGAGTGCTGGGCTGCCGCCGAGGAGTGCGGCGCGCCCGTCGTATCGATCGCCGGCGGCGAGCCGCTGGTGCATCCACAAATCGCCGAGATCGTCGCCGGGCTGATCGAGCGCCGCAAGTTCGTCTACCTCTGCACCAACGCGATCCTGCTCGAGCGCTCGCTGCCCAACCTGACCCCCTCGCCGTACCTGACGATCAGCGTCCACATGGACGGCCTGCGCGACCTGCACGACGCGATGGTCGACCGCGCCGGCGTCTTCGACAAGGCGGTCTCCGCCATCCGCGAGGCGAAGCGCCTCGGCTTCCGTGTCAGCACCAACACCACCGTCTTCGCCGATAGCAAGCCCGAGCAGGTGCGCGACCTGTTCAACTTCCTCGTCGATGACCTGGACGTCGACGGGATGATGGTGTCGCCCGGCTACGACTACCCGAAGGCGCCGAACCAGGACGTGTTCCTGAAGCGCCCGCAGATGATCGAGACCTTCCGCTCGATCCTCTCGTTTCCGGAGCGGAAGCGATGGCGCTTCTTTCACACCCCCCTCTTCCTCGACTTCCTGCAGGGGAAGCAGGCCATGCAGTGCACCGCCTGGGGCAACCCGACGCGCAGCGTGCTCGGCTGGCAGCGCCCCTGCTACCTGATCGGCGACGGCTACGTCCCGACGTTCCGCCAGCTGATCGAGGAGACGGAGTGGGACCGCTACGGCTACGGCCGCGACGCGCGTTGCACCAACTGCATGGCCCACTGCGGCTACGAGGCCACCGCCGTCACCGCGACGATGGCCAGCCCGCTCGAAGGCATCCGGGCCGGCATCGGCACCATGGTTGGGAGGAATGCTTGATGGCCGCTGGCGTCGCGTCGCGCCTCCTCCTCGTCGCGCCGACGCCGCGCGAGGCGGCGGCCGTGCGCACGAGCACGGTCTGCGGCGCAGGCCCGCGCGCGACGGAGGCTGTCGATGCGATGCTGCGCGTGGCGCCGCGGGACCTCGTCGTCATTGCCGGCGTCTGCGGCGGGCTCGACCCATCGCTCGCGCCCGGAAGCCTGATCCTGTGCCGCCGCGCCGTCAACGAGCACGGCGACGAGCGCATTCCCGAGCGAGCACTCTTCGAGCAGGCGCGGCGCGCGTTCCGGGCACGCCGCCTTCCCTTCGTGTCGTCGTCGCTGCTCACCGTCGATGCGCCGGTCGTCTCGCGCGCGCAGAAGACCGCGCTCTGGAACCGCCACGGCGCAGCCGGCGTCGATATGGAGACCTGGGGCGTGATCGAGGCGGCAGCGGCGCATGGCGTCCCGTGGCTCGCGGTGCGCGTCGTGCTCGACCCCGCGAGCGCCGCGCTGCCGCCATCGCTGCACACATGGAGCGGCGAACCCGACGCCGATGTCCTGCGCCGCGTCCTGCGCCGCCCGTTCGAGTGGCCGTCCTACGCCCGCCTCGCGCTGCAGGCGCGCAGCGCCCTGCGCACGTTGGCTGCGGTGAGCCCGCAGCTGTCCGCGCTGAGCTACCGGCTGGAGGAACCCATCAATCTGTCCGCCGTCACCGCGCGGTGATCACCCCAGCGGCTGACGGCTGAGAGCTGATAGCCAACAGCTAACTCACGCAGTGCGGCAGCGGCTCCCCGCGCAGGCCCGCGATGCAGTTCTCCACCGCCATCGAGGCCATGCGCTCCCGCGTCGCGTGGCTCGCGCTGCCGATGTGTGGCAGCAGCACCACATTTGGCGCGCGCAGCAGCGGGTCGCCGGCCGGCACCGGCTCCACCTGCGCGACGTCCAGCCCCGACCCGGCGATCCACCCCTCCTCCAGCGCGCGCACCAGCGCCGCCTGCTCGATGACGCCGCCGCGCGCGGTGTTGATCAGGAAGGCGGTCTGCTTCATCGACCGCAGCTGCGGCTCGCCGATCATCCGCTCCGTCTCCGGCGTCAGCGGCACGTGCAGGCTGACGAAATCCGACATCCGCAGCAGGTCGTCGAGCGGTACGTGCGTCGCCGGCGGAGCATCGGCGCCGGCAGCGTGGCGGCTCGCGTACAGCACGCGCATGCCGAAACCGGCCGCGCGCCGCGCCATCGCCTGCCCGATCTTCCCGTAGCCCACGATGCCGAGCGTCGCGCCGTGCACGTCGTAACCGAGCAGCAGGTTCGGATCCCATGTGCGCCACCGCCCGTCGCGCACGAAGCGCTCCGCCTCGGTGATCCGCCGCGCGCATGCCAGCAGCAGCGCGAACGCCAGGTCGGCCGTCGTCTCCGTCAGCACGCCCGGTGTGTTGCCGACGGGAATGCCGCGTGCGCTCGCCGCCGCTACGTCGATGTTGTCGTACCCGACTGCGACGTTGCTGATCACCTTCAGCCGCGGCGCTCCGGCGATCAGCGCCGCGTCGATGCGGTCCGTCAGCAGGCACACGATGCCGTCGGACTCGGCGGCGCGCCGCGCCAACTCGTCGTACGGCGGCGGCATCTCGCCCGGCCACAGGTCAACCTGGGCGTGCTCCGCCAGCCTCGCGACCGCATCGCCCGGCAGACGCCGCGTCACGAACACCCGCTGTGATGGTTGCATGGTGGTTGGAGATTAGCA